>Ga0210056_1000689_pt1 | contig 28728 bp, 32 predicted proteins | sample CryGeyCG2014_080_2_FD_183965 | JGI IMG/M metagenome (GOLD analysis project Ga0210056, IMG submission 183965) | Groundwater microbial communities from aquifer - Crystal Geyser CG07_land_8/20/14_0.80 (SPAdes) (version 2) | ecosystem: Environmental > Aquatic > Deep subsurface > Groundwater | place...
CTGACAATAGAATACTTGAATGTGCCAGGGCATCAAATTCCAATCTTATAATAACAGGAGACAAACATCTTCTTTCATTAAAAGAGTTTGATGGTATAGGGATTACAAGGATTGCAGGATTTTTATAGGCAGGGAGGGGCAGGGGGTCAGACTTGTTTATTGCGATTCTCATATTCGCATTTCAAAGTTATAAACACCTGTGTTATTTCCGATTTGTAAAAAACTCTTTGGGTACATTCTATAATGCATTTCGATGGATAGCCGTTCAATATCGCTTCTGTCATAACTTTTTAAAGAAATAAAGAGGGAGAACGCAATGGCAAAGCCGATCAAAGAAACACCTATTCTGAGTGGGAAAGAAGCAGAACATTTTTTTGCCATGGTTCGGAATGAAGAGAGCAGGAAGGTTTCGGACGCGGCAGGTTAGAAGTTCGGGAGCGCCTATCTCGTTGTAGCACATTCACCTTATCTTGTCATTATCATAAATTATCTCTTTAATTGCCTTTTTTCTTGTTCGTTAATTGTCTGTTGCGAGTCATTCATGAATTTATTATTACTGCTCCTTCCTTACCCCTTTAAACGGCTCTTTATCCGCCTTCTGATCAATGTATCTAAAGATTTTCACCAAATATTTGAAACACCCTCTATATTTTTAAAATGCTTAACATCAAATGTAGCCACTTTTTTAAAATCTTTTGCCTTTATATAGGCAATGTTGTATGCATCAATGAAGTCCATTTTCCCTGAAGAATAAAGGTCAATCGCTTCTTTGACTCTTGAATGGTTAGCCACTTTGAGGTTTTTTGTTTCGAGAATCGTTTCTATCACTTCTTTTATCTCAGATCTTGAAAAATCATAATATGATTCAAGAACCCACACGATTTCAGCAATCACTAAATCGCTTGTTTCAAGTTTAAGTTGCCCGCTTTCCCCTTTTTCAAAGAGATTCCTCGCCTTATGGTAAAAGGACTCAACATCTCTGATAAAAAATCTCAGAAATACATTGGTGTCAACAAAAATAGGGTTATCCACCCTTTAATCCCTCTTTTGCAACCCTCTTTGCAACAACTTTTTTGGTAAACTCCCTTTCGTCTCCAAATCCAATCTTTCTGCCTTTTGCAATTCCGCCGAGGCTAAGTATGGATTTTCTTTCCTTTTTCTTCAAGATCAGCATGTCATCCTTCATTTCGAATTCAAGACTGTCACCTTCTTTTATCTGCAGGGTTTCTCTAAAAGGCTTCGGTATTGTTACTTGCCCTTTTTTTGTTATCGTTGACATTTTCTTACCTCCAAAATAGTATTACCTATATTGTAGGTATTACCATTTTAAAAGTCAATCCTGCCATAATCGTTTATAATACACTTCTAAAATCAGAATCAGGAAGGCAGTTCTTTGGACAAGGAAGACATTTTCAGGTTAGCTAAAAATCCCAGATTTATTTCAGGGATATATAACTACTGCGACAGGTGGTGCGAGCGCTGTCCTTTTACTTCTCGCTGTCTGACCTACGCAATGGAAGCAGAGGATAACGATAATCCAGCAATTCGCGATCTGAACAGTGAGGCATTCTGGAATAAGTTGCAGTCAATATTTGAACAAACGGCTGAGATGATAAACGAATTGGCGGAGGAAATGGGAATTGATTTAAATTCTCTTGATATGGAATCTGCGTCTGATGATATATCCCTTCAAAAGGCTAAAGCTGATAGTCATGAGCTTGTTATAGCAGCCATTTGTTATGGGAAAATGGTGAATGACTGGTTTGAATCGGAATATCTGTCATTTAAACAAAAAGAGGATGAATTGAATACACTTTTGAAAATCGGTTTAGATAAAGACAGCCTGCATGCTGATGCAGATAGTATTCAAGATGCGGTGGAGGTTATTCGCTGGTATCAGCATCAGATCGAAGTAAAACTTAAAAGGGCACTCGCACAGGATGATCTGTTCGATGCAGGGAAAGAGGATACAATATTACGGAATGACGCAGACGGTTCTATAAAAGTCGCATTGATTGGAATGGATCGCTCTATTGGGGCGTGGGGAAAACTCCGGGAACATTTTTCTGAAAAAACGGATAGTATTCTGGATATTCTTCTGCACCTGGATAGACTGCGGCGAAGGACTGAAGAACTATTCCCTCAAGCAAGAAGTTTCAATAGACCCGGATTCGATACAATGAACTGAAAGTTCATATAATTTGTCAGGGCGTTTTTATGTCGTATGCCTTGATTTTTCTGTGGAGGTTGCTTCGTTCAACGTCAAGGACTTCTGCTGTCTTTGAGATATTCCAGTTGTTTTCCTCAAGCTTTTTTGTAATAAAGTCCTTTTCAAATGATTCCCTTGCCTCCCGCAGTGTTTTAAAGGCAAAATAGTCTGAGCGGGCCGACTCCCCTATAATAAGGTTTTTAGGTGTTATAGTATTTGATGGGGTCATTATAACAAGCCTTTCTATCACGTTCCTGAGTTCCCTGATATTTCCAGGCCAGTCGTAAGCCTCAAGCATCTTTAATCCCTCAGAGGTTATCTTCTTCGGCCTCTGGCCATATTCTGCGGCAAAATACTCAAAAAAATATTCAACGAGTGTTGGTATATCTTCTTTTCTACTCCTTAATGCAGGAACAACTATCGGTATGACATTAAGCCTGTACAGCAGATCTTCTCTGAAATTACCCTTCCTTATCTCCTCTATGAGGTCTTTGTTCGTAGCTGCAATAATCCTTACATCTACCTTTATATCCCTGCTGCCTCCAACACGTTGAAACTCCTGAGTCTCTAAAACTCTGAGCACCTTTGACTGAGTAGAGAGTGACATATCACCAACCTCGTCAAGAAATAATGTGCCTTCATCTGCAAGCTCAAATTTACCTTTCTTTTTTTCGAATGCACCGGTAAAGGAACCCTTTTCATGGCCGAACAGTTCACTCTCTATAAGTTCCTGTGGTATTGCAGCACAATTCATCTCAATAAATGGTTTCTCTGCCCTGTTACTGTTGTCATGCAGGATATGCGCAACAAGCTCTTTGCCAGAACCGCTCTCACCGAGTATCAAAACCCTGCTGTTACTCTGCGCAGCCATATTTATCTGTTCTCTGACTTGTTTCATCTTCTGAGAATCGCCGGTAAGTTTCCATTTTTTTCTAAAATCCTGTTTAATGGCCTTATATTCCATCTCGAGTGTTCGTTTTTCAATCGCCCTTTTTGCAGCCAATAAAACCCTTTCAAGGGAAAGGGGTTTTTCAAGAAAGTCATATGCCCCCATCCTCGTTGCCTTTACCGCAAGTTCTATATTTCCATGACCCGAAATCATGATTACAGGAAGGTCTGGTTTTAATCCTTTAATTTCTTTAAGTGTTTTAATGCCGTCAATACCTGGAAGCCATACATCAAGCAGTATCAAATCCGGGCTTTGTTCTTTTAGCGCCTTTAGTGCCTCTTCACCAGAACTTGATGAAAGGACTTCATATCCCTCATCCTCTAATATGCCTGAAAGGCTTTCACGGATTCCCTCTTCATCATCTACGATGAGAACTGTGGACTCCACCATTTAAATCTCCTTTATGAAGCACCTTCATAAAGTGCTTTCATTTATCGGAATCTCTATTGTAAAAATAGTGCCGTTGGGTTTATTGTCAGTGACCCTGATATATCCTCTATGCTCTGCGATAATCCTGTTTGCTATAGCAAGGCCAAGACCCGTGCCACCTTTTTTGGTAGAGAAATATGGAAGAAATAATTTCTCCTTATCCTCATCCCTTATGCCCGGCCCATTATCTGTAATGTTTATATATGCCCTGTTAGCTGGTATATCAAAATTGAGTATTATATTAATCCTGCCGCTGTCGGTCATTGCCTGTATTGCATTATCAAATATATTTATCATAACCCTTTTAAACTGCTCCCCATCCATTTCTACCATGGGAGAATTATCTGGTATTGATATATTTATCTCTAAACCCTTATAACCTTTGTACAGATTAACCACCTCATCTATTATAATAGGAATTTGGGTTGGAGTTTTATTTATTTCAGGCATCTTACCGAATCTCGAAAACTCATCGACTAATCTCCTCAGACTATCCACTTCCTTTACTATGGTTTTAGCAGAGCGGTGAAAGACCTGGTCAAAGTCAGCATCTCCATGCTCCCACTTTTTTAGCATGCGTTCTGTCGAGAGTTTAATAGGGGTTAGAGGATTTTTTATCTCATGTGCGACCCTTCTTGCGATCTCTTGCCATGTAAGTGCCTTCTGAGCCCTTATCTCAGCATTTATGATTTCGGTAAGGTCATCAAAGACAACGAGGAGGCCGATGTATTTTTGAGAATCCTTGAGACTGGTTATGAAGACCTTGAGGATAACCTTCCTTTCACCTATGATTGCCCTTGCTTCTTTTACAACAGGTTTGAATTCTCGTCCTTCAATCCCCATGACAAGGTTCTGTAGTTCTTTTGAATCTATCATTGACATGAGCTCTTTATAACTTCTGTTCTTAACCTTTTCTTGATTTATATTAAGTATCGAACATGCAGCATCATTTATCATAGATATATTCCAGGCAGTGTCGAGCATAATAACGCCGGAGTTTATGTTATCAAGTATATTCTTTATATAGAGATATGCAGATTGAAGCGCTTCCTTCCCTACTTTTAACTTTATTACCATGTCGTTGAATGAATTTACGAGAAGTCCTATCTCATCCTCCCTGTCGTCCAAATCAACTTTTATGTTGAGGTCACCAGCAGCAACCTGCTCTGTTGCCTGTGCGAGGCTCTGTATAGGATCTGTTATCCCCCTCGTAATCCTTAGGGCAACCCATAGGGCCATGAAAACAACAATCAAGGTAAGGAAGCCCAGGATCAAAAGGTAATTTGTTTTTATCGGCACCTTCCATGATTCGAGTGTTAGATAGTTTTCATAAGCATCCTTAATCTTTTCTACATTATTGGTAATCTTCCCGGGGATAAAGGATTCAACGACTATTACGCCTGTCTGTTTGCCTTTTTTGTATTCCGGCACAACTGCCCGAACTGTATCTCCTTTACCACCTGATATGACCTCGACATCTGCCTTGCCTTCAAATCCAGCCCTTACTGTTTCAGTAGCGTCTTTTGGTATCTCTGTAAGATGTCTGACAGTATAATTGCCAGCAGTTGTTTTGCCTGTAGATAGAGTCTTTGCATAATCAAGGGTCTTTTGTCTTTCAATCTCATAAACAGCTTTTGCTATTTCTATTGACCTGTCTAAAGGCTGTCTTAATTGTGGGGCGAACCATCGGTCTATATAATTTGTGATAAGCCCGCTGGATATAATAAATAAAAATGCAGCAGGTATTAAGGTTAAGACAATAAGAATAACTACAAGCTTTGTTTTAAATTTGTATCCGAGTACTTTATACCTTCTCTCAAAATAGAGTTTTACAAGGCTTTTACCAACAAAGAACATCAGAATTAGTAAGGCGATAATAGTCAGGTTTAATAGTAAAAGGAGGATGAGCTTTGTTAAAAAGGGTACGTCTTTGTGTCTCATGTAATGAAGTTCTACCCCAAAAGACACAATCACTATAAGGGATACAATTACCAGAAAGATACTAAACCGGAGGTTTTTCATTTGGCTGGTCCTATATTAAAAGGAAAAGAGTTCTTTTTGATCTTAAATTCGTTTTCGGGTAGAAAGATCATAAAGTATCCTATTATAGGCGGCAATTTCCTTATTTTAGACTCAATAGTTACCCTGACAAAATATAAGCCTTGTTCAAGTTCCCGTATATTCGTAAGCCTCAGGTCATTTATGCTTACAGCCCATCTTACCATAGATTCAAACGACTTAAACCTTTTTTCTATGAGGGTGCTTCCATCAGCAGAGGTTGCAATATATTCCGTTTTTACAGGATCGCATTTCAGGGTCCTTACAAAGAGTTTACCAAGTACAAATTCATCAGGCCATATCTTCCATACCCTGAAGATATCTATATAAAATCTAAACTCCTTTGCTATCCCGTTCCTCAGTTCCTGAATATGGTTTTCGTCAAGCGAAAGGGCAGTTGTCACATAAATTTCATTGTCCTGTAACTTCACTTCAGGACCTATTATTTCAGCAGCGCTTGACAGCGAAATTGAAAGCAACAAGTAACAGGTGATAAGTGAAAAGCAGAAGATTGATTTAAACTTATTGCTTATTACCATTAACCCATCATTCATATTTTGATATTTATAGCTTGACATCTATATAAAAATTTATTTTCATTATAGCATAGCAAACAGGGTCTGAAAGTTAAAAAGGAGGCGGTATGGAATTAAAGGTGATAAAGATAGATATTCCGGAAGATTGTAATATAATTTTGGGGCAGACACATTTTATAAAGACTGCAGAGGACCTTTATGAGGTCATAGCAACGACTGTCCCTCAGGCAAAATTTGGCATTGCATTCACAGAGGCTTCATGGCCTTGCCTAATAAGGACAGAGGGCAATGATACAGAACTTGTTAATATTTGTGTAAAGAACCTGCAGGAATTAGGGGCTGGCCATATATTTTGCATCTTCCTGAAGAATGCCTTTCCTATCAATGTCCTCAACCAGATTAAGAACTGCGCTGAGGTGTGCAGAGTTTTCTGTGCAACTGCCAACCCTATTGAAGTAATTATTGCAGTAACATCACAGGGCAATGGTGTGCTCGGTGTGATCGATGGGTTCTCTCCTAAAGGCGTAGAGAAGGCTGAAGATAAAGTCCAGAGAAAAGAGTTTTTAAGAAAAATTGGATATAAGCTTTGAGATGCTATCCTTCTGAGTCCCCTCTTGGGAGGGGTGCAGGGGTGGGTTTCCGTGAGGGTGCATATGCTCATAAAGACCAATATCGTTCTTGATGATGAGATTATTGAAGAAGCTAAAGAACTGACCTCTTTAAAGACACAGAGAGATGTTGTTGATTTAGCACTGAGGGAGCTTGTAAAGAATCTGAGGAAGAAGAAACAGTTGAAACTCAGGCGTAAAGGATTATGGGAAGGGAATTTCAAAGAGATGAGAAGGAAGAGATTTGATACTGCTTGATACGGGGCGCACTACGAGGGTTCGCAGCCTTATAGGTAAGCGCAAATGTCTCGACAATCAATGAAAGAGTGCATTCATTCCTTGAAAAAAATAAATAAATCCTGATACCTTAATGCATGCCTGAGCAATCAAAATTATTCCTCTGGAACAATCAAAACCTATTCTCAAACAATTACCTTGAACATCGTCTTCCGTCAACTGCTTTATGGATTGAACAAAAAGAAAAAGCTCAAGCCACCTTTGATGCGATAAAGAAATCGTATGAAACGATCAAAGCCTTAAAGCCTGGTCCAGGGCAGGAAGCAGAATTAGAAGACAAGTTTATCCGTCCAGTGCTGACAGCCCTCGGCTATGAGTACAGTGTTCAGCCTGTTACAAAGAGAGGTTTTAAAAAGAAACGGCCTGACTATGCCTTATTCAAGGATGCCAAAGCTATCAAAGCAGCGAGCGTTGATAAAGAAAACCTGCAGAAGTTCTTTTCACAGGTACTGACTATCCTTGAATCCAAATACTGGGGGAGGCGTCTTAATGATACCGACAAAGGCGACGTGCTGGACAGCCGTGACCCGACCGCACAAATTGTAAAATACCTCGACGATGTGCATTTCCACACAAACGGAAAAATAAACTGGGCTATTCTCACAAATGGAAAGCATTGGCGTCTTTTCTATTACAGAGCCGCATCGCGCTCAGGGAACTTCTTCGAAGTGGACCTCGAAGAGATCATTGCAAACGGAAACATTGAGGAGTTCCTTTATTTCTATCTCTTCTTCTCAAGAGATGCTTTCATCACTGATCCTACTACAGGGAAAACGTGGCTTGATCAACATCTAAAGGGAACTGAGGAGTATGCTGTAAGGGTCAGCACAAAACTAAAAGACCTGATCTTCGACAAAGTCTTTGAAGGTCTTGCAGAGGGTTTCGTCCATTTCAGGAGATATGAACTTTCCATTCAGAATGAGACAGATGAAAGCAGAAAGAATATTTTTAAGGGATGCCTTACGCTTCTTTACCGGCTTCTTTTCCTGCTCTATGCCGAAAGCAGAAATCTTCTGCCGGTTGAAGAACCCGCTTATTATAAAGCAAGCCTCCTAAACCTCAAAAAAGATATTTATCACGATATGTCAGCACTTGGCATCGAGAAAATGAGCAAAAAATCCTACAGTTACTGGTCGCGGCTTGAAAGTCTTTTCGATATCGTTGCAAAAGGAGATTCGGCATTGAATGTTCCCATATATAATGGAGGATTATTTAATGGAGGATTATTTGAGACTTCAAGAGACAATTTTCTTTCGACACATAAAATGTCCGATCCTTTCCTTGCTGAAGCCATCGAACTCTTAACAGTTGACCATGAAGGCGAATACAGACCGGACACGATTCCGTTTATTGATTATTCATCTCTCGATGTTCGGCATCTTGGTGATATCTATGAAGGGCTGCTGGAATTCCATGTCCAGATTGCAGAAGAAGATATTGTTGCAGTCAGAAAAGAGGGCAAGTCTTTATGGCTCAAGGTAGCCGAAGTTAAAGAGAAAACAAAAATCTCTGGAAAAAAGAAAAAAGGCGAAGTGTATATAGAAAACTCCAGGCATGAACGAAAAGCAACAGGCTCATATTATACGCCTCACTACATTGTTGAATATATTGTGAAAAATACTGTTGGGCCTGTGCTTGAAGAAAAGCTTAAAACTGCCGGAGAGTTGCTGCTTGAACTTGATGAGGCATATAGAACATTACACAAACAACGATCAACAATCAGCATCCAGGGTTACAGAGCAAGGATAAGAGAACTTGAAGATTCAATATTCAATACTCTCTTTGATATAAAAGTCCTCGACCCTGCAATGGGAAGCGGCCACTTCCTTGTGCATACCGTAGATTTTATATCAGACAGGATTATTTCTTTCCTTGCTGATTATCCTGAAAACCCTGTAATCAGAAAAATATCGCAACTGAAAAATGAAATACTCCAAGAGATAACCCAGCAAGGTGTCAGGATTGATGAACGTAAACTGACCGAAGTAAATCTGATAAAGCGCATGGTTATGAAACGCTGTATCTATGGTGTTGACCTGAATGATATGGCTGTCGAACTTGCAAAGCTTTCCCTGTGGCTCGATTCATTCACTCTCGGAGCGCCGCTTTCATTCCTTGATCATCACTTGAAATGCGGTAATAGTTTGATAGGTATTTTTGAGATTTCAGATGTGATTATTCCAGGCTCTGAGTCATATGGAAAAGTGCAAAGAGCTCTTTCATTTATGCTTCAGGTTTCTGATCTGACAGACGCGACCGTTTCAGAGGCTCAAAAAAGTTATGATTTGTTTAAAAATGCTCAACAAGAAATAACGCCAATCCGGCGAAGATTTGATGTTTCTACCGCAAAACATTTTTTAGATTTGGGTGGCAATATTGGATACTTAGAAAATCTCGCCTACACTCTGAAATTCGATAAGGAACCTTTTCCAGAGAATATGGAAAGATGCAAAAAAGCTTTACATATTGCTGAAGAGAAAAAGTTTTTCCATTGGAGACTTGAATTCCCGGAGGTCTTTTATACTGAAAAAGGAGAAAAAGAAAATCCAGGATTTGATTGTGTAATTGGCAATCCGCCATATGATGTATTATCTGAGTTGGAACAAGAGCGGGTTGTTGAACCCGAAAAGGAATTTTATAAGAAAAATAGATTATACAGTCCTGCTGTTGGCGGTAAGATCAATTATTATCGTCTTTTTAGTATTCTGTCCTTACATCTTCTAAGAAAACATGGTGAGCACGGTTTCATTGTACCAATGGCTTTGTTAGCTGACAAACAAGCCAAAGCTCTAAGAAAATTCATGCTTAAAAAATACTACTTGCAGAGGATCGAGGCATTTCCTCAAAAAGATGACCCTACAAATAGGGTATTTCCAGAGGCAAAGCTATCAACATGCATATATATTCTAATAAAAGAAACTCCATCTTCATTCTCTATTAGAATCCATCCAGGGAAGGACATAATGAAAACTTCTACTTCTCTATCCATCACGCCATCTCAAATAGAAGAATTTGATAAAGAAAATTTGAGTATCCCGAGCTATCCAAACATGACCGTAGAAGACTTTCACCTCGCTTTAAAATTAAAGAGAGTTTCCAAAGGGATTACTCTTAAACATTTTGCACCATCTCAGCAGGGTGAAGTTAATCTTACTGAACATGCCGAGTTTTTAATAGATGAAAACAAAGGACAGATTATTTTAAGAGGTGCTCATATAAATCGCTATGAATTTCAAGAAGAGCCCAAACAGGGAGAACCTCTGTATCTTTATGTTAAAAGGTTTCTTGATGCCCACGGTAAAGATACAAAGGCATATGATTATAGATACATCCGCATTGGTTATCAGAGAGGATCTGCGATAGATAACTGGCGTAGAATCATAGCAACGACAATTGAAAAGGACAACTTCTGCTCAGACACCATTAATTACATAGTCACCCCCAAAGAATACAACCTCTTCGCCATTCTTGCTTTGTTGAATTCATCATTGTGGGAGTGGAGATTTAGACTCACGAGCACAAATAATCATGTGAATTCTTATGAGATAGACTCAACGCCAATGTCTCCCATCTCCTTTACCACCCCCCAAAAAGAGCGAAAGGAGTTTTTTAAGGAGGCTGTCAAGCTGTATAAAGGTTCAAAATACGAAGACATTTTAAAGTGGGCAGAGTACGAGCTTGCTTTAAAAAGAAATGACACCATCCATGACTTTCTTGCCTATCTCGCAGAGCAGATGGTTGAGATGAATAAGGCTAAGAATGATGAAATCAAAGGTTTTCTCAAATGGCTTGAGCGTGAGATCGGCTGCAATATTGATGAGCTTATTGGTAAAACTATTCTTAAGAATTACCACGAAGGCGATCTTTTATTACTTCTTTCTGTCTTAAAGAGAAATAAAACAAAATTCTCTATTGATCCAACAAACCGTAAATTTCAGGAATCATTAGAAAAACATTTAAACGAAAGCATGTCAGTGCTTAACCCATTAAAAGATAAAATTGATGCCACTGATAATCTTATAGATCAGATTGTTTATAAACTCTACAATCTTACATCTGAGGAGATTGAGATTGTGGAGGGGAATGGATGAAATCTTACAAATGTCACAACGAAGTCTACTGGCTGTCTGCGAACTCATCAAGAACCGCCTTGAAAGGACAAAGTGGAGGATAAGACTGTTTTTACTGAAATGCTAAACAATGTACGGGAGAAACGTGATTCACTCCCGACGGAAAACGCTATTAAGTTGGCATTAACGGATGATATCTTGTGTGAGATCGAATCAAGAATTCGTAGGGTGCCCATTAATGAATTAAAATATGCAACCTATCCACCTTTATTGCTATTTGTATATCGCAATGACGTGAACACCGTACAAGCACTTGAAGAAGACATCTTACTCATTAAGAATAATTCTTCACCTGAATCCTTTAATAATTTAATCGGTTTTCTAAAAGCTTCTGAGAAAAGACCACGTGACTGGGATAGTGCTTTTTTTGAAGTTTTTATAAAAGCGGTATTGTTGAAACGATTTGCGAAAGGGTCTGTTATATTAGACAAAGAATTACCCAATGGAAGAAACCTCGATGTTTTAGTTCTTCTCTATAACAGATGGATTAATTTTGAAGTCACGATACTCTCATCTTCTCAAGAGGATTATGATGTGTATAACTCCTTTAAAGAGCACCTTAAGAAAGACCCTGATATCGTACTCAGCAGACCAGGGAAATATGATCCTCCTAACTCAAAAGGGCCAAGTCCATATTATGACGAATTCAGAGTGTATAGAAAGGTTTACGATAAAATTGCTGATGAGAAATTAGATACAGACAAAAGCCAGATGGTGCCTGATGAACCAAACATTTTATTGCTTTTCATTGGAGATGCTATCTCGCCTTTATCTTATAGCCCCGGCATAGGTTGGGCATTCGATGAATTGTTTGCAGATCAGCCGAGAGACAATAGCTCTTTTTTGAAATGGTTTGAAGTGGAATTTAGGCGTTTAGGACTTGATGAAGAATGGTATTCTGTAAACTCTGATAAAATCATTTCCGCTCCTCGTAAACTTGGGGGGACTGTGATTTTCGATGGTAGCAGCGGTGAGATTATTGGCAGCAGGATGAACTATAATGCAAATGCAGAACATAAAATTTCTCATAAAGAAATGGCGGAAATAGAAGAAATTTTCCGAAAAAAGCCAGTTTACGTAGCACCAAAGGGGGAGTGAGTAGCCCAATGTCTATGCTGGTGTTCATGCCTTGGTGTAGGATTGACAGAGCCTATAAGGTGGGAGACATAGATATTCTACCTTTAAACCGCCACGGTACTATCAATGGCCTTGATGATGCCGCCCAATGTAGCGTTAACACGGTAATGGCTGCATATAAGACCATAGAGGGAAAGCCTGTTGATAGAGCTACTCTTATCAGTTACGCAAGCAAGTCGTTAATAGATGACTTGAATGAAGACGAAGTTGAAACCGTCCACGAGCTTGCGGCTGTCGCCTGTTTCTGTGGGCTTGCCAAACGTGAATACTTCAATTCCCTTGGTCCTTACTGTAATAGCGATTGCTTCACTCTTTATATCCAGAAGTTCACCAAAGCGGACTTCACCGCCCTTACAATTCGACGGCGAGAGGGGCGAACTCTGAGCGTGTGGCCAATTGGTGACATTGCTATTACCGTACCTGTGCACTGTCATGCCATTGAAAATGTATCACTGGACGAGGAGCTCTTAAAAGCTCTTGTGGCCCATCGTGCACAAACTAACAGCGACAAATTAGTAAGATGGCAGAATGCCATTTCTTGTTTCAATCAAGCGAATACGGATAATGACAGTATCCGTTACCAGATGGAGTGGGTTTTGCTGTGTAGTGCATTTGAGCATCTTTTAGGAGCCAAACCCAAAGCTGAAGATGTGTCCAGTAAGTTGGCTCAGACCATGGTGCCCAAGGATTCTTTGCCGGCATCTAATGCAAACCGCCGCTCGGACAAATGGCCTGCTAAAGGACAGTCGCTCTGCTATGAATGGATGCGAGAGTTCTATCGGATTCGAGGGGACTTCGCACACGGCGGGCTGAACACACAGCAACCCGCTATGTGGAAACCACTTGAACATTTGGTGCTTGGCACGATTGCTTTTCCACTTCTCGTTAAAAGTCTCTTGTCGAAAGATAGCAAGTACATATTGACGAATAAGGACCGCGCCCAAATTGATTGCTTCGAAAAATTCGCTGATACTGATAATTTTCTTAACCCCCCGCCTAACCAACAAGGCAGCCTTGATTCCCATTGGAGAAGGCTTCTCGACGAATGCGAATCTACATCGATTAGAGAGGCAGTCATTCGGTCGTTGGAAGAGATGAGAGTGCAAAGCTCTGTCTCAAATGAAGAATAAAAAAGGGATAAAAAGGGGAGGCAGACACATCATCCGGCTGGTAGAGGGTAGATTGAGATAAAGATATAGAAGGAGATAAATAAATGATAAAAAGTCCGGAAATAAAAATTAATCCTAATGTGCTGAAAACACTCCGCGAAAGTTCTGGATATACGGTTGAGGAGATAGCAAAAAAAATTAAGACCACTGCTACTAAAGTGCAAGAAGCAGAAAAGGGGGTTGCCTCATTCACTTTGACTCAGATAAAAAAATTGGCTGGTATTTATCACCGTTCCCTTGCTGCATTTTTTACGGACACACTCCCTGCAATGCCTGCACTGACTGACTACAGAATAAATCGTGAAAGAAGATTGACCCCACAGGTGTATATAGCTGAAAGAAGGGCGCATTACATTGCTAATAAATTGGCTGAATTGACAGACAAAAGAAGTCAGCTCCCGGATTTCCCGGAGACATTAAACCCTGATGAATTAGTGCGGGAATTCAGAAAATTATTGAAAGTCGTTCTGTTGAAAGGGAAGAAACCGGAAGAACTTTTAACGTATTACAAAAAGGTATTGGAAGAAACATTTTTAATATCAATCATAGAATTGCCTCTAAAGGCTGAAGACGTTCGAGGCTTTAGTGTTTCTGCCGATATCTCTATCGTTGTTTTAAATGAGGAAGACAAGCCATCGATAAAATTATTTTCTCTTTTCCACGAAGTATATCACCTACTGAAAAGAACCTCCGGTATATGCTCAATCGAGATTGAGCAAAAGGACGGAGACATAGAAGTAAGCTGTAATTTGTTTTCAGCAGAATTTCTTGTCCCTTTAGATGACTTAAAAGAAGAGTATAGGAAATTTACGCAATTGGATGAAAGCACAATTTCAGAGCTTTCCGAGATTTATGGTGTGAGCAAACAGGTGATTATGCTTAGACTTCTCTGGTTAGGGTATATCCACAAGGAAAGATATGAAGACTTCAAGAAGGAGGGTGAAAAGAAAATAAAAGGAAAACAATTTGGCCGCAGAGATTGGGATAAAGTATTTCAGAATCGCGTTGGAAATTTAGTTGTAAGAGAGGCGGCTAATGCTTATCGGTCCGGTAAAATTTCCTATTCTGAGGTAATGGATATCTTAAGTTTGAAAGCAAAATATACGGAAAAATTTGTCGAGCGGTAATTTAGAATGCCCCGAGTACCGGAATTATTCCCGAAAAAAGTATATTGCATTGATACAAGCTCTTTAATAAATCTCAAGCCTTTCCGGAGAGATGTATTCCCATCAATTTGGAGCAAATTGGAAAGCATGGTAACCAATGGAGAATTGATAGCACCCCTGGAAGTCTATGGCGAGATCGAAATTGGAAAAGATAAAATCTATGATTGGTGTAAAAGTAACAAGGAGATATTCAAGGATATAGATGAATATCAAATTCAAAAACTCCAGGAAGTCAAAACGAAGTATGATAAAAACTATTGGGAAAATGAGATTAATAAACCAAAGTGGGCTGATCCGTGGGTGATAGCTCTCGGTATTTGTGAGGAAGCCATCATCGTTGCGGATGAGAAAAATACACAAAATAGAATTCCGGTAATATCTTCCATGTTTGGATTGAAATGCCTTGAGTTGATAGATTTTTTTAAAGAGATAGGAATTAAATATTAGAAGAGGGTTGATGAGGGGATAAGGATTTATCGGCAAGAACTCGAAGATGTTGCCAGACTTGCTCGTAAATGGCAGAATAAACCGTAGGAAAATCATGATGACAAAGGCAGAGATAAAGAAGGCTCAGAAAAATCTTGAAAAGTGGCGGAAAAGCCACGAGGATATAGACGCACTAAAAAAAGCATATTGGGAAAGCATTCCGGAGCAAGTGAGGGCATCGATGGCATTTGAGGGCGAACATGTGAGCATAAAGATGCTAAAAAAGCATCTGAAGACACTGAAGCGTGACTTAAGAAAATAAGGCTGCATAACAAGAGGTGAAGATCTAATAGCTAATCGCCTTGCTGACTTTGTCAAAGGCTGCAACCATTCTCAATTCCACAGCCCACAAAAAATTTCCACATCCCTTGTCGCTGAGAATATTGACATACGTATCTACATTGTTTATACTTATTTTATTACAGCAAACAGGAGGATGACAATGTTGACAAAAGCATTAAAATGGGGAAACAGTCTTGCAGTAAGGATCCCGAGTGTGCTCAGCAAGGAATGTGGGATTGAAGAAAATACAAACATTGAGATTGTTCGCAGAGACGGGGAGATTATTATAACCCCTGCCAGAAAAGGGTATTCCCTTGATAAGCTTCTTGCCGGAGTAACAAAGAACAACATTCATTCCGAATTTGACACCGGGCGACCGGTTGGCAAGGAAGCGCTTTAATGGGTTATATACCTGAGAGAGGAGATGTAGTATGGATTAACCTTGATCCACAGACTGGTCATGAACAGGCAGGGTTTCGCCCTGTCCTTGTCCTTTCACCCGCCGCATACAACGAAAAAGTGGGTCTGATGCTCTGCTGTCCCATAACAAATCAGGTTAAAGACTATCCTTTTGAAGTCCAGATTAGAGATAATCCGAAAGTTAGCGGTGTTATTCTTTCGGACCAAGTGAAAAGTCTTGACTGGAAAGCGCGAGGCGCGAAGAAGAAAGGAAGAATTTCAGATGATGAGCTTTCAGAAGTATTAAACAAACTCAGAGCGATATTTGATTTTTAGTTTCAAATTCTAATGGATATAAGCAATATTCAGAATTGTATCATATATGAAATCAGGGGAAAAACCGTTTTCATTCACGCTGTGCTTGACGGACGGCGCAACTGCGAAGACCTTTTGCAGCAACGGCTGCTGGGAGCTTAATAACTGATACATTCTTTGATCTCTATAGAGGAAAAATTTTAATTTGACTATAATTTATTTAGAAAAGGAGGGGAAAATAAACACTATGTTACCTGAACTTAAATATGACGATAAAGGATTGATACCTGCTATCATACAGGACGCCGAAAACGGTGATGTTTTGATGATGGCCTATATGAACAGGAAGTCGCTTGAAATGACACTTGAGACAGGGTTTACGCATTTCTGGTCGCGTTCGAGGCAGAAATACTGGAAGAAAGGAGAGACATCAGGCCATGTTCAGGAGGTCAGGGAGATATTGTATGACTGTGATGAAGATACTCTGCTTGTTAAGGTGATTCAACACGGCCCCGGTGCTTGTCATACAGGACACAGAACCTGTTTTTACAGAAGTATTGTCCCTTGAGCCTTACAGATTTATAATAACTGCATGCTCATCACATTCCGGGAACTTATGGCATCGTAAGCAGTCTCCCCATATCTTCTGTGGCAGGCTTGATTTGTCAATATCAACAAACCCTAACTTTTTAAAAAATTCCGGATGGTATGCCAAAGCAAAAATCCTTTTTATGCCTAACGTCTTTGCCTCTTTGAGGCATTGTTTAACAAGGTTTTTACCTATACCTTTTTTCTGATATTTCTTATCTACTGCAAGCGAGCGTATCTCTGCAAGGTCTTCCCACATTATGTGCAGTGCACATACGCCGCATACATTTCCATTGTCTTCGCATATAACGAAATCTCTAAGGGTTTCATAGAGTTCATTGAGGGATCTGGGAATCATCTCATCCTTTCTTGCAAAATCATTTACAAGTTTATGAACCTGCTTTAGATCAGATATCTTAGCCTTTCTTATCTTCAATGTATCTTATCCCTTCAATAATAGCCTTTTTATTAATTTCAATGTTTTTCTTTTTTCTGGCCGGCATCGAACTCTCAATAGCCTCAAACACAGAAGTTTCCTTCAGTAGTTTGGTCTTTGCAATAACTGCTCCGAGCAATACCATATTGGCAGATTTTGTGTTACCAATCTTGCTTGATATCTCTGTTGCAGGAACTCCTACAGCTTCAATATCTGCTCGCAACGCAGGCTCTTTGATAAGAGATAAATCGAATGTGAGCAGTCCGTTCTGTTTAAGCCTTGGCTGGAATTTGGTAAGCGATGCATCACTCATCAAGATAAGTATATCCGGATTTGTGACAACAGGAGAGCCTATCAACTCATCCGATATAATCACTGTACAGTTTGTAGTTCCTCCTCTCATCTCTGCCCCGTAAGACGGAAACCATGTTACCTCCTTGCCTTCAAGCATACCTGCATATGCAAGTATCTTCCCTAAAAACAGTATGCCCTGGCCACCAAATCCTCCAATTATTATCCTGTGTTCCAGTTATTCGATCTCCTTAATTTTATCTTTAAATGTCCCGAGTGGATATACAGATACCATCTCGGTTTGAATCCACGTTAATGAATCTATGGGTGAAAGTTTCCAGTTAACAGGACATGGAGATAATATCTCAACAAGACTGAAACCTTTTCCTTCTATCTGATATCTAAATGATTTTTCTATGGCCTTTTTTGTACCTATTATATTTTTGTATGAATCCACAGAAGTCCTGACGATATAAGAAGCACCCTCAATTGTTGATAGGAGTTCTGCTACCCGCAGGGGATAACCTGCTGTTTCGTTGTTTCTCCCGAAAGGCGTTGTAGTTGTCTTCTGGCCGAGGAGTGTCGTAGGTGCCATCTGGCCTCCGGTCATTCCGTATGTTGCGTTATTGACAAAAAATACGGATATATTTTCTCCTCTATTAGCAGCGTGAATTATCTCGGCTGTCCCGATTGCGGCGAGGTCGCCGTCTCCCTGGTAAGAAAAAATTATCCTATCAGGCATTACACGTTTATAGCCGGTTGCTGCTGCAGGCGGTCTGCCATGTGCAACCTCAAGCATGTCGAAATTAAAATAGTCATAGGCAAATACAGCGCATCCAACCGGAGCAATCCCTACCACCTTTTCCCTGATGCCTAAATTGTCAATGCACTCTGCGATCAGCCTGTGTATAAGACTATGTCCGCAGCCGGGACAGTATCTGAAAGGAACCGGTTTAAGGCTTGCTGGTCTCTGGAATATCTTTTCCATCAATCTCCTTTCCGCCGCAGTGGATCTCCGATAAAATATCCAAAAGCGCTCCTTCAAGAAGGCCGTAATCGCTTACAGTTAATTCTTTAAACTTAAAAATATCCATCATCTTAATTGTAAATAGTATGCCTGGTATAATCAAGTCTGCCCTCTCAGGTTCTAGACCTCTGACGTTTTTTCTTTCCTTTAATGAAAGAGATAACAGTTTTTTGCATATATCCTGCAATCTCTTCAGAGGTAATCTATGGAGATGTATTTTTTCTCTTGAATAAGCTTCAAGTCCAAGGTCAATAGAGGCAATAGTTGTAAAAGTGCCAGCAGTTCCAATAAATTTTGTTCGCCTGTCTATACGGTGTCCAATCCTGTTTTTTAGATCGTTTAAAAATGAGACAATTTTATTGTTCAATTTTTTAGTATCAGCCTCTGAGACAGGATCAGTTTTAATAAAACCCCCGGCAAGCTTTATAACGCCGACAGGGATACTTCCTATATCAACTTGGGATCGAGTCGCAGCTGCCTGATGTTTATCTTTATAGAAAATCCATTCGGTACTTCCACCCCCTATATCAACTATGAATAATGATTGATTCTTCGACACATTCAGAGTGAATGACCGCAATTCAGAAAGTGATGAAAGGATACCCTTAAGTATAAGCTCCGCTTCTTTTTTACCTGAAATAACATCTATCGAGATACCTGTATCAGCAAACACCTTTTTTATAAAAATAGCTGAGTTTGATGCCTCACGTAAGGCACTTGTAGCAACTGCCCTGACATACTCAACCCCATGTCTTGAAATAATAGAAGAGAATTCCCTGAGTACTGCTAATGAGACTTCAATATTTTTATCCTGAAGTCTTCCAGTCTGATTAACCCCGGTGCCTAACCGCGTTATCTTCCGTTCATAGCATATATCAGCTATTCTGCTGTTTTTAACCTCACCAATCAGAAGTCTAAGAGTGTTAGACCCTATATCGATAGATGCAAACAACGGCATTTCAAGATATTATAAACCAGTATTCTGGTAAAGGCCAGAATTCTTAGGTTGATTTTATTCTATTTGCTATGTTATATAAATAAGAATTCTTACCCTTTCTTTAGAAAGGTCTGAAAATAATTTTAAGGAGATATTTTGAATGAATATATATGAAAATATTATTATCCTTGATTCAGCCCTTGCTGATGAAGAAGCCGAGGCAGCCGTTACAAAGATTAAAGAACTTATTGCAGGCCACGGGGGCGAGGTACTTAAGGTAGACATCTGGGGGAGGAAAAAACTCGCTTATGAGATTAAAAAACAGAAAAAGGGTTTGTATGTACTTTTGTTCTATAAGACACCACCTGCAACAATAAAAAAGATAGAGGAATTCTATAAAGTCTTTGACGCTGTATTGAAGTATCTAATTATAAAGCTCGGCATTAAACAGGTGCATGATCTTGAAAAATTTGAAGCTGCTTCAGAGCGTACAGAGCAAAAAATTGAGGTTTAGATGTACAACAAAATAATACTCATAGGCAACCTTACAAAGGATCCTGAGTTAAGATACACCCCGCAGGGGACACCTGTGGCAACTCTCAGGCTTGCAGTGAACTACAGGTATAAACAGTCTGACGAGGCAAAACAGGAGACAATGTTTATAGACAATGTAGTTTTCGGGAAACAGGCAGAATCTTGTAGCAAATATCTTAATAAGGGTAGCTCTGTACTTGTAGAAGGCAGACTTCAGGAACGAAGGTGGGAATCTAACGGGCAGCAGAGGAGTAAGTTTGAGGTTATTGCACAATCCGTAAGATTTCTTTCAAGAAGGGGAAGCAGCCAGTCCGCTGAAACGGACACCTCAGGCGGAGAGGGCGATATCGTTCCACCTGAGGAAACTACTGATTTAGAACCATTTTGAGAGAGGGAAAATATAACAATTTTTTGAATGTTAACACAAAAGAAAATAAAATAATCCCCCCCTCCCCCCCTTTATTAAAGGGGGGAGGGGGGATTAAGGGAGAAGGGAGTTAATTTGCAACAGAAAAGATTTCAGAGAAAAAGGTTTTGCAGGTTTTGTTCGGAAAAGGTAGAGTATATCGATTATAAAAATATCAAGGTTCTCAAGAGCTATCTTACCGAACGAGGAAAGATTCTTCCCAGGAGGATGACAGGTAACTGTGCAAGGCATCAAAGAGAACTGACCGAGTCTATAAAGCGGGCAAGGAGCATAGCGTTGCTTGCCTTTGCAGAAAAGTAGGATGAGGATCCCGAAGGCATGGGTTCCTCTCTTAGCAAAAAAGATAGTAGACAATATTATATCAAAGGAACTTATTAAGCCGGCCATATCTATCAAAAAACTCCTATTAGAAACAGAAGAACTCATCCTGAATGAACTTACTATAGAGGATAGGCTCAATGAAGAGGTCAGGGAGCTGTTAAAGATTCACGCCTCTGAAATAGAGCAGGGCCGCCTGGATTACAGGAGGCTTTTTGAGCTTACAAAGCAAAAACTGGCGAGGGAAAGAAACCTCGTATTATGATGCTAACTGATGATAAGATTCTCCACCTGAGCCATGTAATCCTCAAAGGGCTTATAGGGAAGAAACTTATTGAAGTGATCGAGGAAGAAGGTAAGGTAAGAGCTGAGATTAAAAGGGCAGTCATATCAGAACTGAAGATAGGTGAAGAGATCGATTCAGTTGTCAGGAGGAAACTCCAGTCATTTTCAAGAAAGATAGTCGAGGGAAGTTCTGAGTGGGAAATCCTGTACAAAAAATTCTTCAGGGAAGAGGAGGTAAAAAGAGGCAGGGCCTCTGGATAAAAAGGGGGCTCCCGTTTCTCCTTCTTTTTGTCACCTGTCTTGGACTGTTTTTAGAATTTCCTTTAAAGCAAACAGGTCTATGGTTTCTCTTTAGCTCAGCTACGATTTCTATATATGCAGTCTTGCATATCTTAAGAAAAGAAAAAAAGTATTCCATAGAATTTCTTTTTTCTCTCGCACTACTTATTGAGGGCTCAGTCCAGGCATTTACCATACCATGGCTTAGAATGGCCTATTTCCCATTTATGGTATTCATAACAGTATTCTATGGACTAAAAACCATAATCTTTTTATTGCTATTAATCCCATTTCTTGAGCTGGTTAATTTTATGAACGGAGAAAAAATTATCGAAGAAATAACATTTATCTTGTCCCTCGCTGTGACTGCAGGCATGTCTTTGTTCCTTAAAGACAAAATGAAAAAAACAAACATGTTGTATGGCAACAAAAATAATCTCCCCGAATCCCCCTTTAGTAAAGGGGGGATGGTCGCCATAGGCGACTCGCCGAGGAAAGAGGGATCAGATGAAATAAAATCTTTTAATAATGAAAAGGTTATATCTTATTACTTCGAATCAATGTTTAAACCTGATGAAGAAATTAAAGAACTTCTTATGGCAGCAAAAAATATAATATTCGCAGATTCTGTAAATCTTTTTATGAGTTCAGGCAGCAGCCTGAGTTTTAGATGTTCTACAGAGGAATCAGGGGGGATCATACCTTCAGATGGTGGCGTTATATATCTCTGCATTAGAGAGAAAAAACCTCTTATTTTATCCGATATAAGTGAAAAGAAACTTGAAGTCGGCTATTTAAAGAAAGATAAGATTTCTTCTTTAGTTGCAGTGCCTGTTATGGATGGTAACTTCCCACTCGGCGTTATAACCGCTGACAGCGCAAGGTTTCATGCATTCAGCAGTGCTGATAGTGATATACTTCAAATGTTTTCAAAACAGCTCATGAGGATACTCCAGAGAGAACGTATCTATCCGCAAATATATCGTTCTCATACCACTTTAAAGGTTCTGCATGAAGAGAGTTCAAAACTGCTGTCATCATTAAATATGGATGTTATTGCACAAAGCTTGACAGATGGTGCATACAGGATTGCACCATCAGAAATAGTCTTCTTTATAGCAAAAGGGCAGGAATTCGAGATATTGCATCACAAAGGGCTGCTGCCCCGTGAAAAGAAGATTTCCAGTTTTAAAAGCACATTACTCGATATGATAGTGAAAAATAAAGAGCCATTCTATCTTTCCGATGTCAGGCACTATCGCTCTCCGATTATGCCTTTTAAGACAGATAATGTAGGCTCTGTTTTTGTACTACCGCTGCTTTACGAGAAGGAACTATTGGGAATACTTGCACTACTTTCAGAGAAGATAAATGCACTAAGCCCTTACCAGACCGAACTCTTAGAGGTTCTTGGGAATCAGGCGTCAACATCTATTGCAAATGCAAGGTTTCATGCAGAAATAGAGAGGTTGGCCATAACAGATGGGCTTACAGGACTTTTCAACCACAGGCACTTTCAGGAAAGACTCTCACTGGAATTTAGCCGCATTAACAGATTCTCAGAGCCACTTTCAATACTCATTATAGATATAGACCATTTCAAACAGGTAAATGATACTTATGGGCATCCGGTAGGGGACGTGGTTCTTAAAGGAGTTGCTGATAAGATCAGAGGAACCATAAGAAACATAGACATCTCAGCCAGATATGGCGGTGAGGAGCTTGCAGTAATCCTTATAGGGACAGATGAGCGCGGTGCAATGAACATGGCGGAACGATTGAGAAAAGCTGTGATGAATAAAACATTTTCTGAAGAGAAAAGCACCTTTAACGTTACAATAAGCATTGGGATATCCACTTACACAAAAGGCATTAAAAGAAAAGAGGAGCTTATCGAAAAGGCTGACAAGGCGTTGTATCAAGCAAAGAGGAGTGGTAGGAATCGCAGTATTCTCTGGAATGAAATTAGCAAGTAGAATTTAGGTTGAAGTACACTTGACACATTAAGCGGTTAATTGTTAGATTATTAGCACTTAACCATTGAGAGTGCTAAACATGCAAATGATGGAAGAAAGAAGTAAAAAAGTCCTTTGCGCAGTTGTCCAGAGTTATATTAATTTCCCTGATCCTGTGGGATCAATGCTTGTAACGAAAAGATATTCTTTTGGACTTTCCCCAGCTACTATAAGGAATATAATGGCAGACCTTGAAGATATGGGATTTCTCGCACAACCCCATACATCGGCAGGGAGAGTGCCAACGGACAGAGGGTACAGATTTTATGTGGATTTACTTGTGGCCGAAAAAGATTATTATACAAACATGGAGATCCTGCAGGAGATATATAAAAGACTTGAGGCATTAAGGAATAACATAGATGTATTCCTTGGTGAGACAACGAGAACTCTCTCTAAGTTGTCCCACTACCTTGGGGTTGCGATGTCTCCAAGGCTTGACATGACAACCCTGAAAAGGATTGAACTTCTTAAATACAGGGCTGATAAAATAGCTGCAATATTATTTACAGATGAAGGACTGATAAAAAACAAGGTTGTATCACTTGATTCTGAGATTTCCCAGAAGGATCTCAACAGGATTACTGGTTACCTTAACTCTGAATTCTCTGGACATACGTTTGATGAGATACGATTTAAGGTTATAAAGGAGATGTCAAAAGAGAAGATCAGATGTGATACCCTTATATCAAGGGCAATGAAGATATGCCGGGAGGCACTTTCTTTTTCCCATAATGACCTGTTTGTATCTGGGCTTTCAGAGGTATTTGATTTGCCGGATTTCGCTGATCTTAAGAAAATAAGAGAGTTATCAAGGGCTATAGAGGACAAGCATACTATAATCGAGTTACTCGATAGTCTATCAGAGTTTGACGGTCTTCAGATAATTATCGGATCGGAGAATTCAATGGATGAGATGAAAAAATTAAGCGTTGTGGTCTCTACATGTAAGGAAGGATACAGGCCGATCGGTGTTGTCGGGATAATAGGACCTACAAGGATGAATTATGAAAAGGCGATCTACATAGTTGATAATACGGCAAAATTTATTACAAAAATGCTTTCAGGCAGGTAGGTAGACGTTGCAAGAACGTGAGATAAGCGAAAATCAACTAATCTCTAATAATGAAGAAACTAAAGCAGAAGGCAGCGAAGTTGCTGAAAAAGTGCTTATTGATGAAAAAGAGCGACTGTCTGCTGAGCTTAAGGAGATAAATGACAAATATTTAAGACTTTATGCTGAATTTGAAAATTATAAAAAAAGGGTTAATAAGGATAAAGAAGAACTCGTAAGATATGACAATGAAAGTCTTCTTTATGAGCTGTTGCCTGTTATTGATAACCTTGAGATGGCGTTAAGGCATGCTTCGAACAACGTTTCATCAGGACTTGTGCAAGGAGTGGAAATTACACTAAAAGAACTTCAGAAAACACTTGAAAAATTCGGACTGGTTGCAATAGAGGCAAACGGCAAACCCTTTGACCCTTTAGTACATCATGCTATGACACAGATTGAACGTGATGATATTGATGAAAAGATAGTTGTGGAGGAGTTCAGGAAGGGATATATGTTAAGAGATAAGGTGTTGAGGCCGTCTCTTGTTGCGGTATCGAAAAAACCAGTCGAGAGTCAGGAAAAAGAAAAGAGAGAAGAAGAAATAAAGGTAAACAAAATTATAGAGGAGGAATCTTAATATGGGGAAGGCAATTGGAATTGATCTCGGAACCACAAACTCTGTTGTAGCAGTTGTTCAGGCCGGAGAGCCGGTAGTAATTCCAAACCAGGAAGGGACCAGAACAACTCCATCAGTTGTGGCCTTTACAGAAAAGGGAGAAAGACTTGTAGGACAGATTGCAAAAAGGCAGTCTATAACAAATCCTGAAAACACAATATTTTCCATAAAGAGGCTTATGGGAAGGAAATATAATACGCCAGAGGTAGAGCATGCAAGGAAAAGGCTCCCTTATAAGATTGTTGAAGCCTCTAACGGTGATGCCCATGTGGAGATAAGGGGTAAACGTTATTCTCCCCCGGAGATCTCGGCAATGATTCTTCAAAAACTCAAACAGGCTGCCGAGGATTATCTCGGTGAACCGGTATCGGATGCGGTTGTCACTGTACCTGCCTATTTTGACGATAGCCAGAGGCAGGCTACAAAGGACGCTGGAAGGATTGCAGGACTTAATGTCCTGAGGATAATAAACGAACCAACAGCCGCATCGCTCTCTTATGGTATGGATAAAAAGAAAGAGGAAAAGATCGCAGTTTATGACCTTGGCGGTGGGACATTCGATATATCAATCTTAGAGATTGGAGAAGGTGTTATAGAGGTAAAATCAACAAACGGCAATACCTATTTGGGTGGGGATGACTTTGATCTCAGGGTTATAGACTGGATGGTTGAAGAGTTTAAGAAGGACCAGGGTATAGACCTTAAAAATGACAGGATGGCATTGCAAAGGCTGAAAGAAGCTGCTGAAAAGGCTAAGATAGAGCTTTCGACAGCGATGGAGACAGATATAAACCTTCCGTTTATAACGGCTGATGCAACAGGGCCAAAACATCTGCTCATGAAGCTGTCGAGGGCAAAGCTTGAACAGCTTGTTGGGGACCTCATCGAAAACACTACAGGCCCGTGCAAAAATGCCTTATCTGATGCAAATCTCTCTTCATCAAACATAGATGAAGTCCTGCTTGTAGGCGGCCAGACCAGGACGCCAAAGGTTCAGCAGACAGTGCAGGGTTTTTTTGGCAAAGAGCCTAATAAGACTGTAAACCCTGATGAGGTAGTTGGTGTAGGAGCAGCAATACAGGCAGCAGTGCTCAAAGGGGACGTTAAGGAGGTTCTTTTGCTCGATGTTACTCCATTGTCCCTTGGCATAGAGACCCTCGGCGGAATCTTTACAAAAATAATTGAGAGAAATACTACCATCCCAACAAAGAAGAGCCAGATATTCTCGACAGCAACTGATAATCAGCCTGCTGTTTCAATCAAGATTTGTCAGGGAGAGAGGGAAATGGCTGCTGACACCAAGCTCCTTGGCAATTTCGAACTTATAGGAATACCACCAGCGCCGAGAGGAATACCGCAGGTTGAAGTAACATTTGACATCGATGCAAATGGGATACTTCATGTCTCGGCTAAAGACCTCGGCACAGGTAAAGAGCAATCAATAAGAATAACCGCATCAAGTGGTCTTAATGATGAAGAGATAAAAAAGATGATGCGTGACGCTGAGTCACATTCAGAAGATGATAAAAGGAAGAAACAGCTCGCTGAGTCGAGGAATGAAGCTGATACACTCATCTATACTGTTGAGAAATCTCTAAAGGATTATGGTGATAAGCTGACCGAATCTGAAAAAAAAGACATTGAAGAAGCCATTGAAAGATGCAAAAAAGCAAAAGACACAAGCAATGAAGTCTCTGAGATAAAATCAGCAACAGAAAATCTGATGACGAAATCACACAAGCTGGCAGAGCATTTATATAAGGGCGCAGGTGCACAGGCTGGCGCCGGTGCCGGACCATCAGGGGCAGGAGCTGCAGGCGCGAAAGGCCCTGAAGAAGAAGTTGTAGAAGCTGAATTTGAGGATGTTGATAAGGACAAGAAATAATTTTATCATTCCTGCGAAGGCAGGAAACCAGAAAGGAAAAGGAACTATATCCCCGTTTTCACGGGAAACCCTGGATTCCGCATCAAGTGCGGAATGACAAAATTGTTCCTGACAGATTCAGGGATTTACTACCTCGGCCTTCTGTTTGCAACTGGAAACTCTGTAAAATATCTACATATTCTTTCAACTTGTTTATAATAAATACAATATTAGGCAATTGCAAAAGTATGAAAACAACCGAATCTGTCATTCTGAGCGAAACGAAGAATCTCATGTTATCAATGAAATACGAGACCCTTCACTTCATTCAGGGTGACAATTTTGGGACTTTTGCAAGAGGCTCAATATGAAAGATTATTATGGAATACTAGGTGTACATCGAGATGCAGCTGAAGCTGATATAAAAAAGGCGTTCAGACAGCTTGCTTTAAAATTCCATCCTGACAGAAATCCGGAAAACAAAGAGGCAGAAGAAAAATTCAAAGAGATAAATGAGGCTTATTCCTGTCTTATTGATCCAGAAAAACGGGCTAATTATGACAGGTTCGGAACAGCAGAAGGGGTAGGGGCTGGCTTTAGCCCATTTGGTACAGGTTTTGGCGATGTGTTTGAAGACATCTTTGGAGATTTCTTTGGTTCATTTACAGGCCGCCGCAGGCCAAGACCGACGAAGGGCAATGACCTAAGATATGATCTTGATATAACACTCATGGAGACAGCTTTCGGTACAGAAAAGACTATTGAAGTGCCGAAATGGGAAAACTGTCATGAATGCGCTGGAACAGGCTCAGCCCCTGGGAGCGCGCCTGTTACATGCCCGAATTGTAAAGGTACAGGGCAGGTAAGGTTTCAACAAGGATTTTTTAGCATAGCCAAAACATGTGGAAGGTGTGGCGGTGCAGGAAGGATTATTACAAACCCGTGCAAGTCTTGTAAGGGGCAAGGCAAGGTCAAAAAGTCTAAAAGCATAAATATAAAGATACCTGCAGGTGTGGACACAGGGTCAAGGCTTAGAATCTCCAATGAGGGTGAACTGGGCTTTTACGGCGGTCCCCCAGGTGACCTGTATATTATCCTCAATGTTGAAGAGCATCTATTCTTCAAGAGGGATGGAAATGATCTGTATTGCGAAGTTCCTTTGTCATTTCCCCAGGCAGCCCTTGGAGCCGAGATCGAGGTTCCAACCCTCGACGGGACATCTAAAATCAAAATTCCCCCGGGAACACCTTCAGGCAGGATATTCTATCTGAAAGGGAAAGGTATCCAGAGACTCGGTAGCCACGGCAGGGGAGACCAGATTTTAAAGGTGTATATTGATGTACCAAAGAAACTAACCCAGAAGCAGAAAGAGCTCCTTGAAGAATTTGCACTCATAAACGGAGATGAGGTAGCAAAATCGTTTAAAGAAAAACTCAAAGACCTCTTCACAGGAGCTGAAAAGTAAAAGAGTATTTTTTTCTTTTGTGAAGAACCCTGCGGCAGAGACCGCAGGGTTCTTCACAAAAGCCTTGGGAATTTGGGGGATAAATCTTGCAGGATAAGAATGAAACCTGTGGGTTAAATATTGAGTTTGAAAATTCTTAAAATCCCAATCTATTAAGTTAAGCGCATCGTATTTATCTTGCTTAGCAGGATAACAGCTATCCAACAAATTTTCATATTCCTGAATTACATTTAACACCGATTTTCACAGAATCCTAAGCGTCATAATTATTTAGGCCTACAGTTACGAAAGAACCAGTAGTATTAACCAGTTACCGCCTTTCAACCCGGAATATTCATTTTAATTGTGACGCTTAAAAT
>Ga0210056_1000694_pt1 | contig 28713 bp, 23 predicted proteins | sample CryGeyCG2014_080_2_FD_183965 | JGI IMG/M metagenome (GOLD analysis project Ga0210056, IMG submission 183965) | Groundwater microbial communities from aquifer - Crystal Geyser CG07_land_8/20/14_0.80 (SPAdes) (version 2) | ecosystem: Environmental > Aquatic > Deep subsurface > Groundwater | place...
ATCACTGACCACTGTCCATTAATCACTAACCACTGTCCATTAACTAATGACTAATAACGCCCCTGAATATTTTCAAAACAAATATCTGCGATTGATCCTTTTTGGCGGAAAGGGCGGAGTGGGCAAAACCACCATGGCGGCGGCTGCTGCCATTCAACTGGCCCAATTTCGTCCCAACGACAAGAAGGTGTTGGTTATATCGACCGACCCGGCCCATTCTTTAGGCGATAGTTTTGGAATTGAGCTAGGTGACCACGTGACGCCGATACAGGGGTCAGGGAACAGTGGGCAGTCGTCAGTCGTCAGTCGTCAGTCGTCAGTGGTTGGTAGCAACGGACAACGAACAACGAACAACGGACAACGAACAACGAACATGACCAATCTATACGCCCGCGAGTTAGATGCAAAAAGGTTGGCAGACGAGTTTAAACAGAAGAATGAGGTCGTAATAAAAAAACTGGCGGATAGGGGAACCTATTTCGACAAGCAGGACATTGCCGAATTTTTCGACCTTTCACTGCCGGGCATGGATGAGGTCATGGCCATTATCGAGATGGCCAATATCTTAGAAGATGGAAGCTATGACATCCTGATAGTGGATACCGCCCCTACCGGGCACACCGTTCGGATGCTCAGCCTTCCCGAACAGATGCTGAAATGGATTGAGTTAATGGAGTTAATGCAGCAAAAGCACCGTTACATGAGTACTCATTTTACAGAAAAGAGGTATGTGAAAGATGAGTGCGATATTTTTCTCGATAAACTCTCCTCGGATATTGAGAGAGTTAAAAAGTTGCTCTCGAACGGGCAGACAACCCGGTTTGTACCTGTCATGATTCCTGAACCGATGAGCATTTATGAAACAGAAAGACTGATCAGCTCTTTAGAGAAGATCCATGTCCCGGTGAGGGAAGTTGTTGTAAACCGTGTGGCTGAAACGGAGGGGTGCCTGTTTTGCAGGTCCAGAAGAGAAGATCAGGAACAGCCCCTAACAGAAATCAAGGATGCCTTTTCCAAATATGATTTGATCAGGGTTCCCCTATTCCCCAATGAGATCCGCTTGGTCCAAGGGCTGACAGAGCTCGCCGATTATCTTTTGGGTAGTCCCATGCCTTCGAGTCCCCGGAAAACCATTCAGGCGGATGAAGAACCTCAGGGTTATTTGACCCTCAATCCCTCTCTGGAATTTATTCTATTTGGCGGCAAAGGGGGGGTGGGTAAGACTTCCCTTGCTTCTGCCACTGCCCTTCATTTGGCAAAGCGCAATCCTGAGAAAAAGGTTCTTGTCTTCTCCACAGACCCTGCCCATTCATTGTCCGATTCCTTTAAGTTAACCATTGGGGATAAGATCACGCCAATACAGTGGTCAGGGGTCAGTGATCAGTCGTCAGTCGTCAGTCGTCAGTCGTCAGTGGTTGGTAGCAACGGACAACGGACAATAGACGATACTAATCTTTTCGCCCTGGAGATTGACGCGGATAAGTTGCTCAAAGATTTCAAAGAGGAGTTCAAGAAAGACATAGAAGAAGTGTTTGACAAATTTATGGGTGGCGGTGTTGATATAAAATTCGACCGTGAGGTGATGACGGGACTCCTCACCCTTGCGCCCCCGGGTCTTGACGAGATCATGGCCCTGGATAAAATCATGGACCTGAGAGAGGAAGGAAAATTTGATCTCTTTCTCCTGGATACTTCGCCCACCGGTCACCTTCTCCGCTTTTTAGAACTCCCAGATATGGTCAGGGAATGGTTGAAGGCATTTTTTAGGTTGTTGTTGAAATATAGAGGAATGGTCAGGCTGACCGGGGTAGCTGGAAAGGCCTTGGCCCTTTCCAGGAATGTCAGGAGGATTCAAGAGGTACTGGTGGATGCCAAAAGAACGGCTTTTATCGCGGTCACCATCTCCGAGGCCATGGGCTTCCTTGAGCTGGAACGGCTTATAGAGGCGCTGAAGAATGCAAAGATCCCGTGTGAACATATTGCAATCAACATGGTCGTTCCCCATACAGATTGTGATTTTTGCTTCTCCAGAAGGGCGGAGCAGCAGGGATATATCAAGCAGATTCACTCAAGATTTCCCGGCTATAGCGTCACAAAAGTGCCCCTCTTTTCCCACGAGGTCCGGGGGGAAGGTGATTTAGGAAAGATGGCCGAAATTGTGTTTGGCGATGGCAAACTTGCTTGAGAATTACTACTCAGGTTTTTAGGCTGAAGGCTGAAGGCTGTTAGTCACGCATTGACCGAATCAAGGCGCTCAGAACCTTCTCGGTCTCCACCATTTTCGAGTCGCATTCGGGAACATCCAACTCAAATACAATTTCCTATTTTTTCCTACAGACTAACTGCCTACAGACTATCTACCTGAGCAGTTACAAAAGGGGTTCGGTTCAATTAATCCCCAGGATAGTATACTCTTTAACCCCGGCAGGGACTTTAATCTTAACCGATTCCCCTACTTCCTTTCCAATAAGTGCCCTGGCTATTGGAGAGTGAACAGAGATCTTCCTCTGTCGTGGGTCAGCCTCATCAGCCCCTACTATCTGATACTTTAGTTCATTTCCATCGTTTTCATCTCTAAGGTGGACTACTGTACCAAATACAACCCTGTTTGTATCATTTTCACAGGTATCAATCACCTCGGCCCGGGAAAGTTTGTCTTCTATATCCCGAATTCGACCTTCAATCAAAGACTGCTTTTCCTTTGCTGCGTCATACTCTGCATTTTCAGATAGGTCACCATGCTCTCTGGCTATTGCAATTTCGTTAATAATCTTGGGCCTCTCTTTAGCCTTTAATCGACGCAGTTCTCTTGTTAATGATTTGTGTCCTTCTCTGGTCATGGGGACTTTTCCGCTCATGTATTGCTCCCCCTTACCCTTTTCATCACTTTTAACATGGTATCTCCTGCACCCTCATAAATCCGAATGTGGGAAGCCCTATCCATATGAGTAGGTTCTCGATTGATTATCACGAGTTTTGCACCAGCATTAACTGCATATGTAGGCATGTACGCCGCAGGATAAACAACCAGGGAAGAACCAATAACAATGAAAAGATCGCATTTAGCTGAACGAGCTGTAGCTTCGTTTAATTCCCCGTGAGGAAGCGTTTCTCCAAAGAAGACTCCATCGGGTTTTAGAATTCCCCCACACTTTTCACAACTCGGGTCATCTAACCCCTGCTTTACCCTGTTGATAACATTCTCCAGAGGGTACCGTTTCTTGCAGCCAAGACAAACCGCATGCACCATATTGCCATGAAGCTGAAATACCTTGTCTTCAGAATTGCCGGCTTTTTGATGCAATCCATCTACGTTTTGTGTAATGACACAGTCCAATTTACCCATCTTTTCTAATTCGGCAATTGCGTAATGGGCAGGATTAGGGTTAGTATCAGCCATTAATCCGCTCTCTTCAAGCATCCCATACATCTTCTTTCTTGCTTCCTTGCTGCTAACGAATTTCTGATAGGTAAAATCTTCTGGATCATATTTCGTCCAAATACCATCAGGGCTTCTGAAATCAGGGATACCAGACTCAGTACTCACACCAGCCCCTGTGAAAACAACAATCCTCTTAGACTTAATGATCAAATCTGCCAACTGGGCTATGAGTAATTCCAAGTTTGAATCTTCTTTCATCGCCATGTCCACTCCTTTTTTATATTTTTTAACTGCTCAGGCACAAAGTGGCAAAGGCACATAGGCACAAAGCAGAGTGGGGTCGTTTCGTTGTTTTTTCCTACTTTGTGCCTTTGGTGCTCTGTGCCTCTGTGCCTACCTGAATAGTTACGTTACATTAGCTTTAATATACTCTATCATTGGTCCAGTCAATGTCCCGGCTGTAAATACCTCATTTACCCCCATATCTTTAAGTACAGGGATATCCTCCAGGGGTATAACCCCTCCAATTATAAATAAAACACCATCTATTCTTTTCTCTTTAAGCAGCTTCATTATCCTTGGAGTGAAGGTAATGTGTTCCCCAGAGAGGCAACTCAACCCAATGACATCAACATCTTCTTCTATAGCAGCCCTCACTACGTTCTCAGGGGTTTGAAACATTCCCAAGTAAACAACCTCCATCCCGGCCTCTTTAAGAAGGGATGAAACCACTTTTGCCCCCCTATCATGACCATCCAGACCAACCTTTGTAATTAAGACCTTTATCTTACGTTCTGATTCCATGCTAAGCCCCTTTCTGGATTCTGACTCCTGACTTCTGACTTCTGACTTCTGCATTATCTTGCCAAAGAGCTCCTTTTCCTTTGCTCTCATAACCTGTGCCTCAGCACCTGATCTTTCATGATCGTAGCCAAGAAGATGCAAAATACCATGGATAAGGAAAAAATCTATCATCTCTTCTAAGGAAATTTCACTTTCCTCAGCCTGACGTTTCGCAGTTTCTACTGAAATAACCACATCACCTAAAACATGGGGATTAATTCCAACGAAGTTCCCCTCTGCCATAGGAAAAGAGATAACATTAGTCGGGCCGCTTCTTCCAAGATACTGTTTATTTATCTTTTCTATTCGGATATCATCAACCATAAGGATACTTATTTCGCAATTAGGACATCCCAAGTCTTTTAAGATCTTTCTCGCCGTTTTTCTTATCCTCGACTCGCTTATTTCTATCTTCTTTTGTTGATTTCTTATCAATATCATTAAGCTTCTTCTTTCCTTCAGTTTCTTTATAAGCCGGCTCCGGATAGTTTACCCTGTGGTGGAATATCCCCGTTAGTATCTTATTGAAACTTTTAGCTATTTCATTCAAATCCTTCAGGGTCAACTCACATTCGTTTAGCTGTCCATCTGCAAATACATTGTTGATAATCCTATGAACCATCCCCTGGATTCGGGATGGCGATGGGTCGGGAAGGGTCTTGGATGCAGCTTCTACAGCATCGGCAAGCAACACAAGCCCTGCCTCCTTAGTTTGGGGCTTGGGCCCTGGATACCTGTAATCCTTTTCATCTACCGGATAAAGCTCTGGATTCTCTTTATTTTTGGCCTTTTGATAAAAGAAATTAATAAGGCTGGTTCCATGATGTTGTCCTATAATGTCTATTATTGGTTGTCCAAGCCTGCTCTCCCTGGCCATTTCCACCCCATCTTTAACATGGGACAGCAAAATCAAACTGCTCATACTTGGAGCCAACTTTTCGTGTTTATTCTCACTGCCTGTTTGGTTTTCTATAAAGTATAATGGTTTATTTATCTTTCCAATATCATGGTAGTAAGCGCTTACCCTGGCCAGAAGTGGGTTTGCATTAATAGCCTCTGCCGTTGCCTCAGCCAGTGTTCCAACAATTATACTATGGTGATAAGTGCCCGGGGCCCGTACTATTAGTTCTCTCAGTTTAGGACTGTCAAGATTTGCCAGTTCAAGCAATTTAATATCTGTCGTATAGCCAAAGAGTGCTTCAAATAAAGGCGTAGTTCCAATTACTATAAATCCAACAAGAAGTCCGCCAAGAAAGCCAAAAGCAATGTCAAAAACTGTCGCAACGGTAAATAAGGAACCTTTAATCATATTAATAGAAAATATGGTTATCACATTTGTCAGACCGACTATAGCGCCGGCCTTTATCAGAGTTGTTCTAAACTTGGTGAGGATTACACCATGAGCAGCTATGATACTGCCGAAAAGGGAATATATAAAAAATTCCAGTCTATTTTCGAATAGTATCCCGGATAAGATTGATATCATAATAGAAAAGATCAAAGCAACTCTAACATTTAATAAAACACTTATAAGCATTGCCCCAGAGGCTATAGGAATCACATAGAGGCAGGAATCAAAAGGTAGAAGAGGGAAGCTGTTGCTTACAGCTTCACAGATCAGGATGGCGAGTTTTACAAATAAAACAACCATCCCCATGGTTATAGTTAATAAAAAAAGGTCCCTGTTATTAATTGAAATCCCTTTAACATTCTTGAGTGAGAAATTATACAGGAGATAACAGAGCAAAACCACCAAAAGAACAATCCCAAGGGACGTTAATACTAAATTGTCGTACTTCTTTGCTCTTTGAAATACCTTCAGTTTGACCAGGTGTTCATTCTTTATTCTCTCTCCTTCCCGTACTATTATTTCTCCCTTTTTAACCTGATAAAAAACCGGTTTAACACTCTCTCTTACTATACTTCTTCTCAGTTCTGTATCATTCTTGTTAAAGGTTAAGTTAGGCTCTATCAGCCTTTGAGAGATTGTTGTTACAGTTTTTCTTAATGAACCCTCTAAACCACCCAGAATCTTATTTGAACTTACCTCGATGGCTTTTTTGGCATCTTTTAGATCCATTATCGACAATATATCATTCGCCTTTAGCTCCTCTTTCGTCTCGATATTCCTTATAATAATTCCACTGTCCTTTTCTTTATACAGAAGTTTCTTATTGCCAACTATCTCCCTCTCTAATGGTGCACTTATCAGTATACGTACATATCTTTCTATGCTCTTGTTAAACCGATACCTTTCCAATGCCCCAAATTCCTCATCATTAATGTCTACCAATGTCTTCTGAAATTCATCCCTCCTGGCATTAATCTGGACCCTGAAAGGGGCTAAGTTGAGTTTCGTTGTTTTAACCGCATCTCTCCTTCTAATCTCATTACCGATCTCTTTATAGAGGTCCCTCATCAAGGTAAAAGAAGAAGCCAGTCTTCTTCGAATCTCACCAGACATATTTGGATCAAAGTCGTAAACTACAATTACGCCTTTTTCTGCTTCTTTAATCCTCTGGTCTGTTGATTCTTTATCCTCAATAAGGAGATCCTGGGGAGATTTTATGTTTTTTGAGGCAATATCACCTGGTTCATAGTGTATGGAAGGTAACTCAGCGTTTGGATACAGGAAAAAAGTTACAAATACACCCAATAAGATAGCCATCAACCATCTTTGAAATAAAGGGTTCTTAAATATTTCAAAACTAGATGTCCTAAAAGATGAAATAAGCAATTCCGCTTTCTTTTTTTTCTCTCCGTTTGTAGCTGCCACTGTGGTTTCCTTAATAGTCTTGCAGTTCAGACACCAGACTTCAGACTTTTCTGTAACCGTTCACGGTTCTCAGTTTACCGTTCACGGTTAATTACAACAGCAGGCTTAAGCCCGCTGTTATATAAAGCTTGGAGCATTTTTGCCAACTGTTAACTGCAAACCATAAACTGTGAACGGATACCCTCTATCTTTGTGTAATCTCTGGCCATCCTCTCCTTCAGTCTACAGTCTATAGTCTATAGTCTATAGTCTGGGGCTGTTGTCTATGGTCTATTGTCTATTGTCTTAATCACTTATACACTGTCTCTAGATCTCTCATAGCGTTCATATGCCCTAATAACGTCTTGAACTAAGCAGTGTCTTATTACATCCTTTTCTGAAAAATAAGTAAAATTTATTCCTTCGATCCCTTTAAGGATCTTTTGTGCCTCTATTAACCCAGATGTTTTCCCCGCAGACAAATCAATTTGGGTAACATCTCCTGTGATAACAGCCTTTGAACTATAACCCAATCTGGTCAAAAACATCTTCATCTGTTCAGAAGTTGTATTCTGGGCTTCATCCAGGATGACAAAAGAATCGTTTAAGGTACGTCCTCTCATAAAGGCCAGAGGAGCAACTTCGATAATTCCTCTCTGTACCAAGCCGGAGGCTTTTTCAAAGTCAATCATGTCATAGAGGGCATCGTACAGGGGCCTGAGATAGGGATTTACCTTTTCGTATAAATCCCCGGGTAAAAAGCCCAGTTTTTCACCTGCTTCAACAGCAGGTCTGGCAAGGATAATCCGGTCAACTTCCTTCTTCATCAAAAAGGATATTGCCAGGGCCATTGCCAGGTAAGTCTTGCCTGTCCCGGCTGGGCCTATCCCAAATACGATGTCAAAATTCCTTATAGCATCAATATATTCTTTCTGGCATAAACTCTTTGGGGTTATCGGCCTCTTCCTGGAAGATATATAAACAGTATCCAGAAATATATGTTTGAGATTTGCCGAACTATCGTTACTTACAATCCTTACCGCATAGTCAACGTCATTTGGATATATTGGATAACCTGACTCCAGTAATGAATAGAGTTCAACAAGGACTTTTTCTGCAATCTTTACATCAAAACAAGCGCCGTTGATACTTATCTCATTGCCTTTTGCATTAACCTTTACTTCTAAGGTCTTTCCGATGTATCTCAGGTTTTTGTTATGTTCACCGCAAAGGGTTCTGAGCAGGTTATTGTCATCAAAATTCAGTTTTACCGTATCTTCGTTGTCTTCGCTTCTCAAAAAAATCCTTTCTCCAGTTATTATGCAATACCCTTCAAATCACTTATGATACCACGAAAGCTTTGAAAAAGTGCCACTGAGAGCGAATATCTTGCAACAGTTCACAGCGGTCAGCTATCAGCATTCAGCAATTATTTTCCAAAACTTCCGCTGTCTTATTTCAGTAGTTGGTATAACTTATGTAATCCATCCTGATCGCTGTTCACTGATCCCTTAAACTGCTTGGAGCGAGTTTAGGTGGGTCAAAATTTATCCCGTTGAAAAACGGGAAATGTATGCTGAAGCGAAAAGGGATACTTTTTAAAGCTTTCATAAACAATGTAATATTACCACTATCAATCTTCGATTGCAAAACTTTTTCTTTAACCTGATGGGTTATGTGTATTATATCAGTATCATGAGTTGTCTGAGCGTAACTACTCAGACATATAGACTGAAGTTTTGGCTATAGACTATTAGCCTACTATAGCCTACAGCCTAAACACCTGAGTCGTTACAATTCTGGAGTTTACCAAAAAATTTACAGGAATACGGATAAGTAGTTGAATTTACAGGAGAAAAAATATAGATAAGTGAACATGGTGATTTTTCTAGGGTAAGATGTTTTAATCAGGGAGGTTTTCAGTAAACTCTTTCTGGTAATGTCAAAAGTTTTATAAAAAACTATTTTAAAACATATTGAAACATAAGAGAAACCCTCCACCTTGAGGGGGGAGGGCGAGGGTGGGGGTAAAAAATCTGACCGGCATAGCCAGAAGACTTAGGGAAAACTCTACGAACACAGAGCAGTATTTATGGAAGCATCCCAGGAATAGGCAGGTAGAGGGGTTTAAATTTCGTCGTCAACAGCAGTTAGGCAAGCATATAGTAGATTTCGTAAATCTTGAAAATAAAGTGGTTGTGGAGGCAGATGGCGGGCAGCATGTACATAATTCAAACGATAAGATACGGGACGAATGGCTTAGAGCTGAAGGGTATAAAGTACTGAGATTTTGGGATAATGAAGTATTCAATAACTTAGAAAGTGTTTTGGAGTCTATCAGGGATGATCTTCTCACCCCTCACCCTAACCCTCTCCCACAAGGGGAGAGGGAAAATAATATTTGACAATATCCTGGAAGACATAAGGGTGAGAAGTTATGTAAGCATCAGGAATATGGTTGTGCTTTTGCTTGCTGTAAGCTATTTTGCTGCAGTCTATCTGGGGCAGAACTTGAGACTTAAGCTCCTTGTGGAACGGATATTCTTAGTCTCAAAGCGCTTCTTTGGGGCTCCGAGTTTTTTCAATTTGTCTTTTGACTTTGGATAAAAACTCAGGAAACTCCAGATGCCTTTTCCCTTGACACAAAATTAGGGTTATCCTATACTGCCCCAGAAATAAAGAGGAAATTCCTTTCATTAACGTGGAGTGTGAGGTAGATAATCTATGACTATTTTCTCCAAGAAGCAGACAGAGGTCAAGCAGATGATCGATACGTATCTGGATAAGGTCGATTCCTGCATACGTCAGTTTCGCGATTCCATGATGAGATTTCTGGTCAATGGGTGTACCCGCGAGTTCATCTGGGATGTGGAAAAGGCACACAAGTTCGAGTCTGAGGCAGATGATTTGCGGCGCAAAATCCAGATGACCCTCTATGGGAAGGCTCTTCTTCCTGATTCCCGAGGTGATCTGCTGACGCTACTGGAATTTTACGACCGTATCCCCAGCGCGGCGGAAGATGCCCTGTTTTTGACCAGGATATTATGCATGGATATACCGGAGGAACTGCTCGAAGACCTGGAGAAGCTGGTGGAGATAAATGTAGATGCCTACCGCCTGATCCGGGAATGCATGAATGCCCTGTTCGAAAATCCCCACGAGACCCTCTACCAGACACGCGGGGTCGATGCCAAAGAAAGTGAATCCGACAGACTGGAACGCTCTATTGTTGAGCGGGTCTTCAAGTCGGACATGGCTACCGGCAAAATGATGCTGTTAAAAGAACTCGTCCAAACCATCGGCGAGATCTCTAACCGGGCGGAGAATACCGCCGACCGTATTAGTATCGTGGCTATCAAGAGACAGATTTAGAGATCATGTGGCAGATTATTTCAGCCGTCTTCCTGGGGTGGTCCTTAGGAGCCAACCATACAGCCAACGTATTCGGCACAGCGGTAGCTTCCCGTATGATCCGCTTCTGGACTGCTGCTATTGTATGCGCGGTCTTCGTCCTGTTGGGAGCCCTTCTGCAGGGCCAGGCAGGGATGGCTACCTACAGGGCAATGGCCGGAGTCTCTCTCAATGCCGCATTCCTGGTTGCCCTTTGTTCAGCCCTCACGATCACCCTGATGACCTACCTTAAATTTCCCGTATCGGTTTCACAGGCTGTTGTTGGTTCACTGGTGTCCATTGGACTTTTGGAGGGCAACTTCCATTGGGAGGTTCTGGTGAAGGTGGTGATCTGCTGGATCGGAACACCCTTAGGAGGGATGATCTTTGCCATCATCCTCTATTTCCTGGTGGGCAAGTTTATGAATGGGTTGAACCTCAATCTCTTCCAGCACGACAGATACCTGCGCTGGTGTCTCATGGTCGTAGGCGGGTATGGAGCATACGCCCTGGGGGCAAATAATGTGGCCAATGTTACAGGGACATTCACCGGTCCTGGAATGCTTACACCGTTTCATGCTTGTCTAATCGGTGGGCTCAGCATCGGGTTTGGCGTACTTACATACGGCAAAAAGGTAATAATGACGGTGGGCAAGGAGATAGTCAGACTGGATGGTTACACCGCCTTCATTGTTATTCTGGCCGAAGCAATCACTGTCCATATCTATGCCGGCATTGGGGTTCCTGTCTCCACCAGCCAGGCCGTCGTGGGTGGAGTGATGGGCATTGGATTGGTTAAGGGTGTCAGTACCGTCAACCTAAAGAGGCTTTACCAGATCTTCTACGCATGGATTGGGACTCCTGCCATCTCCTTTACAATAACCTTCCTTTTGTATCTAATGTTCAGTAGACTCGGTTTACTTTGAGGTATTTGATATGTCCACCTGACAGTCATCCAGAGAATGTGTGGTGCAGCTGGGAGTTTAGGCTAGAGGAAGATATGTAGGACATTAAAAAGTTTTGAGAAATGTTGATGTTGACAAGACAGCAGCATTTTAACGAGATAACCTTTAGGAGAATTGCTTATGGTTAACATTCAACCTATGAAAGTTTTTATGGAACCGAGATCAATTGCCATCATTGGTGTTAGCAGGGATACAGGGGAAGACTCATTCAATATCCTTGAGAATATAATGAACCATGGGTTTTCGGGAAAGGTTTATCCTGTAAATCCCGGCGTTGATCAGATTCTGGGAGTAAAAATCTATCCTAGCGTAGCTGATATCTCTGAGGAAATTGACCTTGCCGTGATAGCCAGCCCCAGGTCTACGGTTCTTAAAATAGTAAGAGAGTGCGCTGAGAAGCAGGTAAAGGGAATAATTATAGTAGCTCAAGGCTTCGGTGACGGTGACGATGGTGGCAAAGCGCTACAGGCAGAAATGATAGAGATAGCAAGGGAATCCGGAGCAAGGATAATGGGTCCAAATAGCTTGGGAATAGCTAACTCCTCTTGTAATTTGAACACCTCTTTTGCCCCGGCGAAATTGGATAATGTCCCAGTAGGGATTATTTGTCAAAGTGGGCTTTTTCCCCCTGGTCCCCCAAGATTGGTATTGGCGGGGAAAGCCATCGATTTGGGTAATGCTTGTGATATTGATGTCTGTGATGGATTGGAGTATTTCGAGACTGATCCTGACACCAAAATCATAGTCCTCTATATTGAAGGAATAGAACAGGGGAGAAGATTCATTGAAGTAGCCGGCAGAGTTAGTAAGAGTAAGCCCATCCTTGCTTTAAAGTCTGGAAGAAGCGAGTCTGGAAGGAAAGCAGCCCAGTCCCATACCGGCTCATTAGCAGGCAATGATCAGATTTACGATGCTGCTTTTAAGCAGACCGGGGTAATTAGGACAACAGACATTGAGGAACTTGTCGATTTAACCAGCGCCTTCTCATCCCTGCCTCTTATAAAGGGGCGAAGGATTGGAATTATTTCTATGAGCGGGGCTGGCGGGGTTATAACCGCTGATGCTTGTCAGCGGCATAAACTTAAAGTGGCTGAATTATCACCGGGGACTCTTGTAGAAGTCAGGCGTCTCTTCCCCCCATGGCTGGCAATAAGCAACCCTTTTGATGCTTGGCCTGCCTTTCAGGTTTCAGGATACCCTTACGCAGAGGTGGTGAACAACGCATTAAAACTCATGCTGTCTGACGAAGGAGTAGACGGCGTCGTATGTATCTCTGGAATCTTTGGCAAAGAAGAATTCTTCGATCCTTCACCGGCTATTATACAGGCTGTTAATACATTTAAAGACAAACCGGTTGTATGCTGGCTATATGGAAATTATGCTGACACAGCAGCGAAGTTGGAGGAAAGTGGCAAGGTAGGCGTTTTCCCCAGTTGTGAACGAGCTGTGAATGCATTGGCTCGACTCCGAGAATATGCCGAGTTCCTGGAAGGGAATCCCTCTCTCCTTCGTCCGGTTTTCTCAGTGGGTTATAAATAGGGGAGAGACAGAATCAGGGAAAAGGATAAAGTGTTTTAAAGGAGGTAGAAGATTATGACAGATAACAACGAAAATCCCTATTTTACCCGTTTAAAGAACATGGAAAAGACCACAAAGTGGTTGAAGGGACAGAGGGGCAAGAAGGCGGTAGAAGCATTGAATAAGAATGGATTTGAGTCTAAATACATTAGTGATGGGAAGACTGCCTGTGCTGAAATCCTCAACCTGATCCCCAAAGATGCGAAAGTGGGGGTAGGGGGGTCTATGACCATGAGGCAGATTGGGGTCATGGATACTCTGGAGAAGAAGGGTAATGTGATCTACGACCACTGGAAGCCCGGATTATCCCCTGAAGATGTCTTGAAGATAAGAAGGGCACACTTAACCTGTGATGTCTTTCTGACCAGTGCCAATGCCGTTACCATGGAAGGTATGCTGGTGAGTACAGATGGGGCAGGAAACAGGGTGGGGGCTATGATGTTTGGTCCGGGAAAGGTAATAGTTGTGGCCGGAGTCAATAAGGTTGTAAATGATCTGCATAGCGCCTTCAGGCGAATTAAAGAGGTTGCTACCCCTCAAGTGGTTAAAGATATGGGTTTAGAGATTCCCTGTGCAGTTACCGGCTTTTGCAGTGATTGCAATTCTCCTATGAGGGCATGCAGGGCAACGGTTATTTTAGAGAGAAAACCCTTCTTTTCTGATATTCATGTTCTGATAGTAGGTGAGGATTTGGGATTTTAGGTGATCGATAGAGAGATCAAGCGGATTTTGATCATCCGAACAGGGGCAGTAGGAGATTTCATATTTACCCTGCCGTCCATCAGGGCCATACGCAAGCGCTTCCCAGAGGCATATATAGAAGTGATGGGTTATTCAGAGAGGGCTATCCTTGCGAAGAACAGGTATTATGCTGACAGGGTAAGTTCCATTGAGCGCCATGGCATCTCATTGTTCTGGGTTGAGGACAGTGAGTTGCCAAAGGACCTGACAGATTATTTTGGGAGCTTTGGCCTGATTGTCCTTTATAGTTACGATGAAGGTGGAATCTTCTCAGATAATTTGCGAAGAGCGGGGTCTTTAGAGGTAGTTACTATTAAACCATTACCACCCTTCAGAGACCAGAGACATATAGTAGATTATTTCTTAGACACCCTTGAATCCTTTGGTATACATGGAGACGATCCCATACCAAGGGTATTCCCTGAAGAACCCGGCAGGGATTATGCCGTTAGATTCTTTCAAGATCACCACCTCGAATCAGGGAAAGATGGTTTTGTGATCGCCATTCATCCTGGCAGTGGCGGGTCTAAAAAGAGGTGGCTAAAAGAACCTTTTGTAGACGTGATTGATTGGGTAGCCGACAGATATAATGCGGTGATATTACTGATCTCTGGGCCTGCGGATACCGAGGCTTTAGATAAAATATTAAGGGATCTAAGAAAGGCTAAGCCCATTTTGGTACAGGGGGTTTTACTTGTCCGGTTGGCGGCTATCCTTGAGAGATGCCATTGTTTTTTGGGGGTTGATTCAGGCATAACGCATCTGTCAGCAGCGGTGGGTACCCCTACTGTTGCTATCTTCGGACCCACAGATCCTGATATTTGGGGACCGAGAGGGGATAATGTGTCTGTAGTTAAAAAAGATATGGATTGTTCGCCATGCACCAGGGAAGAGTTGAGCCTATGCCAAAACCAGAGGTGTCTGCAACTCATTAGGGTTGAAGAGGTTATTAAGGAGATCGAGTTAGTGCTTGACGGCTGTGGGTAAGAGGCAATCACCAATTCGCAATAAGAAAGGAAAAAAAGTGGCATCAGACAGAAACGGCGCTAATCTGGGATTTGAAAACCAGTTGTGGGCAGCGGCGGATAAATTGCGCGGCCATATGGACGCATCGGAATACAAGCACGTTGTTCTTGGATTGATCTTTTTAAAATACATCTCAGATGCATTCCAGGCCAAGTACAAGGAATTGGAAGCAAAAAGAGACACGGAATACACCGATCCCGAAGACCGCGACGAATACACAGCATCAAATGTCTTCTGGGTCCCGAAAGAAGCACGATGGGAAGTGCTGCAAGCGGGGGCAAAGCAGCCGACCATCGGGAAGCTTATTGATGACGCAATGATCGCCATCGAACGGGAAAATCCTTCCCTCAAGGGGGTTTTGCAGAAAGATTACGCGCGCCCGGCATTGGACAAATATCGTCTTGGGGAACTCATCGACATCATGGGTAAGATTGGAATGGGCGGTGATGCCGACCGCTCGAAGGATATACTGGGCCGAGTTTACGAATATTTTCTTGGGCGATTCGCAGCCGCCGAGGGCAAAGGCGGCGGTGAGTTTTACACACCCCAGTGTGTTGTCAAAATCCTTGTACACATGATTGAGCCGTACAGAGGCCGCGTTTATGATCCATGCTGCGGTTCGGGAGGCATGTTTGTGCAGAGCGAAAAGTTCGTTGAAGAACATGGGGGACGACAAGGTGATATTTCCATTTATGGTCAGGAATCAAACTATACTACCTGGCGACTGGCAAAGATGAATCTGGCTATACGCAGAATTGACGCAAACCTTGGCCCGCAGAACGCGGACAGTTTTCACAACGATCTTCACAAGGATTTAAGAGCTGATTTCATCCTTGCCAATCCGCCTTTTAATATGAGCGACTGGGGAGGCCAGCGCCTGAAAGAAGATGTCCGCTGGAAGTTCGGCGCGCCGCCGGCAAACAACGCCAACTATGCCTGGATTCAGCATTTCATCCATCATCTTGCGCCGAACGGGATCGCGGGTTTCGTAATGGCGAACGGCTCCATGGCAACCAATACGGCAAACGAGGGAGAGATCAGAAAAAATATCATTGAAGCTGATCTTATTGACTGCATGATCGCCCTTCCCGGCCAGCTTTTTTATACGACGCAGATTCCCGTCTGTCTCTGGTTTGCGGCGCGAAACAAGAAGAGCGGAAAATTCCACGACCGAAGCGGCCGCACCCTCTTCATTGACGCCCGGAAAATGGGAACCCTCATTGACCGCGTGCACAGGGAACTTTCCGACGCAGAGATCGAACGAATCGCGGCAACGTATCATACGTGGCGTGGGGAGCCGCTAACTCCCTCTACCCTTGCGGGAGAGGGCGGGGGTGAGGGGTACAGCGACATCCCCGGCTTCTGTAAATCGGCGACAACTGAAGAAATTCGATCCCACGGGTACGTCCTCACCCCTGGGCGGTACGTGGGCGCCGAAGAAGTGGAAGATGACGGCGTTCCCTTTAAGGAGAAGATGGCCGAACTTTCCGCTACCCTATACAAGCAGTTCGCCGAAGCCGATCAGATCGAAGCCACCATTAAAAAAAATATGGAGATTTTGGGGTATGGTGAAAGATGAATTAACATTTAATCATCTCGTCGGTTCAATCCTTGAAATTCACAAGCATCTTGCATCCCAGGCTAGACGTGCGCTTAACATCAGCCTTACCCTGCGTAACTGGATGATCGGACTTTATATTGCGGAATTCGAATTGCGGGGCGTTGATCGCTCAGTCTACGGTGACAGGCTTTTGACCGATCTTTCAAGGGAACTGAGAGAACACCAAATCAGCAACACTGGTCGTAGGCAGTTGTATAATTACCTGCTATTTTATCGGAGATATCCACAGATTGTGCGGACAGTGCCCGCACAATCCAGCCACTTGATTCCCTCACCAAACAACACTTCCGAAAAAGTGCGGACGCTGTCCGCACAATTGACAATTCCTCCGGAAAAACTTCTTAACACCCTCTCATACAGCCATTTGGAACAACTCCTTAACATTGATGAGGAGACTGAACGTACTTTTTATGAAATCGAGTGTATTCGCGGGAACTGGTCGGTCCGGGAACTCAAGCGACAGATCGCCAGTCTGTATTACGAGCGTTCAGGACTTTCAAAAAACAAAGAAAAGCTAGCGGAACTCGTCAGGTCCGGAGCCGAGTCTGCCGAACCTAAACTGGCTATCCGCGATCCCTATATCTTTGAGTTCCTTGGCCTCAAGCCACATGAGGTTATGAGCGAGTCAGCCCTGGAAGACCAACTGCTCAACAAATTACAGGATTTTTTGCTGGAAATGGGACACGGCTTCTGTTTCGAGGCCCGGCAGAAGCGTATACTGATCGGAAGCATCCACAACTTTGTCGATCTGGTCTTTTACCACCGTGTTCTAAAATGCCATGTGCTGGTGGAACTGAAGGTTGATGAATTTACCCATGGATACATAGGCCAGCTCAATACCTATGTAACCTGGTACAAAAAAAACGAGATGACCGAAGGCGATAACCCCCCTGTGGGCATTCTGCTCTGTACAGGCAAAGATCACACTTTGGTCGAATACGCCCTTGCCGGAATGGATAACCACCTCTTCGTCTCCAAATACCAGCTCGAACTGCCGAAGAAAGAAGAGATGGAGCGGTTCCTTGCCGCACAGTTGAAGGAGTTGGGCGATGGGGAGTGAGTGGGGAAAGTTGGCCTTTATTGATGCTGTTGAAATTAACCCCAGTATTACGCTGAAAAAAGGACATCGTTATCCATTCGTGGATATGAAAGCGGTTGATCCATCATGGCGAAACGTCTCTGAATCTGAATATCGAGACTTCTCAAGTGGCGGAGCCAGATTTAAGCCATACGATACCTTGATGGCTCGAATTACACCATGTTTGGAAAACGAGAAAATTGCTCGCTATGTCCCAACAGAGGGCAATGAAGGACCCGCCTTTGGTTCAACGGAATTTATTGTAATCAGAGGTCGGGATGGTGTTACGGATAACAATTTTGCATACTACCTGACTCAATGGCAGGAATTCAGGCAGTTTGCCATTTCGCAAATGACGGGTAGTTCTGGACGGCAGCGTGTGCCTGCCGAATCCTTTTCTAACTTTAGTGTCCCTGTTCCAACCCTTCCTGAACAACGCGCCATCGCCCACATCCTCGGCACGCTGGATGATAAGATCGAATTGAACCGGAAGATGAACGAGACGCTGGAGGCCATGGCCCGCGCTCTCTTCAAGAACTGGTTCGTGGATTTCCTGCCTGTGCGAGCCAAGGCTGAAAGCCATGATACCGGCCTCCCCAAAGAAATCGCCGACCTATTTCCTGATGCTTTTGTTGATTCGGAGCTTGGGGATATTCCGAAGGGGTGGCACACTAATACGCTTGGTAACATTCTGGAACTGGCTTATGGAAAGGCTTTAAAAGAGGCCATTAGACGCCCTGGCTCCATTCCGGTTTTTGGTTCCAACGGGCAAGTCGGATGGCATGACGAAAAACTCACTGAAGGACCAGGTATTGTTGTCGGCCGTAAAGGCAATCCGGGTATTATAACTTGGGTGCACACCGATTTCTTTCCCATTGATACTACCTTCTATGTCGTTCCAAAAAGTGAGTGCAGAAGCCTTTACTTTCTCTTCTATGCACTGCAAGCTCAAGATGTTGCTTCGTTGGGGGCAGATTCATCTGTACTGGGACTCAACAGGAATCTGGCTTACATGAACAAGCAAGTTATTCCACCTCCTGATGTTCTAAATGCATTTGACAAGCAGGTAAAGCCACTTTTCGAGCGTATATTTCAGAATACCGAGGAATCCCGCATCCTCGCAGCCCTGCGCGATACACTCCTTCCCAAGCTAATCTCCGGCGCGCTGCGAGTGCCAGATGCGGAGAGGTTCATTGAGGAGGCCGGGGGGTGAAATACGATCCGGAACAACATCATCGCCGGTCCATCCGATTAAAGGGATACGATTATTCACACACAGGGGCGTATTTCGTGACTATCTGCACACAAAGCCGAGAATATATGTTCGGTGAAATAGCAGATGGGGACATGGTGTTGAATGATGCGGGACAGATGATAGAAAAATGGTGGAATAAATTATCGCAAAAATATGGCGATGTTTGGATCGATACATATGTTGTGATGCCCAATCATTTTCATGGGATAATCACAATAACCACCAATACCGTGGGGGCGAATCCGTGTATTCGCCCCGATGAAACGAATCCGTGTATTCGCCCCAATACCGGCGATCATGTAACAAGGGGCGAAAACATAACGGGCGAAAACATGGTTTCGCCCCTACAGGGTTTGGGGATATACATTTCATGGTTCAAACGAATGTCCACCAATGAATATATCCGCGGCGTAAAACAACGCGGTTGGTCCCCGTTTCCCGGCAAATTATGGCAACGCAATTATTACGACCACATCATTCGTAACGAATCCGAATTGGAACGCATCCGGGAATACATTGTGAACAATCCGTTGAAATGGGAATCCGACCGGGAAAATCCGAATATACGGGTACGGCGCGCCATGCCCCAACAGGATGAACCATGGCGAATATAACCGAAAACACCCTCGAACAAACCGCCCTTGCTTGGTTCGAAAGCCTCGGTTATGCTATTGAATCCGGTCCTGAAATTGCCTTCGACGGCGCCCGACCCGAACGAAAGGCAGATGCTTTCTATGCCGATGTCGTACTGGAAGGCCGTTTACGCATGGCGCTTCAGGATATCAATTCCTCTATCCCGCCAGATGCGATTGAAGATGCCGTAAGAAAAATCTTACTGACGGAAAGCCCCAGTCTTATCGAGAACAACCGGCGATTCCATCGCTTGCTGACCGATGGTGTGGACGTTTCGTATATGGTAGGTGGCCGGGAGGTGTTCGATAAAGTATGGCTTCTCGATCTGAAAAACCTTGAGAACAACGACTGGCTGGTTGTGAATCAGTTTACGGTTATTGAAAATCAGAAAAACCGCAGGCCGGACTTACTGGTATTTATAAACGGCTTGCCTCTTGCCGTGATAGAACTCAAGAACCCTGCCGACGAAAAGACAACGATTCGCCAAGCCTTCAATCAGCTTCAGACATATAAACAGGATATACCGTGTCTGTTTACATACAATGAGCTGCTGATTATATCCGACGGTCTGGAGGCCCGCGCCGGCACGCTTACCAGCGGCTGGGATCGTTTCATGCCCTGGCGTACTGTTGAAGGAACGGAAGTAGCCCCTAAAGGATCAGTGGAACTGGAGGTTCTCATTAAGGGCGTTTTCGACAGACGCCGCTTTCTGGACATGATCCTTAACTTTATTGTGTTCGAAGACGATGGCGGCGAAGTGGTTAAAAAAGCGGCCGCCTATCACCAGTATCATGCTGTCAACAAGGCCGTCGAATGCACTTTGTCGGCCTGCGGAATTAAAGCCGAACCGGGACAATTGTACGCCCAATTCCCATCCCTTGATGAGTTGAATCCTTTTGAGATTCGGGAACCCTCTTTTCCATACGGCGAGCGGGCGAATCACTTCGGGGGCCGACGTATCGGGGTGATATGGCATACACAGGGAAGCGGTAAAAGCCTGTCCATGGCTTTTTTCGCCGGAAAAATCATCCGACATCCAGCCATGGCGAATCCGACACTGGTGGTTATTACCGACCGCAACGATCTGGACGAGCAGCTCTTCGGCACCTTTTCGCGGTGCAAAGACCTCATGCGGCAGACACCCGTGCAGGCGGAGACGCGGGAACATCTCCGCGAACTTCTCCATGTTCCTGCCGGCGGCGTTGTATTCACCACGATTCAAAAGTTCATGTCCGATGAGAAAGGCGATCAGTATCCGCAGTTGTCGGATCGGGAAAATATTGTGGTGATCGCTGACGAGGCGCATCGCAGCCAGTACGACTTTATTGATGGCTACGCGCGCCACATGCACGACGCCCTGCCTAAGGCGTCATTTATCGGGTTCACGGCTACGCCGATTGAACGGGACGACCGGAGCACACCGGCGGTCTTTGGAGACTACATTGATAAATACGATATCCTGCGGGCTATTGAAGACAAGGCAACGGTGGCAATATATTACGAAGGCCGTCTTGCAAAGATAGAACTCAATGAGGACGAACGGCCAAAGATCGATCATGAATTTGAGGAGATTACCGAAGGAGAGGAAGAATCAGGGAAACAGCAATTGCGCAGGAAATGGGCTGCGCTTGAGGCAATGGTGGGCACAAAAAAACGGATTGCCCTGGTGGCGGAAGATCTCGTACGTCATGTCGGACAAAGGCAAGATGCGATGAAAGGCAAGGCGCTTATCGTTTGTATGAGCCGTCGCATCTGTGTGGATATGTACAATGCTGTTATAAAGCTGCGACCGCAATGGCACAGTGATGATGACGATAAGGGGATGATAAAGATCGTCATGTCCGGGGCGGTGTCAGACAGGCTTGAATGGCAGCGTCACATTCGCAATAAAGCCCGTCGTGAATCCCTGGCCAAACGTTTTAAGAATCCCGATGACTCTCTCGCAATGGTGCTTGTGCGGGATATGTGGCTTACGGGTTTTGATTGTCCGCCGATGCACACGATGTATGTCGATAAACCGATGCGCAGTCATGGGCTGATGCAGGCAATTGCACGAGTGAATCGTGTTTTTAAAGATAAGCCCGGCGGGTTGGTTGTGGATTACATCGGGCTTGCTTATCAGCTTAAGCGCGCCTTGGCAGATTATACGGAAGCCGGCGGCAGGGGAGATGCGACACTCGATCAGGAAGAAGCCGTCGCCGTGATGCGTGAAAGATATGACATCGTGGCGTCAATGTACCATGGCTTTGATTACGCATCGCTTATTCATGCTGAACCGGCCGGCCGGATCGCCGGTATTGCCTCGGCTATGGAACACATCCTTCAACTTGAAGACGGCAAAAAGCGTTATCTTGAATCGGTGACGGTGTTATCGAAGGCTTTTGCACTTGCCGTACCGCACGAAGAAGCTCTTAATATCAGGGATGAGGTGGGCTTCTTCCAGGTGGTTCGAAGTGCCCTGGCAAAAGCGACTGTTGAGGGCGAAGGAAAATCGCCGGAAGAGATGGATACGGCAATTCAACAGTTGGTGTCAAGAGCGGTAATTTCCGATGAAGTCGTGGATATTTTTGCGTCGGTCGGACTGAAAAAGCCGGATATATCTATCCTCTCAGACGAATTTCTGAAAGAGGTTCAACAACTGCCGCATAAAAACCTTGCCGTGGAAGTGTTGAGGAAACTCCTCAATAACGAGATCAAAGCGCGATCAAGGAAAAATGTCGTTCAGGCAAGGTCATTTGCCGAAATGCTCGAAGAAGCTATTCGAAAGTATCAGAATAGAGCGATTGAGGCGGCTCAGGTTATCGAGGAATTGATAGCCCTCGCCAAAGATATGCGAGATGCCCAAAAACGGGGTGAAAAGCTCGGACTCAATGAGGATGAACTTGCCTTTTATGACGCGTTGGAAGTCAATGACAGCGCGGTCAAGGTGTTGGGTGACGAGATACTGAAGACGATTGCCCATGAATTAGTGACGGCCGTCCGCCGCAATGTCTCCGTAGATTGGACTGTACGAGAAAATGCCAGGGCCTACATTCGTGTAGTGGTCAGGCGTATCTTGCGTAAATACGGCTATCCACCTGATAAGCAGGAAAAGGCAACGCAGACCGTTCTGGAGCAGGCAGAGGTCTTATGTAAGGACTTCATAGAAAAGGAAGAGATGGCTTAATGGGAGAAAAAGGGCGGTTGTTAATGCTCATCGGGGTTGAAGATGTTATTGGGGAGATCGAGTTAGTGCTTGACTGTCATAAAGTCTTTGATATATAATATTTATCAAAACTGTTAAGAAGTAGCTTTCCCCTGCTTAACCCTTTGATTGGTGATGGAAAGCTACTTTTTATGTTTTTTTAGCATAGACTGAGACCTTTGAAAAAGTCCCACTTTGTCATTTCGACCAAAGGGAGAAATCTTATAACTCATTGATAAATAATAAGATTGCCACGTCGCTAAAGCTCCTCGCAATGACAGTTTCAGGGTTCAACATGACTCTTTACATATTTTGCGAGTTTTTCAACAACCTGCTAATTTATCGAGGACTACCATGTCTGAACAGAAGTTTGAAGATGCGGTGAAAAAGCTTGAGTCAATTGTAACCAGACTTGAAGATGGTGATATACCCCTTGAAGAATCCCTTAAACTCTTTGAGGAAGGGGTTAAACTTTCCAGGTTTTGTTCAAAGAAATTGGATGAGGCCGAGAAAAAGGTTGAGATTCTGATTAAAGATAAGGACGGAAGGTTAAAACCCCAGCCTTTCGACGTGAAAGACGAAGAAGGGGAAATTGACTAAAAGGTTAATATTTTGGCATTAAGGATTTATCTTCAGGAAAAGAAGAGATTGATAGATGATGCATTGGAAAAATATGTTCCGTCTTCGGATGGATATGCTTCCACTGTCTACAAGGCTATGAGGTACAGCCTCTTTGCCGGAGGGAAAAGACTACGACCAATCCTGACTATTGCCTCTTCTGAGGTGGTAGGCGGGTATACAGATTCTGTACTTCCTTTTGCCTGTGCCATTGAGCTGATTCATACTTATTCACTTATCCATGATGATTTGCCAGCAATGGATGACGATGATTACAGACGAGGAAACCTTACCAATCATAAAGTTTATGGGGAGGCTGCTGCCATACTTGCAGGTGATGCCTTACTAACAGAGGCTTTTCGATTAATGACAGATTCAAACACCATTTCTGGGGTTGATCCTAATACCGTTTTAGATGTAATTAATGATATAGCCGATGCTGCCGGAGCATCCGGGATGGTGGGAGGGCAGATGGTGGACATAGAGTTAGAGGGAAAGCAGGTTGATATTTCCGACGTAGAGTATATCCACACCCATAAAACCGGGGCACTTATCGCTTCTTCTGTCAGAACCGGTGCAAGGTTGGGCGGAGGAACGAAAGAGGAGGTTAGGCTATTGTCTATGTATGGCTCAGCTATTGGGTTAGCCTTTCAGACTGTTGATGATATCTTAAATGTGGAAGGCGATGAAGCCCTTTTAGGCAAAAGTGTTGGGAGCGATGCAAACAAGAAGAAAGCAACCTATCCTGCGGTGTTGGGTATCAATGCTTCAAAAAAGACTGCTGATGAGTTGATAGATAAGGCTATTGGTTATCTGAGGCAATTTGATGATAAAGCAGAGCCCTTAAGGATGATTGCAAGATATATTGGAAAGCGAAAGGCTTAGGGGAGAGGACACTTTTTTATGGCCAGATTACTCGATGGGATTAACAGCCCGGCTGACATTAAATCCTTTACTTTAGATGAATTAGCACAGCTTGCAGGTGAGATAAGAGAGGAGATTGTCTCCGTTGTCTCCAAAAATGGCGGTCATCTTGCTTCAAGCCTTGGTACCGTGGAATTGACCATTGCCCTCCACTATATATTTAATGCCCCCAGGGATAAACTCATCTGGGATGTGGGTCATCAGGCCTATGCCCATAAGATATTAACCGGCAGGAGAGACAGGTTCGATACCTTACGACAGTATGGAGGGATTAGCGGTTTTCCCAAAAGGGATGAAAGCCCTTACGATACCTTTGGTGTGGGGCATAGCGGCACCTCAATCTCTGCGGCATTAGGGATGGCAGAGGCCAGGGTTCTTAAGGGTGAAAAACATAGGGTTATAGCTGTCATAGGTGATGGCTCTATAGCTTCTGGAATGGCATTTGAGGGACTTAACCAGACAGGACATCGAGAAAAGGATATGATAGTTGTCCTCAACGACAATGAAATGTCCATTTCACCCAATGTAGGTGCACTTTCATCTTACCTCAACCGTATTATGACGGGACAGCTCCTTACCAGGTTCCGGAGTGAGATGAAGAACTTTCTCAAAACAATCCCGGGTATTGGAGAGTCTGTGTTAAAACTGGTTAAACAGGCAGAGGAATCCTTTAAGGGTTTAATAATCCCAGGATTATTCTTTGAGGAATTAGGATTTACGTATGTAGGTCCCATTCAGGGACATCGTCTTGACCATCTGATTGAAAACCTGAAGAATGTTAAGAACCTGAAGGGGCCTGTTTTGGTCCATGTCATAACAACCAAGGGAAAAGGCTATCCTCCGGCGGAGGATGACCCTATAAATTTCCATGGGGTTGGCTCCTTTGACGTTCAGACGGGTAAACCTTTAAAAGAGAGAGGGGGGCCCCCCACCTATACAGAAGTTTTTGCCGATACCATAGTTAGATTGGGCAGAATGGATAAAAGAATAGTTGGGATAACTGCTGGAATGTCTTATGGAACGGGTCTTAACAAGTTTTCTGAAGAATTTCCAGACAGGTTTTATGATGTCGGGATAGCAGAGCAACACGGGGTGACCTTTGCCGCCGGTCTGGCAACAGGGGGCTTTATCCCTGTAGCGGCTATATATTCCACATTCTTACAGAGGGCCTACGATCAGATTGTCCACGATGTCTGCCTTCAGAAATTGCCTGTTATTTTCGTCCTTGACCGGGCTGGAATTGTTGGAGAGGATGGGCCTACCCACCATGGCTTATTTGATTACTCCTTCCTGCGCCATATCCCCAATATTATAGTGATGGCGCCCAAAGACGAAAATGAACTTCAGCATATGCTTAAAACATCTGTTGATTGTGGTAACCCTGTTTCAATAAGGTATCCTAGGGGTAAAGGGTATGACGTAAAATTTGACACTGAGTTAAAGGCATTAGAGATTGGTAAAGCAGAGGTCATTACAGAAGGAAAGGATGTTTTGATTCTTGCAATAGGCTCTATGGTTTATCCCGCTCTAGCAGCAGCCAGGCGTCTTAGGGAAGAGAATATAGAGGTAACGGTAGTTAACAGCCGTTTTGTAAAACCCCTGGATGATGATCTGATCATTACCCTTGCGGAGAAAATCAGGAAGGTTATTACAGTGGAAGAGAATGTTCTTGATGGTGGCTTTGGCAGTGCGGTTTTAGAGCTTATAGAAAAGAACGGCCTTCAAAATCTAAGGGTAAAGCGTATAGGTGTCCAGGATAGATTTGTCGAGTACGGTACCCAGGAACTCCTTAGAAGCAGATATGGTTTGGACGAGGAGGGTATTATTAGGACAGTTAAGTGGCTGCTGGATTGATAATGTTTTAGTATCCGTTCATAGTTACCTGTTTTAATACCTAACCGCTTTTATCCCTTTTTCTTTCAGAAAAGATGTGATATTTTTGTCCAGATCGGCTTTTGTAAGAAGGATTTTAGGCAGATCGTTTCCCTGAAATAGAAAGCCAGGGACTGCAATTGCAATATTGTGGGGGTCTCCTTTTCCCGCAGTGTCAAACTCGAATGTGGAAAAGGAGAACCCTATACCGAGAAAATCCAGTACCTTTGAGATTACTAATTCTTGGGTTTCTCCTTTTTGCACTTCCAGAATCCTGAATTCATTTTCAGTGAGTATCTCCACCATGTCGTGGGGTAGATTTTGTAGACTGATAATACAGTCACGGACTCCCCTTTTGATGAATATATCTGCTGTAATTCCCAACTGAAAACCACTGGTGCCTTTACTCAAGAGAGGCAGCTTAGCGCCTGCGGTAAAGGGCTGATCTATCAAGGTTAGAAGGGCATGGATTAATTCATTGTTGGTTGAGGAATTCAGGGTGATAATCTCTTCTTCCCGGCTAATGCTGCCTTTTTTCTGATCCTGCCTATGCTCTTCCTTTCCGGCTAGAGAGATATCTATAACCCTCATCCCAAACCTTTCAATATAATCTTTAATTGTCAATGGTACCTCTTTGTCCTTTTTGCCAATGAAATTAACGGCATAGCCCCGGTTTTTGATAAAACTCCCCTTATCTTTAAAGACAATCCAGTCTGCCCACACCTTTATCGTTATTTTGCCCTTTAGTATTAGAGGCTTATCTCCTCTGGTTATTGAGTAATACCCAGATAGGGGGGAAAGCTTATTAAAGATAGATTCTATACCCTCATCTTTCTGGATATTTAAAATCTTATAATTCTTCCAATTCGATTCTATCAACTTTTCTATCCTTGCCGGTAATTGATCACTAACATCTATGATTACCTTCCTTCCACTTTTCATTTCCAGGATGGGAAAAGTTTCATTATTTAAGGTTAGCTCTCCACGGCCAGGAATTGGAATGTAATAATTGCCTTTATCGATATAGTGGTCCCCTGTATTTTTAAAAATGGTTCCAATGAAATCCTTGATGCCTTTCGTACCAGATTCAGTACGAAAAGGGATTGGTTTGTCTTCCTTTTTTGAGAGTGGTTCGTATACCGGAATAAGTATTCTTTGGCCTACTCTGAGTAAATTAGGGTTCTTGATGGTTGGGTTTGACTTACAGAAGAGGCTTACATACTCATTAAAAACCAGGTGACCTGGCACTTTATATACATGCAAAAAGATAGTTGAAAGGCTCTCCCCAGGCTTTACGGTATGTTCCTTGACAGATGCAGAAAGTGGCTGGGGAGAAGTGGGCGCAAAGCGGGTTTCAACAGTCTCCAGCTTAAGTGGAATAAAGATCTTTTGCCCTGGATAAACCTTATTGGTATTGGGGATTGTAGGGTTTAATTTTTTTAGTACATGTAGAAGGTTTGACCTTTGATCTAAAGGAATCTTGTATCTATCCGCCAGTATCCTCCATAACCATTCTCCTTCTTTCACAGTATAAGGCTCATAATAGACCTTGAGGTCACCGTATTTCTTTATGAATGCTGTCTTGGTAAGAGACAGATTGAGATGGTCGTTTGGATCATCCGCTACGGCTTTATAGAATGGTATGAGACAAAGGGTCCAAAGCAAGGGTATTAAGACTAAGACCTTTTTCATTTTCTTATCCTCCTATGAACTTAGCATACCTTAGGTGCGGATTTGTAGGGGTTCTTATTGAACCCACAATAATATGGAATGTCCTCCCTTTAATACCTTTACTATGAATTACTATAAATATTCCCTCCCCCTTGATGGGGGAGGGGCAGGGTGGGGGTGAAGAATCGCTATGTTGCCCCCCTCCCCTTAATCCCCTCCCACCAAGGGAGGGGAGACATTTTTGGTAAAGTTATTTATGAGTCAAAGCAATAGGAGTCATAAATGCCGATCCTACAAGTACTTAAAGAGGAAATTCTTATACAAATCACTTAATTTTTATATCAGAGTAAGCATACTATGTCAAGTGGTGACGGGCTGTTGCCCAAATTCCTTTTAGCTTGGGCAACAGCCCCGAGAGGATTTATTTACTATTTACTGCTTGTGGAATAGAAAAAGAGTTCTGAAAGAGATCCTCTTCTTATTCCTGTTTGTATAGTTGCCCAATAATCTATTCAAGCCTGTGTAAGTTGTCGGCTGATTATTCGGCTGTAGTCAGTTAAGCGAGAGTGATAATGATGAATCAAGCATCAGGGGTATTTCTGCTTGAAGACGTACTTATTTCAGATTTTAGCAAAGAATTCTTGACAGAATATTCAAATGTGATATATATAAAAAACTAATTAGTTCACACTGAAAAATTCCCTTTTCTGCTCTCTAGTGCAGGTTTTTTGACCCATCTATGACTCGCTCCAGGCATTTTCAGGAACTCGCCCTTAAGGCTCAAACACCTGAAAATGCTTATCTTCCGCTTCGTCAAGATGGGTGCCCCAAAAATCCTGCTCATGTTCGCTCCAAAGGAAATTTTTCATTTTTCAGGGTGAACTAATTATATGGGTTTAGTTGATAAATTTTGTAGGGGTTTTGGATACTTTTTTATTAATAAAAGAAGAGTATCATAGGAAAGAACTGGGAAAAGTACTAATTTAATAAAAATAGCAAATAAAACAAAAAAATGATCTTTATCTATAACTAGGGTGTCTTTCCTAGAAGACCCAAAAATAGACATTAAATTGCATAGAGCATAAAAAACCCCTTTATGTTTATAGGTTTCAGTGAGATACTGATCTCACCTAACAGGTGAAACCAAAAACAAAGAAAGGGGTTGAGGCAATGATAC
>Ga0210056_1000698_pt1 | contig 28673 bp, 23 predicted proteins | sample CryGeyCG2014_080_2_FD_183965 | JGI IMG/M metagenome (GOLD analysis project Ga0210056, IMG submission 183965) | Groundwater microbial communities from aquifer - Crystal Geyser CG07_land_8/20/14_0.80 (SPAdes) (version 2) | ecosystem: Environmental > Aquatic > Deep subsurface > Groundwater | place...
GGCGTTTTTTCTATAAATATGTCAATGTCAAGGGTTGCCCTGCTGTAACCGTGCACAGGAAAAGCAGTGGCGCCTATGATAACGAATTTTACCTTATTTTCTTTTAATGATCTCAAAAGGCTTTCGGTGTCCATTTTTCCGCAGCATCTCCTGCATTTCCCTTGATTTTTTAAACATCATCCTGAACCTCTGCTCTGTTGTCAGCGACAGCTGGTACTTCAGCTCAAAATCCAGTTCTTTTTCCTCATTATTCAGCTTTGTCTTCAAAACCGGCATTGTTTCCTTCCCGCGAATATATATTTAATGATATAGTTATTTGGGAGACTATATTATAGCATATTTTCGTTCAATGTCAAGATTATTTGGCATGAAATTAAAGGGAGAAAAATTTGAAGGTCAGGCTGTCTTGAATATTGAATTATTCAGAGCCTCGATCTTTTTCTTCAAGCCGGTGTCTTCTTGCATGCTTCTGCCTGCCCGCTCTGAGGCCTTGGTCACTGCGCTTGAATCTATCCCGAAGACCCTGCCTATCTCTTTGTTGCTCAGGCTGGTGCGGGCATGAAGAAAATATATGCCGATATCCCTTGTAAGGTTGGGCTTATGCCTGACAGGCCGGACAAGCTCCTGCCTTTTGACGTTGAAGGATTTTGACAGGGCCTCAAGAACCCTTTCGCCAACACCTTCATCGCGGACAGAGTCGTGTCCTGTCAGTTCGCTGTCCTTCGCCTCTATGTCCGCGGCAAACTTTTCCCTGACGAATTTCACGAAGAGCTTGCTGCCAAGGATAAAACCGTGCTTTAAGTCACCTATCACAGCTTTTTCCCTGCCTGAGATCTGCGCGAGGAACTGCCTGTAGCTTTTGACCTGCCTGGCCCTTGAGTTGCCAAACTCCTCAAGCACCTCTTCGCTTTTGACCCATTTATGAGCCTTGTCAGGATCTGTGTAGTCAAGGTAACTGGACCAGGGGTAATCTTCTATCCTGTCAACCATACCTGCCCTGATGGGATTAAGGTGAATATAGGCGGATAAGCCTTTCCAATAGGACTCCTCCCCTACAAGCATGCTCTTGTACCTGCCCTGGAACAAATGGCCTGAGTATTTGTATTTATGGTTATGGTATATCGCGTAGGAGGTCTGGATCCAGGCAAGGGCTTTTGACAGGTTCTCCTTGTTTATGCGCAGAAGGAGATGGTAGTGGTTGGTCATAAGAACGAAGGCAAAAACATCTAATTCGAACTTCTCGACTGCTTTTTCGGCTAATTCCAGGAACTTGGCATAGTCTTCGTCAGAGGGGAATATCCTTCTTCTTCCCACTCCCCTTGACATGACGTGAAAAACCGCGCCCTCGAATTGTATCCTCCATGGACGGGCCATGACAATATTATATCAGAACGAGCAGAGGAAGTCAAGAGAATAATTCCTATATTCAAGGTCTGACCCCCATTATATCCACTGTTTTATATTTACCTAAAAGCGTGGGATTAGATGCGTTGCCTCCGCCAATTATGTATATATACCCATCATATCCTCCGATAGCTATCCTATAAGATTGCGGAACTCCCGGCGAATACCAGAATATTTCTGCTGCAGGAGAAGAACAGATATAAGTGCCGAGATTAAATGTGGATATTAAATCTCCTGTAACTGGATCAATTGTGTATATGGTACCGCTACTGCTTATAAAGACCATTGGAAAAGAGGCATACCAACCTGCGTCTGACCAAAGCCAGCCCCACCCGGGATTTGGTGAACCGATGATGCTTCCATCTGTCTGGATAAAACTTTGCCCGTTATTGTAATAGCATTTTCCATCTGTTGAGCCAAAATATACACCTCCGCCAAATTGTGAGAAACTTGGTGTAGAATAAATACTGCCTTCAGTTGAAAATTGTTCCTGCAAATCTCCCATTATTTTATCAAAAACATAAAATTTACCGTCAATGGAACCTACATATATTAAATTGTCAACTATTATAGGAGAAGAATAACTGACTCCTGGTTTTAGCTGAACGTTCCATTTGGTTTCAAATACAAGATTTCCCGGAGCAAAACCACCATCAGAACAATAGCTTGTTCGCTCTGAATCATATTTAAACATTGGCCAGTCTGCAGCAAAACAGAAATTTGTATTTATAAATATTGTTAATATCCAGCTCATTATAAGTAGTTTCAATGCCCAAGATTTATTAATCTTCTGTATTTTCAATTTCTTAATCCTAATTTATTTTTTCTAATAAAAATTATTGTTAAGATTATTCATTAAACTTAATTAGGTACTTGTTTCTTCTTTATAAAAATTCCAGAAAAACATCCAAATAGCTAATAAAAAAATCTCAACATAAGAAAGTAAAAAGCATTTTATAACTCTAAAAAAAAGATTATTTTTATAACCTAAAAAAACATCTCACCATAAACTTGACTTATTATACGCACCGATAAAGACAAACTAAAAACAATAAGAATATCAAGACGGTAGAATTTCATTCTATGGAAAAAATTATTATGTTTAAGACAATAAATTCCTTTTTCTTTCAATGATGTTAAAGACCATAATGCATAAAATAAAGTGTGTATAAAACTTGCTTCCAAAATCGCAATATTATCTCTATATCTTCCAAATATTGAAAATAGAGGACCTGTTACAAAAATTAGAGTTAAAATAATTACAAATACACCAATACCGTTATATAGATTTTGGATACAATATTTTAAGAAATTTACCCATTTAATAACTGAATTTTTTAACTTACCTCTTACCAAACCCAATGTTCCACTTAAAATGATAATATTAGGTATAATTAAAAAAATAATAGCAAAAAATAATGGATGAATAATATACATTTGTTGTTTTATATTCCATTTAGCCGCTAAGGGATTATTAAAGAAATTTTGAAATGAATAAATAATAAAATAAAAAAATAGAATTGATATGTTTTCTATCGGAAATTTAAAAGCTTTTTTAATGTAATTTAAAATAACCATTTATCTGTCCTTTCTTATTATCGAAAGTAATATCGAAACACCCAAGCAGTTCCCTCTACCAAGAAATTTACTTCCCAAGCTTCTGATCTTTCAGCAAATGGTCCAGTATCTGGTTGTAACTTGAATTCAGGTGGTACATCGTCTGGTGCACGCTTAATAATAAGTTCTCTATTTTCACCTAATAATTCTTTTAACCAATTTGGAATTTCCTCAACAGGTATTGTTTCAATATCCTCTCTGCATAATCCAAAACGATCTTTCCATCTTAAAGGATTGTTTGTAACATAAATATATCTATTAAATAAAAGGGCTCTTCTGACTTTGTTGTGCATAAAAAACAAGGTTTTATAGACGACAACTGCTCTTTAAAAACTTGACACGTTTTAAATATGTTGTATACTATATAATTATGGAAACTAAAACTACTTTTAAGGAACTGTACAGTTTCACTGGTTTTCGTGCATGCTCGCGGTTAAAGACGTATCCCGATGACTCTGAGGCACGGGTTGTGGTAGTGAATCGGCGCCAAAAAAAACGGTATGTTCCGGTTGTGGAAAACGCATTCATGGTTTCCGCGACCGCCGAACACACACAATACGTGACATGGATGCCGCAGATACCCGTATTTATGTGGAATTTGAATACCGACGGGTATACTGTCCGCACTGTCAAGCCGTGAAACAAGAAACACTGACATGGCTGGCAACATCCAAACGGTTCACGAAGCGTTTCGAAGAACATATCGGGTGTCAGTGCCGAGAGATGACGATTACCCGCGTAGCGGAATTAAACCATCTCAGTTGGGATCAGGTCAGGCGTATGGAGATGGGTTATATGCGAGACATTCTCGCCCGTCATCCACCGCCAGACAAATTGCGTGCCATTGGCATTGACGAAGTTTCAATCCGTAAGGGACACAGTTACGCTATCGTAGTCGCAGATTTAGAACAACGTCGTCCCATCTGGTTAGGCGGCGATGGTCGTTCAGAAACGGACTTAAGCCTGTTCTTTGAGGCAATGGGCACTGCTCGGTGTCAGAGCATCGAACTGGCAGTAATGGACATGTGGAAGCCATTTCGGAATGCCACCCTGTCATATGCACCCAACACAAGAATTGTATTTGACAAATTCCACATCATCAGGCATCTCTCTGAAGCATTAGATGCTGTGCGACGCAGTGAATACAAACGTGTCAATGAGAAAGAACAAAAATTTATCAAGGGTCAACGCTATACGCTTCTGTCTCATAAAGCGAACCTTGATTTAGACGGCCGCCGTTCTTTGCGAATGCTTCTCAAAGCAAATAAGCGGCTGCATAAAGCATATTTGCTGAAAGAATCCTTCGGGCAGTTATGGGATTACAACAGTCCTGCATGGAGCCGTAAGTTCTTTGAGCATTGGAAAGAACAGTTGCGTTGGAGCCGTTTGGAACCATTCAAAAAATTCGCCCAGATGATTGAGCGCCACTGGGATGACATCGTCAGTTACTGTCATCCCGACAACAAAGTATCACTCGGATTTATGGAAGGACTGAATAACAAAATCCGTGTAATGCAGCGCCGGGCATATGGTATCACAGATACAGAGTACCTGATGCTTAAAGTATTAACTTCGTTTATAAAGGAACCCTAAAATGACCAATTTTTACGCACAAGAAACCCAGAAGACCCAACCGGTTCCACCTACGAGGTGGAACAGGTTTTCAGCTTTCTGGCTCTGAATTGAATTAATTAGAACCGTCACCGATTTTACTGCATAATTAAGTATTGTGTCCCCGGAATTAAAGTACCAATGTTTTTCAGCCTAATTTTTTTATGGTCGGTATATTAATATATACTGTTTCAAACGCTTTATTCTCTCCTAATCAAAGAATTAATTAAAACCGCTAACCGATTATTTTTTCTTTTTTTTGCCTTTTACGCTTTCGGGCACTTCAGGATCGATCCATGACTGAGAATCGAATAAAGAAGCTTGTATTACTACTACTCCTGGTTTAGTTGATGGCACTGCTACTATTGATGATTTTATTGGTTCTTTTTCTCTATCCTCAGCTACTACGAGCTTAATAGGTTGGCCATTTAGTAGAAAATTCGGAATTGCAAGTGGTTCAACTCGCTGAAGTGTTATAGGGTCGGCGTTACGAACTTCTTCTCTAAGTTCCATCAATAACTGGCCCAATACATTTCTTCCAACGAAAATTTGATCGTCAATTGGCTTCGCTCCCCAAAAATCACCCTTTCTTGATTCTTCAACAATAACACGGCCCTCTGTTGCTAAAAACAGTTTGCTAAACTTTTCCCAGTTTTGCGCAAGCTTTACTCGCAAACACCAGCGCATAATCTCGACACGAACCTGTTCCCAATCTGGTCTTGAGTCGTACCGATATGGTTTGCCTTTCATCTTCGCGGCCATCGGACTGGCCTGCTCAATAATCAGCCGTTGTACCTCAGGCATGTGCGGAAATCGACAAGCCTGATAGAGTGCCTCAGAAGTTAAAATATGAAGGCCATTGACCTGGAGAGTAAAACCTCCAGCCATATTCGAGAATCCCCCAAACTCTTCTTTTGTTTTGAGGAAGACGACACTTTGCGAGCGGTAATAAGTGCAAACTTTTGATAACTGTTTCATATCAGCAGAGCGAATTTTCACTCGCACCCTCCTTCTTATATGTCTTGCGCCAGAAAAGTGGATACCATCTACTCAGCGGGCTGGATGCTTTAGCATTTGGATCGCCCCACCAAAGTGCTAGCGGGCAGTTATTTGGGCAATTGCGAAAAGTAACGATCATCGAACCAAAACCTAACCCAACAAGTTTGCTATATCCAAGTGGATGTAAATCTTTATCTGGGCTTGCACACATATCAAGAATTTTTACACCTGTCAAAAGCATTTCCCGTTCAAGAAGCTGTCGGCCTTCCTCTGAAGAAAATGGTTCAAGTACACCGCCAGGTAATCTAGTGTGGTGTCTCTAACAGATCTTTACATTTGGGCTGTCATTGCGAGGAGTGTTAACGACGAAGCAATCTCGACCTAAAAATCGAGATTGCCACGCTCCCTTTGGTCGCTCGCAATGACAACTCAAAGCAGAATCAAATGTCAAGGGATTTATGTGACACCACACTAGGTTCAAATGGATACTTGGAAAGTGATTTCAAATACTTAAGTAGATTAGGATCATCGGGTAGTATTGTTGGCCATAAAACTCCTCGTTTATACTGTTTGCGATTATCTATAGTTTTTTTGGAATGATATTTAATTACTATTTTCTTTCCGGAAGCCTTAATTGCTTTATTCAGTTGGTTGCCAATCTGCCATTTTCCATTTGCATGAATTATGGTAGCAATAACACGAGCAACAGCCTTTGCTGGAGCATCATTTTCTACCCATGTTTTTAAATCATTGATTACACGATATCCGCTGAAAATTACATCATCAAGGTAGATAAAATCGCCGGCTGGACTGCCACAAGCATTAATATTGATACTAAACTTTCTCTTGAGGCATTCATCAAATATCTTTAACATTTCATGCTGAGAGTTGCCATTTTTCTGAATGTTTAGAAAATTGGCATTTTTCCAAAATTCATAAGGATTAGCACTTGTAAGTTCACTGTCTGTTAAACGATCTTCAAGAAACTCTGTAACATTGCTCTTTGAAAAATATGTAGATTTTAAAACATGATCCATCTCTCTCAAGAGCGGTATTTGTTCATCGCTTTTGAATTGATTAACCCACTTATTTACATGTTCGGGTGCAGGTTTCGCTCCTATTTGATAATCAGAGACAGTATTAGAAATTGATTCGAGAAGTTTTGCTCTCTCCATCAAAACAACCTTTTTACCTTTGTATTAAATATATAAAGTATCGTGCTCTTGCCAGATCCACCCCCACCTGTTATGATATTCAAGCCGCTGGAGAATTGAAGCGTGGCGTCCTTGAAAGCACCGATGTTTTTAAGCCTAATTTTCTTTATGGCCGGTATATGAATATATGCCGCCTCAAGCACTTTATTCCTTCCCTATCATAGAATTAATTAGAACCGTTGCCTATAAGGCAGACCCCCGCAGAGGACTGCGAACAAACCTGGGGGGGTCCGAGTTACTTATTTTATTTAACTATTTCAATTTGGATAGGACTGTCAACAACGATTTTGGGCTTGTCCTGGTATTCTTTCACCAGTCCTTGATCCTGACCTTTTTGTCCAGATAATGCTCTTCAGGGGCAAATGGGAATTTTGGGAAACTTGAGGAAAATATAACCGCAGTGAAATAACGCTTCCAGTTGCGGTGAAAGTTTAAAAAGCAGGCTTTTCCCGTATTGTTGGAAACAACCACAATTCCCTCAACGATCACCACCTTGCCGTAGTATTTGTCCGCGTCTTCCCAGGAGACTACAGGCATTGAAGTGTCCTGGGATCCTTCGCCCTTTATGATTTTTATCTGCGAAGTCGAATTCAGGATGATTTCCGGCCTGCCGTTATACTCCTTAATAAGCCCTGTAACCTCGACATCGTTATAAAGGTAGTAATCCTGCGGGTCTGAAGGGAACCTGTCGAAATCTGACGCGAAAATGACAGCTGTAAAGCTCTTTTTGTAGTCCTCGTGGAAGTTAAGGAAACACGCTTTGCCTGAATTGTATGAACCGACTACTTTTCCTATAACAGTTACGTTCTTCCCGTAGTAATTGCCTGCCTCATCCCACCTGATAACCTTCTGGGCGAATGCCGCTTGAGGAATGATTATACACAAAGCAAGAATCAAGACAGAAATTTTTCTCATTTTTAGCGCCTCCGCTACTCTGTCCGCAGCCAGCCGTCTTCAAAAAGCTGCTTCTGCAGGTCTTTGGGGCTGAACTCATTAACCCACAGTTTAAGATTTTCCAGCGTTTGAGTCAAATCTTCCGGTTTAACCCTTGGTTTCATATAATTACCATATCTGATGCCCCAGTATCCCCCTGCCATTTCATAGACCCTGAAAGGAATCCTGCCCTGCTTTTCCAGCCAGCTCATTTCCATCTCGCCTTTGCCGTTCCACAATCCTAATTCATGCTCCCGCGCATATTTCTCGTATTCCTTGAATTTTTCTATGTATTTAAAAGGATATTTAGTATAGGCGAAGGCATACCCCTGCTTTATGAGCTCCGCGTTGATAAAAGTGCCGTCTTCAAGATAAACGTAAGCAAGGAGCCGGTCGTATTTGTCGCGTTTTTCCTGGTCGAATTCAAGCCTTATTCTCCTGCCTTCCGCCATTTTGCGGGCGAACAGAGTAGCTTCTTTAGTGTAAAATTGCATTGGTTTCAAGGGATGGAAGAATTCCGGAGTATCCACGCCGATCAGCCTGATCTTCTCCCCTTTCTTTGTCCTGAAGGTATCTCCGTCAAGTACTTTATCGCAGAATTCAAATTCCTGCCCGAGGATCTGCGCTGATAAACAAATAAAAGTAATGGCTATTATTAAAACACGTTTCATCTTTACCTCTCGAATGAAGATTTTTAACCGTTTCCACCTACGAAATAGAACAGGTTTTCAGCTTTCTGGCTCCGAATTGAATTAATTAGAACCGTCACCGATTTTACTGCATAATTAAGTATTGTGTCCCCGGAATTATTTCCCTATCTTTTACCTGAGCATTACGTGGCTTAAAAAGAGTGTCGAGAATGGGTTTTGCAAGATTATCAAGATCCATATGCTTATCGCCTTTAATAAAAAACCCAACAATGACAGTAAATGTATTTTTATCAGTAATTTCGTTTGCTTCTTTTTTATACTTTCTCGCTTCTTCAGATACTCTTTTTCTCCATTCCCACTCACTACTTCCCCAAGGTTTAGGAAATCCTTTAACTGAAAAACTAATACTATTCATTTTTATCTTCCTCTTATTCTTCACTATCTTTCATTTGTTTCAACCTTACTTCAACCTTAGATTCTTTCCTGCCGAAACTAAGGATCTTGTCAAGAAGCTTAGCAGGCCAGGATTTGGAGGAGACGACCCTGCTGAGAGCATGGTTATCCAAGGTAGAGACTTCCTGCCATTTGTCCTCTTTCTTGATAATGGATTCAAGTTCCTGCCTGCCATCTTCGTTCTTGCCGGGAAATTTAAGGATATTCTTGCGATTTATGCTTGCGGAGCAGTTCTTGCCTTCTATCGTATCCAGCTTGTTCTTATCAGCATAGGCGGCTATTGCTTCCTTGATCTTCCCCATTTCTTCCTCTATTTCTTCAACCTGTGCTTCGATCTCGCCTTTCTTAACGGAAAGATCAGCAAGCTTATTAACAAGCTTGACCCCTGGCTCTTTCAGGTATTCGTTCTCAGGAAGCGCTTCTACAATTATGGAATGCCTGAACTTAGGGCACTGGCCCTGGAATTCGCACCAGTCGCATAAAGTGGTTTCATTAGCCGGGAATATCTTCTGGGCCGCGGTTCCCTTGCTATCTTCTTCCAGTTCCTTTGTCTTCTCCTCTATTTCGTCTATCAGGCTCATAACCTCGGTTTTCAGCTGTTTCACCTGGCCGGATGTTCTTGAGGACAGGAGTTCCTTGTCAAAGATCAGGTAGTGCCATATGAGCTTTATGTCCCTTGCGTCAGGCCACTTAGTCTGGACCGCAATATGGTAAAGACCGAGCTGGCGGTCAGAATCCGCCTTTTCCTGGGTTGGAAGGTTGCGGGAGGTCTTGTAGTCGTGGATCTCGTAGGTATTGTCCCTCGAGATGTCAAGGCGGTCTATAAACCCGGTCCCAAGGTACTTCTTTTCCTCGTCTATGGGGAAATTCACCATCATTTCAGTAGCTATGGTGCGGGTTTTGTCAAACGGGGCATACCTGGTAAAATAGTCCCGGATGCACTTTTCCCCTGAGTTCTTGTAGTCTTCCTTTTTATATTGCTTTCTGACGATCTGGATCTCATCCGTCCATTCTTTGTCCCACTGGATGTTATAGAACCTGATAAGGTCGTCTACGGTGTTGCGGTGCGCCACTATAAGGTCTTTATGGCACTTTTCAAGCACGTCGTGGACCATGCTGCCCATAAACGCCTCTATGCCCTGCTTTTCAGGCTTCTCTATCTTGTCGATATAGACCAGCTTGTATCGCCAGGGGCAATTCTCGTAGGTGCTGAGCTTGGAGTTGGAATATAACATAAGAACTCCTTTGATGCAAAATGCGTGTCAACGTATCAGCGTGTCAACGTGTCAACGCAAAAACAAGGAATTTTATTAGAAAGATGACAGCGGTGAATACAAAATGCTTACCGATTTATTCTAATTCTCTATTTGAACAACCCGGCTTGGCCAATCCTGATAGGTTAAATTGAATTTTAGGTTCTTTATATATTGTTTACCTATACTCTCTTTTATTTGACGAAGAGCTCTCCTGGGTGTATTGTGGTCACGACTTATATGGGCAAGAAAAATATGACAGAGTTTTTGGCCTGCGCCAGAGCAATTTATCAATTTCAATATTGCCTTACCTGCGTCAAAATTACTCAAATGCCCTTCAGGGCTTAAAAGCCAACCTTTATTAAAGCGACTTCCATTTTTTACCAGCACTTCGTCATGGTTTGTTTCAATTATTATAGCCTTGCACCCGCGCAGACAATTAATTATTCTGTCAGGCACGGACCCCAGATCAGTAATAAAACCTATTTTCAATATCTTAGAATAATTTTTATAAAATATACAGAAACCAAATGGTTCTCCGGGATTTCCACTGCCGGAATGAGGCACCGGGAAAGGCCTTACCTGAAGATCACCTATCCGCAATGTCCTGTGTGAAAAATATCTAATTAATTGCCTGTTTTCAAGATACCCGATATCGTTGAATCGTTTCCTGGCAGCAAATATTGTTTTCCTGTGGGCATATATCGGTATTTCATATTTTCTGGATATTTCCTCGGTTGTTCCGCCAATATGGTCACTATGCCCATGCGTGACTATTATTCCTTTAAAGCTCTCTATAGAAACATTTCTTTTTTGAAGAGACTTTTCTATTTCATTCGGATCGAGCTTGCCGGCATCAATAAAAAGGCCTGTTTTGTTTGTCCATATGGCTGTGCAATTACCCCCGCTTCCGCTTCCCAAAACGCATATTTTTAATGACATAATACCCTATAAGTGATTATTTTAGGATGATAACAGCGATCCTACTACGCTCTATTATAAAATGCACTGGAAGTATAGCGAGCTTCGTAGGACAAGTTTTGACTGATGATCTTTGCTTCGCAACATTCTTTGCGGGCCATGTCGATAAACGACGAATTCCAGTGATTATTTTAAAAATGATTGCAGCGATAATTACTAGTCCACAGACCATCCGCTCCGATTAACCTCGGGGCGAGACCTCGCCTGCCTTTGCGCAGGGCGGGCGGTCGACGGTTCACGGTTTAAACAGTGTCAGAGCAAAAGCAAGAAATTTTATTAAAAAGATGACAGCGGTAAAAAACTATTTACTTATATATAAAACTGTATAAACACAGCAAACTATTTTTTAGGGCTAAAATCAAGTTTCAATCTGTCAAGAATCGGTTTTATATGCCTAATTTCTTCAGTTTCTTGCCCTTCCCCCTTTATTAATCGCTCTAAACCACTTCCACCTATTAACAAAGAGGTCCATATCTTTCGTTCAAGCGCTCTTTCCAAAATATATTCATCAACCGTATCCTTCATTGTCATGTAGAACTCTCTTATTTGAAAATCCTCACTTTCCCCTTTTTCTGGTAAATATATTTCGACATCGGAGTCTAGCACTTTGCCTTTTTGACTATCTTTGTTGTAATCAGGGCTTGATTTTCTAATTTTGTATATTAGACTATTTACGCGGTCAATCCTGCCCACTCTCTGTTCCAATCTTGAAGGCATCCACCAAACGTCGTAATGAATTACGTTTCGGCAATACCTATGGAGATCTATGCCTTCGGCACCAATATTTGTCGAGATAAGACCTAGCGGGAAGAACGGAGTATTAAATGCTTTTCTTAATCGCTCATCGTAAATTTCTCTAGTATTGCTATTTTTCTTCTTTTTGCCTCCACCGTGAGTTGTGCCATATTTGTAAACAGGCATATGGATATTCTCCAGTGTTTCAATTAGTGCTTTTCTGTCTCCGCTCCCATCCAAATATTCTCTTATTGTTTCCTTTAGTTTGTATCTTTCTGAATAACATAGTATTTTCCTTACAAAATTTAATCCTCGCTGTTTCCCGGTGCCTGCACCAATCACGCATTGAGCATACGGAGATGTAAGGTATGAAAAAAGAGGTTTGATGAATTCCTCGTTATCAGGCAGTCGTGGGTTCTCGTCGAATAAATTGCGCAGTCTTTCAAAGGCATATTTCTTGTTTTTGGCACTAAATTTAATAATTTTTGACTTGTCACCATGCTTGAAATCCAAATGGTAATACTCTTTGAGCTTATCCTCAAGTTCAATTGGAGTTTTTCTAAAGAAACAATATGTGACGAATTTCTCTATTGATCTTTTTGTTTCTCCGAATGGTATCCAAAGCAAAAGGCTCTTCTTTCTTAAAAACATGCATTTACTGACAATCTCGAAAAATTTTCTTATTTTTTGGTGCTGTATGCACTTATTCCTGCAATTCGGTTCATATATACCCATAGTCTTTTTTATCTCTTTTTTGTTCTTGTTGGAAAAATTAAAGATTTTGTTAGGAAGTTTTAGATCATTAGATTCAAATAGGGTTTCCCAGCCTGCAGTAAACATTTGCTCGGCTTGAGGAAGGTTCATCATGTTGAATCGCTTTTTCCCTTTTTCTACTAATTGGCTTTCGAATATTTTTCTATGATATTCGAGGTATGCATGAAAATTTTTTTTGCTATCTACCTGTCCTTTTCCACGACTTTCTTTGTCGCCCCAACGATGAGTATCTACCTTTCTTCGGTTTTCAATAATATAGTTCCTTAGGTATTTTTCGACCTTCTTTTTTAATAAATCAATCTTAAGTTCATTTATTACTCGTTGAATTTCTTTGACATCTTTGTTTTTTATTTTTTCTCTTAATTCTAGAACCAATTTATTGTAGTTGGTTATGAGATTACTGATTTTTCCATCTTCGTTATTTTCCTTAATTTCATTATTTTCTTTGTATTTCAGAATAAGGTTATTGAGCACGGGAGAAATGATGTCCATATTATCTGAACCAGAAACACCTAATGGCTTAAATGGTGTAGCAGAAAGATATATTTTTCGTATTTTTGATCTAAATTTGTTATTATTACTCCTGATATTATTGCCGTGGAGTATTGTTCTCCAGTTGGACTTTTCAAATTTTTCTTTATCTCTAAATTCAGGATAATTGTGAAATTCATCAACTACTATTATATTTGGTCGCAGTTTCTTTCTAATAACCGCTTGGATTAATGCTGCTTTTAGTTCCCTATTGCTAATTTGTTCGTTTTTTTTCAACCAATGCTCAAATACTTTCTTAACGGTGGAATCTCTTTGATGCTGCAGATTAATTGTTTTTCCATATATCTTCCAGCTCCGTCTACGAATTTTTTTATCAATAAGAGTCTTTACCCCTCTCCTTTGATGGCATTTGCTTTCAAGAATATATATTTTCTCTTGAAGGCTTAAAGACTGAGACTTGAATTCTCTTCCAGAAAATAGAAATATGCATTGTCCCTTAGCGGGCCTAAATGTCACGGGTTTTAAGAGATTAGACCTTATTAGTTTCTGATTTCCTGCTATTCTTGATCTATAGCTAATTTTGTTTAATATTGCACTCTGTTTAGTCAAAAATCCGGATTTGTTGTCAGTATATTTTTTAAACTGCTCTATCCAATGCCTTGCAACATCCCTGCTAGGCACAATAATTAAAATTCTTTTATTCCTTGATCTCAATTTTTCGATTATCCCAAAAACCTCAAAGGTTTTTCCTAATCCTACCTCATCAGCAATCACTACACCATCTGTATTATGACTATTTCTTGGGTTGAACTTTTCCAACACAGAACAAACTGTTCGTTTCTGATATTCCTTTAACCTTATTAGCTGCATTGGAATTCTCGTTTGCACACTATGTTTCTAATTTTCTTATAAATTTGCTCGTTTACGCGATTTCTCTTATACTTTATTGTTTTATTAATTATATTCTGTTTTATAAACTGCAAAATCAGTCGAAAACTGCTATTAGAAAGCGAATAGTATTCGATAAAGGTATTTTTTCTCGTTTTCTCCTTTAGGTAACAATTATATAGCCGATCACAAAATCTCTGCAAGTCATTCAGTGGCTTGTGTTCAGAGAAAAACAACGTCTTCATTAGGCTTTGAAAAGGGAAACGATGGAAAGGATTTGCTTTTTTCAAAATATCCAATATCCCATCAACCCGCCCTTCCTTGATATCCAAATCAAAATTAGTGTCAAAGAGATCGTCTGGGGATTTTATAAGAACGTTCTCTACCGCACTATCTATCGTTTCTACTTCTTTTTCTGAGTACGGCAAAGGTAATATCCTGATATATTTTCTACCTTCTGAATCCTCTATTTTGATCCTTAGCCCCCTTTGGGCGAATTGAATTGAAATAACAAAGCTGTAAGTCTCTACGGATGAATCAATTTTTGTACCCTCGATAAATAAAAGATTCTTCTTAAGCAATGCCTTGGCTTCCGATGCAATTCTGACACTCACGAATATCTTACAATTTTTTATTCGAACTCTTCTTATGTTAATAGCTAAAATAATCTTATCTATAAAATAATTATCTTTTTTAGAGCTTGGCGGATCATTGTCTATATCACTTTCGAATTTCTTATACAAAGGTCCTCTATTCTTTTGATCTAGTTTCTTTCTTATTATATTATCTATTGCAAAACATGGATTATTTAGGATAACCCCGCATTCAACATTCCTTAGTCCGAGTTTATATGAAACATTTTTATGGAACCTGACCCCTAGTCCTTTTGCAGTAATATTCGAAGACCCTATAAAAACTTTTCTTTTGCCATTTTTATACTTTATATAGATTATTTTGGCATGATTCTGATATCTTTTTTCAAAAGATGGTAGCTGATCGCGATTTCTTCTGAAGTTGTTAATCACTTCATTTTCAAAGTCTATACTCTTATTTTCATTATCTTCTTTTTTAGCATATTTTTCAATGAATTCCCTTAGCATGTCCTCATCATCCACCAGCCATTCTTTTTTGTTATAGTTTATAATCTTGTTGTTCAAGATTTTGAATAATTCTTCATTTCTAGGTTCTTCCAGTCTGAAAGGAATTGTTCTATACGCATTTTTTTCTATATCTTCTTCAAAACAAGTCGTAGTATTACTTAATCTGTTAACAAATATATGTATCTTTTTTTCTTCTATTAGATCTCTGAATTCTACGCTTGCTGCTTGGCAGTCTTCTCCTCTGTTGAAATATAAACTAATAGTACCCGAAATGTCACAAACAAGTCTTTTAATAAATTCTGCTTTGCCCCAAAACGGTGAAATTAAATGGATTTCCTTAATGTATTTCTTGTCACGCATGATCTTTTCATAAATATTTTCTCTATTGTCCTGGAAAACATATTGAATAGAATACGTATTCAATCTGTTGTTTGCTATCCTTATGGGAGTATCTTTTGATTTGCAAATGTACCTTAAAAATTTATTTATTTTGTTATCTATTCCCCTTGTAGGATCTTCCTTGAATTCTTTGCTAACTACATATTCGTGATTAGCATTTAGTCCCGAATGGGTCAGATTAAAGGATCCTGTCACTATTTTATAATAAATACTACCATTTTTTGCATATTTCATGATATATATCTTGGGATGGAATGAACTACCCTTTGAGGGTCGATACGCCTTAATTCTGTCATAAATTAAGCGATCGATTGAGGTAATATTAGAAAAATGTACATATATTTTAAAGAAATCAAGCTCGCGTATTTCCTTTCTTGTATGAATGTTCCACTGGCTAAGGATATTGGTTTTAAAAATAGTACCATCTAAACCATAAGTAAGGCCAATGAAGCCTTTCAGTTCAGTGCCACCTTCTAATCCAAAAACCTTTGAAATATCCATAGTCCTTATTTTGCTCATTTATATTCCTGCCTCAATCTCCCTCATAATATCATACAAAATATCTAACCTAAACCTATTGACATCGATCTTTCTTGAACGTCTCATTTTTTCTTCAAACTCTTCATTTAGGCTAAATTCTTTACCGGCTCTAACAAATGAAAACGGTAGCTCGATATTTTTTACGTCACCGATACGTTCTCTCATACGGTTCAATACTTTATAAGGATCGGCCCTAAAACTATAAATGTCTTCAATAAACTCCATGGCTCCATTCTTGTCATAACAAGATATTATATCGGCGGAATTGCGGTCATAATGCAGCTTCTTTAGCCATTTTGCCCCGGGCTTCAATAATTCTTCTATTCCCATATTGTCGATTCGATTACCATCCTCTTTGCCCTCAATGAGCTTATTAACTATCTCGTTTATTGGATTAGCTATATTGTAGAAGAACTCCATAGCTCTAAGAATTTTATTTGCACCTTTGTTGTGGGTGCGTATTTTGGGGAACTTTCCCTTTTCAAACGGGCTATATTGTCTTTTTTTTAGCTGCTCGTAGATTTCCTGTATATAATTGTATTTAGTGTCTTTAGGTCGATATTCAAGATCGATTAAAATTCTTTTAATCTTCTTTCTCATCGGCTTGGAAATTGTAAAACTGTATTGTCTTCGAATTTCAGGTTTTGAATCGAGCAGTGTCTTAAGAGTATTATATATGTCCCTCCACCTAAATTTGGAATCCCGAGAAGACTCTAGAATGTATTTGACAAAATCCTCCCCTTTTATGGTAAGTCTATTATTTAGAATGAGATTGCAGAACTCGAGTGATGTTTTGTAGCGGTCATATGCATAAGACTGACCCGAGGTAAGAAAAATACCTTTCTTCCTAATCAGCCCCGTATTTCTTTCAAGTAATCTAGGCCCAAAAGGTTTCTTTGAAGGGGGCATATTCACACAAATTTCTTCACCTATAAAGTGCTTGCTTCTATCGTGAAGACAAGCTATCCAATATTCATAATAGTCAATATATACACGGAATAGTTTACGGTATTTTGATTTTGAAACTTCTGAACGTTTTGCACTTTCCTCTTCCTCTACCCCTGATTTTTCTCTGATATAGTCATTAACTATTTTGATACCAAGACATACAATAAGGTAATACTTCAACGAATGATATCTTGTATTAATATTCGGCAGTAATTCGTTGGCAAGTGGTTCAGTTATACCTGAAAAACCAAGTTCATCAATGATTCTTTCCGACTCACTTATTTCACCTTCTAAGTTTCCGCTTAACCAACCATAATTCATATATTTTCCTTAAGCTCATTTAATTAAATTGTCCTGAACGTATCATAAAAACATTCATAACTCAGGTTATTGGATACTTAAACCACCAATCGTGAAGGCTTTTAGGACCATCTTCATACGGCGGATAAACATTATACTTCAACCCCTTCTCTTTTAGCCCACTCAAGGATTTCGGGTTCGGTCATTAAAACCCTACTACGCTCTTTCCCAGCAGAATAAGATTAGCTAGGCGAGCTGCTAAGGGCAAGCGATACGGCAGCGGGGCTGGGCTTCCTTTATTACGTCAAATCCAAGCTTTTCGCCAAGTTTCGCAATGATATCTGCGAGATTGGACATAAAGAGCTCCTTGAATTTATGAATTATCGCAGAGCAAGCTCTGCCACTACATTAATCGGAAAAATAGATTGCTTCCCCGCCACCAAAATCGGCGGGTCGCAATGACCCTACTACGCCCTTCGGGCTTCGAAGGACAGGCTTCGGGCGTGATAAATCACGCCCCTACAAACGCAAGGCTTAAGCCTTGCCCTACGTTAAAACAATTACATATTACGGGGCTCCCTCCTAAATAACTTCCACCTTAAAGATTTCCACCTTAAAGATTGGCGGACAAGGGCGGACAAGGGTGAGTCTTCAAAAAGCCCTAAATCCAGCCCGCGATGGTTTTATTTGATTATGTGCCATTTTATGTGCCATTTTTCTACTTTATGTGCCATATGAATTATGCCCGATATTTCGTTCCTTTGCCAATCCCTTCAGATCTTGCCTGTTTTGACTTTACAAGTCCCTGGAGGTCTCTTACCGCTGTCCTACGAGATGCTTTAAATATCTTTTGGTAAAGTTCATTGGTGATAATCTGTTTTTCATTTATCATTAGCCTCAATGCTTCAATCTGTCGCTCATTCAAACCCAGTTTCTTAAGATCTGTCTGACGCTCTTCCGGGATGTCTGGCGCTAAATCCAGAATCTTGTCGCCGGGACCGTGGAACCGAACCATAAAAAAATCGCCCTCTTCTTCTAATTCCGGAGCAGGCAAGCCGTGGGATTTCATCAATTTTTTCATTTTCCCAATACCAGTGCCGAAACGCTCCATATCCATGGTTTCATGGAAAATATTGCAGATAGATTCATTTCTTGTGGCATGATGGCCTTCAAGTTTCTTGATGTTGAGACCGGGCAATAAACCTCCCGGATTGCTCACTTCTATCCTGTCGTCAAATATAGAAAACATAATCGGCGTTCCGCGGCGGGTGTAATCTCTGTGAGCAATGGCATTTATCACGGATTCTCTTATCGCTTCATAGGGATACTCCGGGATATCCACTCTTTTAAACTCCACGATTTTATTTGCCAGGCGGGTATTGCGCAGGAAAAACGCCTTAACCTCATCCAGCATTTTGTAGATAGGACCTTTTATGTCCCGAGAATCGATGGTTTCCGACCGCGTTGTTCCCTTAAATCTGGCAATCCTTATTTCGCTTTGTGATATGAATTCCGCGGGATCCTTGCCAAAGAAAAGAAGAGCCGTATTTGTCGGACAAAATCCGTCCTTTTCTTTTTTAACTACTTTTAGCGTATTAACAAGAAAATCTTTTATGGACATATCGGGCATTGCGACCTTGAGTTTAACCGCGCGATTTTGCAGGAAATCCACCACTGCTTTTTCATCTATTGCTTTATAATCGCATTCCCGGCAGAGCGTTTTGTCAAACGGAGCCCGGTTTATCTCACCCTTGTCGTCAAGATAGGATATAAGACTGTTTAAAACCTGCGTCTTCAGGTTATCTATGCTTGTAAACCGCTTATATATAAAAGAATCTTTAATTGTTTTAAAAAAATCTTGCGTATCTTTGTCTCTTTCCGGATCACGCTTGTTTTCGCCTTGAATAAACGCAAAAATTTCTCTTGCCTGTTTTTTATCCGTAAAACGCCTGAATTCACGCTCTGTCGCGGATAACCCGTCCTTTCCCTTGATCCCGTATTCTTTACCAATGATACAAATGTATATATCGCTGTTGTCAACCTGTTTTAGATATGCCGCGACAGGAGATTTACCCTTGGCAGGCAAATCTTCAAAAAGAAAAACATCAAAGAAGTTCCTTAAACTCGCGCTGTTATTTACAACCTCTTTAACCGCAAAACGCTCGTCTTTAAGTTCTTTTTGATTGCCGCTGACAAATATCTTATATTTCATATCGTGATCCTTTTAGTTTTTCGTTGACCGAACCCTTCTCCATAAAACGGCACTAATTTTGCCGACAGTGTCGGCAAAATTTCAGCGAAGACAGAACGGGCATGATCCTCCAAACTGAGTGGCGGACAGGTAAATCAAGCCCCTACAAACGCAAGGCTCCCGCCCAAAACAATGGGCGAGGTCTATGAAAAGCCCCTACTCCTAAAACTAGTGTGGTGTCTCTAACAGATCTTTACATTTGGGCTTTGCGAGGAGTGTTAACGACGAAGCAATCTCGACCTAAAAATCGAGATTGCCACGCTCCCTTTGGTCGCTCGCAATGACAACTCAAAGCAGAATCAAATGTCAAGGGATTTATGTGACACCACACTAGGTCATTGGATACTTGGACCACCAGGACTGAATGCTTTTAGAGTCATATTCGCCTATGGGGTAAACATAAATGCCATCGTATAGGTCTGAGGCGATGCGGCGGACGATGCCTGAAAGCTCGAGACCTTCGGCCCACTCTTTGGGGATGGCTTCTTCACCAAGCAATGTCCCAAGGATGTTGCCGGTAATCGCGCCCGTGGTGTCGCTGTCCCCGGAATGGTTCACTGCTGCCAGAACGCCTTTCCTAAAATCATCCTGATAACTGAGAGCGCAATATAAGGAAATCGCGAGCGCTTCTTCCGCAAGAAATCCTGCACCGAGTTTTTCTATGTTTTCCGGGGTCGGCTTAACGGTTTTTGACATTTCAACTGCTTTGTTTATCGCGTCCAGGCATTCCTTATGGTTTTCGTATGTTGAAAGTATCTGCGAAGTCTGTTCTATGGCTGAAATAAGAGTGATGCCGTTTAAAACAAGATCTATAATTGAAGCAAGGCAGCCTGCCGCAAGATAGCCTGTTGGATGGCCATGAGTAATAGCCGCGATCTCGCAGCCGATCTTAAAAGGGTCATTGAAAAAGAGGCCCACGGGAGCGATACGCATTATGCCGCCGCAACCCTTGCTATCATTAATAGGCTCTTTCATAGAACCATATTTGCCGGTCTTGAGAGATGAAATACAGGTTTTACCGGGGTCTCTGACAGAATACAAACCCTTCTCTTCGATCAGCCAGCCGTTAAACCACAGCCTTTCTTTATCGACACCATAGCTTGACTTCATTCCCTGGGTATAAAGCCATCTCAGGTAAGAATGGAACACGATCTGAAAAAGAGCGCCGTAGCCTATTCCCCTGACAAGCCTGTGATGAGCCCGCAGAAGGCCTTCGGCTGTGAACAGGGCCATCTGGGTATCATCACTGAATTTGCCTTTGCCGCCTTCTTCAACGTAACCCGTAATGCCGGCTGCGCCGAACTGGGAACGGATCTGGGAAATGGACATAAATTCAATCGGGGCGCCAAGGGCATCTCCGATGGCGCCGCCGAGAAGACAACCGGTGTACTTGGACGATTGGATGACTGGACGATTAGTCATTGGTTATTTGTTTAAAAACGTATCAATGTGTCAGCGTATCAACGTGTCAACGCAACAGCAAGGAATTTATTTTAAACCTTAGTAAACTCAGTGGCAAAATGTAAAATTAAAAATGAAGGAATCTATTGGATAATTGATAAAAATAAGATTGCTTCCCCGCCTCATCGGCGGGCAGGCCCACCACATTCCACCCCTCACATCAATACTCTCCCACAACCGCTGAACCATTCACAAGTTCAGGTTCCCTCCTTAAGGACTGGCGGGCACAGCATGGCAGGCTTCGGGCTTGATAAATCAAGCCCCTACAAACGCAAGGCTTAAGCCTTGCCCTACGAAAAATAATTACATATTACGGGGCTAAAGCCCCTACTCCTAAAACTAGGTCATTGGATACTTGGACCACCAGTCGTGAAGACTTTTAGGACCATCTTCATATGGTGGGTAGAGATATAGGCCGTCGTAAAGGACGGAGGCGACGCGTTTTTTGGTAATCGCCAAGTAATCGCCAAAATCGCCAAGTAATCGCTAATTAATCACCAATAATATAGCTTGCGCTACGCCCTCTTCCTTTAGATTTGAGAACTCTCTTGGTTATAAGTTCTCTCAATTCAAGCCGTCCAGTCTCATCAGAAACACTGTTGATTCTACGGTATTCTCTATTGGTAATCCTGCCTTTTTCTTTCACATATTTAACAGCTTGTATTTGACGGTCGCTTAAACCAAGTTTGAACAGTATTGATTCGGTGAATATATCCCGCGATAATATTGTCCTGAATTCGGATTCCTGCTGAAATTCCGGTCCGGGCAAGCCCTGTAACTTGCACTGTTCTATCATTTCCAGAATCCCTGAACCTGCTTTTTGTATATAATTTGACCAAAACAACACCTCTGCAAGCAGGGGGTTTTTGGGATAAGAGGCGTGTGGTTTTTTCAGCAATTCAATAGTTAAACGATCACTCAAGACGCCGGGATCCCATATTTCCACACGGTCAATAAAAACCATCACCTGAACTCCGGCACTTGAATTATAATCTCTGTGGGCAACCGCATTGACAATTGCCTCATGAATGGCAAACTCAGGAATTTCCGGGGGTCTTTTCACTTGCGCGGTGCCTTCCTGCTGAATGACCGGCAATCGTATACTATCTAGAACGAATGCTACTGCTTTATCAATCTGTTCAAATAAATTAGTATCGTAAATTTGATAAGACGGAAACGGCTTTTTGATTTCTGTGCCGGATAGTTGAAGGCATTTTATCTCAGCCTGAAAAAGATGAAATTTTTTAAGATTATTGCTAAAGAGCAGGATCGCGGCATTGGTCAATTTCCCATTATTTAAAAGGTTCAAATGCGCGAATACTTCTTTTACGGGAGTATTTTCATCAAAAGGATAATTACGTTTCTTTTTTGCCGTGCGTAAAAACCACCTGACTTTTTGCTCATCAATATCTTTAAAATCAGCTCCTTCGCAAACAGATTGGTCAAAAGCAACTCTTCCAACAATACCTTCATCTCTAAGGAAATCAACCAGGCTCTCAAAAACCCTTTCCTTCAATTCAACAATTGTATTGAATCGCTTATATTTATACCTGCTGTCGGGCTTCTGCAATTCCCTGACGATTTCCTTAACTCTTGTTTCTCTTTTGGAATCGTCACTGCCTTTAATATATATGAAGACTTTTTTATCCCTTCCCTGTGCTTCCCTTAATTCTGATTCGGTTACTGATAAACCACCTTTTACTATATTGCCATATTCGTTTCCCAATATACCTAAATAAATTTTACTTTTTCTCACTTCTTCAAAGCATATTTCCAACGGCGGTTTACTTTTTGCCGATTTGCTGTCAAATAGATATGCATCAAAATATTCATTCAATAAAGGATTTTCTGAGACCAACGCCTTTACTGCCTGCCGCTCATCCGTCAATTCTTTTTGGACACCGCTGACGAATATTTTATATTTCATATCATGATCCTTTTAGTTTTAATAAGATTGTCGTATCAACGATACGACAATCCTTTGCCCGCATTCCGATGGAATTTCTTGCACAAGCCGTGCAAGTTTTAGAATTAATTGGAACCGTCTCCCGATTTTTATATACGATAATATCGTATAAAAGTCAAGTAAAATATACGAGTAAAATATACGATTGCAGCCAGATAAACAATATATACAAACGCAAGCCTAAAGGCTTGCCCTACGAAAAACAACCTATTATAAAAATCTCTCTGGGTCTCCCTTTACAAAGGGAGAGGTAAAAACACAGGCTGAAGCCTGCGGCTACCTAAAAAGCGGGCTTGATAAATCAAGCCCCTACAAAATGCAGGGCTAAAGCCCTGCGTTACAAAAACGTGCGATGAATCGCCCTCCTAACTGACTGGCGGGCAGGCACCGCTACATACAGATTGCTTCGCTTCACTCGCAATGACCCCCTAAACCATTCACAAGTTCAGGTTCCCACCTTAAAGATTTCCACCTTAAAGATTGGCGGACAAGGGCGGACAAGGGCGGGCATCCCTCAAAATTTATCCGACATCGGCATCAACCGCAATGACTTAAATCACTTTTGGTTTTAACTGCTTTTGTTTGTTCGCCGGCGGAAGATAGTTCTCAGGGGTAACGACGCTTCTGCCTGTTTTTGATTCCAATTCCAATCGGGCTTTCCTGGCAATTTTCCCGCCTTTCTTTCCGGCTTCGGCATTCTCGGGTATTCCGGTGGCATTCACGCTCTCGGCTATCTGCCGCGTTGAGAGTTCGGCAAGCGCGGTAAAAATCAGCTCCGCTTCGCTCATGTGATCGCGCAGATTCTGGGTTTTAAGGCCTTTAATATCCTTATGTTTTTTGACCGAAACACCGCTCCATTCCTGATGAATGATGTTGGTGAGAAAAGCATATTCGTCTTCTTTGGTTATTTCATGGCCTTTCCAGTAGTCAGTGAGTTTATTGCGGGTTTCCTGCCCCATCATACGCTGCTGGATCCATTTCTCGCTTCTGCCGCGCTGCTGCCAGTATTCACGGGCGCGGTCGAGTGAACGCGCGGGGTCGCCCATATCCTGCAATCGTTCATACCCCACCTTTGCCAGCCATTGCTTGAATGGTTCGGCTTTGGGTGATGGGATAGATTGAATAATCCTTAAAAGCCCTTCTGCGTTGGCAGTATCGGTTTCTCTCATTTTCCCGTCCGGGGCTTTCATTTTCAACTGTCGACAGATTGTCGACAGTTCAAGACCATCATCACTTTTTACGCGTATTTTCATCTTAAACCAATAATCACGAGGGTTGACGCTGTCTGTCAAAGCACTAACGACATCAACCACGGAGAAATACCAGGTTTCGTTTTCTTCATCGAAATATCTGCGGATTTTGTAGTTTTCAAAAACGACCAGGGCTGTTTCTTTTGTCATATTTTCTCCTTGCAAATTCGCAACCTCCCTCCTTAAAGATTTGCACCTTAAATATTGGCGCATCCGCCAATTCTTAAGGCGGAGGCGGGTCTTCGATAAGGTTGCGGCTACAAAGGGCGACCAAGGTCGCCCCTACGCGAAAATGTGCGATAAATCCGACCCCCGCAGATTTTTTTATAAAATCAAGACGCGGGGGCAAATGCCGCTACCGGAAAATTTGGGACAGTCCCGATTCTACCCTCACCTTACAGGCGAGCGGTAAATCTGGGACAGTCCCCATTTTCCTATTTACCTCCAATCCCCTACAAGCTGGAAGGGGGACCAGAAGCGGGGGAAAAAAGGGTATTTTTCAAGGGTGCTGAGCTGGGCGCGGCGCAAAGCCTCAGCCCTGGTCCTGCCTGACAAAATGCCGGCGTAAAACTCAGCCATAAGATCAGAAGTGCTCTCGTCATCTATCTCCCACAGGGTGACTATAACTGAAGGCGCGCCAGCCTGCATAAACGCCCTGGTAATGCAGTTGATCTCGTCTCCGGGAGTGGGTTTCCCAAGCCCTGTTTCGCAGGAACTGAGCACCACAAGATGGGAGTTGTCAAGCTCAAGCTGGTAAATGTCGGATACGGTCATCTTGGAGCTTTTCCCTGAATTGTCGCTCATCATTATGTACGACTGCAATGGGGAAACGTTGTTGAACTTGCCGTGGCAGGCAATGTGCAGGATATCGTATTTCGGGCAGTGCTCGGAAAGGTTGCCCAGGGTGGCGTTGTCCTCAAGCAGGACCCTGTTCTTGTCCCGGAACCTGCCAGCGACCATTTCGGCTTCCTTTGTTGCCCAGAAAAGGTCTTTGCCTGAATCAGCCACAACAAGGCAATCCCTGGGCTTTGAAAACCTGAATCCCTTTTTCCGAAGGGTCTTAAGGGCTGAAGGGCTGGGGATATATGAGAGCTCAAAGGTTTCAACCAGGTATTTGCCGTTATTTTTAAGCAGGCAGAAAGGGAACCTGTGCAGTTCCTGGTGGGGGCATATCACAACGCAGCGGCAGTTGGCGATAAACGGCTCAAGCGGTTTGAAAAGCCGGTTGTAGATATCCTGCATATACCAGTCAAGCGCTGTTTTTTCCGGTTCCCCGCCTGAAAGCAGGCCTGCCACTGACTTTATCGCCTTTACAAGCTCTCCCCTTTTAAGCGGAAGCGTCACGGTATTAAGCCCGCTTCGGGTGAAAATAAACGCGGCAAGCCCGTCCTTGACGAAGTAGTAGTCAACCAGGGCTTCGTGGATCCCGAGCATCTCGATTATTTCGCGGGACCTGAGGGCAACGAAAGGGGCGGTGTCCTCCTTTCTGAAATTCTTCTCCTTGATCTCCCTTATGCAATCCTCGTATTTCAGGTAAAGCCTTTTCAGGTCTTCAGGAGTTTCCCGTGAATGGCCGCCCAACCCTGTTTCCATCGCTTCCACGCGGGAGCGCAGGTTTTTCAACCTGGCGAACAGCAGGTTGTCCTTTGTGAGCTCGATCTTCTTGTCGCTGAGCAGAAGCTCGGAGAAAACCCTTGCCTTTGAAGACTGGGCGCACTCGTGCGCCTGTTCCGCCCTGCCTGTGCGCAGGGCAAGGCTTACGAAATTCGTGTAAACCCTGTGGTTATCCCCCTGGAAGGTTTCACGGTAGTCATCCGTGCGGATGTGCCCGAGCTTTGTTTCGAAGATATCAACCGCTTCCCTGTATGACCCGAACGCGCCTTCCAGGTCTCCCAGCGCTTCCAGGTTCTTTCCCATGTGGAAGCAGATCTGGAACCTTTTCAGCTTAAGCTCCTTGAGGATCCCGAGGCAGGAGCTGAGCAGCTCAACCGCTTCCCTGTGCTTTCCCTGCTTGAAAAGGGACCAGGTGATCTTTTCCTGCAAGTGGCATATCCTGAGCTTTTCGCCCTTGCCTGTGAAATATTCCAGCGCCTTGCGGTAATGGGCTATCGCGTCATCGTATTTTTTCAGGTTGTGGAACGCGACCCCCATGCTTTCCAGGCACAGGGCTACGTCCCTCTTGTTCTTGTTTGTGCCTTCCAGCACCTTGATGGTCTTTGCCAGCATCGCGAGGATCTGCCTGTGTTTCCCAGTCCTGTTCATGGGAATGGAGAAAGTGATCTCCACCCTCGCGGCTTCGATCTTATCCCCTATTTCAAGGAACGCGTTCTTTGCCTTGGCCAGCAGGAAATACGCGTAAGGGTTGTTCCTTACCATGCTCTCGCACATGCCCAGCCCCTTCAGGGACTTGGCGTATTTTATCCCGGGGCCGCGCGCTTTGTAATAGCCGGTAAGCGAGCGGAATATACCGAGTGCTTTTTCGCTGTCGCCGTCAATCTCCAATTTCCATGCCCTGGTATAGAGTTTTTCAACTTTGTCCGGCGCCAGCCGGGCAAGATCTTCTTTTTTATCTGTCATTTTTATTTTCTTTCAGTTTTTGATGAAGGAGCTTAAGCGTGTCCCGCTCCACCCTGTCCCAATCCAGCATTTTCTGCCCGGCTCCGCGCGTGGCGCGCGCAGCGGTCCTTTTGGACGCGGCTTGCGCTGCTGCCTGCAGCTTGCCTGCGGGCATGCCAAGGGCTTTGCTAAGCCCTGAAACCTCTTTCCTTGAGGGTTTCTTAGCCCCGGAAAGCAGGCAGGCGAATTCGTCAACGCCTATTTTCGCTTCTTTCGCGATGGCGTCAAAGGACTTGTTCTGTTCCTGGGACGCGCGGATAAGCAGGTCCCCAAGCGTCTCTTGCTTGCGCGGAAAGCCGCGCATAACGCTGAAAAGCAGTTTCGCGGCTGCCTGCTCTTTTTCAAACACAGGCGCGCCACGGGTGGGGCGGGCGGAGATCTCCCGGTTCTTTGAAAGCAGGTCAAAAGCCTCGAAAAACACCCTGTTCCTCTCGGTTTCAGACAAAGTTTTATCTTCCCCGGCAGCAGCGCCGCGGACCTTCCTTGAGCCGGCAATATCCAGGAGCGCTGCGCCAAGCATATCCTTGACATCCCCAGCGCCGCAGCCCAGCTCCTTCGCGATCGCTTCGTAGTCCGCGCCTATTCTCAGGCGCAGGTCAAAAGCCTTTCGCGCGCGCTCATCCCTTATCCTTCCGAGCATTTCCGCCCTGTCCATGAAAACACCACCACCTTTCTGAATATGGTCTAAGATCCCGCTGAGCGAGCTATCCCCAAACCTGCGCTCAACCGCCTTCTCCCACTCTTCCCTGCCCCGGGATATGTCAGACCTTAAAGTGCTGAACTGCCTTCCGAGGAGATCCGCAAGCTCTTCCTCGGAGAAAATATCGTAGGTCAGGACGCGCAGATAAAAGGCGGCCCTGTAATCCTCGTTGGGGATCTCTTCAAAGGCTTCAAGCGCTATCCTGCGCAATTCAGACACGATAACGCTGTCAGGCACAAAATCCGCTTCCTTCGCGCCCGGAGGGCCTGCCGCTATAAACTCAAGCTTATCGTCTTCGGTCGGCCTGGGCAGGTTATTGCGGCCCTTCCAGTAATCGTTTATGATATTTTCCACGATAGCGTGGAACCAGGTGGAGAACTTGCCCTTTTCAGGGTTATACGACCGGATGTGATCGATCATTTTCAGCCAGGCGTCCTGGAATATGTCAGCCGCTTCCTGGTAGATAAAATCAAGAAGCCTGGGCGCCCTGCCTGCCTTACTGAAGGCATCTGACCGGGGTATTTCAAGGCACGGCCCGTAAAAGGTCGGGGACCTGCCAAGCGCGAAAATGATCCAGCCCTTGGATTTTTTTGCATACCTCGCGAATAAAACATTTATGAACTTGTTGCTGCCGCCTGATTGGATCTGGATAACAAGCTCTTCATCAGACATACCTTCGGGATCAGGTGTATCCGGCATAAGACCCCCCTTTTTTATAAAATATGATTACGGTGATTATCAACTTCTGATCTTTGCTTCGCAACATTCTTTGTGAGCGATGTCGATAAACGACGAATTTCGGTGATTATTGAAAAAGATTGAAGATTGTAGATTGTAAATACAGAAACCTAAAAACCTTTGCTTACGGCACTGAAGGCACTGAGAATTCCTTTATATAGAATCTGTTCTACTTGGAGACTATATATAATTATACCTGAAAACGGGGGAAATGCTGCAAAATAATCATGCTGAAGGCTGTCCGCCCGTCTTTTCAGCGGGCGAGACCTCGCCCGGAGATTTCAGGGCGGGGATGCTAGATCCTAGTGTGGTGTCGCATAAATCCCTTGACATTTGATTCTGCTTTGAGTTGTCATTGCGAGCGACCAAAGGGAGCGTGGCAATCTCGATTTTTAGGTCA
>Ga0210056_1000701_pt1 | contig 28657 bp, 33 predicted proteins | sample CryGeyCG2014_080_2_FD_183965 | JGI IMG/M metagenome (GOLD analysis project Ga0210056, IMG submission 183965) | Groundwater microbial communities from aquifer - Crystal Geyser CG07_land_8/20/14_0.80 (SPAdes) (version 2) | ecosystem: Environmental > Aquatic > Deep subsurface > Groundwater | place...
GAACTATCGTGGGGGGGGGGGCATACGGATTGGCGTATGCCGACGGTGGACGAGTTGGCGGGGTTGTATCGCCGTTCGGTTAAAGGCCAATATCATGTGATCCCCCTGATCACCCTGTCGGATTCCTGTCCCTGGGCGTCCGACTCTGACAGTACCTCCGCTGGCGACTTCTGTGACGACAGGCGCTTCAACGGCGTAAATCCCGTGTACGGCAACACCCGGGCTCTCCCGGTACGTTCTGACACAACGGCATCCGGATCACCGTAGCAGAGTCGGCATTGGCCCCCGGTACACCTGATAAGACAACTCCGGCCTTCCTGCTGGTTCAGGCTTGCAGCCTGAACCATTTGTTAATGTGTTCACGCTGGTTCAATCTTGCAGATTGAACCAAAACATTAATAAATGGTTCAGGCTGCAAGCCTGAACCAGCCAGATAATTGGTCCCTCATATTTTTCGGACGCAAGGCGAACCGTCACTTGTGCGTCATTAACAAATGACACCTCTCCTAACTTCCCTTCTCGTAGACCATATCCTGGATATTCGGCAAGTATTACTCTATACCCCAGCAATCCGAGCGCTGTTACATAATCCACTCTGTCTGCTGCTGTGCCGGCATTTCCATGGAAGACTATTACCGTGCCTTTTATATCTCTGATTTCGGTAGCGCCGATAAACCCTCGATAATCGGTTTGCCCTGAAGGCCAGAATTGTATGTTATTGGCGGCGAGTTCCTGATCGGACGGCATGGATGACTCCGGATAATACAGGAGACTATTTTGCAGATTGCAGCCTGAAAAAGACATAACTGACACAAGCAGGATGAGTTTTATTTTTGTAGATTCAATATTGATGAACTCGTAAAAAGTCTGAAAACCCCATCTTCTGTCATTCCCGTGAAAACGGGAATCCAGTTTTTTCAAGTAGTTACATGCTCTCTGGATTTCGGCTTCCGCCGGAATGACGACTTTTTACGAAGTCGTCAATATTCATTTTCAGGTCGGGCGCGGGGCCTAAACGCCCTTTCGCTGGGTCGGTCTATTCGCTCTTTTCTTCAATGTCCTCGAATGATCCGTGCCATAAGTCAAACATGGTTCCCGCCCTGTATCGGACCACATCATGTCTTGTGTCAAGCCAGTCGGTAATCCTTTTGAACCGGCCGTCAGGATCGTCTGCCATACGGCCAAGCTCCACCACCACATCCAGACTATCTTCCTTCCCTCCTCCACCGCAATAGCAATTGTTAGCTTCTATGGCTTTTTCAATAAAGGCATCGAGGAATTCGTCGAATCCGTCTTTTGTGTTCCGCGTGATGACGAGTTGACGTCCCCATTCTTTGAACTCGCCCTGATGTTTTTTCTTACGAAGTCGTTTCTTCATGAAGTAAATTTAGACCAATACATGCCTCATGTCAAAAGAATTTCTTGAATATGTGCCGATAATCCTTTACTTAAGGAAGAAAAATATCCACCGGAGGGACAATTATGGGTAAGCTGTCAATGAAAGAATTTATCGAAGATCTTACGACCCGTTTGGAAGGATTAAGCCGCGACGAGCTTAAAAAAATCCTTCTCGATCACGCGGAATCCCTTCCCCCTGGGGAAAGGGCAGCCTATCTGGACATCTTTGTAACAAGACAAAAAGCCGGCAAGAAGAGAAAGAAAGCATCCGATGGAGACTACCTTTCGAAGGAGATAGAAGCCTTCGGAAGGCGGGCGGGCAACTTCGAATACTCAACCGGGTGGGGCTGGGATGACGAATATGGCGAGGAGCGGGCATGGGGCGATGACAGTTGGACGGAGGAAATAGATGACCTCTTCGACGCGATTGAAGAATTTTACCAGGCAGGGGATTATGCTCTGGCGGGGAATGCCTATGAGAAGCTGCTGGACATCTACTTCGGCGGCAACGAAGAAGGCCAGTTCTCCGGATATGACCAGGATGAGATGATGGCCACTGATATACGAGAGGCAACCCTTAAGTACCTGCGTTGCGTTTATATGACGGAAAAGGCGGCAAACCGGCCTGACGCCCTCTTTGAGGCGATGGGAAACTATCAGGGCTATGTGCAGTTGGACATCAAAGGGGTGATGACGGTTTCTCTTAATTTACCGGATATAGAACAGTTCGGCAGGGACTGGGTGGCTTATTTAAAGGGCCAGCCCGGCAGCCGCATGGCCAGTACTTTACTGAAAGAAGCCGTTCGCCTGTTTGAGGGATCAAAAGGATTGGAAAAGCTGGCCCTAGAACAAGGGGTACAGTTTCCCGGCGCCTATGTGGAATGGCTGGACGCCCTAAAAAAAGAGGGCTTGTATGAAAACATGATCCGTGCCGCTCTCCTGGGCATGGAAAAATTGCCGGACAATCTCATCATCAGGGCTGATATTGCCGATTATCTCAGTGAGGCCGCCGAACGGCTTGGAAAGGACGATCTCAGGGAAAGGGCTTTGAAGGAAGCCCTTTACGCTTCCCCCTGTCTGGAGCGCCTGCTGGATCTTCTGGAATTCTCAAAAAGCAGGGAACAGAGGGAAGGATATATCGAAGACGCCCTTGCCCGCTTTGGATACATCAGGGGCAGGTATCCGGAAATGGCGCGCGTGGTGGTAAATGTCGATCGTTCCGCCGATCTTCGAGAAACCCGTGTATCGGATTCTATGGAAATCTATGGTCATCTATTGAAGGGAGCCTATGAAAAGGCTGCTGCCCATATGAAAGGCGGGCGTCCACTAGGTTGGTCACAGGACGACAACATCAGCGTCCTGCTGGTAGCCTTTTTCCTTTACGCCCGTTGGAACAGGGGGAAATCGCCGACAGCCAATATTTCTGCTCTTTGGACTGAAGCTACGGATTTGACGCAGCACGGCATGAGAATTCCAGGATCGGTGAGGGCGGATAACAATCGTTTCCGCACCTACCTTGAAAAGGTCCTCGCCGAATATCCCCTTGGTCAGGCGGATTTGGAGACTTATTCCAATATGGCGGAAGAGGCGGTGGAAAAGCGTGCCGATGCCATTGTCGGAAGTAAATATCGGAAGAGTTACTGGAAAGCCGCGCAGCTCATCCTTGCAGTTGCCGAGGTCTATTGGAGCAACGATAAACGCGGCAAGGGGCAAATGCTGATCAACGGCTTTCGCGATAAGTACAACCGTCACAGCGCCTTTAAAAGCGAACTCAAGGCCATGGCCAATAAATCCAGGATTTTTTCGCTATGATTGACGTTACTACTCATGTAGTCAGGCTGAAGCTGTTTAGACTGAAGGCTGAATCGAATCGGGAATCGGGCGAATCGAATTTCAATCGGGGGACATGATACCAATTTCCGGCAGGTCGATGACAAAAATTGGTATTATGTCTCCCGAATTACACGAATTACAACTGGAGCAGGAGATCGACCGGCTGGTCTATGAGCTGTACGACCTGACGGAAGAGGAAATCGCCATCGTGGAGGGCACAGCCAAATGAAAGCCACGCTGGAAGTCATCAATCGAATGCAGTCCGACGGGGTGATTGGTAAATATGCCATTGGCGGAGCGGTGGGCGCCACCTTCTACCTCGAACCTTCGGCAACGCTCAATATTGATGTTTTCGTTTCGTTCCAAACTGCGCCCGGGAGTTCGTTGATCACGATTGCCCCCGTTTACACCTATCTCACCTCGCACGGCTTTGCTGGTTCAGGCTTGCAGCCTGAACCATTTGTTAATGTTTTGAGATCATTTGTTAATCCTTTGGTTCAATCCGCAAGATTGAACCAGCTCCAGCAGGCCATGCCGGGCCATAAAAGAGACACTGATGCTCTTTTGGTGGTTGCGCTTGATGCAGAAAGTGCAAGGGAGGCGATTGAGGCCAAGGGTTTAGACGATACGTGAAAAGAAAATGCTTGGGCAACGGGGAATACGTTTCTTTTGTCCGTCAAATAAGATATCCGGCTTCACACGCCGGTCAATAACATGTGATTCAAAATCGTTTATTCATGATGAAGGAGGCAAACGGATGGCAAAAGTCAAATGTGCAATTTGCGGAAAAGAGACAGATTCAAGTTATAACGGGGTCAAGCATTGTCCGAAATGCGGATTGTGGTTCTGTTATGACCATGCCGGTCCCGGAAGGACGCAATGCCCAAAGTGTAGGTCATATTCTTTGAAATAAATAAGGAGGAACTTAAAACAGAAAAGGATGATCTGCAAACAAGAGACGAAGAGTTGATATGGATTACAAGCAACTGAAGAGAGCCATTTTTCTGGTTTGGCTATTTCTGAGCGCAATAACGCTGCTCGTGATTGTCAGTTCCGCCGTGTTCTCTATGGATACGCTCAACGCGATTATTCCTCAGTGCGAATGGAAAGTGAAATACAACCAGGAATGTCCTTTGTGCGGAATGACAAGGGGCTTTATTTTTATGTCACATGGCAGATTCTCAAGCGCAAGTATGGTGAACAGTTTTAGCCCTTGGCTTTACTCCTTGTTAGTCATCAACGACATTGTCGTTTTGCTGATATTATTTCTAAGAAGACATGTTATAAAATTAGTACGCTTCCCTTTGGGAGTGCATAAAATTAACCAGGAGGTATGATATGCAGACACTTTCGCTTGTTTGGGGGATTCTTTCCGTTGTTGGTATGGGCGTTGCTTTTTTCCCTTGCCTGGGTTCATTGAACTGGATAAATATCCCGTTTTCCGGCATTGGCCTTATTGTCAGTATCGTCGCTCTTGCCAGGAAAGTGGATGAAAAGAAAGGCGGTTCAATTGCCGGTATCGTATGCTGCGGCATTGCGGTACTTTTTGGGATTATTCGCTTAATAGCAGGCGGCGGCGTTCTTTAAGCGCCAAATGAAATCGCTTGCTTTCAAGGATATTGGGGATAACAGGTCATTATCGCGGACATTCTCAAAATCTAAATGGGGCAGAAAGTGGATCTGGAACGGATGATCAATAAGCTGGTTCGCTACTCTTTTGCTCTGAGAGGCTTCATGCTTTGTAGGGACTGCTCGGTACGCAGGCTCGCATTTCCCGCGCTTATCATCTACGGCCTTGCTGTCGATCCAACTACTGGAGCCGGAGGAATTCCCTGTTTGTGGCGTCTTATCTTTGGCATCGAATGCCCCTCATGCGGCTTATCCCGCGCAGTGGCATTCTTTGTCAGGGGAGATGTGTTTCACGCAGTGCGTGCAAACTGGCTTATTATCCCTATCGCTGTTATGGCTACTTATTATTTTTTATTGGAGGTTATTAACCATTATCGTTTGAGGAGGAACTCATGGCACAGTTAGGTCCGGCAGAACTCGCGTTGATGACAAAAGATCTTGACGACAACAAGAAGATGATCTTTCAAGCGCAGTACTCTTCTGAAAAAAAGGATAGGGGCACTGCAACACTTTTGGCTTTAGTTAATTGGGATCGTATATGGTTCGGTGATACAGCGCTCGGCATTTTAAAGCTGGTTACATGGGGGATTTGTGGTATTTGGTGGCTCATTGACATATTTACGGCGGGATCTCGCTGTGACGAATATAACCGGCAAAAGGCGCAGGAGATAGCGGCGGCGCTTAAACTGAATTAGATTCTATCGCGCGACCAAGCTATCTATACCCATTTCTGCTTATGCATCGCTCAGGCGAAGGTTGAAGAAGTAACTCAAGGAATGAGGAGGAATTTATGTCGAAGACTGTGGCTGGTGTAATCGTATGCGTAGTAACGATCAGTTTGGTTGGAGCAGGAGGATGGTATTTCTGCATGGACACTTTAAAATTCTCTGAGATCGTTGGTAAAGATATTGATCCAAGGGCTAAAGTATTCGTGAATCTTTTCGACTTTGATACGGGGCTCACTCGTTACGATCTACATTCATTGAAGACAAAGAGTGCATACTGGGAAAAGAGAATAAAAGACGTATCCGCAATTCCTGATTCTAATCTTCGACAGCAGGAAAACAATAAACTTATGGCAGAAATGATGCAAGACCCGGCAATGAGTAAAGTCGCAAAGAAAGTTCTCGGATTTGGATTGGAAGCAGCTACTTCACTATTGGGGGTAATTGTACGTTGCAATTGATTTGGCGGCACAGTCGACGTGATTGATGTCAGTTTCCAGAACATTTGTCTTGCGGAACATTTAAGCGAAGTTATCAGATCGGATATCTTGATTCACTGGCGTGTATCGCAATATTCAGTGCCAATGACAATTTACCCACTCCCGGTTTGCCTACGAGGGCAATCAGTTCTGAACCCTGGAAACCGCCTGCCAATGCTCTATCCAATTCGGTAAAGCCGCTGGGAAATGATCCATTTTTGGCCTTGTCCCTCACATATACATTCAAGAGACTTTAATAAATCGTAACTACTCAGGTTGTCAGGTTCACGGTTCAGGGTTCACGGCTGATTGGCTTGCGCTCTTCATATTTCTCGAGATAGCCAGCAATAGGAATCCACGTCTAACCTTGAACCGTGAACCCCGGAACTTTGAACCTGAATAGTTACAATAAATCTTTGATTAAATCTGATCTGACTTTGCGATTATGCAAGAGGTTCCTAAATTCATCAAAACTTAAAAGTCCTATTTTTCAGGACGGACTACTTACTACCTTACTACCTCAACCTTGGATCAAGGGTGTCTCTGATCCCTTCTCCCAGGAGGTTGTAGCCGAGTACGGTGATCAGAATAGCCAGACCGGGATAGAGGGAAAGCCACCAGGCAATATCTATATTGTCCTTGCCTGCCGTGAGGATATTGCCCCAACTGGGGGTGGGCGGCTGGACGCCGATGCCGAGAAAGCTGAGGGCCGATTCCGTCAGGATTGCCCCGGCGACTCCGAGTGTTGCTGTGACAAGTACAGAAGCCATGGCGTTGGGCAGGATGTGGTTAAAGATAATCCGGAGATCACTGGCGCCAATAGCCCTTGCCGCCTGGACAAAATCCCTTTCCTTCAAAGAGATAAAATCCGCCCGGACAAGGCGTGTAACCCCCATCCACCCCGTTGCGCCGATGACGACCATGATGTTCCAGATGGACGGTTCCAGGATGGCGATTACGGCCAGGATAAGAAAAAATGTGGGAAAACAGAGCATGATGTCCGTAAATCTCATGATTGCCGCATCAACCCATTTTCCATAATAGCCTGCTATGGCGCCTAAAATGGTCCCAATCAGGATGGCAATGCCTGTGGCCACAAACCCCACCTTCAGAGATATTCTGGCGCCCCAGATCATCCGGCTTAAGACATCCCGTCCCAATTGATCCGTTCCAAACAGGTGGCCCTCAGAAGGCGGGGCAAGAACCATCCGGAGATTGACGTTAGACGGGTCGTAAGGAGCAATCCATGGCGCCAGGAAAGAAACGATAAACAACAAAATGACGACGACGCTTCCGGCAACGGCCACCTTATTTCTGGAAAATCTGTACAGGAAATCAGACTTGATCATTTTTCCTTTACGATACCCTCACTCTCGGATCTGCAAGGGCATAGGAGACATCCGCAATCAGATTTCCGACAAGGGTGAGAACCGCCCCGATAAACAGGATGCCCATTACCACAGGGTAGTCCCTGGCCATCACGGACATGTAGAAAAGCTGCCCCATACCGGGTATGGCAAAGATGGTCTCAAAGATGACACTCCCCCCGATGAGCCCCGGTACGGAGAGACCGAGAATGGTAATGACGGGAAGAAGGGCATTGCGCAGGGCATGCTTGTAAATAACTACCCGCTCACTCAAGCCCTTGGCCCTTGCTGTGATGATATAATCCTGCCTGATTACCTCCAGCATATTGGCCCTCACATACCGTGAAAGTCCCGCCAATCCGCCAAAGGCTGAAAGTAGAACGGGCATTGTTAGATGCTTAACCAGATCAATAAAAGAGGCCAGCGGGGGAAGGTACTCGTAATTCAAGGATCGGATACCGGAGATGGGAAGCCAGCCCAGATGCACACCAAAGAGGATCATCAAAAGGAGGGCCAGCCAGAAGGTGGGGGTGGCAAAGCCAACAAACACAAAAATAGCGGTTATCCGATCGAAAAGGGAATCCTTATGAACTGCGGAGAGGACACCAAGCGGGATGGCCGCCAGCAAGATGAGGATCATGGAAAGGATATTGAGGATAATCGTAATAGGGATTCTTTCGAGGATCTTATCCGCAACCGGTCTGTGGTCAGGGGAAAAAGACTTTCCCAGATTCAGGACAGCGAGTTTCGAAAGCCAGGAAAGATACTGCTGATGTAAGGGTTTGTCAAGATCGTACATGGCCCGGAGACGTTCTTTCATCTCTGCGGAAACCCGGGGATTCATTTGTGTCTGGAGATCCGTAGGAGAACCGGGCGCCAGGCGCATCACCACGAAACAGACAATGGTAATCCCGATCAGAAGGGGCAACATGAAGATCAATCTCCTAACGATGTATTTCAGCAAATCATCCTCTTAACTTAAGTGCCTAAAGTGATCTAAAGTTTAAAGCGCCTAAAGTTATTTAAAATGGAAATTCCTACACTATCAAGTTGCTCAGGGGTCGTTTAGAACTGCCCGCTGACCTCATACCATTTCGCTTTCAAAGGATAACGCGGCGGCAAGGAGGAGTCGCCGCAGGCGTATTACTAATACGTCGAGGACGCCGACGACGAAGCCAACAAAGTTAGCCAAAGAAAGCGAAATGGTGTCACATCCTCATCCACCAAGCAGTCCCATTGCCTTGATATTCCTCAACATCTGCCACATATCCTTTTCTGAATGGGATTCAAGGGTGATAATAGGATCCAGCCCCCGTTCCCGAAGCATCCTGAAAAAGTCCTGGAAGGGAAAATTTCCCTCCCCCACCGGGAGGTGTTCATCGGCAACCCCGTTGTTGTCGTGGAGGTGAACCTGACCCAGATAGGCTGCCAGTTTATCTAACCACACCTCCAAAGGCGTCCGGGAAAATACGTTAAAATGTCCGGTGTCGAAGCAAAAACGAACATGGTCGGGAGTAAAAGCGCCAAAGAGAAGACTCAGGTGGTGAGGCCCCGTTTCATAGACATTTTCCAGGGAAATGATGGTATCCATCTGACTTGCGATGGTCAAAAAATGTTTCCATGTCTCTATGCTGTTTTCCAGCCACATCTGCTCACCAGAAACATAGTACCTTTCATCAAAGGAGGGATGACAGACTACGGAACGCGGCCGGAAAAAAGGAACGAGATCAAATACCTGATGCAGGCGGTCTATCGTCACCTGCCGGATCCTTGGATCAATGGCCCCTGGTCTTAAATCCATAAAAGGGGCGTGGAAGGTAATCGTTAATCCCGCTTCCCTCAGGCTATCGGCGACCCTTAGAAAATCCTCTCTTCTCACCTGATCGAGGACTGCATAATTGAAGCCGATCTCTGGATTGATACCTTCTCTTATTACCGTGGGAAGGAGCTTATCACTTAACATATTAAAGGGTATATGTGCCTGGACTCTTTTTAGAATGTTATACATTTCTTATCCTTTCTGCCTGTGCGTTGTACGCAGACAGGTGAAATTCTGTTTATCATAATGGCTGTTTTTTAACAACCATCAATTCCGCCTAATTTTAGATTGACATAACCAAAAAAACAAGTTATTAAAATAACAGCTTAATTACTTTAAAGGAGGCGTTTTTGGTTAAAAAAAAGATAGATTCGCGAAAAAGGGTACTTCTGTGCATTAACGCTTTGCTGGAGAATAAGGCTAAAGACATGGTCATCCTGAATGTGAGAGAATTATCTGCTTTTGCCGATTATTTTATTATCTGTAGCGGGACCTCTGACCGACAGGTACGGGCCCTTGCCTCATCAATTCAGGAAAATCTGAAAAAGTCCAGGATTGTCCCCTTAGGAATAGAAGGTGAAAAACCGGGGCAATGGGTGCTCATGGATTACGATGACTTAATTGTCCATATTTTTTACGAACCTGTCAGGGCATTTTACAATCTCGAGCGGTTATGGTCAGATGCTCCCCGTATGGAGATCGGGGAAGATGTTGCCAAAGTAACCTCTCTTGCTAAAGGAATGTAGTATTGAAAAGTATCCTCACAGGTCTTGCCGATGTTATCTTTCCCGGGAGGTGTGTGACATGTGGAGTTGTGCTGGGACCTGATAAAACTCTCCATTTCTGCCATACCTGTTTCTCCAGGATAAATTTTATCCAATCGCCTCTCTGTAACCGTTGTGGAATCCCATTTAACAGCCCTGATGGTGGTGATCACATCTGCGGTGATTGTCTCACCTCGGAAACTTACTTTTCGGTAGCCCGGGCCGTCGGACGGTACGAAACTACAATTTTGGATGCCATCCACCGATTTAAATACGGGGGAAAGATCGCTATCGGGGAAATCTTAGGAAGATTGATGGCTGATTTTGCATATCCTGCTTTTGATATTCAGGAGTATTCGTTGATCATACCGGCGCCCCTGCACCCGAAGAGATTAAGAGAGCGGGGGTTTAACCAGTCCCTTATCCTGGCCCTGGCGGTCTCAAAGAGATTTTCCCTTGCCTTAGATTTTACAACACTCAAACGGCGTATCCACACAAAACCACAGGTCAGTCTGGGGGGAAAAGAGAGGAAAGTAAACGTGCAGGGCGCCTTTGAGGTCTCCGAGGAAAAAAAGATAAGGGGAAAAAGCATCGTCCTCGTGGACGATGTATATACCACGGGCAGTACGGTAAATGAGTGTGCCCGGGTATTAACGAAAAGTAAGGCGGCAGAGGTAGCCGTCCTCACCCTCGCCAGGGCTCTTCAGCCTGACTCAAGAAGTGATATTTCAGACCAGAGGTAGATATTGAATAAGATATACTCAAGGGAAAAACTGAAGGAGGAACTCGACCGACTTCGGAAAGAGGGAAAAAAGACGATCTTTACAAACGGTTGTTTCGATATTCTCCACGTAGGACACGCCCGCTATCTTCAAGAGGCAAAGAAAATAGGAGACATCCTGGTCGTTGCCATCAACAGCGATTCATCCGTCAGGGCCATTAAAGGCGAGAAAAGGCCCATTATCCCTGAGGATGAAAGGGCCGAGATGGTGGCCTCTCTTGGATCTGTTGATTATGTGACCATTTTCCATGAGTCTACCCCCCTTGAGCTGATCGAATATCTTCAGCCTCATGTTATTGTAAAAGGGGGGGACTGGACAGAGGAAAAAGTGGTGGGTCGGGAATCTGTAAAAAAGTTGGGCGGCACGGTGGTTATTGTTCCTGAGATCAGGGGGGCATCAACATCGGGCATTATCGAAAAGATAACGAAAATTTACAGCAAGGAGTGATTATAAAGAGAAGACAAGATACATGTTAATTTTTTCCTTTACAAAAAAGAGTCTATTATGTATGAGAAAACGTTCGGAGCTTTTCTCGAAAGTACTCACATGAGGTGGAAAGTTACACATGAAACCTGAGAAATTAGAATTCTTCAGATACATGCTGTTGAACAAAATCAATGAATTGCTGAGTGAGGCTGAAAAAACAGTTTCCGAGATGACAGACGGAAAGGAAAATTTCCCCGATCCCACCGACAGGGCCTCTCTCGAATCGGACAGAAATTTTGAGCTTCGGATTAGAGATAGAGAGAGAAAATTAATCTTGAAAATGCAGGAGGCGATTCAGCGTATTGATGATGGGGTTTTCGGCATATGTGAGGTCTGTGGTGGCCCCATATCTGAGAAAAGACTAATAGCAAGGCCCGTAACCACCCTGTGTATAGATTGCAAAACGAAACAGGAAAAACTCGAAAAGCTCAAAGGGGAGTAAATATCTTGTAACTATTCAGGTTCAAAGTTCTAGGGTTCACGGTTCAAGGTTAGACCGTGGATTCATGAACTATCTCAAGGAATATGAAGAGCGCAAGACAACCGTGAACCTGACAACCTGGGTAGTTACGTTTGTTCTTCGAAAGCATCAAAGATCAGTAAAACTCTAACTTGATTGCATAGGAATTCCCATTTTAAATAACTTTAGGCACTTTAAACTTTAGCTCACTTTAGGCACTTAACCCGTTTCCTTCAAGTATTTACTGTACCTCACGATATGGCGCAGCACTCTTGCCGCCCTTATCGGATTTGGATAAATGGGAATCCCCTTTTCACGAAGAAACTTGAAACTTTCCGGTTCTTCCATGACCCGTGGCATCAGATTGACATAAACAAGGGGTTTCTGCAACTCATCTATTTTTTCTCTCATGGTGCTCAAATGCTTCAGTTCCTGCTCCTTAAGGGATTCGACCAGATCTTTGAATTCTTCGTTATTTGAAAGGTGTGCATCTTCCAAGATCGCCGAAAAATAGCTGCTTGCCCCAATACCTCCTAAAAGAACCGCCGCATCCACATGGGGGTCTTCCATGATGGCCCATAGACAAGAGAAGATAACGAGTTCACCTGAGGTCACCAAATCTGTTATATCTGTGGGATTGCCATAAGAACAGCGCGCAGGTAAAAGAGACTTCAGTCTTTCGGTAGTGGCGGAGGTGAAAGTTGGAAGTTCTAAACCCGCCTTTTCAACAGCTTCAGCCATGACAACACCAATGCCCCCGCCTTCCGTCAATATTCCCACCCTCTTTCCCCGCGGAAGAGGAAGAGAAAGTAGGGCCGTAACTACATCGAACAGCTCCACTTCATCTGCTGCCCTGATGATTCCCGACTGTTTGAACATCGCGTCATAGATCGCATCCGAACCGCACAAAGATGCGGTATGGGACTTTGCCGCCCTTGCAGAACCTTCTGTAGCGCCGGTCTTCATCACGATTATTGGTTTCTTGCGCGTGATTTCTTTGGCCAACCGAAAGAACCGTTTCCCTTCTCTCAATCCCTCCACGTAGGCGGCGATTATCTTTGTTTCTTCATCATTTCCCAAATATTCCAGGTAATCTTCCAGGTGTAGATCCGCCTCATTGCCGGTGCTGACAAACTTGCTGAATCCGATTCCCTGATGCACCCCTGTACGAACAACCCGCTGGCCATAGGTTCCACTCTGGGAAAGAAAGGCAACGGGACCGGGTTTTACATCTTCCATCCAGGCGAGGGTGGAAAATGAAGAAGAGGTGTTTACGTGTCCCATACTGTTAGGGCCTATAAATCGTATCCCGCCTTCTCTGGCAATATCCAGCAGCTCTTTTTCCAACTTTGCCCCTTCCCCGCCGGATTCGGCGAGACCCCCTGAAATGACCAGGGCTCCCCTGATCCCTTTCTTCACACACTCTCTCATGATTTCAGGGGTCTTAATCGGCGGTACTGAAAGGACGGCAAAGTCCACCGGATACGGTATTTCAGTGATTTTCCGGTATGCTTTCACCCCCATGATCTCTGAAATGTTGGGATTAACGGGATAAACCTTTCTCTCCGAATGAGCGAGAAGGCGGGTCATGACCCCAAATCCCCATGTTCCAATCCTGTTTGACGCCCCGATTACCGCCACAGATCGGGGATTAAAAACATTATCCAGCTCCTCAATCAGAGAACTTTCTCCTACATATTCCGCTTCCATCGTTCTTCCCATTTTCCCTACCTCGTACAAGAGAATTTATTTGAGTAGTTACCTTTTAAGTTCGGCAACCGACGTGATCTCTATGCCGCCACGGGGCTTCTGAATGACGGTCACCTTACACCAGAACGGCTTGCATACAGCATAAAAATCGTTGGCGATCGTGTCGGCGAGAGATTCACAAAAACACCCTTCTTCCCTGAAGCTCCAGAGATAAAGCTTGAGGCTCTTACTCTCAACGCAAAGTTTGTCCGGGGCGTACTCGATCTTAACGGTCTCCCAATCCGGCTGACCCGTGACTGGGCAAAGACTCGTAACCTCGTCGCTTTTCATGGTGATAATGCTCACGTTTGCCGGTTTCTCGAAGGTCTCAAGCCGCCTGACCGGATCTCCAACATTTTTGCCTAGAAACTCGAACTCCACGAAATACTCCCGTTTTCCCTATGAGGTAATTGCAAAAGTCCAATTCTGGTAGCCGCAGGCTTTAGCCTGCGTTTTGTAACATATTGAAAACAGAGAAAACACGCAAACTAAAGTTTGCGGCTACATTTTAATTTCAAGACTTTTGCAATTACCTCCTATTTTATATTGATAAGCTTATGCAACTGCATGCTCAATCGCCACTGCGGATGTTCGGCGACAAAATCCAGGCAGAGTTTCGTCGCTTCCCCGTGATTGTTTTCCGGCTGGACCGAGTGGCACGTTCCCCACGCCCCGTATTCCTCTGCAAAATCCAACGCTGCTTTAGAGCTAACAACGATTTTAATCTCGTCCGCCCGCTCAAGCATAGACTCAACAGGCCTCCGCTCTTTCTTGGGACTTACTGCCAGCCAATCGCATGTAACGGGCTGGAATATCGTTCCGTTCGTCTCTATCTGGATCAGAGAACCATCCGCCTTCAGCCGCCCGACCAATTCATCCAAAGGTTGAATAAATGGCTCTCCCCCGGTTATGCAAACCCATTCCGAGGGATACTTTCCTCTTGCGGATAGAATCTCCCCGACCGTCATCTCCTCTCCCGCCTCGAGAGCGTATTTCGTATCGCAGAAGTTGCAACGCAAGTTACAACCCGCGAGGCGGACAAAGACCATCGGTATGCCTGCGTTTTTTCCTTCCCCCTGTACGGAGTAAAAAATTTCGTTAACCTTCAAAAAAAGCCGCCCCCAAATTCGCTGATTCCCAAACAACCACCTTTACCAAACCCGAAATCCTTCCCTTGAGCCGCTTGTAAAAGTATGCGGACAGGTTTTCGGCGGTCGGATTCGGGATAATATCATTTAAAAGCGTATGATCGGGCAAAACCTCATTGAGCGCTTCTTTCACCTCGATGAAATCCGTTACCATGCCATCGTTTAAGGTTTCCGAGCGTATCGTCAGTTCAACCCGCCACGTATGACCGTGGAGATTTGCGCATTTCCCCTGATGACCGGGCAGGAAATGGGCCGCTTCGAACTCCTGATTGATGTAGATTTCGAACATTAGTCCTCTGTCACCTTCTGATAGGCAATGGGATCCGTTAGATCGTTGGCTTTAAATGCCTCGAGGCGCGATATGCAGGTTGCACAATGCCCGCACGCTTTGTCCCCACCCTGGTAGCAGGAGCGTGTCAACTCAAAAGGAGCGCTTAATTGTTTACCGAGACCAACAATGCCCGCCTTGTCGAGCCACTCAAGCGGGGTTGTCAGCCGCACTTTATGATACGTGCCAACCCAGACAGCGTTCTTCATCGCTCCCAGGAACTCCGGAGTGCAGTCAGGATACGCCCAGTTCATTGCGTCTTCCTGGTGAGCTCCAAAATAAATCATCTCCGCGCCCACTTTCAAAGCGAAGACCGCGGCAACGGAGATGAGCATGCCGTTTCTGAACGGCACATAGGTAGAAACGGGGCCGTCATCGTTCGGATACGGTCCATAAGGGACCTTCACGTTATCATCAATCAGGCTTGAGCCGGCGCCCCTGAATAAAGATACGGGCAGTATTACCTTCTCGAAGGCTCCCAAGCCCAGGCGGCCTGCGACCGCCCGGGCGGCTTCGGACTCGTTGGCATGCCTCTGTCCGTAAAGAACATTAAGAGCAGCCACCTGTTCGGCCCCAAATGTCTTCACGGCAAGAACGGCACAAACGGTTGAATCAAGTCCCCCAGAAAGTAAGACGACCGCCCGCATTAGATCCTCCACAGCCAATCGCTGATAAGAATTTTTTTATGCTGTAAGTATAATGGGGGAGTACTTGTGCGTCAAGGGAATTTGGCCACAAGATACGACGTTGCTTCGTGGGCATGTCAATGGGTGGGGAGGATGATTTTCGGGGTGGACATCATGAGCGGCGCTAAGGAGTGTGTTTTCAAGTAAATCGCACGGCGTTTTTTCTCCTGTTGTAAAAAAATTCAATATTTTCTTGATAATTTATGAATAAAGGTGTAGAAAGATAATAAGGTACAATATAATCTTGAAGGGAGGTAACCGCAAATGGAAAATCTCCGGAAAATTTTAGGCCGGCGTATTACTGAAATGAGAAAAAGCTTGAAGCTTACCCAAGCTGATTTGGCTAAAGAAATAGGGGTGTCTTCACCTCAGATCATATCTCAGATCGAGCAGGGCAAACGTGAAGTCGGCGCATGGGAACTCGCCAAGTTTGCAAAGATTCTCCGTACAACGACAAACACACTCCTGGACATAGCGGAACCGAAACCACTACCCGAAGTTCTCTGGCGGAGAATACCTGAGCAGGAAGAAATCAAAAAAGCCGACTTTTTGAAGCACTGCCAGGAATATCATGATTTGGAACGGCTTAACGATATAGCGCCATATGAAAACGTCCCACGAGAAAAAATGGATTTCAACAAAGCAGATTATCAGGATATTACGCAGCTTGCAGAACGGATATCCCGCGATATTTCGCTCGGCGCCAGGCCGGCAGCTATGCTGGAAAGAGCGCTGGAGGACCGTTATGGTGTCAAAGTCTGGTACATGTATCTGGGAAAGGACGGTTCTGCGGCATCCACCGTCGGTACATTCGGTTATGCCATTTTAATGAATTCAATGGAAGCGCTCTGGAGAAGGAATTACAATTTTGCTCACGAAGTGTTCCACCTGGTCACCTGGTATAGTGAAAAACCTGATGTTCTTCGCAATGACGAGCAATTATGGCAAAAAGTTGAACGTTTTGCAGAATTCTTTGCATCTTGTCTTTTGCTCCCCGGTGATCCTCTGACACTCGCCTTTGACAAAAGAATAAAAAAAAGCTCCATCAACTACACCGATTTTATCGAAATCGCGCGCGAATTCGACGTTTCCACGGAAGCCCTGCTGTATCGCCTGCTGAACTTGAGGCGACTGACGAGAAAAGATGTCGACCGGCTTCTTGGCGATCCACAATTCCGGGATATGGATAGATCTACCATGAGTAAATCATGGTGGTCGCCTCCCGAACTCCCCGAAAGATTTGTGCGTCTGGCTTTTATTGCTTACAAGAAAGGCAGGATTACACGAGCACGATTGGCCCGATACCTGAACACCAGCCTTTTTGATCTTGATGACCTCCTGAAAGAGTACGGACTGAATGACCGCGAAGACTGCAAAATCAAAGTGCGTTATACTTGATGCTATGATCATTATAACTGCGCACGAGCAGGGTATCTGGCTTTCACTGGTTGATCGTTCGGATATTGTCCTTCCATCGATCATAGTGAGAGATGAGGCGCTCTTCTTTTAAAAAAATCACCTTCTTTGAAGACACAAGGCGTTCAGATATAGAATATATTGTGCAGCCCGTTTAGATCCCCGAGATATGTGATTTGATGATACTCTCATATTTCTGCCTGTCCAAAGGGCAGGCCAGCAGGTCATCAAATTCGTCAGTAGACAATTTTAACTGTGTGGCCATGGACTTGTATGTTTTGGGCGGAATGGATTTCCTTCCGTGGGGGACGGTGATTCTGGCCACCTTTTTGTCGTCCAGCGTGAACCAGCCGTTTAGTTCGTGGCTCCCCTTAAATGCTATGTCCAGTTTTTTTTCACATTGATGTTTTACATCATGCGTATTGAACTGATTGTTTTTCATCACCCAGCAATGCATTCCGTCAGGAATCTTTTGATTCTAAGCCAATCCTCGGTAAACTGCTCACCTTCCTGCAGATCGTCATAGAGCGACTCGACCTCTCGTTTGAGCATCTCTATGGCCTCTTCGGGAGTATCGCCGACACCGTAAAGGGGTATTTCGGCAGTACGTGCGATATAACCGTTTTCATCCGGTTCCAAGACGGCATCCAATGGGCACGAAAGGTGTTTATGCGGTAAGAAATGAATTTTGACGAAACCTGTTGCTTCCCGTTTAATTTTTTTTACTTCACTGTCCAGAATAGAGATTTTCTCGTATAAGTTCGCAACCATCATGAGATGTTCCGTAATGGAAATGCTGTCGGAAAGTCTCTGTTCATAACCGGTAGACTGGGGACCTATGGCAGGCGGGACACGGTTCTGTTCAATTCCATAACGTTGCTGTTTAAGATAGGCGTTTTGGTCAAGTGTGGCCGACATTTTACGATTACCTCTGAATGGTGATAGTCAATTCTCTCATGATAAAATTCTGCCACTTTTCTACGATGTTGGTTGTATCATTAAATGTATACAGATTGGGCAGGAATTCATAATCCGTGCTTAAGAACAAGCCGCCTGGAACAAAAAGAGACGGCGCGAGGACAATATATATTTTCAATTGATTTTCTTCAATTTTAAGCGAGTAACTTATGCCTTTTCCAGTTAATAGTTTGCCGAAATTTGATGGCGTAAAGGGATTGAGGAAATTGAGATACGCCATTATATCATGTTCAACCGCGAGGTGGTACTGTACAGTCACTCTCTGCGCTGTGATGGGATGCCCTTCATAGCTATTGTTCAAAGCACCATAGAATTCAAAAATCTGCTCTTTACTGACAGGATTCCTCAGTTGTGCGGTAACTTCTTCAAGACCATACGACACGTCGAAGAAGCTCGTTCCCTGAAACTTTGAAAAATGGACATAATTATTAGATGGGGTCTCGACAAAGAACTTAAGGTCATTCAAGCGCACATTGAAAGCCTTCACTATGTTCCGAAACAGAGCTTCACGCTTCTCTTCCCGCACAAGGTCATATCTGGGTTCCTTGAAGAATACATAATAGGTAAGATCGACTGTTTTAATGGCTGCGGTGACTTCCATCTCGCACCTTCCTCAGAACAATGTCAGATACTTTTATTTCTTCATATCACAAATGTAAATACCCTGTCAACTTAGACGACTGACATTAAATGAAATGCCAACATCCCCTTTTGTCATTGTTCCTTCTCAATGATTTTGATTTCGACTGGAGTTAGTCTGTAAAGGGCATAGACCAGTTGATTTATGTCTGCTTCAAGGCCAGGGGCAGCGGGGCTGTCGGGATCAGCGAGGATGGTGCGGGTGCGTTCGATGATGGGGGCTTTCTGAGTAGCGGAAGCGGGGGAAAACCGAAAAAAACTGATGAATGAAATCAGAACCGACCCCTTTTCTACTATTAAAATCAGTGGCTGTCCCCGGTTAGCTCAGAATTCAAGATATCTGGCATGTCTCTTAACTTATTAAAGGCTTTCCTCCATTGCCTTCCAGATCTTGAACAAGTCAGTTCTTGGATCAACTCCTATTAGGACAAAGAACTCAAGGATGAATTTCATACTTGATCTTACGGCCCAACTTGCACATCCATGGCTGAGGCACTTGAACGGGAAGAAAATAGAATCATCTTTAGGCCAGAAGGGATTTAATTCAAATCGTCCCTGGAGGTCCTTTTCTATTTTCCTGTGCTTTCTTTGATCGTTGTCCCATTCTGGCTTAAAGTGGACCAGCATATTCCGAAGGTTTATCAGAAGAGCCACGTCCTGGTATGGGCCTTTTGAAGTATCGAATTTGCTCCTTTTTATCGCAGCAATCGCGATTTGATATTTTTCCAGAATACCAACCCTCTTTTCGTCGAGAGGCTTCCAAAGTTCCGCTAATAAAACCTGTTGACCTGCGTCAAGAATCGAACCCAGCAGGTTATCTGTTGCATCGAGATAAAACTCGTTTATCCGGGCTTCAACTGATGCCACAGATGTCATAATTGCGCCAACGACATAAGCTCTATGATGGTTGAAAAAATCACCATCTGCAAAAGCCTTCCCAGAGTTGGCAGCCTCACAGTCCTTACTTAACTCCATCAGGTGGATAGCCTCTTGCATATGCTGGAAGGATAGGTTGACACGCGATTTCGCTGTTATTTTGATGGTTGGCATTGGGACAGAAAGAGTTACGTTCATGAAATCTCCTCCTGAGTTCTGCGAGTTCTGAGTTCTGGGGACAAATGAGTTCTGGGGACAGTTCTGAGGACACAATACTCAATTATAGACAGAATTACCATGTCCCCAGAATTCAGACAGGCAATTTTGCGTGAAAGGCAGCGCTGATTTTATGAACGGATTTGAAAATTCTCTCCCGAATCCCCTATAACTTTCCAATTTCCCCCCCCCTTCGGCATATCCCCTGCGAAGCATTACCCTAATTATATAGGTGAACAGTCTGCGGCTTCTTGAACAAAGGATTGAATGCGACCTTTCAGGTCTCATCAATCCTTATTGGTTAGGTTCACTCCCTGCCTTGCCAATAGCCCGGGCGACGTCGAAGATCGGCAACTGCGATGATAAGAACATAGACAATAATAGGCACAAATCCCACATGTATCGTCAGTCTCTCCGTATAAATGATCTTGAAGTTTCATCCTCTCCTCCAATTCCAGTTTGCTATCTATCCGCCCCCTCTACTGGCTTGCTGAATTTTTCATGCATTTTTAGGATTTTATAAATCACAGGTTTCCCTTGGATGGTTTCCACGGTTAAATCTACAAGGTAGGCTAAGTTAAATGGATTATAGGCATCTAAAAGCATAATCTCTTTGAGGGTGTCATTATCGAAGATGGCCTTTACCGGGCCATCGTACACGCTCTCGACAATAGCCTTATCACCTGTCTTACTTTTTGGATCATTGCGCGCCTGGTACCAATAAAGAAGGACCTTTTCTCTGAAACCACTTATCGGCGCGATTAGCGCGTCAATTTCCCGGTGGGCAGTATTTTGCGCGGCATTTGCCTCGATGGAATTCAGATTAATGTTCACGACCACATTGCCGTTAATCGTGTTCTTAATGTTTAGTTGAGAGGATTTATCTTTCGCAATAGGATTGACAATACCTATTAGATTTTCATAATTTGCTTTTGTAAGTTGAGGCTTCTCTGTCTTTTTGCCTATAAGATAATCATAAGCGGTTTTTAGATATTCGGTAAAACTGATGATCGTTTTCGAGTACTCGACAAAGGGTAAGACATAAGGTGCGAGTACAACAAGATCGGCTACGATGCTGCCCGTTCTTATTTCTTTGACATAAAGCCTTACCTCATCCGGTAGTGCAAATACACCGTCTTGTGTTAAATGCCTTTTATATTCATCGGCAAAGCTCGAAAAACTATTACTAAGATCGGATAATTCTACAAGCTGGCTATTGCAGATTTTGATAGTGAGCCTACTGTCATCGATCATCATTATCTCCCGTATCGCCGGAAATATTACGATTAAGCGAAACTTTCATCAAAACGATGAGAACTCTCTATATTTCTTTTTGCTGATCTCCACTGTTCTCTGTACTTAGCCCATACAAGTGATTCACCAATATATTGATTTCCCCTTCAATGGCGGAGATGTCGGCGTAGGGATCGGCGCGTCTGGCAATGAGTATCTGGTCGACGAGGCGGATGAGGGGGCCCTGTTGTTCGGGGGTGGCTTCGGGAATGGGGAGCTGTTTCCAGTCGTCGGGGTAGAGGTGGATGTTGCTTCGGCGATTGGCGCGGAGGAAGTCGCGGGCGGCGGCGGAGTTCATGACGGCGAGGAGGTATTTTATGGCAAAGCGGCGGCTGGTTTTCTCCAGGTACTCACGCCGGGGGAGGTCCGGGCGGGGCGGCTTCTCGCCTGTGTAACGGGCCGCCTTCTTGAGGGAGTTGTTCCGGACGCCAGCAAGGCTGTGCCAGGGAATGAAGCCGACGCTGCTTGGGGTAAAGATCAATTGATGGTCATCATAACATACTTTAGGATCATGCCCTGGACTTCTCTGTGCAAGTATTTTTTCAGTTACCTCATACATATCGGTAAAAGTGGGACGGCAGAATCTCGAAGGAGCACGCTCAGTACCCCACTCAATCCAAAGATTAGTCGCTGGGCACCAACAATCAAGATGTTTTCCTTCAACAAATGCTTTGGGATGAATATTGTCCTGAGTCTCGGACACGAGATCATCAGTAACAAATTCACCCTTAGCCTCATGCTCATCACTGCTTGGACGCAGTCCGTAGCTGATATAGCAGATATCGGCCAGGGTAAGCGTCGGATTCGTGAAATGACTGTTTGCCTCCTCTTCGGGAAAGAAGGCCCGGTAGGTCAGGTTTGCCTGTTCATCTGTGGGGAGTAACCGGACGGTGCCGAACTCCGGTCCGTGGAGACGTCGCTCCGGCCGGTTCCGCGCGCCATCATCCTTCCGGAACAGGTAGGTGATATTCCTTACGCCAGCATCGAATATCTGGATTTTGCTGAAGAAATCCAGACGCAGGACACAGACATTCTTTAGGAACCAGGTCTGGGCTTTCTGGGCGTATTTGGAATGGCAGAAGGCGTCGGAAACGATCATCGTCGTGACGCCACCGGGCTTGAGAAGCTGGTAGCCCCGCTCGATGAAGGGGATGTAGATGTCCCATTTCTCCCACAGCGTTTGGTACTGGCCGCTTTTTTCAATGGAGCGTCGCATAGTCAGGTGATCTTCGCCGGAATCGGCCCGGACGTAGGGCGGGTTCCCGATGACGATATCGAACCCGTTCTTTTCCTGAAATACCTCGGCAAAGTGGAATTTCCAGAGAAAAAAAGGCCAGACGTTCGCCTTTTTGTAGAGGCCGATCCCTTCCAGGGTGGCCGTCTTATTCTGCTCCGTCAGGGTGGCCTCGATCAGTTCCCATTCTATCGCTTCGATGCGTGTCTTGATCGCATCTTTTCTTGATTTCTGGGAGGATTCGAAAAACTCTTTGTGAAGCTGCCGTAGCTCATCGGCCTTCTTCTTGGCATCAGAATCAAAGAGGGGTGTATCCTTAAGAATCTTCCCCACACGCTTCGATAGCTTTTTCAGGAAAGCGGCCTGTTCCTGAAGTTCAAACTCCAGTTCCTGTTTTTTCAAGGATGTAAGAAGACCAGCAGCCCGCAGGCGGAAATACTCCCGCTGCAGAGCCGTTTGTTTCCTCTTGGCTTCCTGTTTGAGCAGGGCGGTTTCATCGGCCGGCCTGTCCGTGATGAGCTTTTCGTCAAAGAGCTTGATGCCTTCGAACTCCTCGAGGAGGCTGTTTCCCTGCATGATCTTGTAATCGAGGTTCGGCAGGGGCCTGATCTCCCGGATGTCCTCTTCGTCAACAATGAGAGAAAGCCACAGGCGGAGTTTGGCGATTTCCACTGCCCCGGGATCAATGTCCACTCCATAGAGGGAATTTTGAATGGCCTGTCGCTTGAAGGCATAGGGGCTACGCTGCCCCTGCGCCTCGATATACGTGGAAAGAGTCTGCCGCGCCTTTACAATCTCCATCATCATGCCGACAAGGAAGGCGCCGGACCCCACGGCGGGGTCGCATACCCGGATGTTTGCCAGCTTCTCATCGATGAGGTCGGCTCTCGCCCGTATGGGCGCAGGCACATGGTAGGGATAGTCTCTTGTTTCTCTCCCTTCGCTCTGCACCCGTGCATCGTTCTCGCGGGTCATTTCGCCGAAACGGATCAGGAATTCGATATCTTCCCTGTCAAAGAACATATCGCCCTCTGCCCCGACCAGTTCCGCATCCAGATAGTTGATCAGGCTCTCCCGGCACATGTAATGGACGATTTCGCGGGGTGTGTAATAGGTCCCCTTTGACTTGCGATCCTTTACCTCCAGGAGATTTTCAAAGACCTTGCCCAGCATCTCCGGATCAACGGCCACTTCCCTTTCCAGGGGTTCATCTTCCTTGACAGTAAAGTTGTAGCGGTCAAAGACATCGAGGATTCCCGTGCCGGTGTCGCCTTCCTTCGTCCTGTGATTATTTGAGAACAACTCATGGGGCAAAAGGATATCCGCATGGACCCAGTCATACTCATTAATGGGATCGAAAAGCCCGCCGTTCAAGAAAGGAATCTTGCAATTGAAGCGGCTGTAATAGTTCTGATCCCTCTCCCTGGCGAGGGCTTCGTAGAAAAGCGGCTCAAGGATGTCGTTGAAGAAATTGGCGTAATTTTTCTCCTCAAAGAGACGACGGAGGAAGTTTTTCGGCCCTGTCCCCCAGTCCTTGTCTCTGGCGACACCGAACCATCCTTTCTTTTGCAGGAAGTACAGAAAAACGATCTGCCCCAGGGTCTTCTTGGCAAAATTGACCGTATCTACGCCTTTGTCGGTAAAGTCTTTCCTCACTGCTTCATTGCGCATCACGATATCGTCGAGGGCGTCCTGCAGATCGTTGAAAAGGATATGGTATTTTTCGAAGAATTCTTTTGTGACCTTTTCTATACTGAAGGCTTCTTCGAGTTGATTCAAGGTGGGTTGGCGGTCATCATCCTCCAGGAATTTCAGAAAGCTGGTCTGGGCGGTATGGCTGGTTTCGTTCTGCCCGACGAGAAAGGAAAAGCGGCGCGCCGGGGTGAGTTCCGGCCTGGCCGTTACATTGCCGGTTTTGGTCTTGTCAAGTCTGTATTCCATCTTTATCAGGGAAAAACGCCAGTCTTCCGGATGGTCTGTATAAAAGGCAACAAGTGCCGCCTCTTTAAGAACACCACCGCGACTGCCGTTCAGATACCAGGAAATGAAATTCCGCTGCCGCGTGCGGGCCTGAATCAGGGACGTTTCTCTTTTAAGATGGACGGTAAGAATATCGATCTTATTGCCTTCAGTATCGGTGTATTTACCGATGCGCTCAAAGGTGTGGACATAGGGTTTGTAGGCATCGGGGATATAGTTGCCCCGATAGGTGAAGGAGGATGAATCATCCATGCGATTGAGGAGATTTTTTACGAAGAACGTAAAGCAGCTCCGGTCAAAGGGACTCTGAAAGGTGTCACGGATGAGTTTGACGGCGGCGGGCTTATCCAATATTTTCACCCTCACCCTGCCCCTCTCCCGTCAAGGGGAGAGGGTAAAGTTTCAAGATATTCCGACAGAATAATCTCCCGGGGGCCGGAGGTTTGGGCGGCCGATTCCGCCACGGTCTCCCGGAAGAACTCAGAGGCAACAGTCGTCCGCAGAACCGCGAGGATTCTCAGGGGATTGACACCCTCTTTCAGCTCCTTGTGCAAAGCCTTTAGTAATGTCCTGGTCGTTTGCTTCGGAAGACCTCCCTCTTCGAGAAGCGTGATTACTTTTCCGATATACAATTCGTCATCATCGGTAAAACCCTTATACTTTCTGATTTCAGTAGATTTAAGAATATGCAGGAGCGCCGTCGCGCTGTCCCGCCCGCTTTTCACCGCTGACGCTTCAAATTCTTCCGATGTTGCTGCTTCAAAAACCCGTTTGTTTTTTTCCAGGAGTTCGTAAAAGTCTTTGCCTATGCTTCCCCGGATTGCATCTCTTTCGACCTCGAAGGTCTTCGCTGCGGAGAAGAAATCCAGTTCCTGCGTCCCATGTGCATCGGCGAGATAAAACTTTTGCAGTTTTCCCTTACGGAAATAGGTGAGGAGCGAGGGGTCGGACGCCGGATATCCCCTCGCCGTGCGGGCTTTCCTGGGTAAGCGCTTGACTTTATCAAAGGTATCCGGGTCATTGTCCCGAATGCTACGGATAATTTGCAGGTACTTGAGTTCACTTTCCTCAGATTCATCCTCACCGGTAATGGTTTTTTTAGACATCAACCGGGCAAACAGGTCATGGGACTTTATTTCTTCCCCCTCTGTCAGAAGACGGGCATCTGTACCCAGCATCTCAATAAAAGCCTGAATCTTGGACTCCGCCGCTTCCCTCAGTTTAATCTGATCATTTGATTGTCTTGTCGGGAAAAAATTAAAGGTATGGATCGTGTCAAATTTCGTGTCCACTCTGTTGATGCGCCCCACCCGTTGAATCAGTCTGGTGGGATTCCAGGGAATGTCATAGTTGATGACCACATTCGAACGGTGAAGGTTCACTCCTTCTGAGAGCACTTCCGTCGTGATCAGGATACGATATTCGTCTTGCGGGATACGCGCCCGGGCATCGAAATTGTCAATGACCTTCTCCCGGATTGAAACCCCCGAAGCTCCGGAAAAGGAAAGGACGGCATTACCGAGTTGTTTACTCAGATTATCGGCAAGATATTCCGCCGTTTCTTTGGATTCGGTAAAAATGATGAGTTTATTCTCACGCAGAATCGTCAAGGATCTCAAAATATCGGCAAACTTAATCAGTTTGGGGTCGCGGCGGATCGTTGACCAGAGATTTCCCATGTGCCTGAGAAGGTTCAAATCATGCTCCAGGTCTTTCCTGAATTTATTCCTGAAGTCCCCGGCGCCATACTTTTCCGCCTTGTCCTCATCAATCAGGCGCTGAATTGCTTCATCATTGTCATCCTCCAGAAATTCGAAAATCTTGTTGATGTATTTCTTGCTCACATAAACGTTGCCCTTTTCAAACTCCCGCAGGAAGTGCTCATAGGATCGGATAAACCGGTTCAGTGTATTCCGGAAAGCAAATATACTGCTCTCCAGGCGTTTCACGAGCAGGATCTTCATGAATTTCCGCATGTTTATCTGCGCCAGTTCCTCCGGCTGGCTGATCTCTCCTTTGTAGTAGAGCATGGGTGCATAACGGGCATATTTAAATTTTTTAGCGATCAGCTCAACGGTGGCGTCGAAGACATCATCCTCGTGCTTATTGAGTTCATAAAACACAGGCGCCGGATCGGCAACTTCGGGAAACCTGAGATTCTGGCTCTGCAAGTCGTGGCCGAAATACGTCACTATTTCAGAGCGGGTCCTGCGCACCATCAGATATTTCAAAACTTTTTCCCGCACCTGACGGGCGTTGTCTCTGACGATGTGGATGTACTCATCGTAGTTTCTTTGGCGATCAAGTTTTTTCAGTTTCTTTTCCAGGGACAGGAAAAACTGTTCGAGATCGGGCAGGTTCGGAATGGTGCTCTTTCTCGCCTTCTGAAAGAGCTTGATCTGGGCGAGGATATCTCTGGGTGCATTGTTTAGGGGCGTTGCCGTTACCAGAACGACTCTCTTACCCCGGCAGATCTGCGCAAGCTGCTCGTACGTGATATTTGTCTCCGTCCGAAAGCGATGCGCCTCATCAATGAAGATGTTTTTGTATTTATCGGTTCCCCTCTCAATCAATTTGTCAAGCTTCCCGAGTGATTCGAAATCCGCATGCACCCTGAAATCAGAAAATACGTTTGGCCAGGAACCGGGATTCTCTCTTTCCAAAAGCACGGGGGGTGCGATGACAAGACTCCTGCCGTCAAGTTGTTGGGCCAGCATGGCAGAGACATAAGTCTTTCCGAGTCCGACCACGTCGGAGATGAAGACACCGCCATATTCTTCGAGTTTACTCTTGGCATCCTTAACGGCCTCCGACTGATACTCCAGATCGAGAAAGTTTTCCGGCAGGTATCTCTGGTAAATCTCCTCTTGGTCTATGTTGATCTTATCCCTGAAATATTCATAAAGGAACTTGAGATAAAGCTCATAGGGGGTGATGGTGTCGTTCAGCCATGTTTTTGTCCTGATTGTCTCGAGATATTTCTCGCCGACATCAACGGCGTTCTCCCAGAGTTCATTGAACTTCGCATGGGCAAATTCATAGTCTGATCTGTTTTTAAGTTCCACATTGAACTCAAGATTCTCGACAAGACCGGCAGAGGTAAAATTGCTGGAACCGGTGATTACCCTGCCGGCATCGCGGTCGCCTTCAGCAAATGTCATAATGTACAGTTTGGCGTGGATGTTTTCCGAAGGGTAGGCTTTGAGTTCCAACTTACCGCTTTTAAGCCAATCTATAAATTTATAGACCCCTTGTTCGATGTTGGCATCATCTTCAGAAACGGCCATTTCGCTGGCAATCGTGTCGGAGAATTGTTCCTTCACCTCCGCGTAGGAAAACTGAAAGGATGTCTGAACAGGAACGCGAGACTGCTTGATTAAATCAAGGACTTGTTTGTTCGTGCTGATGCCAATAAGAACTCTGATCTTTTCTGTATTTTCCAAAGACTGGTAGAGACGGTAAAATCCGCTTGAATAGAAATACCCGACAAGGACATCGAAAAAACGGGTGTCTTTAATGAGAACATTGAATCTTTCCAAAAGATTCTGGTTTTCCTCGTTGGTAATGAAGGTTAAATCTGTACTCATCCTTGGCACCCTCATTATTTAATGAGATTACATGAAGAAATGATGGGTTAGATGAAACGGTAACTTGCCTCGGTTGTAAAATTGATAGCAAATTAAACTGCTATAGGCAAGGCAAAAAGTAAAAGTATCATGATGATTTTCCGTATTTTGCTGTTTTTTTCTCCTGTTTTTTCTCCTTGACATCCAACGATTCTTGCCTTATCGTTACACAGTTAAATCATACCCGAATGGACGTGAGGAAGAGGGGTGTAAGGCCCCCGCTGCCCCGCAGCCGTGAAGGGAGCGAAAACCCGATGAGCCACTGTCATGGGTAATGCCATGGTGGGAAGGCGGGTAAGTAGATAGCCCTGAGCCGGAAGACCTGTCCATCCGAGATTCCTCGCGGGAGGTGTGCCATGAAGAATTTTCTGAATCTACCTGCTTTTCTATCCCGAATAATTAAGATTAACCTTTTGCTGGCTACGGTTTTGCTTGCTGTGGCGTTTGTGTCTCTCCTTGTTGGAACAGCGAGGATCGAGATTATCGGGGGTCTCAAGGGACTCCTGTACGGATGGCACAAAGGTTTTACCGGATTGACGCCGGCAGAAAAGACGATCATCTTTTCGATTCGTTTACCCCGAATCATCTTTGCCGGTATCGTCGGCGCTGCCCTTTCCACCGCCGGTGTCGTTTTTCAAGCCCTCCTGCGTAATCCCCTGGCGGACCCCTACATTCTCGGAATCTCCGGCGGTTCGGCTGTGGGGGCCATTATTGGTATTGTTATAGGCGCAGGTTTTCTTCCCTTC
>Ga0210056_1000708_pt1 | contig 28455 bp, 33 predicted proteins | sample CryGeyCG2014_080_2_FD_183965 | JGI IMG/M metagenome (GOLD analysis project Ga0210056, IMG submission 183965) | Groundwater microbial communities from aquifer - Crystal Geyser CG07_land_8/20/14_0.80 (SPAdes) (version 2) | ecosystem: Environmental > Aquatic > Deep subsurface > Groundwater | place...
CACCCACTTAGGATATTTCATATTACGTATATACGTAATATCCAATATAAGCCTTTCGGTACTCTAACTATAGACTAAAAAAACCTCAAAAAAAAGAACATATTACGTAAATTAGATGGAGTTAGGGTTTAAACTGGAAGCATTAATGGGTGGTTTAATTTATATGTCCATGAAAATAGCAAATAATGATGTTTCTTTCAGCGATGTTGTTAAATGGACATATGACAGACTGGAGGTGAAAAAATGAAATATTTTATAAGACATGAGATATATGAAGATGGACGAGTAAAAGAAATAAAGATTCCGCAGAAAGTGGTAATGAAACAGATAGACGAACTATTACGAAGGGATAAAGAAATGCTGGATATTCTGGAAAAGTTATAATGGATGCAGTGTGGATGAAAACAAGATGAAAATGAGCAAAGCTAAATAAAACTAAATATGCATGTTGATACAAAAATCAATGTAAAAACAGATGCTGGAGAAACGGCATTGAAACTGGCAGATAACATCATGGGTGAAATAAGATAAAAAACAAAAAATGATTCAACCAGAAATCAAATCGTTTTCAGAAAAGATTATAATCCAGCAAGGCATTAAACATCTGTTAAGGGTGAAGAAATGGAAATTGAGATAAAGGGGTATGAGGACGTTGGACAAAATATCAAATAGGGCTAAAACATATATCTAAATTGGAGGAAGAATATGGTCAAGAAAAGTAAAGAAATTGAAAAACTGTTAAAAAGCGAGAAACTCAAAGTCCTAAAGCCGAACGAATGCGGTCTCATGTATGATGAGAAAAAAGGGTTGCTTATAGGATTCTGCAACAAGAACGGAGAAATTAAAATAACATTAAAAAAGAAAATTGAGGAGATTTAAATGCAGGTTGTTGTGTCCAGAGAGCCAACTGTTTATATTAATCATCATAGAGAGTTGATAGTATCCTACACGACTGAGACACTGCTAAAACATACACTATCTGATATCATAAGTAAAGCAGAGGGTTTTGAGGAGGTTACAAGAAACATTCTCTCCAATCTGTTTGAAAACCGGCATGATTGTGGAGGATGACTATTCAAACATAGAAAAACTGGTTGAAAATAAAATAATAAAACAGGAAGATGGAAATTTGTTAAAAAAGTTTTGATCAAATTGATGAATCAATGTTTATCTCACCACCATGCTCTGAATGCCGTAATGCCTGTGTGCTATCTCCCTCGCAGCCCTGAGATTCCTTCCATTTTTTCCTATTGCTTTTCCTTTGTCCTTCGGCTCAACAATCACGGTTGCATTATTGTTTTCTATTACTACATTAATGACCTTGTAGTTGTGGAAAATATTTTTTATGAAAACAACAACATCATCCGAGTATTCTATAATATCTATGTTTTTTTTCAGGACAAACTTTAATTTTTTCAGGTTCACACTGTTTTTTCCTATTGCCAGCCCAAGATGTCCTTTGTTGACAATGAAAACAATTTTTTCTTCCAGCCCAAGGCAGTCTTTTACTCTTGCCTTAGTTAAATTTTCAAACAGGGTGATGTACTGCATGGTTGATGTATCAAATTTAAGGTCCATTTTTCTCACTTGGAAACGAGTAATATATCTGATTCACCAGGATCTACTATAGAGAGAATTGAAATAGGAAATGGTTTGCTGCAGGCTGCGCCAAGTTCCATGTTTGAACCGCTGTATTTATGCACAGGCACAGAATGTTTTTCAATATGTTCTGTGTAGGGGCAGTTTGAGGAAACAACAACCATCTTTACAACACCTTTTTCCAGGTATTTTTTTGTCTGCTCAAATCCTATGTAAACCTTTCCTGTTGATACTGCGTTTCTCAGCGCCCTGTTTATGTCCATATTTTTCACCTCTTTGATTTGTAAATAAGTTGAACTGCACCTGTTCCCAGGGATATGGGCTGACCTACAATTATATTTTCTGTTACACCTGATAGCGGGTCACTCTCACCTATTACCCCTGCATTGAGAAGATGTGCGGCTGTGATTTCAAATGCTGCCCTTGCCAACACTGAACTCTTCTTTCCTGAGACACCATGTCTGCCAATGGATTCAACATGACCATTGTTTGTTACAAGATCAGCGATTAACATGATATGTCTAATATCCACGCTTAATCCCTGCTCCTGCAGTGTTTTGCTTGCCTCGTCTATTATAGCATTTCTTGCTGCCTCAACGCCCAGGACCTCAAATATTTCGTAAATACTGTTTGTTGTTGTAGTTGTCTGATCAGTACCATCTATTTCCAGAACTTTTGCAAAGTTTGAACCTTCTGTATAGATTACATATCCTTCAGGTTCTTTCTTGATAAGTGCTCTGCTGATACCATCCACCCCTTTTATTTCCATATCCTTAACCTCAGTCGCAAGGGCATGGAGTTTTCTGTATGAAGGCTCAGATTTTATCCTAATGGTATTTTTGTCAGTATCAAATTCATATCCTTTTTCCTCTTTTTCTTTCAGTTTTTTTTTCTTTTCTTTCAGCATTTCTTCCAGTTTTTCTCCAATATCATCCATTGTAATTTCTTTTTTCCTTATTTTTTTTGGGTCGGGTTTAATAATCATCTGCATGTTTGTTATGTCGGTCTCAATTTCTGCGACATCAATAATTCTTGTAATCTCAATTTTTGAGGCAATCCTTCCAACCTCTTTTCTATCATTCCTGACTTTTGGAAGCAGATGTATTTCCATCATTGGCGTGGACGGTGTTTTTCGCGCATCAACAATCTCTATCAAACGCGGCAGCCCTAACGTGACGTTCATTTCAGCCACACCGGCATAGTGGAATGTTCTCATGGTCATCTGTGTACCAGGCTCACCTATTGACTGGGCAGTAACAATGCCAACTGCTTCACCGGGTTCAATCATGTGCTGGGCGAATCTTTCAGCAACCTGTTTCAACATGGTTCTTAAATCTTTGATGGAGGCTTTTTTTCTGCCAATTCTTTCCACCAGTTTATCTACAACCGATTCTGTGATGTTTAGTTTCATTTCCCTAATTTCTTTCTGAATGGTTTCTTTCAGTTTTTCAGTTGTCTTTTCCATTTATTCCACCTCAATCTCATCTTCCGCAGAGGGCTCTACTTCTTTTGGCAGACCCATTTCTTCCTCTCCTGCTACCTTAATTTCTTCAATTCCCTCTTCAGACCCAGCCTCAAAATGCAGGATATTCCTGATAATCTCATCAAAATCCACCGCCTCTCCTCTAACGCTTTTTGTAGGATCAATATTATCTTCACCATAGCAGAATTGGATTATTGTACCTGTGGTATTTCTGACAGAACCATCATATTTGACCTTTAAATCCTCCAATGCATTAATCATCCTCCTCTGCATATAACCTGATCTGGAGGTTCTCACTGCTGTATCAACCAGTCCTTCTCTGCCTCCCATGCTGTGGAAAAAATATTCTGTAGGCGTTAACCCTGATTTATATGATGATTTAACAAAACCCCTTGCCTCAGAACTCAAATCCTCTTTTTGAAAGTGTGGTAATGTCCTGTTCTGATACCCTCTTTTGATTCTTTCACCCCTGACAGACTGCTGGCCTATGGAGCCTGCCATCTGGCTCAGGTTTAACATAGAACCTCTTGCACCTGACACGGCCATGATAACCGCAGGGTTGTCCATACCAAGATGATTACCTGCGATTTTGCCAGCATCGTCCCTTGCCTTTCCAAGAACTTTCATGATTTCTACTTCAAGTGTTTCCTGGAGACTCCTCCCTGGCATCTGTTCCAGAGTCCCTTTTTTATATGCAGCAATGAAATCATTCACGTCCTTTTCAGCATTTTTCATTTTTTCCTCAATCTGCTTTTTTGCCTCCTCAGGTATGTCCTCATCATCTATACCTGTTGTGAACCCTCTAATCGTTATTGCTGCTATCGCAAGTTTTGTGACTTTGTCAATAAATTCCCTGCCTGCATCCTTCCCATAGTCTCTCACAATCTTGTCCAGTATTTTTCCTTTGAATGCCCCTATTGCCCTGCCATCAATTGTACCTGTTACAACTTCACCGTTTTTAATCACAACATATGCATCATCGTTACATTGCTGTTTTTTACATTTATCACAGAGGTTACATATTGATGCCCTGAACTCCATATTAAGGTCTTTTGGTAAAAGGAGTGAAAGTATTTGTTTTCCAGTCCAGTACTTGTCTTTTGCCGGTTTTGGAAGTTTATCTGCAAAGTCTATTGCGGATAACATTGTTAATGCCTCATCCTTCGTGAATTTTGTGTCTTTGTATGTTAGGAGGAATGCACCGGTAATGTGATCATGCAGTGCCCCTATGACAGAGCCGCCAAATCGCGGTGACAGAATATGCTCCTGCACCATCATCAAAATTTTTGCTTCTGCCCTTGCCTCCTCACTCTGTAAAACATGCAGGTTCATTTCATCCCCATCAAAATCTGCATTGTAAGGAGGGCATACCGCCAGATTCAGCCTGAATGTCCTGTAAGGCATAACCCTTACCTCATGAGCCATCATACCCATTCTGTGCAATGATGGCTGCCTGTTAAACAAAACAATGTCTCCATCTATTAGATGCCTTTCTACAGTAAAACCTGGCTCCAGTTTTTCAGCAAACTCTTTTGCATTTTTCTCAGTGACCTTTATCCTTCGCCCATCAGCTCTGATAATATAGTTTGCACCAGGATAACCCGGGCCGTTTGCAACAATCTGCTTTACACTTTCAATGTTATACGATGTAACAGTCACTGGTACTGTAAGTTCCTTTGCAGCATCCACTGGAACACCAACCTCGTTTATTGAGATATTTGGGTCTGGTGAAATAACAGTTCTTGACGAGAAATTCACCCTTTTGCCAGAAAGGTTTGATCTGAACCTACCCTCCTTACCCTTTAATCTCTGGGTTAATGTTTTCAGTGCCCTTCCAGATCTGTGACGCGCGGGTGGTATGCCAGCAGTTTGATTATCAAAATAGGTTGTTACATGATACTGAAGCAGTTCCCACAGGTCCTCAACAATGAGCTGGGGTGCGCCCGCATCCCTGTTTTCCTGCAGTCTCTGATTGATTCTCAGAACATCAACCAATTTATGTGTTAAATCATCCTCGCTTCTTTCACCTGACTCCAGCGTAATTGACGGCCTGACGTTAACTGGCGGCACAGGAAGCGCAGTTAAAATCATCCATTCAGGACGTACAGTTTTTGGGTTTAATTCCAGAACGGATAAATCCTCTTCTGAGTTGCCGAATTCAGGGTTGCCTACCTTCTCTAATCTTCCCCTGATCTCCTTTGGCGTTAGTTTATGTCCTTCCTCTCTGTAGGTGGTTGGTTTATCCAGAACAATCTTTTTCTGCTCCTCACCGCAATGCGGGCAGGATGATGATACTCCTGTGTGTCCTTTCCTTGACTGTATTTTCTTAGCCTTTTCCTTTAAAAACAACAGCCCGCCACATTTTCTGCAGGTTGACTGCAGGATTTGTGTAATTATCTTTGCATAACCCACATGTATTATTGGCATCGCCAGGTCAATGTGACCAAAATGCCCGGAACAGTCGTCAACCCTTCCGCCGCATGTCTTACATCTTAATCCAGGCTCTATAACACCAAGTTTTGGGTCCATCAGCCCCATGTCTATTGGAAAACCATCATCATCATATGTATCCGCAGTTATGATTTTTGTGGCGGACATCGCCCTTATCTCTTTCGGGGACAGAAGATTAAAATCAATACTTTTAATCCTTTTAGGTATGCCTATCATGTTAAATCACCCAATCTCAGTCTGGATACAACGCCCAGCGATTTAAGTTCATTCACTAAAAGTTTAAATGCGTAGCTCATATGTACAGGATGAATATCACTGCTTCCTTTGCAGTTCTGACAACGCAAAAATCCTCTTCTGTCAAGCATTGCAATATGTCCGCAGTTGCCGCATACGTACTCAGTAGTACCATCAGATTCGTCAAGCAGTCTGTCCTTAATAACCATGGATGCACCATGCCCTATTAAACAGTCTCTTTCCATCTCACCAAACCTCAGCCCCCCCTGTCTGGACCTGCCTTCGGTTGGCTGGCGCGTGAGAATCTGAACAGGCCCCCTGGATCTTGCATGCATTTTGCCTGCAACCATATGGTGCAGTTTCTGATAATATATAACACCCATGAATATTTCAGCCTCTATCTTTTTTCCTGTTTTACCATCATACAAAACCTCTTTACCAGAGGATTTGAAACCATTTTTCATGAGGGCAGTTCTTAAATCTTTCTCATTTTCACCAGAGAACGCTGTTCCATCTACCACCCTGCCTTCCATGGAGCCGACTTTACCGCCAATCATCTCAAGAACGTGTGCTACAGTCATCCTTGAAGGTATTGCATGTGGGTTAATAATCAAATCGGGTGCGATTCCATCTTCGTTGAACGGCATGTCCTCCTGGGACACAATCATACCTACAACACCTTTCTGCCCATGACGTGATGCAAACTTATCCCCAAGCTCAGGTATTCTTTCATCCCTGATTTTTACTTTAACCAGCCTGCATCCATTCTCGGATTCTGTTAATGTAACCGTATCAACATATCCTTCCTCACCATGCCGCATTGTTACGGATGTTTCCCTTCTTCTCTGCGGTGTGAGAAAATCTGTAGGTTCCTCAAGGAATCGTGGAGGAGATGTTTTTCCTATCAATACATCCCCGCCCCTAACCATTAATTCTGGTGAAATTAAACCGTCATCGCTTAAGTTGTTGTACGCATCATCAGCCCTTACACCTATTACCTCAGGATCTGGTATCTTGAACCTTTCCTCCTGCCCGCCAGGATATCTTTTCTCCTCAGCTTTATAGGTTCTGAAAAAGGTTGACCTGCCAAGCCCTCTTTCAATTGAGGACTTGCTCATAATCAGTGCATCCTCCATGTTATATCCACAATATGACAGTACTGCAACAACAAAGTTTTGTCCTCCAGGTCTTCTTTCAAAATTCACGAATTTCATGTGATGTGTTCCAACAATAGGGATTTGAGGATAATGCAGCAGATGCCCTCTTGTATCAGGTCTGATCCTGTAGTTTGCAGTGCCTAAACCAAGGGATTGTTTTGCCATGCCTGAACCCATTGTATTCCTTGGAGACGAGTTATGCTCAGGGTAAGGTACAAGACCAGTACACGCCCCAAGGATTACAGTCGGGTCGATTTCCATATGGGTATGATTCTTTGTGAGCTCCTTCTCTGTTAAAGCGATAAGTGCGTTCTCCTCCTCCTCAGCATCAATATACTCAGCTATTCCCTCCTTTATCAGTTCATCCCATCTCATCTTTTTTTTCCTAAGATTTTCCAAATGTTTATTTGTAAGCTTAAGCTTCCCATTTTCCACAACAAGCAGGGGTCTTCTAACCCTGCCTTCATCGCAGTTTATAATTACATCATTCATATCTTCATCCAGCCTGATGTTCACCTCATGGGGGATTTCACCCTTTCTTCTTCTCCGCCTGATTTCCTTAACAAGTCGGGAAATGTTGTCGTGCAGTCCTACAAGGTCACCGTTCACATAAACCCTGCTTTTGCCCATTTCTCCAACAGGTTTAACCCCCAGCTCACTCAAGAGTTTTTTAACCATTTTTTCATCAATGACTTCGGATATCTCAACCATTAACGCAAGATTTTTTACCAGACCACAGTTTTGCCCCTCTGGTGTTTCATTTGGACACAGTCTCCCCCATTGCGTTGGATGCAGGTCCCTTGCCTCAAAATGCGGCTGGGAACGTGTTAAAGGAGATGTAACCCTTCTAAGGTGGCTTAACGCACTCATATTGCATGTTCTGTCAAGTAGTTGCGAGATACCTGCTCTTCCACCAACCCATTCCCCTGTAGCCATCGCATGAAACATTCTTTGCGTTAAAACATCAGGCCTTATGGCAGATTTTACCTTCAGTTCTTTTTTCTTTATGTATCCTCTCTCAATCTGGTATTTCAGGTCCTTGACAAGATTTATCATTCCGACCCTGAACAGGTCTTCCATTAAATTTCCTGCCAGTCTCAGCCTTTTATTTGCATAATGGTCCTTGTCATCCTCCTTTCTTTTTTCCAGCGCCAGTTCCAGTACCTCTCGTGCAATTCTGCCAAGGAATATCGCTTTTTTAAGCCTGTCATTTGCTGTATCACCCAGATGTGGAAGTAGAGATGCGTTAAGGATTGAATCAACTTTTTTCACCCTGTAATCCTTAGCCTGACCAGAAGCAAATTTTTTCTCCAAAAAATTTAATGCATCCTCTGTAGAATGCACGTCATGCTCTTCACCGCTTTCCTCAATATTCGCCAGGGCGATACTTCTCATTGCAGGGTCACTGATTATGGCATTTATCACTTCCTCATCAGACGTCATCCCCAACGCCTTCATCAGTATCACAAGCGGTACAGAGCCTGAGGTTCCAGGCACAATAACATTTAATATTCCATCTTTTCTTTTTTCAACAATTGTTAACGCCCTGTAACCCTCCTTCTGTGAAAACACCTTCGCCTTCTCTGTTTTTATACCATATTTTTCAGAATATTCAACCATAACCCTGTTTGGTGCAAGTTCCTCCAGGGATATTAACACCCTTTCGCTTCCAGCAATAATAAAGTATCCGCCCAGGTCTAACGGGTCCTCTCCGATAAGTATAAGTTTTTCCTCATAAGTCATCTCTTTTATCTTTTTTTCATCTATATCCTTACGGCAGTGTTTCAGCAATCCATTTATATTATTTTGATGCAGATTGCATTTTTTTGATTTAACCATTATTGGCAAATTACCTATATGCACCCTTTCCTGGTTTTTTTCAACATCATCTACTATAAGTGATATCTCAAGGTATATTGGTGCATTGTATGTCAGGTTTCTCAGACGGGCTTCCATGGGTGTGAGTGGATGCGTTGAACCATCTGCTTCTTTCACTATTGCATCACCCATTTCAGGGTCACCTATACTGATATTCCCAAGTTTAACTGTTATATTCCCTGTATCCAGTTTTATGATTCCCCCCTCCACAACGCCTTCCCCAACCTTTATGCTATCAATAACCCTCTGCATTCCGCTGCGTTTGTTGTCTGATGTTGGAATGAAATCGTTGTATGAAGCAATCTGATGGTTTACAATACTTCTATCCCTGAAAAATGCCTCTACCAGTTCTTTCATGCCTCCACCCCAAAGATAGTAGTTAGGGGCAAGTAGCCAGTAGATAGGGAACGGTATTCCCCTAAATCCCTGACCCCTGACCCCTGACTACTGACTACTTTCATGCCTCCACCACCACTCTATAAGATGTGAAACTACCAGCGGTCTGACTTCTTCTTATAATTTTCACAATCTGACCTGGTTTTGCACCCAGCATCCTTGCACAGGGGTCTGTAACAAGTATTTTTGGAAGATTATTTTGGTTTACATTATATTTTTTTAAAACATCCTTTGATTCAGTATCTGAAAGAAGGACATGCTCAGGCACGAGTTTATGTTTTGTTACATCAATTTTCATTTTCCCCCCTGAAAACCCTCAGACCTACGGGCCTGAGGGGATTCGAACCCCTGACCACCTGGTTTCCCCGGGTTGTCTGCGCAAGCAGACAATAACATTGTTTTTTTATCGTAAAAGCCAGATGCTCTTTCTAGGGATACCCTATATTGCAAATTATGCACTGGGACATCCTACCTATCTGAGCTACAGGCCCTACAGAGTGAGACGGTATGCATTTCATTGCATAAAAAGTTTACGGTATTTTTTTGTCATCATATCCATCTTTTCCTCTAAGCCTTTTTCCCTCATTGCAATGACAAGCTCACCCCTTGTTTTCTCTATAAGACTTCGTGCAACATCCCTTTTTTTTCTTATTGAAACAACACCGGTTGGCAGGTCAAATTTCATAAGCGCAGAATAGAGCCCTTCCATGACATCTATACACCATTTTGTTTTTTCAATATTTCCATCTATCAGTGCATCCAGTGCGCATCTCCTGAACTCCCCTATTGCATCCCCCATACCAAGCAGGTATGATGTGTATGTTACGCCTAGTCTGTCAGGATCAGGCAGGTTTTTATTTTCAATTACAAAGGCAATAATGCTTGCTTCGCATAATTCCTGAAATGCGTTTTCCACAAACCCTGAGTAATAGAGGTCAGGATGATTCCTGACAGTTTTAATCAGTTTTTTGGTTTCATTTTTTATGTCTGAAAAATCAGTTTTTTCCCCCCTGTGCATTGCCTGGATTGCCTCACTGCATTTCCTGATAATATTTCTTGATGTTTTTAGTGCCTCCTCCCTAACCCTATCTTTTTCCTCCAACCTGCACATTATTTTCTCTGTTATGTTTTTCAGGTTTTTCATAATCTGCCACTCTCATCTTTGGGCGTATCTTTGGGCGTAAAGTATGAGAACAATGAACACAACAATCATACCATACATTATGTACATCATCATTTTTCTTTTTTTCACCATTGCATCCCATTTTTCCCTGCATTCATCAGAGCAGAATGTTTCCTCTACAGGTACTGCCTTTCCACATATACTACAGTGTTTGTGCTGCAAAATTTTTTCTGTCATACTATCACGCTCCCAACAAATCTTTTGTTCTCCAAAGCATTTTTCAACGCATTCAGATTTTTTCCATTAACCACAAACGCCTTGATTTTTGATCTTGCTATGATTTTTGCACCCAAAGGGTCAATGACACTTTTTGAGCCTGCCCTGCTGCTGGTAACAGAAGTTATCTTAATCAGCTCATCTGCTGTGAGTTTCTTAAGTGCTCTCGCATTCCTGTGTTTTTTTGGGTCAGCGGTGTAAACATAGTCAACATTTGTTGCTATTATGAGTTTGTCGGCTTTTATTCTTTCAGCAAGCATTGCTGTCACAGCATCTGTTGTATGTCCAGGATGCGTGCCGCCCATCACAACCATGGGAAAACTTTCCCCTGCAACTATTGCCTCATCAAAATCTTTTGCAGGTTTTGGATAAGCGCTTCCCAGTGCAGCAATGAGGATTTTTGCATTAAGTCTTGTTGCATCTATGCCAACATCATCCAGAAAGGATTCGTCTGCATCAAACTTTCTGCACATGTCAATATATTTCCTTGCGGTTTTTCCGCCACCGGCAACAATGTATAGTTTGTTTTTCTTGGAAATTTTTTTCAAAACAGACGCGAGTTTCTTTATATACTCTGTATCATCAAGTATTGAACCCCCAACTGACAATGCTATTACACTCATCATAACATGTAAAACATTGGAGGATAATAAACTTTCGTGACCAACTTCGGGCTGAAGCCCGAGGTATCCTGTAATTTTTATCTTAATTTTTTGGATGGATAAACTGGGTTTATCTATGCTGGTTTTTTCGATTATGGAAATGTATGTGTGACATACAGGCTTGCCGCAGCATCAAAGCATTCTTCAACAGTACCGCCAGCGAATGGGAAATCCCCTTCTTCATCATACCATTCGTCGGTATACTTATATATCTCAAAATCCCAATAATTAATATCGCCTGCATACTTAAGACGACATAGCTTTGAGGAGCGTTGATCTGGTTGTATAATAAAATCTAACTCAGATACCTCAACTTTAGGTAGGGTTTTAGATATGAACTTTCTAAATTTTTCAATTTCTTTTCTCTTCTTTCTGGTGATTCCTTCCACCCACTCAATATTATAGATAACGCCCTTTGAACTTTGCAATTACATCTATCACTCCATACTTTCCAACATATTTTTCTTGAACATGTCTTTGTAATCTCTCAAGCGCTTGATTTTACATCTTTAGAAAATATAATTTTTCTCATATCTTTCATATCACAAGATCAAATATGATATTCATTGATTTACACTCTGGGCAGAAAGCTGCTTCTATAAATGTTCGATACCCATCGGTTCTGAAGATATATCCTTCTATACCATATTGTCGTTTCATGTGAATGGCTAGTATCCCTTTGTCAGATTTATCATCCTTGAGCCCTTCGATGTGAAATAGTCTTCTCTGAAATGTGCCTTTTGCTCCGCAATCCATGCATTCCACTGGTTGAATAAGCTTGAACCCTTTTCTCTTCTCCAGTTCTTCTATCTCCAAATCTGACAATTCTCGGATTCTAATTGTATTTTTCATCTTTTATTCACCCTCCCTTTATTTCACATGACAGGGGAAAGTAACCGCTGACTTTGTATTTCCAGATAGATAAATGTAATTTATACATACCCACTATATCCTGATTTATCTCTTATAGGATTATACTTAGATTCGATTCCTAACAATTCCATAACGAGATTATGCATTTTAATAACCATTTCGCTCATTTTCTTTGCCATCTGATTAGCGCCTCTTGAATTGTATACTTCTTGACCATATAACCACCAGACATATCCCTCTTTCTTGGATTTAAATTTTGCATCCCTTAAAAATTCGTGAATAAAATCTTCTTTGATTTTCTTTTTATTCTTTTTTAGTATTTTATGTGTAGCAGGATTAATATTTGCATATACATAATAAAATTCTCTGGTAACTTTGTCATCCAGTATCCTAATCTCCTTTAACACTTGAACTTGTGAATACGGTCCTTCTTCACCCCAAAGTTCTTCAGATGTTTTTTTGTCTAATGCCATGGAAAATCCCTCCACTATTTTTATGCTGGAGTACCAGCTCTTTTAGGATTGTTTTTCATCTCCCCAATCGAAACTTAGGTATTTATTTGTGTTTCTGTAACCTCCTTTTTGATTTGAGCAGCGGCAAAAGGATGGCACGCCACTCGTTCAAGTTTGCGTTCACACCATTAATCTCAAGGGATTCATCGTCATAGTAAATCTCGACATGATTATTACAACAGCCACATTTAACAAGATAACGATCACATATTTTTTCTTTCCCTTTTCTATGCCATACTCGAAGCTTCCATCCGCCTCTCCCATCACTTTGCGCTAATTTTTGGTTGAACTGATATTGTTTCATAATACCCTACTACCACATTTATAGCATATCTCAATTTTTCAAGTGACACACACCATGCTGAAAGAGTGAGATATCCCGTAGTTTTTAGTATGGATTTTTGGATTGATAAACTTTATCTTCATTTTTTTGTGGTCTTTTTATTTTCATTATTTAGACACCATCCACCAGGTATTATCTCAAAACGCCAGTGATTTTTGAAAGGATACGCACATTCTATGATGCCTTTTGCATCAAATTTGTTTTGGGTTCCAAGACGCCAATATTTTCTATCAATAGTTCCATATACAAAGTATTCATTTCCAATAATTTCTGGATAACGATCTTTACAAGCTTCATAAAGGAGCGCTTCTAAACTATCTTTTTTTACAATAATTAACTCACAATAAGGACAAAAGCGACAGTTTTTATTCAGCAAAAGGATATGATGTGGCTCTACATGAACCACTAAAGGGATTTTTCTGATTTTTGTTTTCGTTTCACACTTTGGACAGCGAGTAAATGCACTGTCTGTATATTCATTTAAGAAGAGATAATATCTTGATTTCTTCATGGATATCGATATATCTTTCTATCTATAAAAATGTAAGAGATAAAGTGATTGCTTGTGTCCACATAAAGTGTTCCATGTGGTCAAACACTCCCGTTTCTCAGCCCGTTCTCACGTACCTGAACCCTGTCCCCCGTTCGTCATCGCAGGTTTTTGGGATTGTTTTTTACGAGACCTTTGCTGGTTATTATTTTAGTCGTTTCAACCTTGCTGTAAATCTATTTTCGTTGTAAGGTTTTTTCTGCTTCATTGCATCATATATTTTATCCACTACTACGGCGCCGATCTTATGTATGACTTCATGTCTGTTGTATCCTAAATTCATCAATCTCTCGAAAGTGATTTTGGTTTCTTTGGGATTATTCTCTTTTATCTGATTTTCAACTGCTTCATGGATTGCTTGATGCAATGCTGTATTTTCCTTAGAATATTTGCCTTTCATAATAGCACCATTATGTCTCTCTATCAATCAATTATATTTTTCTTTCAATTATATATTCACGAATGAGTTGATAAAGTTTTTGGGAAAGTCATAACGGTGTTATTACTATTCTGCGTTTCCCTTCATTGCATATCTGACATTTCTCCATTTAACCGCATCTTCTGTATGTATTTAAGACGCCAAGATTACATCTTTTTGGAATGAATACTGCCTCGTTTTTTCTCAAATGTGAGACAACCTTTGAAGAGGCTGTCCGACAATTAAGAAAAACAAAAATCAATAAACAGGGTACATTAATATGATAGATGTAGAACATTCATTTAATAAAGGCATCAGCGTTTTTTCCAATGAAAAATTTGAATTGCTGGACACTCTCTGAACGGCGAGGCATCCGGAATTTTATCATACACTCTCTCTCAAAGTATATTCTAAACATTGCTTATAAAACACATAATTGAAAAAGAATTTGGGAGAGATAAACTTGAGGAGATACTGGAAATTTTTTTCCTACGATATAACCACTGAAAAGGGGAACCTCATCTGGACAGAAGAATTTTAGTGTCATACGAAAAAATTGTATTTTAGCGACGGTAAGGTTTTAATAGTGCGAAAGTCGGGTATAGAATATTAATTTTGAGCCAACGCTGGTGATTGTGGGATTTTTATATTCAGATTATCCTGTTGCCATTATTTTCATTTACTCAACTTATATCCTTACACCATTTTTCCACAGCATTTTTTATACTTTTTACCTGAGCCACAGGGACACGGTTCATTTCGCCCAATTTTACGTTTATGCTTTTTTTGTGGTTTTTCTGTAACATCTTCAATTTTGTAGTCGCTTTCATTTATCAGTATGTGTGTAATATCCGCGCCAACCTCTTCTTCAGTAGCAAAATTTATCTCATATTTCTTAAGATATTCGTAATATTTGATAGGTGGTGATAGCTTAGTGTTTTCTATCACTGTTTTTGTAATCAATTCACTAAAAGCTCTGTCAGATTCAGTCATCGCGGGTGAATATGAATACTCGTCAAATTTTTTATCAATTTCTTTTTGTTTGTTGTCTACAAACTGGAGTTTTGTTTTATCGTATTTGTTTCGTTCATAGAAATTTCTTATCTCATCTAAAATAAATTTGTAATCATTGTAGATCGTTGTGGTATCATTTTGTAGATCAAACACTTTCCTCTTCGCCCTCTCATCAACTATTTGCAAAGATTCAAGAAGATACCGCTCAGTAGTCTCAATATTGCTTATACTCTCAAAGAATCTTGAGATATCATACGCAATATAACAGAAATAAGGTTCACGATTTCTTATTTGCTCATACAATGTCTTCCATGCAGGGTCGTTTTTATAAATCAAATCTGCAATTTCTATAATATCCCAATGCCAGGTAGGTATCTCATTTTTTAGACGCGACACATGTTCAAACACAGATTCTTTAAGCCCATGACAGACAACAAACCTGCTCAATATAAAAATCAGGTCATCTCTACATTCATTAGAATACTCAAATGTTTCAGACCAGTTCTTGAGAAAATCTTTTTTATCTGAAACGATAAATTTTTTAATTTTTTCAAGATATTGCTGATACATTGATATATTTTTTTGATCTAAACATGTTTCTTGATTAGTGTGTTCTGAAACGAAATTGAACGCTTTTATTATTGTATCATCAAAATTCTGAAACACTGGCTCATCTGGACAATAGATATTCCATAAAGCCGTAGCAGCCATCCAGATGAAGTCGGAATCTTTGTTCTTCCCGTCCTTGATGTTCTCCTCTTCAATCTGTGAATAAAAAAGTTCTTTTGCGAGAGTATCTGTAGAATAAACCCTTTTTGCACACTCAATAAACTCCCGTTTATTGACCTTTATACCAAGTTTTGACAATCTTCTCAAAATTTTACTTTCGCCCCACCGATTAACTTCATTTGGGCTCAGTTTGAGGGGCGAAGTCAATTCTTTCAGTCCCTCCATTGTTCTTTTCATATATCCAAGTTGGATGACCGATTTGAATTCACCACACTCAACCTTTTTTAACTGCTCCTGAGCAAATTTATACTTTGGATTCAGTTCAGTTGCAATCCACAAACACCCTACACCGAGGAAATAGTTACCTGCAAATAAGTTTGATATTCCTGCATTCGAATAAATACGATATATTTCTCGGGTTGTTGTTCTATCATTTAGCAATGTTGTATATACTTCATCAAATTTTTTGGTGGCAGCTGAAAATTTTTTTCGGCGCATTAGGTCCATTGCATCCCAGTAAACACCCTGCCAATCATCCGGTGGAAGTTTCACATCCGTTAAATATAAGACAACATCTTCTTTAGTTTCTTTTAACTTTGCAATAGAAGTTTTATGTTGGAGTGCTTTTATCGGGGTACATCTATACAATTCTCCTATCGTATTAAAAAGCTCGGTAGCGAGTTTTTTATTCGCAAGGCGTTTTTCATCTAAGAGCCCAGCAATCATCATCATACAGGAAAAATCAGCAGGTTTTTCATGCGACACCTCAATACAGGATATCCAATTCTTTATTTTTTCTACATTTACAAACCCATCTAATTCACATTCCTTTAGAATACACGAGAGTCGAACTTCAAGCCCTTTTGCTGTTTCCTCGGTCATAGCAATGCCTCCATATATTTTTCGTTGATGTACATTTTTCTCATTGTATTAGCAATCTATTTTATAATATAAATAGATTACATTCAAATTGCTTGGTCATGCAGAATAGTACCTCATTTTCCTCTTAACCAATTTCTTTTCCTCATCATCAATCAATTTTTCCCTGTAATCCATTTCGTCCCTGATTTTCTTAATCTCTTTTTCGCATTCCATCCTTTCTTTTTTTATATTATCCGCATTCTCCACAGCATTGAAAAGATTTTTCAAATCAGGTTTCAGAGTCATTAACTCATCCACATGCTTAACCTGACGCGAAACCTTTTCCATCTCGTTCTCTGTCACTTTTTCAAATGCTTCATAAAAAATCCTGAACTCTTTTTCATCTATATATTTCATGTTCCCAATTTCTTTAACCCTGAACATGTCTATCTTAAGCCTCCCGATCTTTGGGTTCAGAAACTCCGCAAGTTTTTCATCAGAAAACAACTCTATCAGGTTTTCATATTTTCTGTATTCATCCCTGAGCCTCAGGAGCATTTTCCTTTCCACATCCACTGCCGTTTCTCTCTGCCCAGCTATTTTCCTTGTCTCCTCCAATCCTTTCTTTTTGTATTCCTCAAACTCTGCTTTTTTTAAATTCAAAGCAGAAATTTCTTCATCTATTTCCTTTATCATATCCTGCATTTTCGCCTTTTTCATTTTTTTCCTTTCCTCAATCCTCTGCTTCTCCTCCTTTTCAATTGATTTCAATTCATCATACCCTTCAACATATCTGATAAAATCCTCAGCAATCTGTCTGTAATATGCAACATCATACCTGAAGATTCTTTTATTCATCTTTGAAGTTCTTATCATTGCCCATAGTTCACTGTTAGACAGCTTCATCTGCTTCTTGTATTTCTCATGAAGACCTTTAACAGTATCACATGCTGGATGCCTGTAAACCTCTTTCATGTTTTTGAGAGATTCAAGCCTCATTATTTTGTCATAGGCGTATCTGAGTTTTTTGAGCTGCTTCTCAGTTTCTTTTTTCCTTTCCCAGGGTTCTTTTGATTCTTCACTCATCTGTATTTGAAAACAGTGTTGGGATGTAAATATGTTTTGTAGGAAATGAATGATAGGGAAAAAATATATAATGACATAAAGACATAAATAAAATGTATGAAAGAAGGATATACGAGAAGAGATTATTTAGCACAAGATAGAACATACCTTGCCAATGAAAGAACCCTTTTGGCATACTGGAGAACTTCTCTTGCTTTTTTTTGTTTTAGGAGCATTCCTCATAAAATTTCTTCCTTCAATATCCTTTATAATCATAGCTATTATCTCAATAATTTTTGGAATGGGATTATTTGTTTATGGAACTAAAAGATTTCTTCAGTATAAAGAAAAAATAGAAAATAGATAACTGCAGCATTACTCCACCACATTTAAATATTATCTTCTCTATACGATTATTATGGCATCGCAACTTGCAAAATACGAGTTCAAAAGAAAACTTGAGGAACTGCGCTCAGCCAAAGGCAGGGCAACAGAGCTTGTTTCACTTCATATTCCGCCAAGCAAGCAGATTTCTGATGCAGTAGCATATCTAAGGAATGAGTATGCGCAGTCATCAAACATAAAATCAAAAAGTACCAGGAAGAATGTGATGTGGGCAATTGATTCACTGATGGGCAAACTGAAATGTTTCAGGAAACCACCGGAAAACGGTGTTGTGCTTTTTGTTGGGCATAAATCAGCAGCAGGGGATAAGACTGAGGCAGTATCATATGTTATTGAGCCGCCTGAGCCGATTACAACATTTCTTTACAGGTGTGATTCTTCATTTTATCTTGAGCCTCTGGAAGAGATGACAAAGGAAAAGGAATGCTACGGTCTCATTGTAATAGACAGAAAGGAAGCGACCATAGGCATGCTCAGGGGTAAGAGGATTGAAACAATAAAAAATGTTCAGTCAAGGGTTCCAAGCAAGCATGGGATGGGGGGACAGTCACAGCGCAGGTTTGAAAGACTAATAGAAATTGCAGCACATGAATATTTTAAAAAAATAGGGGATATAGTTACTGACGCATTCCTAAATGAAAACGTTAAAGGCATAATTGTCGGCGGTCCAGGCGCTACGAAGGATTTCTTTGTTGGAAAAGACTATCTGCATCATGAGTTGAAAAAGAAGGTTATTGAGACGTTTGATGTTGGTTATACAGATGAGTATGGTTTAAGGGAGCTTGTGGAAAACGCGTCCTCTGCACTTTCAAACATTGATCTGATGAGGGAAAAAAGGCTGATGCAAAGATTAATGAGAGAGATAATCAAGGAACAAGGTTTATCCACATACGGTGAGGATGAAATAAGAAAATCGCTTGCTATGGGCGCTGTTGAAATACTGCTGCTATCAGAAGGTCTTAGAAAATACAGGATAAAAATAAGATGTCCCAGCTGTGGGTACACAGAAGAAAAAACAGTTGATGATAAAAATTTTGAGCCTGACAACTGCAAAAAATGTTCTGCTCCTCTTATTGTAGATGAGCCTTTGGATGTTGTTGAGGAACTTTCAAAAAAGGCTGAGAAAACAGGGGCAAAGGTTGAACTTGTATCAACTGATTCCGCGGAAGGTGAAACATTATTAAAAGCGTTTGGCGGTGTAGCGGCAATTCTCAGGTTCAGGAGGTAGAAAATGACCAATCCATTAAAAATCTTTGAGGAAGAAGCAAAAAACCTATTGAATAATGCATTAGAAAAACTCAACCTGAAAACTGAAATTGTTCTTGAAACACCCCCTGAGGGAAAGGGTGATTTTGCGTTTGCATGCTTTCCTTTATCAAAAATTGCGAAAAAGGCGCCTGATAAAATCGCAGGGGATATTGTAAAAAACATTGGCAAAACAGAGAGTATGGAAAAGGTTGAAAACATTGGCGGATATGTTAATTTTTATATTGATGAGGAAAGGTTGAAAGAAAACACTGTTAAATCAATACTTGATGAAAAAGAAAAATATGGGTGTTTTCCTCAAAAAAATGCTAAAATTATTCTTGAGCACACATCAGCAAATCCTACAGGACCAGTACATGTTGGCAGGGCAAGAAACCCTATAATTGGTGACAGTCTTGCAAGGCTTTTGAAGGCTTATGGTTATAATGTGAAAACAGAGTATTATGTGAATGACATGGGAAAGCAGACTGCGATACTTGCATGGGGTGCTGAAAACATTAAGGAAAAAAATGATGAAAAAAGGGAGAACTATCGTCTTGTGAAGATTTATCAAAAAGTAAACAAAATGATGGAAAGCGACTCTGAAATTGAGAAGCATATAAACCAGATGTTGATAAAATACGAACATGGTGATAAGGATGTTGAGAAACTTGTTAAAGATGTCTGCAAAAATGTTTTATCAGCAAATGAGGAAACACTAAAAAAAATAAACGTTAGTGTTGATGATTATGTTTATGAATCAACATTCACAAAAAACAGAAGTGTTGATGAAATCATAGAGAAACTAAAGAAATCTGAATACTGCAAAAACGAAAATGGGGCTTGTTATCTTGACTTGGAAAAATTTGGGATACATGGAAGGGACACCAGATTCTTTTTCACAAGGAAGGATGGAACATCTCTTTACCCTACACGTGATTTAGCATACCATCTGCATAAATTCAAAAACTCTGATATAGCAATTAACGTCCTTGGTGAGGATCATAAACTTGAAACAGAACAACTTGGCATTGCTTTGTCTCTACTTGGCGTAAAAAAGAAACCTGAAATCGTTTTCTATTCCTTTGTTTCACTGCCTGAAGGGAAAATGTCAACAAGAAAAGGAACAGTGGTTTATCTTGATGATTTGGTTGATGAGGCAGTGGAAAGGGCTTACAAGGAGGTGAGGAAGAGAAGAAAAGGAGAACAGGTTCTGCGTGAGTTCAAAAAAATATCTGAGTTGGAGATGAAAAGAATTGCGAAAATAATTGGTGCTGGTGCTGTGCGCTATAACATCATAAGGGTTCAGAATGAAAAACAGATAATATTTAAATGGGAGGACGCATTGAACTTTGAGGGAAACTCAGCGCCATTCATACAGTATGCGCACGCAAGAGCATGCTCAATACTTGGAAAATCAAAAGGCTATAAAAAGTTTGATGTGAAATTTTTAAACGATGAAACAGAAATCAGGTTAATAAAAACACTTGCAGGATTTCCAAACATGGTTGAAGAATCTGCTGTTTCAAGAAAACCCTACAAAATTGCATCCTATGTTTTTGAGCTTGCTTCTTGCTTTAATCAGTTTTACAGGGATATGCCTGTTTTGAAAGCAGAGGAAAACGAGAGAAACGCACGTCTTGCGATTGTTGACTGCTTCAGGATTGTTCTCAGGAATGCTCTGAATCTTCTTGGGATAGATGCGCCTGAGGAGATGTGATGTGATAGTAGTTAAGGAAGAATATCTATTCCTTATCCATTTCATTACACAATTTTTCCCAAAATCCTACCAGTATCGGTCTGATTTTCTTATACTCCTTTTCTGAGAGCTCACAGAAGAACACATCCTCAATAGCATCCATCTCTTTCTCTGTCACATTTATACTTATTTTCATAATACATAAAGAGGTTACCTAACATATAATTTTTCGGAGTGAAGGTAGCGTCGTCTTAAAACATAAATGACCATTAACCTTATTCATTATCATGAATTTCGTCCTCAAAAGATGAGACATCCTAAAACATAAAAAGGCATTAACCCTATTCATTCCTCATGAACCCTAACCTCAGGAAAATACTTGAGAAGCAGCATTACAAAATCGTTGGAAGTCATTCAGGTGTTAAAGCCTGTCACTGGCTGAAGGAGAAACTGATTCACAACAGATGCTGCTACAAGGAAAAGTTTTATGGAATAAAATCGCACAGATGCCTTCAGCTCACGCCAACCATTAACCAATGTACGCAGAACTGTTTATACTGCTGGAGGTATCAGGATTTCACTGAACAGGAACTTGAATCTTTTGATGAACCAGAATTTGTTTTGGAAAAAAGCATAGATGCGCAAAGACTGCTTATTTCCGGCTTCAAAGGTGATGAAAGATGTGACAAGAAAATGTTTGAAGAAGCATCTAACCCAAATCAGGTTGCTATATCATTATCTGGTGAGCCGACAATTTATCCTAAACTTGCTGAATTCATAGAAGTTTGTCATAAAAAGAATATGACAACTTTTGTTGTTTCAAATGGAACACAACCGGAAATGATAGAGAATTTAAAGCCGACGCAGCTTTATATCACGGTTGCAGCGCCAAACAAAGAAATCTATGAAAAACTTTGCGCACCAATGATAAAAAACAGCTGGGAAAAAATAAATGAATCACTTGATATTTTATCATCATTGAACACAAGAACGGTTGTCAGGCATACGCTTGTTGATAAATGGAATATTGGATTGGAGAATTCAGGGGAAGGTTCTTCCCCTTCTCGACAAATTTCTTCGAAATTTGTCGATGAATATGCGGAACTTGATATGAAGGCGGAGCCTGATTTCATAGAATGCAAGGCATACATGTTTGTTGGCTATTCAAGGCAGAGGATGAATCTTGAAAACATGCCGAGCCATGAGAAAATAAAAGGGTTTGCCGAGAAACTTTCAGATTTAACTGGTTATGAAGTCGCTGGTGAGAAAAAGGATAGCAGGGTTGTTGTTCTTGCTAAGGATAAAAGAAAAATGAAAATATGAATTTATCTAAATCTTTCACCTGTTATTCTTTCAAACAAATCAATGTAGAGCCTGCTTACCTTTTGAATCTTATCATCAGGTAAAGATGGAATATCCGGCTCAGTCAATCCGTTTTTTCTTGCGCTCATGAGTTTTTCATAATAGCCTGTTTCCCTGTAATACTGCCTAACATATTCTTTGCTGAGTTCAACAAACTCCCCTTTCTCATATTTATTTCTATCCCAGAATCTGTCCTCATCAGCAGTGCCAAACGTGTCAATCAGCATTATACTTCTGTTTTCATCAAACGCAAACTCCTTTTTCCCATCAACATGGATAAGTCCTCTTTGCCTTACAGCACTGTTGATTTCACTGTCCATTCTAAAAAATATTTCTTTTATCTCCTCATACTCCTCTTTACCCAGCCCTGAGATTTTCAAAGCCTCCTTTAAACCCAGTTTTCTGTCTGTTTTTTCCAGTTTTGTTGTAACCTCAAAAAAAGGGGTTGGGAGTTTGTCACCGTATTTCACATTGTAATCACGGTCAAAACCGAGTGTTTCATTTTTAATTTCTTTGTTTTTTATCCTGTCAAAAAGTGAGCCTGCAACATAGTATCTACATATAAACTCCAATGGTATAAGGTAGTTTGTTGTTTTTTCATTCAGTTTAGAATAATCCCTGATTACATCAACCTTTTTCACCCTCATCCTGTTAGGCAGAATTGTTTTAATAAAATGTGTTTTGATACCAATGTTCTCTGCAACACTGAACCAGTATGCACTTGTCCTGCATAACGTTTCACCTTTATGCGGGACATCGGATGGTATAATTTTGTCAAAAACAGAGATTCTATCTGTGAAGAAAAACTCTAATTCATCCTTGTTCTCTGTTTCATAAACCTCTTTGACCTTTCCTTTTCTTATCAGCCTCATTAATGGGATATCTGATGAAAAGCATTTAATAGTTTCTAACATATTTGCATTAAATGGACAAAAACGTTGGCGAAACATTAAAAACCTATAATCAGGATATTACAATAGGCACACTTGGCTCGCATTCTGCACTAAATATTTTTAAGGGTGCAAAAGAGGAAGGGTTTAAGACAGTATGCATTTGTAAAAAAGGGGATGAGATTGTTTACTCGCGTTTCAGGCTGGCTGATGAAATAATCATGGTTAACGACTTTAAGGAACTCCTAAATGAAAAAATTCAGGATAAACTAAAAAAAATGAACACGGTTCTTATTCCGCATGGTTCTTTTAATGCATATATTGGTACTGGGAAGATGATGGAAAAATTATCTGTGCCAATGTTTGGGAACAAAAATCTTTTGCACTGGGAAACAAACAGGGAAATGCAGAGGAAATGGCTTATAGACGCTGGTTTAAAACTGCCTAAGATGTTTAAATCCCCTGATGAAATAAAAGGGCTTGTGATTGTGAAATACCCAGGGGCAAAAGGTGGGAAAGGCTATTTTCTTGCGCATTCAAAGGAAACATTCTATGAAAAAGGAACAAAAATGGTAAATAATGGGCATATGTCTGAGGATGACCTGGGAAATGCGCACATCCAGGAATACATAATTGGTGTGAACATATATGCATCATATTTTCATTCTGTGGTAAACAATGAAACAGAGTTCCTTGGTGTGGATAAAAGATATGAGAGTTTCGCGGACAACATAGGCAGGATACCAGCGGATGAGCAGATAGAAATGCGCATCAACCCTACATACACAATTGTTGGGAACATCCCATTAACAATCAGGGAATCACTTCTGCCTGAGTATCTCAGAATGGGGGACAGGGTTGTTGAGCATGCGAAAAAGATAGCAAAACCAGGTATTATAGGACCATTCTGCCTTGAAACCGTTGTTAAAGAAAACCTTGAAATCGTGACATTTGAGATTTCTGCGAGGATTGTTGCAGGAACAAACGTCGGCATAGGCACGTCACCTTATGCTTATCTGAAGCATGGTGAAAAAATGTACATGGGAAGGAGAATTGCAAAAGAAATAAAAGAAGCAATAAAAAGAGATAGACTGAAGGATATTGTGACATAGAGGGGAAAAAATGAAACTTAATCTTACAATGGAGGATGTGCTAAAGAAACTCGAAAAAAATGAAATAAGCTCTGAGGAGGCAAAGAAAGAACTGAGAATACTCACAGTTGAAAGAATTGAAAATGCAGCGCTTGATATTCACAGAAAGTACAGGAGGGGAATACCTGAGGTTGTTTTTGGTGAAGGAAAGGAAGCAAACGATATTGTAAAAATCGTGAAAACACTTGTGGAAAGAAATGGTTATGCGATGGTTACAAGACTGAACAATTACAGTAAAATAGTTTCTCAGCTGAAAGGATTGCAACTTGATTACAACAAAAAAGCAAAAACCCTGTTGGTGAAAAAGAAAAATCATGTTTTTCCAAAAAACGGTAAAATTGGAATAATTGCTGCTGGCACTGTTGACATTCCTGCTGCTGAAGAAGCAAGGGTTGCAGCAGAGGTTATGGGCTGCGATGTGTTTAAAGCGTATGATGTTGGAATATCCGCACTGCACAGGGTTTTTGAGCCGTTAAAAAGGATGATGGAAAAAAATGTTTCAGCTATTGTTGTTGTTGCAGGCATGGAAGGCGCACTGCCATCTGTTGTATCAGGTCTTGTGGATGTGCCTGTGATTGGTGTTCCAACATCCTCTGGCTACGGCATCGGTGAAAAAGGAATTGGCGCCCTTACAACAATGCTTCAAACCTGCTCACCAGGACTTGCAGTTGTAAATATTGATAATGGTTTTGGTGCAGGTGTTTTCGCAGGACTTATAGCAAGGAGGGATAAACATGGTTGAGGTTGGAATAATACTGGGAAGTGAATCTGACAAAAAGATAGGTGAGAAATGTGTTGAAACACTTAAAAATCTTGGAATAAAATATAAAATTACAGTGGCGTCTGCGCATAGAACACCTGAAAGGGTGAAAAACATTGTGAAAGAATATGAGAAAAAAGGGGTGAAGGTTTTTATTGGGGTTGCTGGTCTTTCCGCAGCCCTCCCAGGGGTTATGGCGAGTTTGACAGTAAAGCCTGTTATAGGTGTTCCAACAGATGCAGCGCTTGATGGTCTTGATGCACTGCTTTCAATGTCCCAGCTGCCTTCAGGGATACCTGTCGCAGCAGTGGGAATCAACAATGGGAAAAATGCGGCGCTGCTGGCAGCAGAAATCATAGGCTTATCTGACCGGAAAGTAGAAGAAAAAATAAAAAAGTACAGAAATGAGATGAGAAGAAGCACAGAATCATCCGCGAAAGCATTGGAAAAAAAGGATGTATGAGGCGCTGCAATAAATATAGAACCAAATTTAAATAAGGTTACTGATGTTTTGCGTTTTGGGAACGATAATTTAAATGTTTCCCGAAATGCTTATAAATGGACAGGTGGAAAATGAGTAAAACGCAAAAGTCCAGTAAGGTTATAGCATCATAACATGATGATGGCTGATGAAACAAAAATAAAGAGAGCAATATTAAAAAAGAAAGGTTCTGGTCTGAAAAAAGAACTCGGGCTTCTTGAGCTTTTCTGCATATCATCAGGCGCTATGATTAGCTCAGGATTGTTTGTTCTGCCAGGGCTTGCGTTTGCAAAAGCAGGTCCTTCTGTGATTATTTCTTATTTGTTAGCAAGTATTTTGATGATACCTGCGATGCTTTCCAGTGCTGAGCTGTGCACATCTATGCCAAAAGCAGGAGGTAATTTCTTCTTTATAGACAGAAGTATGGGTCCTAGGATGGGCACGCTTGGAGGGCTTGCTGACTGGCTCTCTTTGTCATTTAAGACAGCATTTGCTATATTAGGAATAGGTATATTTGTATTGCTTATTAACCCAGGTATTACAGATCTCCAGATAAAACTCGTTGCTGTAGCATGCTGCCTGTTTTTTACTCTTATCAACATAATCGGTGTTAAACTTACAGGGAAGTTCCAGATAGCAATGGTTGCTACCCTTATCTCCCTGCTTGTTTTCTATATTGTTGCTGGCTCTTTCTATGTTCAATCCAGTAGATACATCCCCTTTACACCCTATGGTTTTAGTTCTGTTTTCGCAACAGCAGGTCTTGTTTTTATTTCCTATGCGGGTTTAAATAAAATTGTTGGTGTTGCAGAGGAGGTTAAGAACCCGGGACGGAATATACCCAAGGCGCTGTTTCTCTCCTGGGGCATTATGTCTTTACTTTATGTTTTAGTTATTTTTGTAACAGTAGGCGTGTCAGACCCCAATCAACTGCAAAATTCTCTTATACCAATTTCCCTTGGCGCAGGCACTTTCATTGGTGTAGCTGGAATTATAATAATGGCAATCGCAGCGCTTCTGGCATTTGCTACTACAGCCAATGCAGGACTGCTGGCTGCTTCCAGGACACCAATGGCTATGAGCAAAGACGAATTATTACCTAATCTTTTGGGGAAAGTATCTAAGCGCGGAACACCTGCTTTCTCCATAATCTTCACTTCTTCCTTCATGATTTGTATTATTTTGTTTCTGAATTTGGAAAACCTTGTTAAGGCAGCATCAACCATGATACTCCTGTTGTATGTATTTGTAAACCTATCTCTTGTTATTATGAGGGAAAGCAAAATCAGGAACTACAGGCCAAAGTTTAAGTCTCCTTTTTATCCATGGATTCAGATAGCCGGGATGGTTGGATACATATTTCTTATTTTTGAAATGGGAATAATCCCTCTCCTGATAGCTGGGGTTTTCATTCTCTGCGGACTCGGCTGGTACCTGGTTTATGCAGGGGGTAAGATAAAAAGGGAATACGCCCTTTTACATGTGGTTGAAAGGGTTACAGGGATTAAATCAACAAATTACATGGTGGATGAAGAGTTAAGGGAAATACTGATAGAAAGGGATGATATTACTGAAGAAAGATTTGAACATTTGATTAAAAAATGTGCAATACTTGATTTTGAAACGCCACCACTGCCAGGGGTTCTTACTAAGCAGGTTGCGCACATACTTAAAGAAGACATAGGCGTGGATGAAAACAAGATATTCCGTTTGCTGCTGACCAGAGAAAAGAAAAAGAGTGTAATGATTAAGCCTGGTGTGATTGTGCCATCCATAATCATTCCAGGGCACAAAAAATCAGACATTATCCTGGTTAGATGTAAAAAAGGTATCGCATTTTCTGATGATTTTCCTCCTGCTAATGCTGTGTTTATAACAGTATCCACCCATGATGAACAGCATTTCTATCTTCATGCTCTTATGTGGCTCACCCAGATAGCAGAAAGCCCTGATTTTGAAACGAAATGGTTAAATGCCCTGAATACTGATGAGTCGCGGGACATTATTTTATCATCATGGAGGAAACAAAGGTTCTAGGCAATACAGATTTATATCCGAAACAGGATTATAGTCCTATGCAGAGCCCGTTTGACGAGAAAATTTATGAAATAAATTTTCGAGTGAAGGGGAAGTCATACTTTCCATACAATAAAAAATATGAGCAAGACTCATTATGCGTTTTCTGCAAAGGCTCAAAAATGCTCTGCGGAAAAACACGATGCCCGATTCTTGTAAAATTTTACGCTCAGATGAAAACAAAAAAACTTATTGATTCACTTAGGATTGATGGGAGTTCACCTCCTGGTGTTTTTGTTGGAAGAATAGGATACCCCTATGTTTCTGTAGGACCTCTTATTCCACCAGTGCATGGTGACACATCCCTGCTTGACACACCAGAATATTGGCTTGGGAAATCAATTGATGAGATTGTTGATTTCAGGTCAGCACTTGTAAGGGGAAAGCATAGGGTTAACGTTACAGACATTGATGAAAAAATCGCTGAGAAAACAAGGAGACTTGCATTATCCATAAACCCTGCTGATGTTGAGGCAGAGTTCATGAAAAAACCAGCTGGAAGACTTGTTTTGGATGATGAGGTGCAGCCGTATGGTCCTTCAGCAGAGTTGAAAAAGATGGATGTGGGAAACATAAAATTTGACAGTAAAATTGAGAAAGCCTACTATGACACTGATTTGAAAGCAAAGGATGCTGTCCTTGAGCTGTACAGAAAGGGTGCTTTTGTTTCAAGGATTCAGAAAGCATTTTCTGCTGGTGCTTTTGGAATAAAAAAAAGAAGGAGGTTTGTTCCTACAAGATGGGGCATAACAGCTGTTGACA
>Ga0210056_1000709_pt1 | contig 28407 bp, 22 predicted proteins | sample CryGeyCG2014_080_2_FD_183965 | JGI IMG/M metagenome (GOLD analysis project Ga0210056, IMG submission 183965) | Groundwater microbial communities from aquifer - Crystal Geyser CG07_land_8/20/14_0.80 (SPAdes) (version 2) | ecosystem: Environmental > Aquatic > Deep subsurface > Groundwater | place...
TTATGGTGAGTGTACCTTTTTTTATGGCCGGTTTCAACTCTAAAACCTTTAATCCCCCCAACTAATATCTTACACTACCCTATAATTCGTGGCTTTGAATGCCCGCTGCCTGGCGCGGGGACGGCCTCCAACGCAGACACTGGCTTGATTTGAGGCAACATTGTGACCCAGGTCACACTTTTTGCTGGACTCTGGCATGACCACGACTTCTAGGATGGCGCCCCAGCACAAGGCTATTGACAGGATTTCAGGTTTTTGTATAATATCCTTACTATGGAAAGTAGGGACAGGTATTTTACACAGAGTTGGTGTGAGCGTATGGAAAGAAAAAGAAGGAACATGTTGAAATTAGCGTCGGAGGCACATTCTAATGCAGAGAAGCTTGCGACGATATTATACAGAAAGTATCGGGCAAGCCGCGTTTTCCTGTTTGGATCGCTCGTGAGCAGAAATATGTTCGGTGCCAGGTCTGACATAGACCTCGCGGTGGAAGGGATACCAGGAATGAAGTTTTTTGACGCAGCAGGAGAGCTTCTGATGAAGAGCCATTTTAATGTCAATCTTATACCACTTGAAGATTGTACCCAGAAATTGCGAGAGAATATTCTTGCTATTGGAGAAAAATTGTGAAACCCGTCAATATGGATAGAGATATCATCTTTCTTTCACGGCGGAGACCCCGTTTGTAAGAGCGGGGATGAGCCGCGTCCTCTTGACTTTTAGAATTACTTGTGACATAGTAAATACAAAGCCCTCGGAGAGCACATCACGACTTGCACACTCTCCGCGGCATTCTCGTCTCTCTACTGCAGCCGATGCTCGTGGCGCGGACTTTGAGTCCGAACGGTTCGTAACCGGCACACGGAACATTGCAAGCACTGCAGATACAGACCGAATGCCGACTTGAATGGTGCAGGAAATATGACACACCGTGCAGCAAGGTATATCCTCGCTGCAGGGGGCCGGGCGGGAGATAAGACCGCCGAGCGTAAATCCGGCCCAGAATTGAGGCATGACAGAAACAGTAGTCCTGCTAAAAGGGCTCCTACTGACCTGCCTGATACTTTGTATCATATGACCTCAAAAGCCTCGTCCGTAAGGACGGGGTAGTTTACCAGACGGCTCAAAGCAGAAATAGACAACGAGCTTTCTTTCCTGGACGAGATTCAGCATGAGATGGCCAAGGTGGCACCGAAACTCGCAAGAAATACACCATCTATTCTTGACTTGCGTGCAGCAGGATCCATCCTTCACGACTTCTATAACGGAGTGGAGAATATGTTTCGCAGGATAGCGCAGGAAGTAAATGGCGGGTTGCCGACAGGAGATGACTGGCACAAGCAGCTTTTGAGGGATATGTCCCTGGAAATTGACGGGTTAAGACCAGCAATTATTTCTAAGTCGCTCGTGGGTGAACTCCAAAGGTACCTAGGTTTTCGGCATGTGTTCAGGAATATTTATGGTTTTTCGCTTGAAGCAAAAAGGATAAAAGAGCTCGTATGCGATTTTCCTAACGTGCTTTCCAGATTCAAAAGAGAAATAGGTAAATTCCAACACTACCTCGCCAGAATTTTGAAGTAAGCAACTCCGAAAGGGCTGATAACTGCTCAAATATGTGTTGACAAATATGTCTAGGTGTGATATATTATCATTATGGTTGTGACATGAAATTATCTGCCTGGGCAAAAAAGCAAGGGCTCTCATACAAAACTGCGTGGCGACTGTGGGCCACTGGCAAGATTCCTTTACCTGCTGAGCAGCTTGCAACAGGAACGATAATTGGATAGAGCCAGAAACAGGTTATGAAGTAGAGCCATCTATAGTAGTTGTTTATGCACGTGTCTCATCTTCTGACCAAAGAAAGGATCTGGAGAGGCAAATATCAAGGTTAGTAGAATATGCCACTTCAAAGGGATATCATGTCCAGGGAGCAATAAAAGAGATAGGAAGTGGATTAAACGGAAAAAGGACAAAGCTTCTGTCTATTTTAAGAGACCAGAAAGTCCGAACAATAATAGTTGAACATAAGGACCGGCTTGTGAGGTTTGGATTTGAATATATTGAAGCACTTCTTACTGCTTCAGAGAGAAAGATAGAAGTTTGTGGTGAAAGTGAAATGAAAGACGATTTGGTTCAGGATATGATAAATGTGCTGACCAGTTTCTGTGCAAGATTATATGGCAGACGGTCTGCAAAGAACATAGCGAAGAGAGCACTAAAAGAGATTGAGAGATGTGGACCCGGCAAGCATATCGTTACGAACTGAAACCAAACAACAGGCAACGGACGCTACTTGGAAAACACGCTGGTTGTGCGAGGTTTGCCTACAACTGGGGACTTGCACGACGGATAGAAGAATACAAAAGGACAGGCAAATCATCAAACGCAATAGAACAGCACTGCCAGCTTAACGCCCTCAAGAAGACAAAATTTCCCTGGATGTATGAAGTGTCAAAGTGTGCACTACAGGAGGCGCCTCGAGACCTTGATAGGGCATTTGCAAACTTCTATCGTGGCTTGAAATCAGGCGAAAAAGTAGGATTTCCAAAATTCAAGAAGAAAGGCATTCACGATTCATTCCGGCTTACAGGTTCAATGCATGTATTTGCAAGGGAAATGGTTCTGCCACGGCTTGGGGAAATCCGCACCAAAGAATGTACAGACATCAAAGGTCGTATTCTCTCGGCGACAGTTTCCAGGGAGGCAGACCGGTGGTTTGTCTCTTTTGGAGTTGGACGCGAACGTCCCGCGTATGAGAGGACTGGTAGAGACCCGGCAGTTGGGGTTGATGTTGGATTGAGTTCGTTTTGTGTTCTCTCAGATGGGAGAAGGATAGAGTCGCCAAAGCCATTAAATAAAGCGTTGAAATTATTAAAACGAAGGTCAAGAAAACATTCGCGAAAGAAGAAGGGTTCAGCAAATAGAAAGAAATCTGCTTTACGACTTGCGCGTCTTCACCGCAAGATTAAAAACACGCGGAAGGATTTCCTGCACAAGGTTTCAACGGAGCTGGCGAAAACCAAGTCAGTGATAGTAGTTGAAGACCTTAATGTGCAAGGGATGATGGGGAATCACAGGTTATCCAGGCAAATTTCGGATAGCGGATGGGGTGAATTCGTAAGGATGCTTGAATACAAGAGCAGTTGGTATGGCTCGTCTCTTGTGAGAGCGCCGAAATTTTATCCATCGTCCAGAATCTGTTCCGCCTGTGGTGCGATGAGACGGCATCTTGATCTTTCCGAGCGGGAATTTGTGTGTGAGAGATGCGGTAATATTATTGACAGAGACGAAAACGCCGCTCGGAATCTTGAAAGATTAGCTACCGGAAGTTCTCCGGGAAGTTACGCCTGTGGAGATACCTCTGGCGGCGGAACGCCTCTACGAGACAGTGGGGCGGTCTACGAGCCATGTGTCTATGAAGCAGGAAGCAGGCACTGAATATCCTCTCTGGGATATTTGGGTAAGTTCTGTGGAACGGCGCTGCCAAAAAAACTAGCACTGGAGTTCACACCGCTGTGGCGAGCAAACTTCTCTTCCAATTTGGCGATTGCACTGGCGGTAACTGGCGAGCGGTTACCCTGTCAAACCGCCTCGGTACCGTTTCGCGACTACCATTAGACCCGTCTGTTACCTTAAGCAAGTACGATGGGCTTCTTCAGATTAACCCAACTCCCGGAATACCTAACGACCGCTTCATCCTGCTCCACGATTATGAAACCTCACTGATAGAACTGGATACTAACAATGTCGTGCCTATTTATCCCAGGCGATTCAAGCGCTACCCATGCCCTGTCTGGCAGTGCGAGGCAACACTTGCAGACAGGCAAAATCTGACGCTCCTCAAGGACATCGTTCTTTTTCCATACGAGCAATCGGTTGCTGTATTCTGGAGGATTGTCCTACCGTATAATTACAAGGCAACTGGCGTACGCCTGAAAATAAGACCATGGATAGAAAATAGAATCTGCCATGCGGTTGTCAGACCCGGCTCAACCGCTCAATGTGAGAGCCCTGCTAAGGAACTGAGTATGTTGCTAACAAATGCGAAATGGCATGAAGAACCAGCCAATAGAATACTCAGATATGCCTGCGACATGGAGCGAGAACTGGAAGAAAACTGCGAGAGCCAAGTACATAGTCCTGGCTGGTTTGAATGTGAGTTCACGCAAAGGGGCAGTGCCCCAGGATATGTTGTCCTGTTTGCATCAGTAGAAAAGAAGTACCAGAATGAGGTCTGGAAGCAAAAACCGATAAGGATTGTCCGTGTTGCTAACGCAGTCTGGCGGAAAAAAGTCCGTAGTTTCACAAAGTTAAGAGACCGAAAGCAGCTTTATGTGAGAGACAACCCTAATGCCCTCGTACTTGCATTGAACCTTGACTCTTTCATCGTTCACAGGAAAGACCGTCCCACAACAATCGCTGGTTACCCATGGTTTCTTGATTGGGGCAGAGATACTTTGATTTGCATCCCGGGACTCATTGCGGGGGCTCGCGCGAAAGAAGCAAAGACAATAGTCCTCGGGTTTGCGCGGTACGAGGAACATGGCACACTTCCGAATGTTCTGAGAGGAGAGGAAGTCAGGAACCGTGACACAAGCGATGCACCTCTCTGGTTTGTTGAGGCATGCCGGATACTAACACGAAATGGCAAAAGTGGTTCCCTGTTGCGGTGCCGGGTCAGCGATGCGGCTGGAAGAACGGTCCGGGATGTTCTGGAGAGTATCGTGTCCTGGTACATCCGGGGCACCCCAAACGGAATAGGAATGGACACGGACAGCGGTCTTATCTGGTCGCCCGCACATTTCACATGGATGGATACGAATAACCCACCCTGCACACCCCGCGAAGGATACCCTGTGGAAATTCAGGCCCTATGGTATAACGCCCTGACTTTCGTAAGTACAATATCAAACGAGCCCGGGAATGAGCATTACGAAAAACTCGCCCGCAGAGTAAGAGATAACTTCACCGCGTTTTATCCAAATAAAAGCGGCTACCTTAATGACTGTCTGAGTGTTCCGGTTGGGACACCTGCAAGGAATGCAGTCGCAGACCCGGTCTTGAGACCAAACCAGTTGTTTGCGATAAGATTTGGATTGGTAAAGGCGGAGACAGCAAAAAGCATTCTGCGCATTATAGAGGAAAAACTGTTGGTCCCTCTCGGAGTCAGGTCTCTTGCGGACGAGCGGCTGGCAGTGCCGTTAAGCATCAAATGGAATGGACTGGAAATAGGTGACCCATATTATCGGTACCACGGTAAGTACATTGGACCCGAGGGACCGAGAGAGAATGGACCATGGCGAAAGATTGCCTACCATAATGGGACTGCATGGACCTGGCTATTTTTTGAATTCCTTCTTGCTTATCTCAAGGTGTACGGAAAAACGCCTGCTACTCTGGCAAGAATAAGAGAATTCCTCCGACCGCTTGAGCCGCATCTTTCTGACGCCGGGGTTGGTTCAATCTCGGAGCTCCTTGACGGAGACGCACCACATACGCCGCGGGGTTGCGACTGTCAGGCATGGAGCGTAGCAAAGGCACTGGAAGTACTGTCCCTTCTCTAGTGACAGATCACCTTACAAGCGGGATTTCCACTTGCTTGCCATATTGGTAGGTCCCAAGAATTTTTCGCTGGTCATACTGTTGTGGCAATGCAATATCTATTATATTCGGTGCGCTATAGCCCGGCTTTGCGCCACCGAACTGCCATTCAGTTGCCTGGCTCTGCACAGAGCGGACTTTCCACATACTCGGTGGTGCGTAACCATCCTGACCCATAACAACACAAAGATATCCCGCCTTTGAAGCATCAAAACTCACGAGTTGCTTTGGGATGTAGATGTTTACAGTTCTCTCCACCTCGTTAACCTTTACCTGTGGCGCACCTATCTTGACCGGCTCGCCGGAACTGCTGCCAGCATAAACAGATTGTTCCCACCCATCCACGGTCACAGCGTAGTCCCAGCGAGAACCCTCCTCCACATAAGCTCCCCTGCCAGGCAGGAGTGCTTTCCTGCCCTTGCCCGGGTCCGAGTCAATGTACACATCTAAAATTTGAAGAGACAATCCAACTGGTGAGTTCCAGGGATTTGTTATACTGCCAAGTCGCACCTGGAAAATTACATTTTCTTTTGTCGAGTAAACCGAAAAGCGTTGAATGTCAAACGAACCAGGCACAAACACAGCGTTAGATGGATAGACATAGGTTCCGGGACCGTAGTCATCACCCGTTGCATCTATGACATCAACGAGTGGCTTATCCAGTCCAAGTTCAGGAACAACAAGTTTCGCTGTCCCGGGCGATGGCAGAGCATCTATCTTTTCTACACCGCGAAATACGAGGATGTTCGCGCGCAACTCTTCGTGTGAGACGAGTCCGAGAGCAGAAAATGGGATGGAAAATTCCAGAGTCCTGCCTGAACTTACACAGGAAATGTCAATTTTCTTGCGCTCCCATCTTTCTCCACCGTCTGCAATGTAGAGATTCACCAATGGCGGTCTGAAGGCGGTCACTACTACTTCGTGGGACAAACCGTATCCTAACTCAGCGTTTGTAACTTCTTCACGAACGCCAGCTGGTCTAATCGCCGATGGTTCTGGTGTAGGCACAAGATTAAGTTTTTTTGCGCTCTCGCTTCCAAGAGCAAGAACGACTTTAATATCTTCTGGTTTAACCGGCAAATCCCGCGCAAAATCCGCACGAATGTAGAGGTTCCTCGTATCGTAGCCATACCAGAACTCGTTAAGCCATTTCTCTCCTGCCTGCATAACTCCACCTGGAACCGCACGATAGCATCCAGCGTTTTCCCATTCTTTCGCCTCTGCAACGCCATCTACAACCGGAGAGATCTGTCCAACAATCTCTTTTGCCGGAGTCCACGCCCATTGAGAAACAATTGGAACATAGAGCCGAACAGGCGCTTCTTCCTCTATTGCGCGATACACTTCAACCAGGAGATTCCTGAACATCATGTCAAATGAGGCATCGTCACCAGAATCCATATCTGCCCCATACCACCAGAACCAATCGCTTCCTTCGGCACTGTACATTGCTTCAAATGCGCGCGATAGCCGTGCTGGGTCTTTATCTGGCCGACTGGCATACCTGGCCAGCGCTTCTCTTGCCTCAGCAAGATACACCCATGCTATATTCTCTTCCCGTTCTCCTATCCAGATATCATAGGTTGCGTTTATCCAGGAGCCAGCCCAGAGTTTCTGAATTCTTGACCGTGGCTTGTTGTTTAGAAGAAATTCGGAAGGTGTGACTGTTTCAATTGACTTATCCCTGGATAGCATCTGGTAAAGACCGTGCAGAAATTCTTTGCCATCATTGGGGTAATTCTCCCAGCAGTTCTCGCCGTCAAGTATGACGCTAACCAGAAACGGTCCTTGTTTTCCCTTCAATTGGTCCCTCACAAAATGCAAACGGTTTTGAAAATCCGCTACTGCCTGAGCTGCTGGCATCTTTGAATAGTTGAAACCAACTCTGTCACTCAACGCGCGGTCGCGGAATACCATCGCGACTTCTTTCTCTCCGTCAGAGACAACATACGGCTGATATAGAACCTCGCCATTGAGTATCCTTCCGAGTGAATCCTTTTTTAATCTCGTATTCAAGGAGCGCTCAAGAACTTCCTCATCCGAAGCCATCCACCCGACACCTGCTTTTGCTACAATTGGAACTATCTCCTGCGCAACCGAGCCCTCAGCAGGCCACATTCCTTGTGGCTTCTTCCCGAAACACTTCATATAGTATGCGATACCTTTTTCCACATGTGCTTCGGCATCTTCCGGGTATGAGAACCGTGTAGTTGGAAGGTCAATGCCTGGCAGAGCGACCCGTGCGAGGTTTGTGTCGTAAATAAGCGGCAGTATAGGATGAGCATACGGGGTAAATGTTACCTCTATCTGTCCAGCATCCTGAAGTTTACGATGCACGGGGATAACTTCTTTCATTATCTCAAGGTGCATATCAAGTAGCGCTTTTTTGTCGGCTTCAGTGAAGTTGCGACCTTTTGCAACGAGTGTCCGTGCCGGCTCTTGTCTCTTGAAATCAGGGTCAAGCCATGCGAGATTGAACCACACCTGAAGGTCAACAAAATCCTGAGTTGTAAACTTCTCAAGAGCTCTTGAAACAACCTCGGGGCTATAGGAACGACCTCGCTTATCAAGCAGTTCACGATACCGCGGATTTGGGTCAATCAGGTTCGGCCAGTTTGCGTCAAAAAAACGCTCCAGAATTTTCGCTTTCTCGTCTCTTGTGAGTTCTTTCGCTTGCTTTTCTGAAAGCACCCAGTAAATATCCCGCTTCCCGTCAAGGAACTCTTCAATCTGTTTCAATAGCGACGGAGTAAGATTGAAGGTGCAGTGAATATCAGGATATTCTTGAAGGATGGCGCACATGTCATAGTAGTCCTTGACCGAGTGCATTCTCACCCAGGGTTTAGAAAAGTATCCCTGCTCGTCAACCGGGTATATTGGCTGGTGCTGGTGCCAGATAATTGCAAGATAAAGCGGGTGTTCCGCTGAATGGATGGCACCGTATGCCGAGACCAAAACCAGAAGACACGCAACGAAAACTAACACACCTGAACATTTTTCAGACAACATTAGTTCCTCCCTCATACGGCCTCTAGATTCAACTGGGTCCGCCGCGCCGGCGATGGCACTGCCACGCAAGGTAGCTGACTCATTATGATAGCGCTATTTAACTGGCACCAGAATAGCAGCGGAACGAGGTGCAAGCGTCAAAACAATTTCGCCGTTTTCCGTTGGTTGAACCAAAGTACCGGATATTTTATCTTTGAGTAGTTCCGGCGAGCCCAGGCCATCCGGGATTTCTATCTTCCGGTCCTCACTCACATCGGATACATTCATACAAACAAGAGCAAAATCCTGAAAATAACATGATGCGAAAGCAATTGTAGCAGGCGTAACATCAAGCACTCGCGTTATCCCATACCGAAGAGATGGCAGTTCTTTGCGGATGGATATAAGCCGCGCAAGATATTCGGAAAATTCTCTTTCTTGCTCAGTAACCTGCTCTCCAAATTTCATCATTCGCCTGTTGTCAGGGTCCCCCGCTCCTGAAAGACCAATCTCGTCACCGTAATAGATGGTCGGCACGCCACGTATGCTCATTATCAATGTGAATGCGAGTTTTATCCGGTCGTAGGTGCTCTGGTCATCGATCTGCGGCACTGCCTGAAGGACTTTGCCGTCTGAAGTAATATCACCATCCGCGTACGCAGCGAAGCGCGGGAAATCGTGGTTTCCGATAAAGACGCCCATAATAGCTGTGGCAGGATACGATTTCTCGCGCATTTCAAGCGCTTCTGCAAGAGCGGTACAATTTCTGCTCCGCGTTCCGAACACATCTCTTATAACCCAGAAGAGCGGGAAATCAAACTGCCCATCAAGCTCGTACTCGCTCACATACTCCATTATTTTCGCTGGAGATGATATTGATTCGCCTACCGTGTAAAATCGCTTGCCCTGCGGAAATTCTACCTCGCGTCTTATCGCCTGTCTCATCTCCAACCACAGCGAATGAGGCACATGTTTCACTGCGTCAAGACGAAAACCATCTGCGTCTGTCTCCTTTATCCACCACACTGCATTTTCAACCATTGCCTTCTGCGCCCCGGCGTTGCCAGCGAAGTCAAAAGATGGCAGAAAAGTGTCAAACCATGTAGTAAGCGGATGTTCATCAAACAGCCGTATGTTGAGCCGGCCGTCGGGCAGATTGAGTGGACCGAACCACTCCGGGTGTTCGCGAAACCAGGGGTGGTCTTCGTGTACATGATTCGTAACCAGGTCAAGAAGTACCCTGATACCGCTTGCGTGCGCAAGTTCAACCATCTCTTTCAGTTGTTCGTTATCTCCGAAATGTTCCTCAACATTAGTGGGACTTATGGGCCAGTAACCGTGATAGCCAGTGAACTTTCTCTGTGGGGGAACCGACTCTGTATAAACGATATTTGGATTCTCGTAGACGGGCGTAATCCAGATTGCGTTTATGCCGAGTTTCTGAAAGTAGCCATCCTCAATTTTCTTTATTATCCCGGCAAAGTCACCGCCTTCGTAGTTGGCGCTTTTCGCAATTGCACGGTCCTTCAATGGCCTGTCATTTTTCTTGTCGCCATTATGGAAACGGTCAATGAAAAGGAAATACAAGACCGTATCCCGCCAGTCATACGGTGCTTGTTCACCAAGGAATTCTTCAAAAACTATTGGTTCGGCCGGAATTCCTTTCTTGTCCTGTGCTCCAATCTGGAATACGCACCACCCGGAAGGAACCGTGTCCATCTTAATACGAAGCATGTTTGCTTTTTGGTCAACTTTAACACAATCCGCGCCGAGACGCTCGTTATTCAAAAGTACTACTACTGAGTTTTGGTCAATCTGAAAGGCGCCGGCACCCGGGACAAATTGAATGTCGTATTCCAGTACTTCACCAACCACTCTGTTGACGCCGACAAGCTCTGGCTTCTTGGGCGGAAAGTAGCTCAGAACAGAATTGTATCCACCAAAACCGTCTGGTGACTTATCTGGATTTTGTGGGTCTGCAAGCCATCTGCCATCCACCACAAACTTGTACTGATACTTGCCTGGCTCAAGGTCAACGTTTACCTCATAGGTGCCGTCCCCGTCTTTGTCAAGCAACTGGGTTGCATGCTGATTCCAACCGTTGAAATCACCTGCCACAAACACGCGCTGGACGGGCTGTCCGGGTCTGAAACGGAAGGTGTGCCCGGTATCTTTCGTCGCCCACAAAAGCAATGTAACAGGACGGCTTTCTCCCTGTGAATTTGAAATCACAAAATCAACTGTGCGCACACCAGTCCTGTTCTTGTCTATTGTGATGTGTATAGCGTTTTCTCTGTCATCGTAAGTCGCCTTCAGGTCAGGGCTTGCGGAGGGCGATACTTTGACCTGGAGGCGGGACTGGGGCGCTGTATTGTAAACGAGAGAGTCCAGGTCAACAGTATGGAGTTTTCCTGTTGTGAGTTTCGCAGGATTTATGGACCATACTTTCAGTTCCGCATGAACACCAGGCGAAAGCACACTGACAAAAAGGACTGTCAGTACAAATATAACAGCACTGCTCCCTTTCGTTCTCATCAAGTCAACTCCTCTCTGGATAGCTGCAGGAAAATTTTGGCTCTTAATCAACAATAATTACTGAGTTCAGGTCGCCGAAGCCGTCATCTGTTGTTTCGGGGTTTGACGGGTCCTGCAGCCAATTTCCATCCACGACAAACTTGTACTGATGCCTGCCAGGCGTGATTGGCAATACAATACTGAAAACTCCACTGGCATCTTTAGTCATCAAGTTTGCATCCTGACTCCATCCGTTGAAATTACCAGCTACCGCAACTCTGGACGCGTTCGGCGCTTTGTATGAGAACTTTATTCCATCCTTGACCTGCTTTGGCGCAAGCGGCGATGTTTTGACGCTTACAACCGAGTTCTCCCCGCCGAATCCATCGGGTGCGGTTGCGGGATTATTCGGGTCCTTTGCCCAGTTTCCGTCAACAACAAATTTGTATTGGTGTTCGCCTACCCCGAGAGGCACAGTCCCACGCCAGACGCCGTCTTTCCCTTTTGACAGGGCGAGCGAAGATGCGCTCCAATCGTTGAAGCTACCCGCAAGGTAAACGGACTGACCTGGACCGGCGTATTCAAATACAACTCCTTCACCGGTCACCTTTGGGCCGCCGACAGCCGCTGTCCCGGCTGGTTTTGGCGCCTGTGGAGCAGTCGCCTTCGGGCCATACACTGCCGCGCAACCTGCACACACGATTGCAGCCAGAGCAACTACAAACAACCTTCTCATACCTCACCTCCTGTACGCCGGTATCATCACCGCACTATAACAAGCGAATTTATGTTCCCGCGACCGTCATCATAAGTGTAAGGGTTATTCGGGTCAAGTACCCAGGCAGTGTTGTCAAGCACAAACTTGTACTGGTATCTTCCAGAAGACAGGGGAACAACTGCCTTCCAGATTCCATTCTCATCTTGCTTGAGAGTGATAGCCCTGCGCTGACCCGGCTGATACTCCCACCCGTTGAATTCCCCTGCTACATACACACTTCTGGAACCTGGTGAATCAAGTTGAAACAGAATGCCACCGGGGACTGGATGCGGTGGTTCCAGACGGTCTTTCACAAACTTGAGAGTCGCGCAACCGGCCACAAGAACCCCGACGACAAGCAAGGACAACGGCACTCTCAGCCGGATGTGTCTGGGTTCCATGAAAGCAAGTCCCTTCTCGCGTGGGACTTTCGCGTTAAAAGGAAACATGAGCATTTATCCCTACTCTGCTGTAATTTTGCAGATTCCGTTCACTGGTTCTGATAGCATCAAGAATACTCACACCGTCTGCTATCTTGACTTGAAAGGAATCATATAGAAATTTGTCGCGCATATCCATTTCGTCATCTATTGAGAGCGGTAATGGCGATTTCCCCCAGCCGAGAAGTATTGCTACTGACCGGGCTGGCTGCCAGCCAATCCCTGCCCAGTGAGAATGGAAGAAATTATTTGAAGCGCTCTCAAACAACGAAAAAGTGCGCGCGTTCCAGAAGATAAAGAAATCACGGAGCAAACCAATCCTAAGGTCCGAAACCACCTCAATTGTACTCAGGTCCGGGCCAGAAACTTCATACTGTCCGAACAGCGCGTTCAGTTTCAACTGCACAGGGCCCAACGTCCACTTTGTTGTTCCAAGAACCTGTATCGTTTGTCCTGGAGATACAAGCGGAGAAGATGAATCAAAGACCTGGTATGGTAGCCAGAACCGGGCAACCAATGGGTCAAATGCAGAATCCACTGTGTCCGACTTCTTGTGGCGTAACCAGCTTGCCTCCACTCCTGACTGCACAACTGGCATGGAAAGGGTGAGCCCTGCGCACGGCCCTTCGTCCCTTGCTTCCCCTTCTCCGAAATACTGCGTCATGTCCCACCAATCCTGGCGCCAGCCAACCTGCCAGGACAAGAGATCTTCCGAACCGCGAAATCCAACGATGTTCTTTCGTTCGTCATAAACAGGCCACGATTTGTCGCTGTCTGCATAAGTACCTGCGCCTTCGTTCCAGTGTGTAGTCACGAGTTCTCTTTTGCCGGCTACATATTCCTCAAAAAAGCGAAAGTGTCCCGGAACCAGGTCCATCTCAAACAATCCACCAGCGAGATAGGAGCAAATGGTTCCTTCGTACCAGACAGGGTTACCAGTGTCGTTTAACCCTGCTGCTGATTCTGGAGTCGGGAACCAGTTGTTGTCAGGGTTTGAGTAAGGGTACTTTATTCCACGGTCTGACCGCATTAACAAGGTTAGCCGGGTTAGTCCCACCTCTCTTGAAGCCCAGCCGACGAATGTATCAACACCAGAATTAAAATTGTCGCAACCAAAAAATACAATGTTCGTATCCCATGGCATTGTCTGAAAGAGAACACCCTGTGTTCCGAGACCAAAGTTCAGATTGCGGTCAACTGTGTCGTACAACAATATCTCTTTCTTCCTCAAGAACATTTCACCACGCATAATATTGAGAGGGTCACAAAGTTGAGTCACTTTCTCGTTTGAATGGAAAAGAAGCGAGAGCCACGGAAAACTAAAGCGCAGGTGTGCTTTGTCAAGGTCAAGAGCATAGCGGTCTTCGCCCGTATCAAAAGATAAGCGCGCAAATCCGTCCAGAACCTGTGCGAGAGAAAACCTCATATCCAATCCAAAGTAGTGCCAGGGCGTCTCAAGACGCCATTCCCTGTCTTTTTGCTCAACCCATGTATCAACGCCATACTTTCCTGAAATGTTCATTGTTCCGGAATACGGAAATGTGACAGCGCCATACCCATGCGCATACAGGACAAGAAAGTATCCGAATACTGCTACGATTATTCGCCTCATATCTCCTCCGCGATTTGACTTCTAAAAGTTGATACGGATGAAACTCTTAAGAAGCCCGTTTTGCTCCGCTGACAATGCCTCCGCATCCATATTGCTCCCGAACTCAAAGTATGCCTCTATGTTCCACCCAACCATGTATCGCAACTGATAAAAAGAATTGCTCCATATATTTGAACCGACGAGGTCAGCGAGGTGCCAGTAAAACCGCCACCTGTCACCAAAGTTTACACCTGTCTCCATGTCAATTGTAAAATACGGTTCACTCGTGCTGGTATATATGTCTTTTACCTTTGCGCGCATCCTCGCATACGCAAACTGATTTTCACTTGACAGTTCTAACCAGGCGGAACCAGTGGTGGTGGTTCTTTGCTTCACTGTCCAATCGGTTGCAAGTTTTGTTTTCAAATTTCCAACAAGCTCAGTGTATACTTCTGCGTAATTCCATTCGCGACGCCACTTACTCGCAAAAAAAGAGTCATAATCATTGTTATCTTCGTCGTACGAACTCACAAAATCGTCTCGCTTGTAAGTCAGGTTAATTGTCTTTTTTGGCACAAGGAAAACCGCCTCAGCATAGTAACCATCCCGGTCAAAATTATGGTCATCAAGGTCAAACTTTTTTGAGAGCCGGTCATGAAAGTACTTTCCATAATTGTACCTGTTCCAGGTGAGATATAATGGACCAATGCGCATCCCGCGAAGTTCCATACACCAGGCGGACGAATCAGTATAGTACTTCTGTTCTCCTTCAAGATCAGAACTGATAGCATACTCTGCTATGAAATTCGCTCCAAGTATTCCAAGATTCAAATCGCCTGAGAAAACATCGTTCCAGTTTAATCCCCAACCAGAGCCATCGTCCCATTCTTTTCTGAGTGCAGAAAAACCCATCTCAAGCGAGTCGTCCAGCGGACCTGCCCGCCAGATATTCTTGTTAATTTTCCCTATGTATGCAAACGCAGGTGTAGTGGTGTAGCGGCTCACCACTGCACTGGCATTTGTCCCTGCAAGGTCGTGCAGGTCATAGCGCAGTGCAAGCGCCTTTGGCCCCCATTGGTCGTCTTTGACTTTGTCCACATCTACAAGTCGTAGAAGCGGAGAGTTTATCCAGTGACGCTCTTCCCTTGCTGTGAGTAGTAATTCATGGTGCTGCTGCCAGAACCGCGCGTGTGATTGCACAAGCCAGAATTTCGCCTGTGGGTCGCTTGTATTTGACCACGCCCCGCATTCCGCATACAGGTCCGAACCTTTGACCGGGTCTGACCATAGTTTCAGGTTGAGATGATGCATCGGTTTTGCAATATTCCACCTGAAATCACTTGACTCGTAAGATGCTGTCTCCAGTTCGTAGTAACCGCCAACTCCTGTCCCTGCCATCAGAACGCTGGAAGCATAAACCATAGTGCCGGCAATGATAGAAAAAATAATCGCTCTCTTTGAGCAACACATAGGACTTTATAACCCCTGCGGAGGCTGTCTGACACCCCCTACAGATGAACAGTTAACGAACTCATGTAAGTGATGCCAAGTGCTTTATGAATACCAAAGTCAAAACCGAAAGTGAGCATGTTCGCCCGAAACCCGATACCACCAACCAATAACCCATAATGCACTCCCATTCTCAGTGAAAGGATGTCCTGAAACCATACTTCGCTTAAAAGTGATGAGTTCTTCACAAGGTCGTGCCATCTGCCGTTCATCGTCCGCACAGCCGCTGACAGCACCACGGGTGGAAAAGGATGACAGTATATCTCACCAAGCAAATCTGCTGAATGAGTAATCCCTGCTCCTCCGGAGAGAAGATGCACCGCTGGCGAATTGAGATTAAGCCCTGCAAAGCCAAAAGTAATGAATGTGGCTGGACTGATTCGTACGCCGAGGTCATAGCTCACAACATATTCTGGTCCCGCATACGCAGGGTCGTCTTCCCGGTAACCGGGAGCGCCTGCGCCAAGAAATTTTACCGCTCCGCCAACCGCTACTATACCAATTGCAAAACTACTGCCGCAAGCGACCATATCCTCAAAGTACGCACCGCTCATAGTAACACGCTCAAAATTGCATGCGAGAACTTGCCTGCCAAATGGAACACCGACACCAAGCGATACCTGGTACACGCTGGTCTGGTTGTAAGGCAGTGCACCCACCATATCAACAACCGGTGAAGAAAGAGTCGCAGAACCCGCTGGATTTCCAGGCAAAACCCCTTCATTCTCATATTGCGGCAGAACTATCCCAGCAAATAGCAAAACAGGTCTCGCTACTGCCGCAAGCACTACAATGGAAAACAATACTCGCTTAACCATAAAACTTAACGAACAGCATATACTGGTTCAATACATCACTTTTCGAGGTCGGCGCGCCGGCGTTCTCTACAAGCGGGTGCTTGGTTCTCCGCCACGCAAGCTAAATAATATTCTGAAGTAACTAGGCGGAGAACCGCAGCGAGCGTCGGCGAGCAAATATCATCCATAACTACATGCGAGCGTGCCCGCGGTAGAGACGCCAGGCAGCCGACCCATGACTGTCTACTATGTATCTGAACCTATGAACAGCACAAGTAGAACTCAGCGTATTAAAGCAAATGGCACGTTCTTGCGCCTGATTCTATCTGATTCGCCCTTTATTGCAAAAAAGTAAATCCCACCAGGCGCGGTCTTGTTGTTATCATCCAGACCATCCCATACATAGGAAACATGAAACTGCTCTGCTCCCGGAAAACTAATTTCTCTGGTTTCAAACTGTTTTACGAGATAGCCGTTGAGGTCGTATATCGCCGCATCAAGCTCGGCCGGTCTGGAGACATAGAAGCCGAACTCAATAGTGTCCCCTATACCGTTTCCGTCAGGGGAAAATACGGTGCTGGTGCGGGAAACCTCAGAAATAGAAAATGATATTTCTGCGTAGGTGTCATCCGGGACGCCATCGTTATCTCTATCTATTATGACTTCTGCGGTTCTGTCCACATTTGGAAGGTACTTGTTCAGAGGAGCGGAATCGCCACCAAGTGCCGACTCGTCGCAGAGCGCAGCGACAACCCTTATTTTTGCACCAACAGGAACTTTGCCATTGCCAAGACCATATAGCACATCAAATGGAACTTTCATCTCACTTCCACCGCTTGTGTAAGAAAAAGAAGTCGCAACCTGCACGCCGTTTGAACCGGTCAAATCCCGGCTTGCCGTAGGTGTAAGTACCTGATAGAAGTTTCCTTTTGCTCCGTCCCACGACCCGAAGAAAAAATCAATAGCACTCCCATCCCAGAACCGCGCACCTTTCTGCCAGTTATCTATGGAAGTCAGGTCCGTAGCGCCTTGAGACAATTCAGGGTTCACATCCATATACAGGAGCCACCCGCATCCATCAACAAAACCCTGTATCCCGAGGTAAAGGTTGTTTTGGTCCCATGTAACATACAACGCATCTATCGCGCCCTTACTCCATTTGCTATCGCCCGCCTCGCCAGCAATGTTCTCGTCAGAACAGAAACTACTAAGGTCACCATCTACTTTGATTCCATGATAACTCGCTGACAGGACTGCACCGCCAGAGAAAAGAACGCAAACCGTGATTATCATCCCGAGCCGGGTTCTATTCATCCTCCAGGTACTTCTCCCAACAGTCCGGCCGCACCCGTGCTCGTCACGTCCTTGTTCAGCGCTCAACCAGCACCTCTCTTTCAACGCGCCTTGATGCATCATAGAGCGCCTGATACACGGTTTTCCTTCCACTCAAGCACGCGTACATCTCAGCGTTCACGACCTCTTCAAGCCGGGAATATTCAATTACCGGCGGACGTGCAATTGCAGTCGTCATCTGTTTCATAAACACCTCTAGTTCCGGCGATTCCTTGAATTCTACCAGTGGATACGCATTGAGATTTACAGGAATCTGACCGAGTGTGTTGCACCATTTTGCCTGTATTTCCGGCGAGGTCAGAAACCTCAGGAATTCGTATGCCATCTCAGGATGTTTACACTCCCTGAAGACAACAATGTTGGTACCGCCGACATTGGTAGATGTCCCGCGGGGTCCCTCCGGAATTAGAGCAACCCCAAAATCAACCCCTGCGTCTTTAAACTGCTGGACATTCCAGGGACCGCTAAAAATCATTGAATACATGCCGTTCTTGAATCCGGTATCAGGGTCTATCGCACCTGCCTGCCATGCACCTACCTCAACACGGTGCTTCTGGTAAAGGTCTACTTTGAGCTGGAACGCAGCGACTCCCTCATCGCTGTCAAGAAGACATTTCGTCCCGTCTTCGCTTAAGAATTTGACGCCAAAAGTGTTGAAGAACGGAAAAGTCCACCACAGGGAATTGTGCATTGCAAATCCAAAGCGGTCCGTGCGCCCGTCTCTATCAAGGTCACGGGTTAGTTTCTTTGCGACCTGTATGAATTCATCCCAGTTTCGTGGAGGTACTGTAATTCCTGCTTCCATGAAATGTTTCTTGTTGTAAAACAGCGCGACGCCAGTGGTCTGGTCAGGGATGCCCCAGATTCCACCTTTCAATATGTTTGAATTGATAGCAGCCGGGACATACTCGTGAATTATTTTGTCTGCACCAAATTGCTTCAGGTCAATTATGGAATTAGACAGGACAAGGCGGGGAACGAAAGCAACATCTACTCTTGCTATGTCAGGCGCTGTATGGGTAACCATTGAGGTCATATATTTCATTTCGTGACCTTCCCACGGCACACGCTTCACATGAAGACGAACGCCAGGATTTCTTCTCATAAACTCTTCTGCTATCTTCAGAAACACCTTATGCTCTGCTTCGTTGTAGGTCTCCCATATTGTTAGAATAATTTCCTCTGCAGGGGCGCTTGCCTTTTTTTCACCCTTTGCGCAGCCAATCAGCACACACATACCAACTAAGAGCAGCGCAATTTTCTTCTTGTGTTTCTGAAATTCCAGCATCTTTACTCCTTTAGCGCGCCAACGGTCATGCCCTGAATAAAGAATCTCTGGGCAAATCCAAAGATTATTGCAATCGGAACAATGGAAAATGCACTCGCAGCCATCAGTTTTGTCCATTCGGTGGTATATTGACCACGAAAGAGCGCAAGACCAACAGGCAATGTCAGAAGAGGTGAATCAGGGGTATTTACTACAAGTTGCCACAAGAAGTTATTCCAGTGAAAGAGAAATGTAATCAAAAAGACCGTTGCTATCGCCGGCATAGACAGAGGCACTACAAATGTAAAGAATATTCGCCAGTCGCCTGCCCCATCTATTTTCGCCTGTTCAATCACAGAGTCAGGCAAGGTCTCCATATACTGCCTCAACAGGAACAATCCCCATACGCTTGCGAGATGTGGAACAAACATTCCCTGATATGTGTTAACCCAGCGAAAAGTACTGACGAGTGCGAACTGCGGTACTAAATAGACCATGCCTGGCACCATCATTGTTGCAAGAAGAGTCCAGAAAAGTGGTTCTTTGCCGGCAAAATCCTTCTTCGCAAAAACATATGCGCCCATACTGCACATCAATGCTGTAACTGCACCACCTGCGGTCGCAACTACTAAACTGTTCAGAAAGAACTTTCCGAACGGATAGTCGGGATTTTTCCAGACGGAAGCAAAATTAGAGAACAGTGGTTTTGCCCACGAAAAATCAAATGTAAAAGCGTGCCCTTCTTCCTTGAGCGCAACCCACAGCATCCAGAAGAACGGGAACAGCATTGCTACAGCCATAATTACAAGGACAACCATGAGCGCTCCGCGGCGGAATCTTCTCTTCAACTCTTCAAGACGGGATTCGTTTATTTCTTCTTCCTCAAGTCCTGGTTCAGCTCTTTTCACCTTATCATGTTTCCTCGGGCAGTGCCCTGCAATTTATCTTGTCCGCAGTGCGCGTGCATTCGCATAGGAAATCCCGAGCGTGACAAGAAGCAAAACGAAAGATATGGCTGCTGTGTAACCGTAGCGCATTGTCTGCCAGTTCTCAAAAAGGTAATACCCTGTCACGCGTGTCATTCCCTGAGTTACACCACCGACAACTGCATAGGGTCTGCCGCTTGTCATTGCAAAGAATTCAGCAAAAGCATTCAATGCCTGAATCATTCCTGTTATTGACAGGAACAATACTATCGGTTTAACCAGCGGCAGAGTAATCAGCCAGAATTTCTGTCCAGCGTTTGCACCATCTATATCTGCCGCTTCGTACACGGATGTTGGAATATTTTGTATTGCTGCAAGGAACAAAATCATCCCGAATCCGAGCCCTTTGAGAACCACTGCGAATGCAACACCGAGCATTGCAGTCCTTGGATTGCCCAGTATGCCTGTCTGCGAAAAATAAGTTATTCCAAGAGAACTGAGAAACCTGTCAAGAATGCCGTAGTGTGGACTGTATATGAAAACCCAGATAATTCCAACTACAAGCATGTCAAGAACATTTGGAAGAAAATAGGCGGTTCTAAAGAATTTTACTCCCTGCAGTTTCTGATTCATAACTACTGCGAGCAAAAGAGAACCCAAGACACTGAATGGAATGCAGAGCGCTGCGTAGTAGAATGTCATTAAAAGTGACCACCAGAAGCGGGGGTCCTGCAATAACTCCAGGTAATTTCCAAAACCAACAAACTTCATTGTGGTGAAACAGTTAAACAGGTCGGTTGTCCACGATACTCTGTTCACGCTCAGCCACATAGAGTAGAAAATTGGATAGGCAAGGAATATCCCGAAGACAATCAAGAAAGGCAAAAGAAATACATACGAAACCATGGTGTTCTGCCGCACAGTTCTTTTCATAATCACACTCCCGTTATCCACGGTCCGCTGCGCCAGCAGCCGACTCAGTGTAAAGTTACCTGCGTGGTACTACCCCAGACCATGTTATTCCTAAATAGTGGCTAAGCGAGTTGTCCAGCATTCCGGTAGTTGCGGTAAGCGCATAGTCAATGCTAATACTGGAAACCCTGATGGTTGCTCCGCAGCCAAACCGCCTGAGGTCGTAGCCAGCGCGTAGAGTGAACGGCTGTTTATTGGGCGATATTTCCAGCCCAAACGCAATGTCACTCTCTATTATACTTCTCCTGACCGAATAATCAATAATTACCCTGTACCAGTCCCGTTTGTAACTTACACCTGCTTCTAACTGGAGTGGGAGATGTTGAGTGCCAAGAACGCCAACCTCAACAGGGACCAAATTTGACGCACAGATACCAAGTGAACCCCATGTAAATGGATAATAGAGCCCGAGGTCACAGGTCATTTTGGAAGATTTTTTTCCGTAGCTCTCACAGAATCCTTTTAGATATTCATCCGGTGCATACTCCTGACTGAGACTCTTGATTCTAACTCCCACAAAAGAACCGGAGAGCTTGCCTGCCAGATAAAGCGAACCGATGTTCTCTTTATAGAGTTCACTGGCAGAGAAGGAACTGAATCCTGCCCCCAGCGTTACTATATCAAGCGGATACACGCCAAGGACAGTGCACTGAGACCAACTGGTGTTATACCAGCCAGGCACGAGTTGCGATGGCCCACCAAGTCCGCGGAATAATATCGCTGAATCGGCAACGAGAATCATGTTTCCCGGAACAGCAATCAATGCAGGGTTTTTGAGAGAAACATAATCGTTGCGGACAAGCGTTACAGCCGCACCTGCAAGTCCAGCAACCCGCGCCTGCTCAGGGTCCTGGAAAACAGCACCCGAGCGCACGCCGTTTAAGATAAGCATGGCGCAAACAATCAGGAACATTCTGTTTAAGTTTCTCATCTGACCACCACCACTGTTCCTGAGATTACTTTACTTCCTGTCTTAATCTGGTAGATATAAGGTCCACACTCAACAATGTTGTCGCGCTCATCAACTCCTGCCCAGTCAGTGCCTTTTAGAGTTTTGACCTTTCGTCCAGCCCGGTCATAAATCACAATCTCTATATTTTCTAACTGACCGCGGAAGTTGAAACTAACACATTCTCCTCTATCAGGCACAAACATAGGTCTTGAAACTGATGCCAGTTCTGTTTCATCACCAGCCGGTGCTTCGGATTCAAAAATGGCGTAGCGTCCAAGATGCTGAGTTGTTGCTATCAATGTGTTGCGCGAGATGTCAAGTTCCGAATTGAGGCGAACCCACCGCGCCCCATCCCAGTACCACATTGAAAGTGCCTGCTCCGTAACCTCAAGGGCGCTTACATCGCTATCAAAATACTTCAGCCGGATTTGTACCGGTTTTGAAAAGGTAAAACCTATTTTGTTTCCAGCCGTATCTTCGCACCAGAAATCGTACACCGCAACAGGTATGCGGCAGGTGATACCAATATTTTCCAGTGGCACCTGGCTATCCGCTACAAGTATTCCCTGGCTTTGATATGCGCCGAAAATACTCACAGTCCCCTTTCCACAATTTGAAGCAAGCAGGAGAGATGTTCTGCCTGAACTTTCACCTGAATCCGGCAAAGAAACCTCACCGCCGTTCACAAGATTGCAGGTCAGTTCCTGCGTATCATCTATCTTTAGAGTAACTACTGAGCCGTTTCCGGGAAAGTCGCCGCTTCTTCCATCGTTCTTTACTGCGTGAATATAGTAGTAGATTGTGCCTTCATCGGTAACGCTTGCCGGAATATCCGCTTTCCCTGATGAAAAACTGACAGATGTATATGTGGTGTCTTCCTTGCGCTTGTAATAGAGAGTTGCGCTTTGAATCTGGCCGGACGGCTCAAACTGCGCTACAATTTCAATTGGTCGGCCGGGATATGCAAACGCTGTCACGGGAGTATGTCCAATCATTGGCGGAGAATATGGCGTAGCTGACACCTGACTGCTTGTATCGCTTTCATTACAGCTGGTATCCACACTTGTGACACAGAAATAGTATGTGGTCTCGTTTGACAGTCCTGTCGCCTGAAACTGATTGCTCGCAAGCGGCGTGGAATTTAATCTGTCTCCTTTCAAACCTTGAACAGTGCTCTGCCATACATAGTAACCTGCAAGGTCGCAAGCAGATGTAACCTTCTGCCACTGTAAATTAACACAGCAATCTCCGGCAGTTGCTGAAATATTTTTAGGAATCGGAGGTGGAGTAAAATCGTCACCCGGAGAAACCCCCGAATCCGCGCCACAATCGCCGTCTCTGTCTACTGGTACTACACACCAGGCGCTGAACTTGAACTGGTCATACCAGTTAGCGCCGAAATCATCTTCCTGGTTCGGAATTGCCTCATGGACACTTCCGATGAGAGTCCCATCGTCGCCTGCTGAGAGAGCCACAATAATTTTCAACATTGCGTGTTGCGGAACGCCACCTGGAACCCCGGGGAAGAGAACGCTCCAAGGTATGCCGAGCTCTGCAGAACCGGAAATGCCGCTGCCTCCCCCCTTACTCGCTCCGTTCGCTTGGCCTGAGAGGTTATCGGTTTGTACAGTTGTCGTGATTCTAAAGAACCTGAAAGATGGGTTGTCCTGCATTTCATAGAGTTCCCATTGATAGTCAGGCTTGAACGATTCCGGGAAAAGATGATTTTTCCTGTGCCAGTATTCAAGACCGGAAGCGTCTGTTATGTCGCCAAATCCCCAATCGTCCACTATATCAAGATAGACCCATACTCCGTTTCCCTCCTGTGCGCCTGATACCCCAAGATAAAGATTATTTGCATCCCATGTACAGTAGAGGTCATAAAGTTCATTCTTGTCGCCCCAGGGTGAATCATAATGGAGGTCGGCATAAATCAGTTCGTCACTTGAGAAATCACCTATATCCCCGTCCACTAGAATAGTATGTGGAGTTAATCCAAAAGATGTGCTTGCTATTGCAAACAAAAAAGCGCTAATTAGAGATAGCGCTCTGCTCACTAGAATTTGCCTCCAAATGAGAACCGGTGAGTATAGCCAAGGTCGCCATACGGCACAAACGCATAGTCAATATAGTAGTTATAGATTCTAAATCCGCAGCCGGAAGTCAATCCAGATAGCGCGCCAAGCACATTTCCGCCAACTCTTTGCTTGTAACCTGCACGCAAAGCAATGCGTCCCCAGAGCCACAATTCAGCACCTGCTTTCACAGTAAGGTTGTTGTCAATCGGCTGTTCCGCCTCTATTGCAAGAAGCAATCCGTCTCTGAAATATGAGCCACTTGCTCCAAGCCGGACAATTAACGGGATGGATTCGTGCATCCGGTCAAATTTTAGCGACCCGCCGATATTCTGCACTGCAATGCCTGCTCGCCATACTCCACCAAGCATCGGCTCCTCTGCGAGTATTCCTATATCGCTGGATAGCGTATCTGCCTCAGCGTCATCAATTGATTCAGCAATATACTTAATAGATACGCCTGCTCCAACTTGTGTGGATAGTTTCCTGCCTGCTGCAAGCACCCCAAGCTTATCCCATGCGCCCCACCTATCATCCAGAATCAGGTAGCCGTCATAATTATTCGCTATGATGGTGCGTGGAATACCATCCGTATGAAGGTAACTCATATTAAGCCCGAGAGTAAACCAGTTCAAAACTGGCTGGACATAACAAAGTGAATGATACTTAATATCCTGGAACCATTCAATGTGCATTGCGGAAAATTCAATTCTGTCAAGATAGGCAAGACCTGCAGGATTCAATAACACGCTTGCGGCGTCATCAGCGATACCAACAAATGCTTCTCCGAGCGCAACAGGCCTTGCAGCAGTCCCGATTTTGAGGAAGCTGCCAGAAGTAGTGCCAGGACCTTTTGCATCAGCAGGCGCTGTTCCACTTATGCCTATCATAAACATTAGCACCATGATTACAACCACTTTGCGTCTAAACATAATAGTCCTTACGCACCGTCACTCCTTGCCGCTGGAGGCGGTCGGTGCGCCGACGTGACACTACCTTATTATTCCAAGTTTTCCGATAAATCTCTTTTGTCCTTTCGTCAGAGTGTCGTCCTTAGCAACGAAAATATAGAGACCGCTTGCAACTGCATAACTATTATCATTTGTCGCAGACCACTGGAACTCTCCTATATCGTCTGCCTCAAGGTTATATCGCACAAGTTCTCCTGCAATATTGTAGACGCATATCTGCGTGTTCTCGGTCAGATTCGTAAATATGATACCTGAATGCGGGTCCTCTGGAGAATATAGCCGGCCAGTTTCATCCTTTCCATCATACGGCCGCCAGGGGTTGGGATAAACTACAACATTTGACAGGTCGTCTGCAGCTTGCCCGCGTGCCAGGAGACAAAAAATTGAAAGATACCGGACCTCGGCTCTGACGACGCCGGTATTGATATCCGGCTCATTAATTCCTCCGTCGCGAACTTCTTCCCAGTAACAATTTTCTTCGTTCAGGCGGTAAACCCTCAACCTTGATACTTTCACAGGATGCTTATCTCCTTCGGAATAGTCAAGTATGCCGTCCCTGTTTTTGTCCGCAAAAGGTATTGATATTGTGAACAACTCATTGTTCAGCCGGTCAGGTTTGCCATCACGATTTGCATCCCTGTATATACTTGTTTTGCCTGCATCCGTAGCTGAGAACGAAACTATAGTGTTTGAAATATCCGACACATCTTGATTTTCCTTGAGAAGCACAAGTTTACGAATCCCTGATGCGCCGGAATTTGCGGTTTCAATTGCCTTGTTCGTGTCACTAAGAGATTCTTGCTTAGATATTTCAACGCGGTTACATATTGAAACGACTGCCTGAGCTGTTGGCAGAGATTGCGCGGGAATATCCACTTCAATTCCTGTATTCTCATCCTGTGCGCCAATTCCGCGCGAACCCTTCCTTAAGAGCGTCTTCTCATGCGCCTGTGCCCTGTACCCCGCAACACCCAATGCTGACTTTGAAATGGTCGCTTTCGTCCAGTTCCCGTAAAATGCCATTATGGTGAAGTAGAAAGACGGACATGTTTCGCCATAATTGATTGAAACGAAATCTTCCTTTGTGCCGGGATAGGATGCACGCAGTCGTCCCGATTTTGTTATGTCTTCCACCTGTCCTGCAGCGGTCACCTCACAGGTGGAGGTTAGAACAACATAGTGATGAGCGGGGCCAAGCGACTGAGAAGAACCAGGAGAAGTCCAGCAAAGTTCAACCATCCCTGTTTCATTTGCGGGAGATGTTTCAAGGTTAGCAACACCTGCCACATCCGAAAGCAATTGCCAATCAGGCAGGCGACCGGAAATATCCGGTGGAACACACATTATATGTTTAGAGAGTGCGGTGGTGGTTCCATCTAAAAGACAGGCAATTTTGTAGTAGTAACTGACATTGTTGGTAAGACCGTCGTTTACCCATTGGTAACCACCGGTAGAATAAACAAGCGCGTAGTTTTCATCAGGAGCCGTACTGCTTCTATAGATGAGAAAATTACTTTGAGTTACGAAAGGATTTTGTTCCCATGTAAGGGTGACAGTTTGGTCTGATGCGGAACCTTTGAACACAAGAATCTGTTCCGGTAGAATTTCATCTACTGTTGGCACACCCCAGAAATCATACATATGGAGCACCCCTTTACCATTGTCCCTGACAAGCACTTCTCTGTATGGTTGTCCAGGAAGAGGGTCTGGCTCCGGAGTTTCTCCGCTTATGTAGTGGTAGCGGAGTGGTTCATGCTCATTTATTGGAAGAACCAGCATAGTTTGATACTCTCCACCGCTACCAGAAAGCAGTAACTTCTTCTCGCCCATTAGAGGGTCTTGCTCCCAGTAAAGTTTCTCTTCCGGAGAGGCGTTTTTCTTGGTTAAATGAAAAACCACAGTGAGATATGGTCCAGGCACACCCCATGCGACATTTGAAAATTCACTCATAAGGAAATTATCGTACGCATCCACAGTCCTCATCTTGTAGAAATAGGTAGTCCCGTTTGTGAGGCCTGTGTCACTGTAAATGGAGCCGCCAACAAGTGTAGTTGTACCATTTACAAGGAGATAATTTGAACCATTGGTACTACGGTAGATAAGGTAACCCGCAATATCAAGAATCTTTTCTCCACCGAATGTTGGCTCAGTCCATTCAAGCGAACAGGTTGCGCTTGAAGGCACCACGCGCAGGTTTGCCGGCGGTCGCGGAACGCCTGACCAGTTATCGTTAACCGTAAGCGAAGTTACGCCATAGGGAACATAGACAGAGCGCACCCAGGTGACCTGCTCCCAGAGTTTCTTCGTCTCTCCTGCTACGGTTGTGTACTGGGCGGTGTATTTGTAGTAGTATGTCAAGCCGGGCTGAAGGTAGCGTACCGCCTCGTAAAGATTGTCGGGTCCGAGAGACATAGGGCAGGCAGTTACTTCCCAGTTGCCGAGGTCGCTACCTGCACCGGTGATGTATTTCTGAACAGACCGGAATGGTTCTTTCTCACCTGCGGCGAGCGGGCGCACCAACCCCATTACAAGCCCGCAAGTAAATAGTATGATGAGTGGTTTCAATTTATACGCACCCATTCCATTCTCAATGTCGCACAACAAATACACGAGCGAAGCATCTCACTTTAGCACGGGCAAACCCGTGCCTACAAATGTGCCGCCAGACACATTTTTCTTAACGCCGCACGTGCCTCTGGTACGAGATTCTTCGGCTTCGTCTCAGAATGACAGCGACCCCTTATGTTTCGTCTGTCCTGGGTAAATACACCCGTGTTATCTTACCCTGCACTTTGTATGGATATACCCTGCCATCCTCGTCCGCAGGTGTCAGCCACACCAGATGCCCGTGCTCGGCAACATAGTCCCAGTCCATATGTTCAACCTTGAAATAGACCGGAATCTTCTCTGCTGTCCTCCCAGATGCCATCTGGGTATAGGTATCAGGTGAATCCGTAGCCAATGGACCTACCATTGCAAGGTTAGCGTCCACTACATTTGCGTTCGTAGTTCCCTTGTAGCAGTCAGAAGATGTCACCACATAGTAGTAAGTGTTACCGAGAATCAAGTTGGTGTCATCCCACTGTTGACCATAACCGGCAGTGCTGTAGACAATCTCATAGTAGTCAGTCGGCGATGTTGCCTTGTAAACATAGTACTTTCCGCCTGCGATTACATCCACCGGCTTGAACGCTTCATTGATGGTACCCCAGTCGCTGTTCCACGACCATGACAGCCGTATAGTACTGGTAGCCAGAGGAACTGCTTCAACACTTGACGGTGCGATTGGAGTTGATGCCCAGTTGCAATACACAAAGTACTTACTGATGTCCTGTGGTATCTCCACTTTCCTCCGTGCGTCTCCGCCTATGCTGATGTAGGAACCATTGCCGTCGTCAGTTACTGTCACTGATGACTGGGATGTGATAAACGCCTGGTCACCGCCTTCTGTTGGCACACAGTCGTAGTAAGTTGTCTTGGTCAACAAGCCGGTCGGTGCCCATGTATCAGGTGACACTGCAAAGAACATGAAGTTGTATTTTCCGCCTGGTACCAGGTCAATCTGGTTCTGGTAGGTGCCGTCACCAACCGGTGTCATTGTTGCCATCTGGTCATTTGTCATATCGGCACGACCTGGCTCATTCCATGCGCTGATGCTCGTCCCTGACTGGATACAGATTTTTTTGGTCAGGTC
>Ga0210056_1000712_pt1 | contig 28256 bp, 27 predicted proteins | sample CryGeyCG2014_080_2_FD_183965 | JGI IMG/M metagenome (GOLD analysis project Ga0210056, IMG submission 183965) | Groundwater microbial communities from aquifer - Crystal Geyser CG07_land_8/20/14_0.80 (SPAdes) (version 2) | ecosystem: Environmental > Aquatic > Deep subsurface > Groundwater | place...
CCGTGCAATCTCTGCTCCAGGTGCCCGCAGCATTGCGCGCACCCGGAAAAAGCGCGGCCTTCGATGGAAGCCTGCGGCATAGACGTTTACAGAACCGCTCACAATAACGGTTTCCCGATAAAGGTCGCGAAGACCAGGAATGCGAAGGGCAATTATTACGGCGTGGTGCTGATTGAGTGAGAATAGCAAGGAGGCCTTATGAAGCGAGAAGATCTTAAATGTCCTAAATGTAATTCAGATGAATTTATAACAATGCCAAACCGCTACAATATTTTAAAATTTGTTGATGGAAAATTTGAAGTTGAAAAGTCGGAATTTACTAATGAAAAAGAAAGAATTTTTTGCCGTGACTGCAGCATTGAGATTGATGAAACAACTTCATTAAGAAATAAAAAAGTCGTTTTAAAAAACAAGTTAAATTAGAATAAAACTAATAGGTGATAAAGTGAGCAATCAAACAACCTTGACTTCAGAGAAAGAGTTGCATAAAGCAATTTTACAGGAAAAATTAAAAGGAACTCCCGACATTGAGATAGGTAAGAAATATGGAGTCAATTTTAAATTTATTGAGAAATTAATTACAAAATCAAAAGGTATTAATATAAGTAATTTAAATGTTTCTAAAAAGATAAAAACACTTGTACCCAATGATTTCAAAGAAGAACAAACAACAATATGGAGCTTCAAATCACGAGGTAGTTGGGCAACACATAGCGGAGAATACAGAGGAAACTGGTCTCCTTATCTTCCAAGAAATGTAATCCTTAAATATTCAAAGCCAGGCGAAATAGTTCTGGATTATTTCTGCGGCGCAGGAACTACGGCAGTTGAAGCTAAACTATTAGGTAGAAGATGCATCGCTTTTGATATAAACGAAGAAGCCGTAGAACTTTCAAAAAAGAATATGGATTTTTCAATACCACCTCAGTTTAATCTCGGTGATAACGGGAACATAACTGAGTTTTATGATCCTGATGTTAAAGTAGGCGATGCAAGAAATCTTTTAACAGTCAAATCAAGTTCTATCCATTTAATATGTGCTCATCCACCTTATGCAAATATAATTCAATATACGGATTCAAAAGAGGGCGATCTTTCCCAGTGTGATATAGATGAATTTTTATTGGAAATGGCAAAGGTAGCAAAAGAGAGTTATCGTGTTCTTAAAACAGGCAGGCAGTGTGCAATTCTAATTGGGGACATGAGAAGAAATAAGAATGTGGTTCCTTTAGGATTTAAAACGATAGATGTGTTTGAAAAAGTTGGCTTTAAAGTAAAGGAACTTATTATTAAAAGGCAGCATAATTGTAAAACAACCGGATTTTGGTATGACAATAGCGTTAAATTTAACTTCCTATTGCTCGCACATGAATATTTAGTGATTTTCGAAAAACCCAAACCTAAATTTGAATATGTGTATGAAACAACAACAGGATATACAGCACTTACTCCAATCATGGAAAAGATGCCTCTTAAGAAGAAATTGGATACACTTGAAACAACAACAGTCTGGGTATTGCCAGAAAAAGGTTTTGAAGAGCAGTTAAATAAGAATATAGTTGAAAGATATTCAAGGGGAAATTATTTAACTATATCATTTACAAAACCTAAAGATGCGAAAAAATTAGGAAGTCAAAAAAATAAGGATTTGCTTTTTATAAAACATCCATTCGAAAACTTAGTTCGTATCAATATTAAATTGCATTTGCAAAAAATAAAAGTCATTATAGAAAAACAAATGCCAATAATAATTAAAAATGGGTTTGTTATAATACAAACTCAAGATATAAGAATGAATAAAAATGTTATCTTAATGGCAAAGTATATAATAAATAATATAATCATTGATGGTTTATCGTTGAAAGAAATTATTATTGTTATCAAAGAAATACAAAATCAGGAGCCTCGAAAAGAAAATAGCAATTTGAAAATAAGTCATCAATATTTACTTGTTTATGAAAGGAAATACAATGGAAACTAAAAGAAATATCTATGTGCACAAAATTAAATTGGCACCTTTAAAAATTAAGAATCAACCAAGAGAAAAATTTAGCAAAAATATGATTTAACCCCCCGCGGCTTGCCGCGGGGTAATTCAAAGTTCATTCAGAAAGAATATCGAAATGCGAATACATCCATCGCTAAATTAAAGAAAGAGATATCTTTATTAATGTTAAAAAAACAGTGGAATATAGATGATTTATCAGATTATATAAAAGATAATCCCAAGAGTTTTTTAATTTTTCAAGAAGTATTTCAAATTTCGAGATTTACTAATACTCAACTTATACATTTTGTTTTTGATGTGACAAAATTAAATTCTTTAAACCTCGATGCTATATATGAATATATGATATTAAACCTAAAGCATGATAATAAATTTAGAAAGATTTATTTAGATAAAGTGCAGCGTAATTTAAAATACGAAGATTTTATTAAAATAATAACACAATATGATAAACATTATCTTATAGCAATCTTTAAGATGACTATTGCAGAATATATTAAAATGATAAGCGAAAAAAATAGTAAGAATTTTTATACATTAGAAGAACGTATTATAAAGAATGAATTTGAAGATTTTTCTATAAGATTTTCTCATTATCTTTTAGAAAATTTAAAATTAAATGAAACGCTTGAAACAATAAACATAGAGAAATTTTTGCATAATAAAAGAATAGCTAAGGATACAAAAGGCCTTCATGGTAATTATCCAAAAATTAGAATAATAAAAATTTTAGAGAAAAATGGTTATCAAAATATAGATAAACTTTTAAAAGAAAATAAGATAAATTTAATAAAAAATAATATAAAACAGCAAATTAGTACATTTCCAGAAAATAATAAATTATTTTGTACTGAAAAATTTGTTGAAAATGTAGTAAAACCAAAAAGTAAAAAGCTTAAAAAATTTGATTTAATAATATTTCAGAATTATAAACCTAAATATTTATTTGAAATAAATTTTTATTCAACAGGAGGTACAAAAATTGGAATAAATGAAGATGAATATGTAGAATTAAATGAATATGTAAAAGAAATGAAAGAAGATTTTAAATTCTGCTGGATAACAGATGGAAACTATTGGTTAACCTTAAACGGCAAAAACCGTTTTTTGAGTTTATTAAAGAATTTTACTCAAATATTAAATATTAACACATTTGAAGAAAATATTGATAATTTCAACAATTAACTAATCAAGGGTGTATAAGAAAATGAAGCATGTAGGAATCGCGGCGTGCAGCGCAGAAGGCGCGGTAATATACTTTTCTGTTTTTAATAAAAAATGTTAGTTAAAAGAGGTGCAAGTGGATATTCTTGGTGTTTCTATATCTGCGCTCCTCGCCGATCTTCTTCTTTTTGGAAATGAAAAAGAAAACGAAGAGAAAGACATCAAAGCAGATACTTCCTTGCCAAGTAAAATTCTAGATATTGAAGGAATCGGAACAGTTAAATTTATAACTCCTTCACAGAAACTTTTTCAGGAATCTTTTGATATCTATACCTCTATATTTTTTAATACAGAAGAAAAAGAAGACATAAAACATTGTGACGCAATAGAAAATGAATTAATTGCCAAAGGCATAATTACTGATGAGACAAAAAGGAAGGAACAAGAAATAGAAATCGCGCTTTCAACTACTTTTGAAAAACTAAATAATATAACAGACCCCGAAGAAAAGAGCAGAATAGAAAAAGAAGTAGATGCCTTAAGAAATAAAAAAGTTCTAAATTTTATAAATAAAGCATTAAATTATAAAAATTCCATAGAGTATAAGGCTTTTAAAGAGTCAAATATGTTTTTAGTTCTAAAATGTATCTTGACCATTGATGATAAACCATTATTTGAAACAAGAGAAGAATACGAAAAATATAGAATAGAGAAAAGAAATTCTATGAACGTATTATTAAAAGAATTTATGAATTTCATTGGAGAACCGTACGAAAAATTTTTCGATTAAAGAATTAAATCAAAAGAAGACAAAATGACGAAACACATAGGTATCGCGGCGTGCAGCGCAGAAGGCGCGGCGTTATGCCGATAAAGTAAGGAAAATAGCAAAACAGTTTCTAATTATTTTTGCCGGGAAGTAACTAAGCGGTAGTTGAAGAAAAAACAATATTGAAGACAAGCCTAAAATTGTCATAAGCACAGTTTTTAAGCGGGAGCAGATTCGATGAATAAAAAAGAAGTAATAAAAAAATATACAGAGAGCCATAAATATTTTTCTTTATCTCAAATCGTTAAAGAAACCAATTTAAATAAAAAGATATTGAAGGATTATTTATCTATATTTAAAAAAGAAAAGAGGGTTTTTAGTGCGGGACAAGGGATATATAGTTCTATAAAAGAAACCTTTGAATTGGTTGAAGACAGCAGGACTTATACATTATTAAAACACCTTAAAAAGAATTTTCCTTATACCGATTTTTTAATATGGAATACAAGACAGCTTCAATCCCTGTACCATCATACACAGCTGCACCATATTACATTCATTGATGTAGAAAAAGATGCTATTTTGCCTTTTTATGAAAAAATATCCAAGGAATATATTGAAACCGTAATTGAAAAACGATCCAGGGCATATTATAACTCATTCAATATAAAACTTAATCCTGTGGTAATAAGGAGACTTGTTTCCCGTTCATTAAAGCCGAAAAACAATCATATCCCACAAGCCGAAAAAGTATTAGTGGATCTGTTTATGGACGTTGATAAGTATAAATATATTTCTTCTTCAGATTACTGGAAGGTTTGGGAGGAATTGTATCCCAGATATAGAATAGATATTGGATTTGTGTATAACTATGCTAAACGCAGGGGATGTTTGGAAAGTATTTTCCAACCAATAATTAGTTTATCGAGGAAATATGAAATAGACTTTTGCCAACTACTCCAGGAAAGTGGCAAGAGTCTATAATTAGACAGAAGGGTGAATGGCGGGGAAACTGTTAAGCAAAGATATTCTTGAAAAGCAGAGACGGGAAATAGGATTTAAAGACCCTGTTATTTTTGAGAAAGCAGTTTATGCTTTAAATTTACTTGCCTGTCTTTTGGAGTATTATCCCAATCTGATTTTCAAGGGAGGCACAGCGATTTTACTGTATTCCTTTCCGCCTGTACGATTTTCGATTGATATAGATATTTTGCTGGAAGAAAAAGAAAGAAAGGAATTAGAAAAGAGCTTAAAGGCATTAATTGACAATTCAAATTTATTTAAATCCGTAGAAGAAGATAAAAGGAAAAGCGATATACCAAAATCACATTACAAATTTTACTATAATTCAAAATATACCGTTGTAGAGCAGTATGTGTTGCTGGACATTGTTTTTTGCGATAATCCATACCATAAGCTGATAAAGAAGAATTTAAACAGCCTTCCCTTATTAATCCTTAATGAAGAATTGCAGGTAAGGATTCCAACGCCTGAAGGTTTGTTTGGGGATAAAATGGCAGCCATTTCTCCGGATACAATCGGCATACCTCTGAATGAAAAAAGAGAAATGGAATTTGTGAAACAAGTAATTGATCTTGGAGGGTTATTTAACCTGATTGGCAACACGGAAGATATAGGAAAGACTTTTTCGGGAGTAGCAAAGATTGAAAACAAATTCAGGAAATCCAATCATTCAGAAGAGAAAATATTGGGTTCAATCGTTGACTTAGCTTTTAAGTACTCACAATTTTTGCTGAAAGGCTCAAAAGATACTTATCAGGAAACAGAATATTTGAATAACGGATTAAAAAGAGTAAGAAACCACTTAGCAAGTAGTTATAATACAAATGACCTGAAGTTAACTTTTGCCAAGATAGTTTATATATGCCGTATTATCAGGGAAAAGATAAGCACGGAGATAATTAAAAACGTGGATTATGGACGTATAAAGAGCAAGGCTCTCGAAGGTAAATATAAGATATTAGAGAGACTAAAGAAGACAAATCCAGATGCATATTTTTATTGGATTTTAGGGACTGTGTTAGATTAAATATTAATATAAGAAAATCTAAAAATGGTAAAACATATAGGAATTGCGGCGTGCAGCGCAGAAGGCGCTGCGTTATGTTATCGGACAATCTGCCTTGAAGGCGAAGCTCTTATGGGCAGCCGAGATATGCATCCGGAAATCACGATGCATACCCATCCGCTGGGCGAGTATATGAAATATGTTGACACCGGCGACTGGAGCGGTGTGGCAGGGTTAATGCTTGATTCGGCACGGAAGCTGGCAAAAGCAGGAGCGGATTTCGTGATCTGCCCTGATAACACCATACATGAAGCATTTGACATAGTAATAGAGAAATCGCCGCTTCCCTGGCTCCATATCGCGGAAGAAGTTGCGAAAGAGGCAAGGCGCAGGAAATTCAGGAAACTCGGTATACTGGGAACGAAATATCTGATGGAAGGCCCTGTTTATCCGGAAAAACTGGAAAAAGCAAAAATAGGATACATTGTTCCCGACGCTGACACGCGCAGAAAAATAAACGCGATAATATTCAATGAGCTTGTAAAAGGCGTGTTTAAAGACAAATCCAGGAAATATTTTACAGGGGTCATAAGAGAACTTAAAAAGCAGGGATGCGGCGCGGTTGTGCTTGGCTGCACGGAAATACCGCTGTTAGTTGCGCAGCAAAGTTCACCGCTTCCTATACTTGATTCCACCAGGCTTCTCGCAAGAGCCGCTTTGAGAGAAGCGATTAGAGTCAAAGAGTCATAGAGTCAGAGAGTCAAAGTTGTAACTCAGGGCTTTAGCCCTGATGTCAAACCTAAAGGTTTGAGTTACAGAAATCTGTGGAAATCTGTGTCAATCTGTGGTTAAAAAGGATGTAAAATGGAAGAAGACCTGATAAATGAGCGGAAGAAAAAGATAGAAGACCTGAAGGCAATGGGGATCGAGCCGTTCGGCCGCAGGTTCGCCCCGACGCACACCACCGCGGACATTTTGCAGAAATACGGGGAGAAACAGTTTGCCGAAGGAGAGGAGTCCGCGGAGGAAGTTGTTGTGGCGGGCAGGATCATGACGATACGCGGCCACGGAAAGGCGGCGTTCGCCAATATTCAGGACAGGTTGGGTAAGGTCCAGATCTACATCCGCCAGGATGTACTCGGCGAACAGGGCTTCAAGATCTACGAAAAGACCGATATAGGGGATTTTATAGGGGTAACCGGGACCGTATTCCGCACCCGCACAGGAGAGCTTACAGTAAAGGCGAAAAAACTGGATTTCCTCGCAAAGGCCCTGCGGCCGCTGCCGGAAAAATGGCACGGGCTTAAAGACGTGGAAACAAGGTTCAGGGAAAGGTATCTTGACATAATTTCGAATCCCGAGGTTAAGGAAATTTTCCTGCTGCGTTCAAAGACCGTGAAATTCATCCGCGAATTCCTGGACAACAAAGGCTATATGGAAGTTGAAACGCCGATGCTTCATTCGATCGCGGGCGGGGCGATCGCGAAGCCTTTCAAAACTCACCACAATGCCCTTGGCTTGGACCTGTTCCTGCGCATCGCGCCGGAACTGTTCCTTAAACGTCTGATAGTGGCGGGTATGGAAAAGGTATATGAGATAAACCGCAGTTTCAGGAACGAGGGTATTTCAACGCGCCATAACCCGGAATTCACGATGCTGGAGGTTTATACCGCGTACGCGGACTACAAGGACGTGATGGACCTGACAGAAGCTATAATCGGTTACGCGGCTGAAAAAACCGCGGGGAAGAAGAAAATAATGTTTGGCGAAAACGAGATAAACCTGGAATCCCCGTGGAAGAGGACAGGATTTTACGAGGCGCTCAAGGATGCGACAGGCAGGGATTTCCCGGGAATGACGGAGGAGGACGCGAGGAAATTCGCCGGGGAGAAGAACATCAACACAGAGGAATGCGGCGGCAGGGACGAGGTTGTAAGCCAGATCTTTGAAAAAACCGTGGAGCACAAACTTATACAGCCGACATTCATCACGGATTACCCGATAAGCATCTCGCCGCTTGCCAAGTCCAGGCCTGACAACCCGGAGATCGTGGAGCGGTTTGAGCTCTTTATAAACGGAGGGGAAATAGCCAACGCCTATTCTGAGCTGAATGACCCGATAGAACAGAGGAAACGCTTTGAAAAACAGGCCCTAAACCACTCCCCCGATGAAAAATCAGGGTCGGGTTCAGGGCAAGGCTTGGTCGATGAGGATTTCGTAAAGGCGCTTGAGCACGGTATGCCGCCCACAGGAGGGCTTGGCATAGGCATTGACAGGCTGGTTATGCTGTTTGCCGGCGTTTCTTCAATACGCGAGGTCATACTTTTCCCTCAACTTAGGCCGGAAAAGTAATAGTTTACAGAGTTTACACAGTTTACAGAGTTTACAAAGTAAAAGCCGGAGAAAATAGTTTACAGAGTTTATAAAGGCAAAACCAAGGGAAAATGAAGGAAAATAAGGGTTTAGAGAACCTAAAAGTCTGGCAGTTAGCAAGGGATCTTAAAAGGGAAATATATAATATAAGCGATATGTTTCCCAAAAAGGAAGATTACTGTTTAACCTCTCAAATTAGAAGCGCAGCAGTTTCAATAACCGCAAACATAAGCGAAGGTTATGGAAGGTATCATTACCAGGAGAATTTGCAGTTTTGCCGTATCTCAAGAGGGTCAATTTCAGAAACGATAGATCACCTATATACAGCGCTTGACGCTGGTTACATAAATAAAGAAAAATTCGATTTGTTATACACTAAAGCCAGGGAAATTGAAAGAACGCTGAATGGTTATATGAGATATCTGCAGAACTCGAAAAAGCAATTAATGTAGGTTTTACTATATAGACTTTTTTACACTTTATACACTCTGTAAACTTTGTAAACTCTGTAAACTATATAAACTGGAGTTGGCGTGAAAGCAAGCTGGATGATAGCGTGGAAACACCTGCGCAAAAAGAAAGGATTCTTCCTGAACCTCAGCACGTTCCTGTCGATCGCGGGAATAGTGGTGGGGGTTATGGCGCTTGATATAACCCTCGCGGTCATGAGCGGGTTCAACACGGACCTGAAGGATAAGATCCTTGGCATGCAGCCCCACGTGCTTGTATTTAACGATAACGCCCCTCTAAAATACGCGAAAACAATGGACAGGATAGCGCTCTACTTCATGATCAACAAACTCCAGCTGAAAAAGGGCGGCGAGGACCTGAAAATGACCGCGATAGCCGCAGGCCAGGGCATAATAAGGAGCGGCAGGACAATGTCAGGGGTCGAGATAAAGGGCATAGATCCGAAAACCGAGGCGGAAGTCACAAATTTTCCCTCAAGCATGAAGGAAGGCAAGTTTTTGCTTGAAAGCGGCGAGGCCCTCCTGGGGAAGGAGCTTGCGAGGAACCTTGGCCTGAAAACCGGCGACGAATGCTATCTTGTTTCGGGATTCTCCGCGGACATGGCGAAGTTCAGGATAAGCGGCATATTCGCTACGGGGCTTTACGCGTATGACTCGGGGATCGCCTGCATCTCCCTTAAGGACGCACAGAAGATATTCGGCCTGAAAGCGGACGAGGCAACGGTGATAGGGATAAAAACAAAAGACATATACAGGGCAGGCAAAATAGCGGCCCTGATACAGGGCGAACTGAAATACCCCTTTGTGGTGCGCAGCTGGGACCAGATGAACCGCAACCTGTTTGCCACGCTGAAACTCGAAAAGACCGTCATGTTCATCCTCCTGAGCCTGATCATACTCGTGGCCGGGTTCGGGATGGCGAACACGATGATAATGAACGTTATGAAGAAAGTGAAAGAGATAGGCATAATACAGACGCTTGGCGCGAACCCGGCAATGATAAGGAAGATCTTTCTCGTGGAGGGAAGCGTTTCCGGCCTTATAGGGATAAGTATCGGCAGCGCGCTGGGCCTTGTTGCCTGCCTGCTGCTTAAAAAATACGAATTTATAAAACTGCCCGGCGAATTCTATTACATGTCTTATCTTCCGGTGCAGATGCGGCCGGCGGATTTCCTATGGGTGGCTGTTATGGCGTTTGCCATAGTGGTAATTTTCAGCATATACCCGGCTTTTGTGGCTTCAAGGATCAGGCCGGCTGAAGCCATGCGGCAGGAACAGTAGACTCGTTCATCGTTCATCGTACATCGTGCGTCGCCCTAGCGGGTCGTGCATCGAAAAAGAGGAAAAGATGACAGCTAAGAGCTATAAAGATTTAGACATATGGAATAAGGGTATAGAAATTGTGGAATCAATTTATAGTTTAACAATGAATTTTCCTTCAGAAGAAAAATTTGGTTTAGTGGCACAAATGCGCAGAGCATCATCTTCGGTCCCTTCCAATATTGCAGAGGGCTTTCGAAGAAAATATAACACGGAATTTGCGCAGTTCTTATATATAGCTCTTGGGTCGTGTGCTGAATTGGAAACACAAATAATAATTTCAGGCAGGCTTAATTTTTTATCTGACCAAAATAAAGACGCTCTTTTAGAAGAAATTGATCATCTCGGCAGAATGATTAGGAATTTTATTAAGAAGTTGTAATCTAACGATGAACGATGCACGATGCACGATTGACGAACTAAGGGGGGAAGAATGGCCATCAAGATATACATTGACGGGGATATGGTGGATGAGAAAAACGCCAAGATATCGGTGTTTGACCACGGCCTTTTATACGGAGACGGGGTGTTCGAAGGCATCAGGGCGTATAACGGGAAGGTTTGGAAATTTGACGAGCACATAGACCGCCTTTTTGCCAGCGCCCAGGCGATCCAGCTCAAGATACCCCTTAACACGAAAGAAATGAAGGACGCGGTTATCAAGACCGTGCGAGCGAACGGCCTGAAGGATTGCTACATACGGCTTGTTGTCACGCGCGGCAAGGGAGACCTGGGCCTTGACCCGAAAAAATGCCCCAGGCCCACTGTTTTCATAATCGCGCACACCATAAAACTCTACCCGAAAGAGCTGTATTACAAGGGCATGGAGATAGTCACGGTGGCGACAGTCAGGAACTTCGTTAACGCCATAGACCCGCAGATAAAATCCCTGAACTACCTTAACAACGTGCTCGCGAAGATAGAGGCGAACCTTGCCGGAGCCCCGGAAGCGATAATGCTGAGCAGGGACGGTTACGTCCTTGAGTGCACGGGGGACAATATTTTCATAATAAAGAACGGCGTCCTTATTACCCCGCCGACATGGCTCGGTGTCCTGGCAGGGATAACGCGCAATACCATGCTCGGCCTGGCGGAAAAACTGAAGATCCCGGCAAAAGAAGAAGTGTTCACGAGATATTCGCTTTATAACGCGGATGAGTGTTTCCTTACCGGGACCGCGGCAGAGGTTATCCCGGTCGTGAAGGTCGACGGAAGGATAATAGGGAACGGGATGCCGGGGAAAATAAGCCTGCGGCTCATGAAGGCGCTCTGGGCCCTTACGAAAACCGAAGGCACGCCCATCTACAAATAACGCTTATGGCGCATAGCTAATAATAGTTGTCAGTTGCCGGTTGTCAGTTGTCAGCATGCTCACAACCCACAACTCACAACTGATAACTGGAGTCTAAAGTGAAGATCGGAAGGTATATACTTATCGGGGGCGTGATAGCGCTGGTTGTTCTCCTGTTTGTGGTGAAACCGTTCAGGAAGCCCGCAGATTACATGAAGAAATCCGCGGAACTGGAAGCGGTCCTTAAAAGTGAATTCCTCAAGCTGGGGTTGAGCGAGCAGAACCTGCTTGAAACCTACAACGAGCAGAAATCCGAAGGCAGGGTAAAATGGATCTGCTTTACCAAGTCATTCCTTGTTTCCGACACATTCTCGTTTGACGTATGCCTTTCTTCCCTGAAGGACGCGGTAATGCCCGCGGGCGGAACGGTTATTTCATCTCAGGCAGAGAAGAACGGCAGGATGCTGACCGTGAAGGTAGGCGTTAAAAATACCGTTACCCACGTTCTGATCTTTGAGCGCAGGTCAAAAACCACGCGCATCGCTTTTATTATCGACGATTTCGGTTTTAACGAGGAGGCGATAAGTGAGTTCATGACCCTGGATTACCCGCTGACATTCGCGGTGCTTCCCTACCTGAAATATTCAAAGGCGGCGGCCGAGCTCGCGCACAAGTCCGGAAAAGAGGTCATACTGCACCTGCCGCTGACAGGCATAGAGAACGAATACAACAAGAACGTTATCACGCTGAAGATGAGCAGTGAAGAGATAGAGAGCAGGGTCGAAAAGGGGATCTCGGGAGTGCCATACGCGGTAGGGGCAAATAACCACATGGGTTCCATCGTTACGGGAAACACGCAGGCAATGGAAATAATACTGGGCAGGCTGAGGGAACACGGCATGTACTTTGTTGACAGCCGGACCACGCAGAAAACCGTGGGATACAGGCTGGCAAGGTCGATGGGCGTAAGGACAGGCATACGCGACATTTTCCTTGACATGGAGAATTTCAAGGACGTTGAATACATCAGGGGACAGGTAGGCGCGCTTGTCAGGATAGCCAGGAAAAAGGGCGAGGCGATAGGGATAGGGCATAACAGGACCTGGACTTTCCAGGTGCTGCGTGAAGAATTGCCCAGGTTAAGATCAGAGGGGATCGAGCTGGTGTTCGCGTCGCAGATCGTTAAATAAATACAGATCCTGGATCCTGGATCCTAGATCCTGGATGTAGGAATTTATTTAAAATAAATCCTTAACCCCTGCTAATCCCGATAAATCGGGATTAAGCTGCTGGGGTCTGCGTCTCTGAGATCAAAAGTATGCTTTTTCCTTGATCTAGTGTGGTGTCTCTAACAGATCTTTACATTTGGGCTGTCATTGCGAGGAGTGTTAACGACGAAGCAATCTCGACCTAAAAATCGAGATTGCCACGCTCCCTTTGGTCGCTCGCAATGACAACTCAAAGCAGAATCAAATGTCAAGGGATTTATGTAACACCACACTAGGATCTAACATCCAGCATCCAGGATCTATATGTTAATACTCGGGATTGAAACTTCGTGCGATGAAACCGCGGTAGCGCTTGTCGAAGACGGCAGGAAGATATCGATAGATCTTGTTGCCTCGCAGGTCAGCTTCCATTCCCGCTACGGGGGCGTGATACCCGAGGTTGCGTCAAGAAAGCAGATAGAGCTTATAAACCCGCTGCTACGCGAAGCGCTTACGAAGTCCAAAACCAAATGGAAAAATATCGACGCGGTCGCGGTTACCGCGGAGCCGGGGCTGATCGGTTCCCTGCTTGTGGGGATCAGCACAGCCAGCGTTCTTTCTTATGTGAACAAGATTCCTTTGTATGAAGTAAATCACGTTGAATCGCATCTCTACGCCAACTTCCTTGCGAACGTCGTACATCGCCCTAGCGGGTCGTACGTCGAACGTGAACTGCAGATGCCGTTTATCGGGTTAGTTGCTTCCGGGGGACACACAAGCCTTTTTCTTGTGAAGGACCACCAGCATCTTGAACTGCTGGGTTCAACCCGTGATGACGCGGCAGGCGAAGCATTCGACAAGGTCGCGAAGCTCCTGGGGCTTCCGTATCCCGGAGGGCCCCAGATACAGAAATACGCTAAAATGGGAAACCCGGAAGCAATTAAATTTCCGCGTCCGTACCTGCACGGCTCATACGATTTCAGCTTCAGCGGTCTCAAAACCGCGGTCGCCTATTATTTAAAAAATACGATGCACGATGGACGATGCACGATGGACGGCAAATTAAAGGCGGATGTCGCGGCGGGTTTCCAGGCAGCGGTCGTTGATACGCTTGTTTATAAAACAGTGAAGGCCGCGAAAAAAAATGGAATAAAGCGGATAGCGATTGGCGGCGGGGTTGCCGCGAACAAAGCCCTGCGCTTGATGCTTCGTTCCGAAACCGCAAAGCACGGCATCGAGCTTTTTATCCCGCCGGTCAGGCTCTGCCTTGACAACGCGGCGATGGTGGCGGTAAGAGCGTATTTTAAATATCAATTATGAATTATGAATGATGAGTTATGAATTAGAAACAAGGATTTTATTTAAATTAACTCCTTGCTGTTGATTCATAATTAATAACTCATAACTCATAATTAAACGGAGTGCAAATGATAACTAACACGGAAATGATCATACGGCTGGTGATGGCAATGGTGCTTGGAGGACTGGTAGGCTGGGAAAGGGAAATATATCACAAGCCAGCGGGGTTCCGCACCCATATACTTGTGTGCCTCGGCTCAAGCCTTTTTACCATTCTTTCGTTTTCATTTCCCTGCGGGCCGGGATTTCAGGCGGTAGACCCAAGCAGGATAGCGGCCGGCATCGTGATGGGGATAGGTTTCCTGGGAGCGGGCGCGATCCTGCACGGACAGGGAAGCGTCAGCGGCCTGACTACAGCCGCGAGCATCTGGGTTGTGGCAGCTATCGGCATGGCAGCAGGCAGCGGTTTTTATATGGCAGCGGCTGTGGCAACAGGCCTTGTGGTGCTTGTGCTTTTCGTCCTGAACAAGGTCGAAAAGTATTACATCGAAAAAACCAGCAAACCAAAATAATCACCTCAACAAGTTGAGGCACCCAAAAAGGAAGGAGTAAAAGCAATGCCAGAACTGAGGAAGGATCCGATAATAGGAAGGTGGGTTATTATATCGACAGAAAGGAAAAAAAGACCGTTTGATTACCCTCATGTGCCGCTGGACGACAAGAACGGCGCTTCGTGCCCGTTCTGCCAGGGGAATGAGAGCAAAACCCCTCCAGAGATCATCGCTCTCAGGAACCCGGAGACAAAACCCAACACCCCGGGATGGTGGGTCAGGGTTGTTCCCAATAAATTTCCGGCGCTTCAGATCGAGGGCCAGCTGGACCGCAGGGCGGAAGGAATGTTCGACGTGATGAGCGGGATAGGCGCCCACGAAGTCATTATTGAAACGCCTGACCATACCAAAGAACTCCCGGACCTGGAAGACAAGAATCTTGAGGACGTAATATGGACGTACCGCGACCGAAGCGTGGACCTGCGCAAGGACAGCAGGTTCAGATACATTTTGATCTTCAAAAACAAGGGCGGGGAAGCGGGCGCGTCCCTGGCTCACGCGCACTCCCAGCTCATAGCAACCCCCATTGTGCCCAAAAGGGTCGTGGAGGAAATGGAAGGCGGGAAGGCGCATTACGATCTGAAGGAAAGATGCATTTTCTGCGATATTATACGGCAGGAAATAGAGGAAAATATGCGCGTTGCCTGCGAGAACGAAAACTTTATCACGATCGAGCCGTTCGCGCCAAGGTTCCCGTTCGAGACCTGGATCCTGCCCAAGGTCCACGAGAGCGATTTTACCCGCATCCAGAAACACTCGGCGGCAAGCCTGGCGCAGATACTGAAGCTGACCCTGAAGAAAATGAACAAGATACTGAACAACCCTCCTTATAATTTTATAATACACACCTCGGACTGCCAGTCTCCTTTTCTGCCGCATTACCACTGGCACATAGAAATAATACCCAGGCTCGTGAAGCACGCGGGTTTCGAGTGGGGGAGCGGTTTTTATATAAACCCCACGCCGCCCGAAGAGGCGGCGAAGTTCCTTAAGGAAGCCGAACTTTAACTGCAGTTTACAAAGTTTATATAGTTTACTAGTTTACATAGTCAAGATTCAGAAACTTTGCAAACTGTGTAAACTCTGTAAACTTGTCCCAAGGGGATCCCTTTGGGAGAAACTTTTAAGAAGAAAGGAAGCTAAATGAAAGTGCTTATTGTGGCGTCAGAAGTAGTTCCGTTCGCGAAAACCGGGGGGCTTGCGGATGTGGCGGGCGCCCTGCCCAAAGCGCTGAAGTCGCTTGGGGTGGACGTGCGCGTCGCGATGCCCAGGCACAAGTGCGTAAGCGACGGAAAATTCGGGCTGAAACCTTCCCACATATCGCCGCTTTCCTTTGACGTGCAGACGGGATTATCGACAGAACGCGCGAACCTGCGGACCGGCAGTATTTCCGCCGGGCCGTCCGGAGGGGAGATCCCCGTTTATTTCATCGAGAACAATAAGTATTTCGACAGGGACGCGCTTTACGGGGACCAGCACGGTGATTATCCTGATAACGGCCTGAGGTTTTCGTTCTTCTGCAGGTCGGTGCTGGAAAGCCTGAGGGTTTCCCTGTTCCAGCCGGACGTGATACACTGCAACGACTGGCAGACCGGCCTTATACCGGCGTACCTTAAGACGATCTACGGGGAGGACCTCTACCTTAAAGGCATAAAAACGCTTTACACGATACACAACATCGCCTACCAGGGCCTTTTTGAGCCGGGCATAATGGACTACGCGGGCCTGAACAAATCCCTGTTCAACTTCCGCCAGCTGGAATTTTACGGGAAGATGAATTTCGCGAAGGCAGGGCTTGTTTTTGCGGACGCTATAAATACTGTCAGCGAAAAATACGCCGGCGAGATAATGACTCCCGATTTCGGCTGCAAGCTTGAAGGCGTGCTGAAAGAAAGGAGCGGTGACGTTTACGGGATAATAAACGGGATCGACTACGAAGAGTGGAACCCTTCAACGGACGGCAGCCTTAAGACCGCGTATGATGGAAACATGCTTGAGGGAAAGCTTGAAAATAAAAAAGCGCTCCAGGCTGAAAGCGGCCTGCCCGTTGACAGCGGCGTGCCGCTTTTCGGGTTTGTAGGCAGGCTTGCGGCGCAGAAAGGGCTTGATATCCTCTCGGAAGCGCTTCCCGGGCTTCTGGAAGAGGATGTCCAGGTGGTAATGCTGGGCAAAGGGGATACCTCGTATGAAAAACTGTGCGGCGAGATCGCGGCGAAATATCCGAAAAAAGTAAAGGTTATACTGGGTTTTGACGTTGCCATGTCGCACAGGATCTACGCGGGAAGCGATTTCTTCCTGATGCCTTCGTTTTTTGAGCCCTGCGGCCTGGGGCAGATGATAGCGATGAGATACGGTTCTATACCCGTCGTTCATTATACGGGCGGGCTTGCGGATACCGTGGCGGTTTACAATGAGGTAACCGGGGGCGGTAACGGCTTTGTGTTTAAGCGCTACTCCGCGGCAAAGCTGCTCGCGACCCTTAAGAACGCGCTTGGGGTTTTCCGCAGCAAGGAACGCTGGCTGGGCCTGGTAAGACAGGCAATGGGTTACCGCTTTTCGTGGGAGAAATCAGCGAAGAAATACCTTGAATTATATAATAAAATTATGAGTGCTGAATTATGAATTATGAATCAACAGCAAGGTTTTAATTGAAATAAAATTCCTTCATTCATAATTCATAACTCATAATTCATAATTGAGGTGTAGGATGCAATTGCGGCAGGAGCAAAAACAAGACTTGAGGCAGGAGCAGTGGATGAAACTGCAGTTAGTGCAGTTCATGAAGTTACTGCAGCTGTCAAGCCTTGAGCTTCAGGACGCGGTAGAGCAGGAACTGGAACAGAACCCGGTGCTTGAAGCCAGAGAAACCAAGGAAAACGCCGTAGAAGACATCGAACAGAAGGAGATAGAGGCAAAGCCCGGGTCGGACGAGGAAGTGTCGCCGGAAGAAGGGATGACTGCTGAAACAGCCGATTCAAAGTTTGAATATACGAAAGCCCTTACCGGGTCCACTAAAGGCACCGCCGCGGTGATCGAGAAGGTCGTTTCACGGCATTCCTCTTTGCGCGATTACCTGATGGAACAGCTGGTGCTCAAACAGGCTCAGAGCCCAGCGGATTTCACCAGGTCAAAAATATGCGAATTTCTTATATGCAACATAGACGAAAGGGGGTACCTGAGGGCGGGGATAAAGGAAACCGCGGATATACTTCAGGTGGAAGAAGCCCTGGTAGAAAAAGCGTTAAAAAACGTGCAGGGCCTTGACCCGCCCGGCATCGGAGCCAGAGACCTGAAAGAATGCCTTCTGCTGCAGATTAAGACACTGCGGCTTGAACCTGCCAGAGAGGAACTTTTGAGGCAGGTGGTTGAAGGTCATCTGGACGATATGGCGGTCGGCAGGTTCAACAAGATCGCGAACGCGCTGGGCAGGACAGAGGATGAAATAAGGGAGATAAACGCGCTCATAAAAAAACTTAATCCATACCCCGGCCAGTCATATTCCTCCGAAGAAGCGTGTAAAGTAATACCGGAAATTTTCATTACCAAAAACAGGGATAAGCTTGAGGTTGCCGTTGATTCAAAAAGGATACCCAGGCTTCACCTGAACCCGCTGTACCTCAATATGTCGAGGGAGAAAAGAGCCGAAACAAAGGATTACCTTAAAAAAAAGATAGAATCGGCGAAGATTTTTATGGGCGCTCTTGAAAAAAGGCAGGAGATGATGAGGAAGATATCGGAACTGGCCGCGCACAGGCAGGCGGATTTCATAGAAAAGGGCGTCAGTTACCTGAAACCTTTGACCATGGAGGAGACGGCAGGCATTGCCGGAGTGCATGTTTCCACGGTCAGCAGGGCAATAGCCAATAAATTCGTCCAGAGCCCCAGGGGAATTTTCCCGCTTAAATTCCTGTTTTCCGCGCCGGTAACAAAGGGCGGGCAGATCTCTTCGCGCAGTGTCAAAGAGCGTATTGCACGGCTTATTGAAGGGGAGGACACAACAAATCCCCTGAGCGACGAGCAGGCGGCGCTGCGGCTGAAAAGCGAAGGTATTGATATAAGCCGCCGTGCTGTTGCCAAATACAGGGCCGCGATGAACATATCGTCCACTTTCAAGCGACGCACTACAAAAAAAAGTTTATAGAGTTTACATAGTTTACAAAGTTTACACAGTTTTAAAAACCTTAATCTCAATCTCAATCTTAATCTGTTTTTCAAAGGAGTCAAGATGGCTGAAGAGACGATCGTGAAGGTGAAGGCAGCGGAAAAAGAATCGCAGGAAATCGTAAAAAAGGCGCATTCAGAGGCGGACACGATAATTTTAGAAGCAAGGGAAAAAGCAAAGAAGGATATTGAGAACGAGACCGCAAAAGCCGGGAAAAACGCCGAGGAAACGGTCCTGAAAGCGGTCCGCAAGGGCGAAGAGGAATCCGGCGCGGTAATAAGGGAAAGCGAAGAGCAGAGAAAGAAGATCAGGGAAAAAGCCCGGTCAAACCAGAGAAAAGCGGTTTCTTTCGTTATGGAGCAGGTTAAAAGATCCTGAATACATTTTTGCGACGAACGACGTACGACTTACGACGTACGACGGAATAAGAGGATAAAATGGCTATAGGAAAAGTCAAAAAAATACAGATAATAGGCCATCGCAGCGAACAAAACGAGATCGCCGGTTTCCTGCAGGAGGCGGGCGCGGTCCAGCTGGTAAAACCCGTTATTTCCGAAGAAGAGTATCCTGAAATTTCCGCGGGTGAAGAGGAAGAGATCGGCAAAAAGATCTCGGTGCTTGAGCAGGCGATAAACTACCTGGAGAAGATCGGGGAAAAGAAGGGCCTGCTTGCAGGGCTCATAAAATCCAGGATACTGCTGGATGCCGGGCAGCTCCGCGGCATACTTGGCGCTGACCATGAAAAAACCCAGAGCGATGTCCGGGCGTTGCAGGAGGAATTAAGCGGCCTGGACCAGAGAGAAAAACACCTTGTAGGAGAACTGAAGCTGGTCCTGCCGTGGCTGAAGCTCAATGCGGCGCTTGCGGACCTGGCCGCAGGCAGCGGCAGCGCGGAAGTGATACCGGGTATGCTCCCGTTAAAGAATATGGATGCGTTGCGCGCCTGCCTGGAAAAGGAATTCGGCGAAAGATATTCACTGGAAAACGTGAGCGTCGAAAAGGATGCGGCGTACGTCCTGCTTGTCCTGCTGAAGGAGGATTATCAAAGGTTCAAGCCTGCCGAGACAGGTTTCATCAGGATAGAACTGCCCCGCGTGCCAGGGACCCCTTCGCAGGCGGCGGAAGATACCATGAAGGAGCTGGCGGAGATCTCGAAGCAGAAACTTGCAGCCAGGGAAGGAGCAACCGCTTTACTGAAGGAGAAAGCAAACCTGATGGCGCTGTATGACCACCTTGTGAACCAGAAAAACAAGGAAGGGGCAAAAAAGGAGTTTTTCAATTTTCCGCACGCGTTTGTCCTGGAAGGCTGGATAAGGGCCGCGGACCTGGGAAAACTGCAGGCACAGCTGCGCGATAAATTCAGCGAGATAGAAATAACCGAAGTCGAGCCGGGAAAAGACGAACAGCCGCCTGTCGCGCTGGAAAACCCTGAGGGTTTAAAGCCGTTTGAAATGCTCACAAGGATGTACGGCATGCCGGGTTCGAAAGACATGGACCCCACACCTCTTATAACCCCGTTCTTTGTTCTCTATTTCGGGCTGTGCATAACTGACGCGGCCTACGGCGTCGTGATAATGCTGCTCGCGTATTTCTTCATAAGGCGCTCAAAAACAAAGCCAAGCAGCCTTTTATACATTCTTTTCTGGGGCGGCCTGCTTACGATCTTCGGCGGGGCGATCACAGGCTCCTGGTTCGGGGACGCCATCGACAAGTTCAGGATATTCTCGGTTTTCGGGGGGCTGAAAAAATTCATGATATTTGACCCTATGGTGAACCCGATAATATTCCTGGGACTTGCGTTGGTGCTTGGGTTCACGCAGATATGCTTCGGCCTGTGCGTCAAGATATACAAGCTGGCCAGGAATAAAATGGTGATAGACGCCATATGCGACCCGTTCTGCCTGCTTATGATGATGATGGGCATACCGATGCTTGTTGCTTCATTCATGAAGATCCTTCCGCCTATTTATTTATCCGTATCCGCGGCAATGCTTATATTCGGGGTCCTGACCACGTTCTTCTACGTGTTCGTGAACACCAAAGAAACGTTCTTCATCCGGTTTTTCCTCAGCGCCTACTCCATTTATTCCGCTGTTACGGGGTGTTTTCTGGGAGACACGCTTTCGTTTTCCAGGCTGGTCGCCCTGGGAATGGCGACATCCGGCATAGCCCTGGCAGTGAACGTAATTGCGCAATTTGCCGCCGGGATACCGGTGGTCGGCATCGTGCTTGCCATAATCGTGCTTGTCGGCGGCCATGCCTTCAACATAGTGCTTCAGGCTTTCGGCGCGTTTGTGCATTCCATGCGCCTGCAATACGTTGAATTCTTTACAAAGTTTTATGACAGCGGGGGCAGGGAATTTAAGCCCTTCGCAAAGGAATATAAATATACAGCATTAAGCGAACCTGATAAAATAGTTAAGTCTATGCAGGAGAGAGTTGGTTATTTCCAAAAAACATAAAAATATAACGTGAGGCATACATGGTTAAAATAAAAGCCGGGATAATAGGGTGCGGGGCGATAGGAAGCGAGCTCGCGAAATTCATAGACACCCAGGTGGCGCACATGGAGCTTGCGGCGATCTGCGACGCTGTCCCTCAGAAAGCGAAGGAACTCGCGGATAACCTTGTGAAGCGCCCGGCCATAATTGACATGGACAGGCTTATTGACGGCTCGGAGCTCGTCATAGAGGCCGCCTCGAAGGACGCGGCAAAGGAAATTATCAGGAAGTGCTGCGACAAATCGAGGAATATGCTTGTTATGAGCGCGGGTGCCGTGCTTGAGGACCAGTCAATCCTGGACCACATAAGAAAAAAGGGAATACATCTCTACCTCCCTTCCGGCGCGATAGCCGGGCTTGATGCTTTGAAAGCAGCGCGCGCGGGTGAGATCAGCTCGGTGACGCTTACAACCAGAAAGCCGCTCAAAGCGCTTGAGGGAGCGCCGTTCATAGCCCAGAACAAAATAAAGCTCGAAGACATAAAGGAAGAGACCCTTATCTTTGAGGGAAGCGCTGCAGAGGCGGTTTCCGCGTTCCCGGCAAACATAAACGTGGCGGCGCTTCTGAGCCTTGCCGGCATCGGCCCAAAAAAGACAAGGGTGCGAATATTCGCCAGCCCCCAACTTGAAATTAATATGCACGAGATTGAAGTAGCGGGGGAATTCGGGAAATTCACAACACGAACGGAAAACCTGCCATCGCCGCATAATCCTAAAACAAGTTACCTTGCCGTTCTTTCCGCAATGGCAATGCTCAGGCAGATAGCGGATACAGTGAGGGTCGGCACCTAGCTGCATTGCAAAAGTCAAATTGTAAATTGTAAATTGCAAAAGTTAAAAGAAAACACATTCCGCAACTTTAAAAGCTTAAATTCGTGGAAATTCGTGTTAATTCGTGGTTGCAAATGGGTAAAATAATAAGCTGGTGGCAGCATATTCCGGAGCACATCAACCCCAATCTTTTCGTGATAGGGCAGTTCCAGTTGAGGTATTACGGGTTGATGTATATAGCCGCGTTCGCGGCGGTCTACCTGTTTTCTGTTCACAGGATAGAGAAGGAAAACCAGGGATACACAAAGGAAACGGTGCAGAATTATTTTTTATGGGCTGTGCCGGGGTTGCTGATAGGCGCAAGGCTCGGTTACGTTTTTCTGTACGATTTCGGCTATTTCGCGGCCCGCCCGCTTGAGATAATCCTGCCCCTGGATCTTTCGCGGGGCATACGCTATACGGGCATTTACGGGATGTCATACCACGGCGGTTTTTTAGGTTTATTAATTTCAACAGTGTTATTCTGCGCCAGAAATAAGCTGGATTTCTGGGGCCTTGCCGATCTTTTTGCGGTCGCGGCGCCGCTTGGTTTCACGTTCGGAAGGATAGGCAATTTTATAAACGGCGAGCTTTACGGAAGGATAACGTCCGTTCCCTGGGGCATGTATTTTCCCCTGGCCGGGGATGGAGCCCTGCGCCATCCTTCCCAGCTCTACGCGGCGTTCCTTGAAGGAATCTTGATCTTTCTTATCCTGCGGGCTGCCGAGAAGCGCAAGCTTCGCAGGGGCTTTCTGCTTTCCTTATATATAATACTCTACGGGGCAGCGAGGTTCGCGGGCGAGTTCGCAAGGGAGCCTGATCCCCAGCTGGGGTTCGTGTGGGGAATATTTACCATGGGCCAGGTCCTTTCGCTTGTAATGGCGGCATGCGGCGTGTTTATCATGCTAAGGCCCCGAAAAAAAGAAAATACTTGACAAATTTTGTCGGATATGATATAATGTTACCGATATGCGTTTAATCGGTCGGTGCTTTTGCGCGTCATTGCGACCCGCCAATATTCGTGGCGGGGAAGCAATCCCGCAGTTAAAAGCGAGATTGCTTCGCTATTGCTCGCAAAGACATCTGTAAACAGATAAGGGATAACCATGAATATGGAAACATTGCGCAGGATAAGCTACGGCATGTACATTATAAGCTCAAAAAAGGGCGAAAAGCTGAACGGCCAGATAGCGAATACCGTGTTCCAGATAACATCCGAGCCCCCGACGATAGCCGTGAGCATAAACAAGCAGAACCTGACCCACGACTGCATCAGCGGATCCGGTGTTTTCAGCGTTTCAATACTCGCGAAAGACACGCCCATGAAATTCATAGGGGCATTCGGTTTCAAGAGCGGCAGGGAAACCGATAAGTTTGCCGGGGTTAAATACCTTACGGGAAAGACGGGCGCTCCCGTTGTGCTGGACAATGCCGTGGGTTTCCTTGAAGCGGAAGTGTTGTCAAGGTCCGATGCCGGGACCCACACGATCTTTATTGGCAAGGTTATTGAGGCCGAGATAATCGGTCCCGCGGAGCCAATGACCTACGCCTACTACCACGAGGTGAAAAAGGGCCTTTCTCCGAAAACCGCGCCGACCTATATCAGGGAGGGAGCTATGCCTGAAAAAAACGAGGCAAAAGCAAGCAGTTACAAATGCACCGTATGCGGGTATATATACGATCCTGCAAAAGGAGACCCGGACGGGGGCATCAAGCCCGGAACTCCTTTTGAGCAGATCCCTGATACCTGGGTATGCCCGGTGTGCGGGGCCGACAAATCCGTTTTTGAAAAGGTCAAAGAATAACCACGGAGGCACGGAGACACCGAGAAATACATTTTTGCCACTAAAGGCAATGAATTCACCGAGATAATTTTTTAACTTCCAGCATTCAGCATTCAGCAAACAAACTGGATACTGGATACTGGTCACCGGACACTGTCGTTATTAGGAGGAGAATATGGCTGTAAGGGAGATAAGGCCCGGTGTCAGCTGGGTCGGGGTAATAGACTGGGACAGGAGGCTGTTTGACGAGCTTATACCGCTCCCTGAAGGGACAAGCTACAATTCCTATCTTGTGAAGGGCAGCGAAAAAACCGCTCTTATAGACACCGCGGACCCCAGCAAGGAAAAGGAATATATCGAAAACCTTAAAAACTCAGGTATAAACAGGATAGACTTTGTTATCTCAAACCACGCGGAACAGGATCATTCAGGCGCGATCCCCGCGGTGCTTAAAGCTTATCCTGAAGCAAAGGTCGTTACCAACCCCAAATGCAGGGATATGCTCAAAGACCTGCTCCTGATCCCTGATGAAAAATTTATAACCGTGAATGACGCAGAGACACTTTCGCTGGGAAATAAGACGCTGGAATTTATAACCGCTGCCTGGGTTCACTGGCCAGAGACGATGTTCACATATCTCCGGGAAGACAAGATCCTTTTCTCCTGCGATTTCCTCGGTTCTCACCTGGCATCATCAGGCCTGTTCTCAACCGATGAGCCGCACGTGTACAGGTCCGCTAAACGCTATTACGCGGAAATAATGATGCCTTTCAGGGCGAACATAAAAAAACACCTTGAAAAAATAGGCAGCCTGCAGGCAGACGTGATCGCGCCAAGCCACGGCACAGTCCACAAAAACCCGAAGTTCATACTGGACGCTTACAGGGACTGGGTTTCGGATGAAGTTAAGAACGAGGTTGTGCTGCCCTACGTTTCAATGCACGGCACTACCCTTGCCATGGTCAGCCATTTCACGGACAGGCTTCTTGAAAAGGGGATCGCGGTGAAGCCGTTCAATCTCACGAAAACCGATATCGGCGAGCTTGCGATGGCGCTGGTGGACGCCGCAACGGTTGTCATAGGCTGCCCTACGGTCCTCGCTGGCCCGCATCCCGCGGCTGTTTACGCGGCTTACCTGGCAAACGCGTTAAGGCCGAAAACAAAATTTGCTTCCGTGATCGGTTCGTTTAGCTGGGGAGGCAGGATGCTCGAAACGATCACCGGAATGCTCTCAAACCTGAAGGTTGAACTGATAGAGCCGGTGATCATAAAAGGATTTCCGCGCGATGAGGATTACAAGGCGCTTGACAGGCTGGTTGATACAATTGCTGAAAAACATAAGGAACTTGCTATATTGAAATGAGAGTTCCTATTCACCCTCACCCCACCCTCTCCCCTCGAGGGAGAGGATTAAGGTGAGGGGGTCAAATTTTCTGTGTCCGAGCATTATTTATAAGGGAGGTAAGAATGGCCGACGAAAAATATCTTGAAGCGCTGAAGATGGCGATCGGCATGGAAAGGAAGGGCCAGAAAGCGTATAGTGATATGGCCGCAAGGTCCAGGAACCAGCTGGGCATGAAGGTATTTGCCTATCTCGCGAAGGACGAGATCGCCCATATAGAGGCGATAAAGGAATTCTCGGTAAAGCTCGCAGGCGGCAGAATCCTGCCTGATGTGGAAAAACTTGTAACGCGAGAGCACCATAAAGGGAACGAAACAATATTCAATAGACCCCTGGAAGAGCTGAAGGACAGTGCCGGGATCGGAGCAGGAGACCTGAAAGCATATAAAACAGCCATGCAGACAGAGAAAGACGGGTATGAATTTTATAAGGAGTGCCTTGAAGGCGCGACCGATGAAATGGTAAAGAAATTATTCACGTTCCTGATCGAAGAGGAGAGCTCGCATTACCAGATCCTGCAGGATACCTACCAGTACCTTGCCCACCCGGCAGACTGGTTCGCCAAGCAGGAGCGGCCGATATTTGAGGGCGGATGACGTGAAAAATATAAGTCAAAAGTTAAAAGGCAAAATTTAAAATGCAAAATTTCCATATTGTTACTCTGACACGTTGATACGCTGATACGTTGACACGCATTTGTGAGGTTTTTATGCGTAAAGTTTATTTAGATAACCATTCCTGCACGAAAATCGACGAGCGGGTCCTGGCCGAAATGCTGCCCTTCCTGAAAGAGGAATACGGCAACGCCCAGAGCATGCACGCGCTCGGGGCAAAAGCGAAAGACGCGCTTGAAAAAGCGCGCTCGCAGGCCGCTTCCCTGATCGGCGTGAAGGCCGAGGAGATATATTTTGCGTCCTGCGGCTCAGAGGCGAACAACCTTGCGGTAAAAGGGGTTGCGCAGGCTTACGCGCAGAAAGGCAGGCACGTGGTAGTTTCCGGAATAGAGCACTTTTCCGTTCTTTACGCGGCAAGGCGGCTCAGCCAGCAGGGTTTTGAGGTGACATACATTCCGGTGGACAAATACGGCGCTGTTTCACCGGAAGACGTGAAAAGATCGGTCAGGAAAGACACGGTCCTTGTTTCCGTGCAGCACGCGAACCCGGAGATAGGGACTGTCCAGCTTGTAGAGGAAATATCAAAGATCGTTCACGGGCAGGGAGCGGTTTTCCACACGGATGCCGTGTGCACCGCGGGCATTGTTCCAGTGGACGCGGGCAGGTTCGGGGCAGACCTCCTGACCTTTTCAGGTTCTCAGTTCCACGGGCCCAGGGGAGCAGCTGCGCTTTATGTTAAAAAAGGCGTGAAGATAGTGCCTCAGATCGACGGGGGGATACAGGAAGGCGGAAGGCGGGCCGGCACTGAGAACATTCCGGCAATAGCCGGGTTTGGAAAGGCGTGCGAGATCGCCGCAGCTGAAATGGAAGGGAATATTGAAAAAATGATACTGCTCAGAGACAAGCTTATAAATGGGATGCGGGAAAAAATAGAATATATATACCTGAACGGGCATCCTGAAAAAAGGCTTCCCAACAACGTGAATTTCTCGGTCGAGTTCATTGAGGGGGAAGGAATGATGCTGCTTCTTGACGAGGCAGGGATCTGCGTTTCAAGCGGTTCTGCCTGCGCTTCAAAAGCACTGAAGATGTCCCATATCCTGACCGCGATCTGCGTTGACGCCGCGGTTGGCCAGGGCTCGGTTCTTATGACGCTTTCAAAATACAATACCGCAGAAGATGTCGATTACGTGCTGGCCGAGTTCCCGCCCATCGTGAAAAAGCTGAGGGATATGTCCCCGCTTTACGCCTATTTCAAAAAGACCGGTAACCGGCAGGTTGCGGGTCCGGGTACAGATTACGATCACAAACACAAGGACGAAAATTAACCACAGAGGCCACGCCTTAAAGATTGGCGGGCACGGCACGGAGACATAGAGAATTATTAGAGTCAGAGATTCAAAGAGCCGTAGAGTCAAAGTAGAAACTCTGTGCCTCGGTGTCTCCGTGGTTTATCTTAAATCGGTGTAATCATATCGGAGGTTATATGCCATTTTATTCGGAAAAAGTGCTTGATCATTTCAAGCATCCCAGGAACGTGGGGGAAATAGAGAATGCTGACGGGACAGGGGAGGTCGGGAACCCGGTTTGCGGGGACATGATGACTTTCTACGTCAAGATCAAGGATAACAAGATCGAGGACGTTAAATTCAAAACCTTCGGCTGCGGCGCTGCGATAGCCGTATCGTCTATGGTGTCTGAGATGGCAAAGGGGAAAACGCTTGAAGAAGCGATGAAGCTGACCAACGAGATGGTCGCACAGGAGCTTGGCGGCTTGCCGCCCAACAAGCTTCACTGCTCAAACCTGGGCGCGGACGCCCTTCACAAGGCCATAGAAAACTATCTCACCAAACAAAATAAATAATTTCCACGAAAGCACGAAAGTGTCACGAAAGCACGAAAGTAGATCTATTTTGCTCATGACACATGACTGTATTTTAAATCCCGCTGAATCCCTGTTAAGAAAGTTTTAACACTGTAATCATCTTTTTAAAATCACTGTAATCAAGCGGAGCGAAAAATGAAGAAGAAATGCAAGTGCCCGTTTTGCGAGCATGAGCTGGAATTCAGCTGCATGGAGCCGCCCTTCTGCAAGGGATGCAGGATTAAACTGGCTGTGTGCAAAAAATGCGGGCAGGCATACAACGCGAAAATGAAAAAATGCCCGAAGTGTAAATGAATTTCTGGAGGAAATAAATGGCTACCCTAAATTTTAAAGGAAAAGTATTTGTCCAAAATTATCATCTATCAGTAAAATATCACCAGCTTGTTCCAAAAAAAGATAAAAGTTTAACTGACAAGGTTAGCCTAAACGATAACCTTATAATTCATGGCGATAACCTTAAGGTTCTTAAAGCGCTTCTTCCTACTTATGCTGGTAAAGTAAAATGTATCTATATTGATCCTCCATACAATACTGGCAATGAAAAATGGGTTTATAAT
>Ga0210056_1000714_pt1 | contig 28248 bp, 30 predicted proteins | sample CryGeyCG2014_080_2_FD_183965 | JGI IMG/M metagenome (GOLD analysis project Ga0210056, IMG submission 183965) | Groundwater microbial communities from aquifer - Crystal Geyser CG07_land_8/20/14_0.80 (SPAdes) (version 2) | ecosystem: Environmental > Aquatic > Deep subsurface > Groundwater | place...
TTCGGCAGGCTTTTGAATCCTTTGGCCAGGTGACCTCAGCAAGAATTATCAAAGACAAGTATAGCGGCCAGTCCCGAGGGTTTGGTTTTGTAGAAATGCTTGAGCAGGCTCAGGCTCAAGCGGCAATTAAGAGCCTTAACGGGAAGGAACTCCTGGGCAAACAGATGAGTGTGAATGAGGCGCGTCCTCGCACCGACCGGGGAAGTTCCGGTGGGCAAGGTGGTTATCAAGGGCGACCGGGTTACGGTGGTAGAAGCCGTTATTGATCCAGTTGTTTCCCAATCTCTGAACCGGACAGTGAAAAGAGGTTAAAATGGTACAAAGGAGAAGGCATGGGAGGACTCGTGGTCCAAAACCCGGCCGTTCAAGCCGCCCTAAATCTTATAGAATTGTCTGCTCGGGTTGCGGAAAGGAATTTGTCGTCCCAGTTCCCCCGCCAGATAACAAGAAACTATTGTGCATGGAGTGCTTCAAAAAATAGAGATCTCCTCTATGAGAGAAGAATTTCATCACCGAGCGCAAACGGGCGGAGGGAGAATTGATGAAGCACCAAGAACACCCTGAGCAACTGGTAAAAGAACGCACAACTGAATTAAGAATAGTTAATGGACAACTTCAAGAGGAAATGACTGCACGCAGGCGTGGGCAGGGAGTTCTTAGTTTTAAAACTCCGAACGCCTAACGCAAGTCTTTATTTCTCCGAACTCCCAACTATTGATTCCGAAATCCGCAATCCACAATCCGCGTTTAAGAAAAATGGCAGGCTACGAAATGACCTTCTTTGATCTCGGTCAATTTAGGAACGGTTGTCTTACACACTTCCTTTTTCCGGGGGCACCGGGTGTGGAAATGACAACCCGCGGGGGGACGCATGGGGCTCGGGACATCCCCTTCCAGGATAATCCTCTTCTTGGTAATGTTGGGATCCGGCACGGGAATCGCAGAAAGGAGAGCGACCGTATAGGGATGGAGAGGTGAAGTGTAAAGCTCTCTGTCCTTGGCTAACTCCACAATTCTCCCCAAGTACATCACGGCAATCCGATCACAAACGTGTTCCACCACCGCTAAGTCATGGGCGATAATAATGTAAGAGAGTTTAAATTCCTTCTGAATATCCTCTAACAAATTGATGACCTGGGCCTGAATCGAGACATCGAGGGCTGAGACAGGTTCATCACCGATAATCAGCTTCGGGTTGAGAGCGAGGGCTCTGGCGATTCCAATTCTCTGTCTCTGACCGCCGCTGAACTCATGGGGGTAACGCCTGGCATGGTCAGGGCTGAGGCCTACTTTCTGCAGGAGAGAGGCGATTCGCTCCTTTCTCTCTTTTTTTGTAGAAATGTGGAAGACATCCAGAGGCTCACCAATAATCTGTTCCACTGTTCTCCGAGGATCGAGCGAAGCATAAGGATCCTGAAAAACAATTTGCATATTCCTCCGGATGGAACACATCTCCTGGTGGTCGAGTTTACAGACATCCCTCCCTTCGAAGAGTATTTCTCCCTCGGTGGGCTCAATCAATCTCAAAATGGCTCGGGCAGTGGTCGACTTTCCGCATCCGCTCTCACCCACTAAACCCAGACTCTCTCCTTTATTTAGGTAGAAGCTCACTCCATTGACGGCATAGACATAGCCAATGGGTTTGGAGAAAATACCTCCCTTAATAGGAAAATGTTTCTTAAGATTTTTTACTTCAAGTAAAGGTTCAGTCATAATCAGTTTAGAGTTCTGAGTTTAGAGTTAAAAATTAAAATTCTAAATTCTTAATTCTCAATTCTTAACTCTAAATTCACTGATTCGTAAGCCAGCAAGAACTAAAATGGCCTTTCCCAATTTCTTTGAGATCAGGTTCTTTTTCTTGACAGATGCCCATCACGGACGGGCATCGTGTTGAAAATCTACAGCCTGAAGGAAGCTCATAGAGACTGGGAACGACCCCTGGTATCTCATTCAAACGAATCTTTCCACGGCGGATCTTGTCCCCCAGAATTGGGATGGACTTGAGCAGACCCATGGTGTAGGGATGTTGGGGGTTTCCGAAAAGCGTTTTCGTCTCTGCCTCTTCGACAATCTTACCTGCATACATGACGATGACCCGTTTTGCTGTCTCTGCGACCACTCCTAAGTTGTGCGTGATCAAGATGATGGCCATTCCCAGTTCCTCTTTCAGTTTGTTCATCAAGTCAAGGATTTGTGCCTGAATGGTCACATCTAAGGCAGTCGTAGGCTCATCTGCAATCAAAATCTCAGGATTACAGGCAAGGGCCATGGCGATCATCACCCTCTGCCTCATCCCGCCGCTCAATTCATGGGGATATCGCTCCACAGCTTTTTCAGGAGAAGGAATATTGACCAGTTTCAGCATCTCGATTGTTCTCTCCCTCGAATCCTTTTTTGACAACCCCTGATGTAATTTAAAGGTTTCCTCAATCTGATTCCCCACTGTAAAAACCGGATTGAGGGAGGTCATGGGTTCTTGAAAAATCATTGAAATCCGATTTCCCCGAATCTTCCTCATCTCATCCTCTGTCAATTCCAGAAGATTTTTCCCATTGTACAGAATCTCCCCTCCCGCAATCTTTCCAGGAGGAACCGGAATAAGACGAAGAATGGACAAAGCGGTAACGCTCTTTCCACAACCGGATTCTCCCACTACGCCTAAAGGCTCACCTTTGGCCAGTTGATAACTGACACCGTCCACCGCCTTCGCGACGCCTTCGTAGGTGTAGAAATAGGTCTTTAAGTTTTTAATTTCCAAAATGATTTCGTCCTTCACAAAATGCCTCATCTTCCCCAGAAATGGCGGTTTCAATATAGCCCAACTCCCACCATTTTTCAAAGAATAAAAATCGTGACTCTCGTATTTCTTGCTAAAATACGGCTAAATCGCTTATAAATATCCCAATGCAATAAAATCAAAGGATATGATGGAGGTTTTGGCAATGAGTAAAAAATGGGAATTTCTCTATTTAAGCCAAGAAGATTGCATCACGGCGGGCGGAACGGATATGGGCGGCGCCGTGAAGGCCGTCGAGCGATCTTTCTTTTTGCATGGAAAAGGCGATTTTATCCAGCCAGGTAAACCTGTCATCCGTTGGGGAGGTCCAGAGACAGAAGAAACGACAGGCCGTATTATGTCCATGCCTTCATGGTTAGGGGGTGAACCATACAGAGAGGAGTTAGAGAAAAGGGATCTATTGGGCCCAGTGAACACTGCCGGCATCAAGTTTATCCCGGCCCGGCCATGGAACCCTCAAAAATATGGACTGCCAAGGGCAAACGCTCTGATTATTATTGTCGATCCTGAGACTCTCATCCCCTCTTGCGTGATGGATGGAGCGATCGTCAGTGCCATGCGGACGGGTGCAGCGGCAGGAGTTGCAGCTAAATATCTGGCCAATCCTGATTCCAAGATTTTTGGGTTGGTGGGTGCAAGTGTCCAGGGGCGAACTCAATTGATGGGAATGAAAAAAGGTGTGCCTTCCCTTGATATATGCAGGGTTTACGATATCAACAAAAAAACGGCTAAAAAATTTGCGAAAGAAATGGCTGAGTGCTCGCAGATGAGGATCGAAGTGGTTGACAGCGCTGAGGCGGCCCTTCGAGAAGCGGAGGTCATCAGCACGGCGACGATCGCGAGCACACCCTATGTCAAAGCTGAATGGTATAAAGAAGGAGTCTTCCATGCTGAGAGCTCTTTCTGGGATACCCACACGGAGGCCCTTCAGGTCATGGATTTAATTTTTGTCGACGACTGGTTCCAGGTGAAACATCATGGTGTGGATGTGAGCTGGCGCGCTGTTCGGGATGGGATCATTGAAGAAAGTCGTATTACTGGAAACCTAGGTGAATTGATCTCGGGGGCAAAGAAAGGCCGGACCGATCAGAAGCAGAGGATATTATTCAATCCCATTGGCCTTGCGATCCATGATCTCTCTGAGGCTCACCGCGTCTTCCAAAATGCCAAACAGATGGGAATCGGGCGAAAAATAAGGCTATTTAAGAACCCTGATGCATGGTTAAAGAAAATTCATCTGTAAATGAGTTTGATCCGATGCTCCTTCCAGATCACATTCGTGAAAAAATCTTTCTCATGGAGGAGGTGATTAACTTTCCCACCTCCCTCCTCTCCTATAAAAATTATCACTGGGAAAATCTCCCCCTGGTTCCCTATTCGAACTTAACAGGGGCTGTTTCTTCTCTGGTTGAAAAGGGCAAGAAAGTCGCCATCATTACCGGGTTCTATGTGCCGGTTGGGGATCCTCCAGCCACAGAGACCGATGGTCCGCCTGGAGCCCTCACCCTGGCAGAAGGATTGAGGTATTTAGGCATGGAGGTTTCTCTCCTTTCGGATGAATATACCCTTTCAGCCCTGAAGGCAGGATTGAAGGTTCTTAACTTCTCGGAGAAAGAAATCCCCATCATTTGTTTTCCATTGGAGCACTCAGACCAAAATCACACCAGTCGAATGATGAATGAAGAGGATGAAAGTTCCATATCGATCCGATTTACTCAAGACTTTTTTAATAGTCTGCTGGGGCAAGGCCTCACCCATCTTGTCTATATCGAAAGAGTGGGACCCAACCACACTGTTAATTCCTTTATGGCCCAGGAGCGCCAGGAGAAACCACCTTTGAAAGATTTTGAAACGATTCTCCCTCCTCAGATTAGAAACCGCTGTTTCAGCTCTCGTCTTGAGGACATCACTCGATTTACAGCCAAAACACACTTTCTCCTCGAGCTTGCCGAAAGGTTAAACCTTCCGATTGAAACTATCGGGATTGGAGACCGTGGGAATGAAATTGGAGCAGGGAAGATTCCATGGGAGGTTTTTAAACAAAACTCTTCCACCCATCGAGAAGCGGTTTTTTGCTGTCGGGTGAAGACAGACCACCTCATCTCTTGCGGGGTTTCAAACTGGGGAGGTTACGCTTTGTTGGCAGGAGTGGCTTTGGCCATGGGGGGATTGGACATTCTCAAAAAAATGACTCCAGAGCAAGAAGGAACCGTTCTTGATTATCTCGTCCGTCACGGTCCAGCCATTGACGGAGTTACCTGTAAACAGGACCATTCTGTGGATGGGATCGAATTTGATGATTATATATGGGTGATCGAGCGGATTAAGAAAATTGCCTTCGGGTGACGATCTACCCATTTCCAACTCCTAAAGACCTGTTTTAAAAATCATTCCTTTCTTATCAAAAATATGCTATTAAAATATATCTTTAGGAGCCTCACCAATGAAGTATCTCTTTGATGTCTACCGATTAAAAACTCCCCTTTCAGAAAATCTCTTTGAAAGGGCGAAAGAGGTCATGCCCGGAGGGATCTCTCATAACATTCACTATTTCCCGCCCTACCCTTTCTTTATCAAAAAAGCAAAGGGTTCCAAAATCTGGGATGTGGATGGCAATGAGTATATAGACCTCTGGATGGGCAACTATACCCACATTCTGGGTCACCGCCCGCAAGTTATTGTCCGAGTCATTGAAGAACAATTGAAAGAGGGAATTCACTGGGGCATCGTATATAAAAAACAGATTGAATGGGCAGAACTGATTCGAGAATTGGTTCCCTGCGCAGAAATGGTTCGATTCTGCTGCTCTGGAACAGAAGCAACGATGTATGCGGTCAGGCTTGCCCGTGCCTTCACAGGTAAAAAAACTATCTTGAAGATTGCAGGGGGTTGGCATGGAGCCAACCCGGATCTCTCCTTGGGGATCAAGATGCCTTATGAAAAAGAAGAAAGCCTTGGCTTGTTGCCTGATCTCCAGCAATATACGAAGGCCATCTCTTTTAATGACCTTTCGAGTTCCCTAAAAGTGATCCATAAGAACAGAAAAGATTTAGCGGGAATTATTCTTGAACCTGTTGTCGGTGAGGGAGGTTTCAATCCTGCGACGAAAGAATATCTTCACATGCTTCGTTCCGAAACCAAAAAGCTAAAAGCCCTCCTGATTTTCGATGAGGTGATTTCATGTTTTCGAGTTGCCATAGGAGGCGCCCAGGAAAGGTTCAACATCACTCCAGACCTGACGACTTTGGGAAAGATTGTGGGCGGGGGATTGCCCGTGGGTGCTCTGGTAGGGAAAAGGGAGATACTTGAAAAAACTTCACCTGAAAAGAAAAGTAAAAAATGGGAGAGGGTTCTGATTGGGGGCGGCACTTTTTCTGCCCACCCTTTGACAGCCGCTGCAGGGTTAGCAATGCTTTGCTATTTAAAAGATCGTCGCAAAGAAGTCTATCCCCTTTTAGAGAAAAAAGGCGAAATAGTTCGTAAAGGGGTCCAGGAAGCTCTTGATCAAGAGGGAGTTGCCGCTGTGGTCACAGGAATTGGCTCACTCTTTCAGACCCACTTCCCTTTTAAGAAAGGAGAAACTCTGAACTCCCCTCACTCGATCAACCGTTTTACCGATATAGAAAAAAGAGAAATTGAATTTCGAATCAGAATGCTTACCAAAGGAATCCATGTGATGCACGGCGGGGGCTGTTTATCCATTGCCCATACGGATGAGGATATTGAAAAGATCATTAAAGCTGCCCGAAAAGTCGGCAAGGAGATGGCAGAAACAGTTTAGAGTTCGGAGTTAAGAGTTTAGAGTTCAAGGTATATTTATAATATCTCAAGGAGGTGCACTATGGGAAATTGGGGAATGAAAACATTGGCAGCGGCATTATTTTTTACACTGGTTTTGGGAGGGATGGCTATGGCAAAGGAAGCGACAAAAATTGGTATCATCGTGGTGGATATCCAAGGAGACTTCACAAAACTTAAAAATGGCTCCTTAGCCGTGGATGGAACGGACGAGGCCTACATCAAAGCGGTCGAAGAAAATACAAAGAAACTGAAAGAAACGGGATACCCCATCTTTGCAACTCAGGATTGGCATCCTGCGAATCACGCTTCCTTCTTTACCAATCATAAAGGGAAGAAGGCTTTTGATGTGATTAAACTTCATGGAAAGAGCCAGGTTCTCTGGCCGCCCCATTGCGTTCAAAAGACCCCTGGAGCAGAGATCTTATTGGATAAGAAATTATTTACAGCCGTTGTGAAAAAGGGAATGGATTCTAAATATGATAGTTATTCTGGTTTCCAGGATGACGGCGGGAAAAAGACTGCCTTGGACAAACTTCTCAAGAAGGAAAAGATCGATAAGTTGGTGGTCTATGGAATTGCAACCGATTATTGTGTCAGGGCCACCGCACTCGATGCGGTAGCCGCAGGTTACAAAGTCATTATGATCAAAAATTTGAGCAGAGGGGTTGCCCCGGATACCTCTCAAAAGGCTATTGACGAGATGAAGGCTAAAGGAATCGCCGTCCTCGATGATTTGGATTTAGAAAAGATCAAAGGTAATTAAACAGAACAACGTCCTTAAATAAGTGAGTAAAAGAAGGGGCTGTTTTTAAACAGCTCCTTCTTTCTTTCCAGGGCGAGGGATTTAGGATGAAATATTCCATTTCAGCTTATAGAAAATCAAGAGAAATAAAAATCCTACAAAGTCATCGGCGAGCTCCAATTTACGTTTTTAATTATTGAGTAATACGATAAACGATGGTGTGGTAGCCGAAGTTACTGACTTGATCGGCAGCGAGAATCTGGAGTTTTACTTCATCAAATCCCGAAGGAGGGGTTGTCCTGATTTCCATAAATCCATTGTCCCCATATTTCAAATTTATTCGAATCCCAGAGACCTCCGGGAGTAAGGGGGCATCCTCAGAGCATCCGGACTTCAGCCCTCACGATAACCTCTTTCCCCTTCTTCAAATTTTCCTTTGGGGATGGGCTCAGGATATCTACGATCAATCCATTTAATTCAATGATGACCCTTTCCCCTAAAATATGCTTTCCAGGAATGAGCGTGAGAGTCTTTGAACCTTTCTGAATATTATGGGGATAACCCAGAGGAGCTTCCGTATAGGTCTCTACATGGGTTGGACGATCCAGAAGAATTTCTGCTTGGAAAAAAGCTGCATCAACAGTTCCATAGAGTGTCTCGCCTCTTCGGTGCGGTCGAGCCATAATGCGATCTGTATCGCCTGTCCCGCCCTCCTGTTTTCCCTGAGCAAGAATCTCTCCTGTTTCGAGATTATTAATTCGAATATAAGCGCCACCAACGCCTGAACCGATCACTTTGGAATCTTTGGCAACGACCCGAACAATAACTTTTGTAGGGATCTCTTCAGTAGAAAAAGCTGTGGATGTTAATAGAAAGATGATATGAGTGGAAATGAGAAAGAGCAGCACAAATCTTAAGATTGTATTTGTTTGCTTACTCACCTTTAAGCTCTCTTCTAATACTTTCTGCCTTTATCCTTTCCCCTTTAGCCTATTGCCTCCCGCCTCTAACCTTAAACCTTTCTCAGTAGTAGCGTTTCTCTTCAACGTGGTCCTCTGCAAGATCGATGCCCCACTCACCGAGGACCTTCGAGACAGCCCGCTCACCGCTCTCAATGCAATTCGGGACGCCCACTCCTCTGTAGCACCCGCCCGCAAGGGCGAGGCCGGGAATCTGGGCGCTACGATTCTCGATGAGTGCGACACGGTCGAGGTGCTCGAGCGTGTACTGCGGCATGCCGAGGTGCCATCGGAAAATTCGAGAGAATAGAGGTTTTGCATTCGGGTTAAGGCCCAGAATGTCACGGAATTCAGCAAGTACTGTCTGCACGAGTTCCTCGTCCGAGCGCTTCAAAATCTCCTGGTTGTGCGGACCGCCGACAAAACCACGCAGCAGAACCTTGCCCTCCGGCGCCCGGCCCGGCCACTTGGTGGAGGAGTAGGTAGCCGCCATGAGGACACGACCTTCTACGAGGGGACACAGAACCCCGAATGCATTTATATCGAAACCGACCTCGCTCTCATTGAAGGCGATCGAGACCGTCGCCGAGGAAGAGGTCGGTATGGTAGCGAGTGCATCTGCAATGGCCTCGTCATGTGGGCGGACGAGCGGTTCGGCAGTCCATGACTCGGTGGCCACGATGACCGCGTCCCCATTGATGAAGGAACCGTCGGAGAGCGAGGCGCGCCATCCATCTTCGGAGGTACGTTGGAGCGAGCTGACAGATAAGCCCGTGCGCATACGCTCACGACCTGCGGCGCCGGCCATGCTGTCCGTGAGTTGTTGCATTCCGTTCACAAACGAGGTGAAGAACGTACGAGGTTTCTCGCCCGGCTTGACCGGGTACTTACGCCGCATCTCCTCGACCTTGCGGCGGGTTGAAATAAAGCCCTTCATGAGCGACCCGTACTTCTGCTCCATCTCAAGGAGGCGCGGGAAGGTCGCTGCAAGTGACATCTGTCTTGGATCGGACGCGTGAACGCCGCCGACGAGCGGTTCGGCAAGGCGATCGAGGCACTCGCGACCCATGCGGCGGACTACAAAGCTCTCAAGCGTCTCATCGTTGAACTCGCCTGGGGCAATCTTCTTCGGTGGGATGAAGAGGTCTATGGCCATCCGGATCTTGCCGGGCCACGAGAAGAGACCGGTTGTGACAAAGGGTATGAACTTCGTGGGCGAGAACATCATGACACCATCGGGCAATTGATGAAGCTTGCCGCGAGACAGGATCCACGTGCGCCTCCGGGAGTCGTCGGTCGGCAACTCGTCATCGAAGATCCCCGTGAGCTTTGCAATACGGTGACAGGCTGGTTTCTCGGTCAGGAAACAGTCCGGACCACCGTCCACGATGAACCTGCCTTCCCCCGATGGATCTGGGACGATCTCTGTAAAGATCTTGCCGCCGAGGCGTCGATCCTTCTCGAACAGAATGAACTCGATATCGTGGCCCTCGGAGGTGGCTCGGGTGATTTTGTAGGCCGCGCCGAGGCCGGCGAGACCACCGCCAATAATGATGATCCGTTTCATGGTGCTCCCCAAAAATAAAAAGGGGTCGAGGGGTCAAGGGTTCATGGGTTCAAGTCTTTAAGATTTTAACTAGACTCCTTGAATCCTAGAACCCTGGGACCCCCTTATATGTTTTTCCACAATGCTTGAAAGTGCTTCTATAAACCGCCCAGAAAAATTGAGAGAATTAGTCCGTTTCAATATCATCCCCATGGATTCAGATTTCCCTCGATAAAGGATATCAATATCGTAAAGTACTTCGATGTGATCTGACACAAATCCAATGGGGATCATGAGGATTTCTCGGACCTTTTGCCGTGAGAGTTCGATCAGGATAGATTCTACCTCTGGACCTAACCACTCCTCTGATCCCATCCCTCTGCTTTGAAAGGCAATATGCCAAGGAAGGGGCTCAATCTTTTTAAGAACCCCTCTTACACTCTCTTCCATATCCCTGACGTAAGGTTCATTTTCAACAAGGGATTTTGGAAGACTGTGCGCAGAGAAAATGAGATGAATCTCTTTTCTTCCTTCTCGAGTGAATTGCATCAAGCCTTCCTCAATCTTCTCCTGAATTGCCCCAAGAAAGAGAGGATGCAAATGCCATCCCTCAACAAAAGAAATTTCTATCTTCTCTCCCATATTTTTTCTTATTTGATTTACTTCTTCGATATAAGCTCCTGTGCTTGCTCGGGATCTAAAAGGCGCCATGGGAAGGGCGACCACTTCTTGGATTCCATCTTGAAGAATCTCTTTCAACGTCTCTTCAATCAATGGGTTTCCATAACGCATTCCCACATAGGATTTGAATTGGTAGCCCTTCGAATTCAGACGGTTTTCCAGAGCTTTAGCTTGCTTAAATGTAATCTCTGGCAGAGGCGAACCACCCCCAATCAACCGATAACGCTCCTTGATCCTTTCCAATTGCTCTGGAGAAGATTTTCTGCCCCTGAAGAGACGGGTTAAAAATGGCTCCACTTCATCGAGAGAACGCGGCCCCCCAAAGGCTAAGAGGAGAATGGCTTTCATAAAGACCTCTACCTTTAACCTCCAACTATCTCTATTTTGAGCTAAATTCGTGGACCATATTGACTAAAGCGGCCACATGATCAACGGGTGTGTTTGGAAGAATTCCATGGCCAAGGTTGAAGATGTGACCAGGCCGACCTTCAACGCGATCAAGGATCCGTTTGACTTCCTTTTCAATCAAATCCACTGGGCCAAATAGGATAACAGGATCCAGGTTTCCCTGGATGGCAATATCATGCCCAAGACGCGCCCAAGCCTCGCGAATATCCACTCGCCAATCTACCCCGATAACATCCCCACCTGCCCGTTTCATCAGTTCCAGAAGGGTTGAGGAGGAGGTAGCAAAGTGAATCAGGGGTACGCTCTTACCAACGCCGTCAATGACCTTTTTGGAATAAGGAAGGACATACTCTTCATAATCGCTCGGTGTCAGGCAACCCACCCAGGAGTCAAAGAGCTGAAGAGCCTGAACACCCGATCGGATCTGAGCATTGAGATATCGAATCAACATTACCGAAATCTTCTCCATTAAAGCATCCCAAGTATTAGGGTCCTGATATATCAGGTTTTTGGTAAGAATGTAATTCCTTGAATGACCCCCTTCAATGATGTAACTCGCAAGGGTGAAGGGAGCACCGGAGAATCCGATCAAAGGGATCTTTCGTTCTAATTCCTTTCGGACGATTTGAATCGCCTTCATGAGAAAAGAGGTTTCCTCTTCTGGTTCAATGACCCTCAGCTTCTCCACATCCTTCATCCCTCGGAGAGGATGATGGAAGACAGGGCCTTCCCCTTTTGCAAACTCAAACTCCACCCCCATCGGCTCTAGGGGAATCAGGATATCTGAAAAGATGATGGCTGCGTCGAGTTTAAATCTCTCAATGGGTTGAAGCGTCACCTTTGCAGCCAGTTCAGGGTTTTTGCACATCTCCAAGAAAGAATATTTCTTGCGGAGCGCCCGATACTCTTTCATATAACGACCCGCCTGGCGCATCAGCCAGATGGGCGTATAGTCGGTGGTTTGTCTTCGACAAGCCCTGAGGAACGGATACTCTTTTTCACTCTCTTCCATTTAACAGCCCCAAACTCCGGCGCCAAATTAAAAGTTCAAATGTCAAAATTCAAATGCCAGATGAATGTCAAATCTCAAATCGAGATTCTGAAACGAGTTCAGAATGACATTCTGGTCATGCCGAACTTGTTTCGGCATCTCATTCTGGCTTTAGATTTGATTTTAGCTTTGAGCTCTGACATTCAATTTTACTTCCAATCCCTCAGAAACTGAACCAGCAACCTCACTCCAACACCCGTACCGCCTCGGGGGATATACGGCCTCTCTTTCTCAATCGATGCGGGTCCAGCAATATCGAGATGAACCCATGGAACTTTTTCCGCAAATTTGCTCAAGAAGATCGCTCCGATGGTGGCGCCTGCGGCTCGTGTTCCCACATTCCTGAAATCAGCCGCATCACTTTTGAGATATTCAAAATACTCATCCCAGAGAGGCAATCTCCAGACTTTTTCTCCTGTCTTGGAAGAGGCCTCTTCGATCCGTTTTAAAAGGGACTCTTCATTACCGAAAAGGCCGATGACATAATCTCCCAATGCAATGACGCAAGCTCCCGTCAACGTAGCTAAATCTATGATCGCCTTTGGCTGATATCGTAAACTATAGGTCAGGGCATCTGAAAGAATAAGTCTTCCTTCTGCATCGGTACTGATCACTTCTACCGTCTGCCCGGAGAGGGTTTTCAAAATATCACCGGGTTTATAAGCCTTTCCGCTTGGGAGATTTTCTGTCGCTGGCATGATACCAACCAGATGTAATGGAAGTTGGAGCTTGGAGGCAACTTGCAGGGTGGCCAACACCGCTGCAGCCCCTGACATATCATCTTTCATCCGATCCATATTCTCTGAAGGTTTGATCGAGATCCCACCACTATCGAAAGTAATCCCCTTTCCTACTAAGGCAATCGTATCCCATCCTTTTCCTTTATTATATTCCAAGACGATAAACTTCCCGGGCTCCTGGCTTCCCTTGGCCACAGCAACAAAGGCGCCCATGCCCATGGCCTCTGCCTGACCTACCTCCAATACCTGAATCTCCATCCCAAGCTCTTTCGCTATCTGTTGAGCTTTTTCAGCCAATACAGTGGGAGTCACCTGATTACTGGGTCCATTGACCAAATCCCTTGCCAGGTAAACCGCTTCGGAAATAATTTGCCCTGTCTTCAGACCATCACCGATCAATTTAATTTCTTCATCTTTCTCTCCGAGGAGAATCACTTCTCCAATCTCCTTGATCTTATCCCTCTCGAGCGTCTTAAATTCATTAAACTGGTAAACACCGAGGAGAAGCCCTGTGACAAAGGATTCAGCCAGCTCCATCTCTGAAAGGCTGTCGAATTTCTTTATCGGAAAAACAAATTGTTTTACTCCTGAATCCTGGATGAACTGGCCGGCCTTTGAAGCAGCCCCTCGCCATTTTTCTAAATCGAACTCCCCCTTTTTGCCCAGGCCGGTCAGGAGCGCCCTTTTGGCGGGAAAAGCACCCTGGGTGTAAAAGAGGCGGGACTCGAATAACTCTCCTTTAAAATCTCCCTCTTTCATCAGAGTGGATATAAAACCTTTCCACTCCATATCCACGCTCTGGATGGGGCCTTCCAATCTTTCAGGGGATTCAAAAGAAAAGAGAAGAAGAAGTTCACAGGGATACTTTTCGGCTCTGCCTTTTTCAATTTTAATGTCCATCGTAATTTCCTCTATATATTATGTTATCTTTTGAGGTACTTAAAAATCAGAAATCCGAATATCGAATCTCGAAACAAATCCTAAATCCAAATGACCAAATTTCCAAGACCTTCTTAATTTTTTTTCGGTTATTCGAAATTTTGAAAATTAGTGCTTGTCTCGAATTTCGAATTTCGTGCTTCGAATTTATTTCTTTATTATTCTCTCTCCTTCAGTTTCGAAATCGTAATGGAACGGCTCTCCTCCACAGTTGAAAATTCTTTCACCTTATTCACTAAAGAAGGGGGCCAGCCTCCTCGACCGATTATCCTCGCCAGCATCCACGGATTTAGGTCAGAAACCTCCATCCACTTCCCTGCCTTCTTGACCATTTCATCCAGTATCTTTCGATGGGGGTTCCCCTTTAAAGGGTATTTCTCTTTCATTTCAATTTTAATCTTCGCGACATGATCGCTTCCGAAAATTGCTTCGAGTTCCTCCCTCTGAGCATAGGCATAAAGGGCCTCCTCTATCTTGGCCAATTCAGCGTCACTCTCTTCATTTAAAAGCCTTTTCCTTTCCTTCAGTTCCACATATTGGTTGACTAAGACCACGCCTTCCTCATTAAGATATTCATTGGGCGGAAGGCTTCCCACAGTAATGAGATGTTTTCTTTTGGGGCAGAACCCCTGATAATCGCACCAATCACAAAGAGGCCCTTCTTTAGGAAATAACTGTCTGTCCGTTTCAATCCTCCGGATGAGTTCTAAAGTTGCCTGGCGAAGTTGATAAAGCTGTTCAGGTGTTCTTGAAGAATGTATTTCGGTATCGAAGGTGAGGTAGTGCCAAATTAGTCTGACCTCCTGAATCCCCTGCCACTTTTCTGCCACCCCCATATGATAGAAAGCCAATTGCCGGTCTGAATGGACATCTTCCTTAGTGGGAAGCCGGTTAGAGGTCTTGTAATCGTGGATTTCGAGAACAGAACTATCCACCAAGGTCAAACGGTCAATAAACCCTCGAATCCAATAACTCTTTTCTTCTTCCAGAGGAAAATAAATATATTCTTCGAGGCCTAAGGTTTTTCCAAGATCAAAGGGATAATAACGCTTGTAATAATCCGTGATACATTTCTCTCCGAGACGGCGGTAGTCTTCGGCATTGTAATCCTTTCGGATAATTTGAATCAAATCATTCCAATTCTTTTTCCAACTCTGATGGTAGAAGTTGAGGAGTTCTTCCAAGGTATTGAGTTTGGTCACTTTCAGATCCCGGTAGAGCTTCTCCAATGCTTCGTGAACCCTTGAACCCATGAAAGCTTCAACGCCTTCCGTTTCCACCTCGATCTTGTCAATATAGGCAAGTTTGTATTTATGGGGGCAGGTTTCATAGGTGGAAAGTTGGGAATGGGAGTAAGTTGGCATCTTTCACCTCCTTTATATTCAACTCCTGCTCTATGAGAGCAAATAGCTTATCTTTCCTGCCTACAGCAGGTAAGTAATCAGCGCTTATTAATTATTTTTAACAAGAAAAAACACTTCTGTCAAAATTTCAATTTTCCCTTGAAAAATGTATGGGGTGTATGGTTAAATCAATTTTAGATTTCAGATTGCACCTGCCTACCGCAGGCAGGGATTTCGGATTTTAAAAAACAATTTAAAAGATGAAAGCAGAAATATCATTAAAAGAATTGCAGTACATGGTGGTTCGATGCCGTAAATGCCCCAGACTGGTTGCCTATCTTCGGGAAGTATCACCTCATAAACCCAAAAGATATCGGGATTGGGATTATTGGTCAAAACCCCTTCCCAGTTTCGGAGATCCAAATGCTCGGGTTCTCATTGTTGGACTGGCTCCTGCTGCCCAAGGTGGGAATCGAACAGGCCGGATGTTTACAGGAGATCGAAGTGGAGAGTGGCTCTTCAACGCACTCTATGAATTCGGCTTCGCCAATCAACCCAATTCCCTTCGAAGGGATGACGGCTTCAAATTGGACGGTTGTTATATTACTGCGACAATTCGGTGTGCCCCACCCAAAAACAAACCCCTACCAGAAGAAATAGAAAACTGCCGACCCTATTTTTTAAAGGAACTCGATCTTTTAAAAAATGTTGACGTTCTCGTTCCGTTAGGCCAGATCGCTTTTACTCAAACCCTTAGGGCACTAAGACAAAAGGGGCTTGGGATTCCTCCTCTGGCTTTTGGACACTCAAAAGTCTATCCTTTACCGAACGGGCAGACGATCATTACCACCTACCATCCCAGCCAGCAAAACACCCAAACGGGTAAACTAACGAAACCCATGTTCCATCGAATCTTTAGAATGGTCAAAAAGAAGATTGAGGATAAAGGTTAGAGGTCGGAGGCAAAAATCCTTCCCAACCTCTCTTTGTAAAGGGAGGAGAAAAAGAATTCTCATTTTTAGGGTGTGAATGTGGTATTAAGGCCCTGAGCTTCCAGCTATTGATTTGGGGTTAATCTTTTCGCTATGCGCTATGCTCTATGCGCTATGCTATTTTCTGCATAATGGCTGTTCGAATTCCCATCGAAGATTGGATTGACCTTCATACTTTTTCCCCGAAGGAGATCCCTTCTCTTTTAGAGGAATATCTCCTGGAATGTCAGAAGAAAGGTTTCAAAGAGGTCCGAATTATCCATGGAAAAGGGAAAGGGATCCAGCGCAACATTGTCCACTCCTTTCTCAAAAAGAGTCCTCTCATTGAATCTTTCAAAATGGCTCCACCCGAGGCAGGTTCATGGGGCGCCACCACCGCCTATCTGAAGAAAATCGAAGGAGAAGCTGCTTAAAGGACGCCCAACCTTGTCCCAAGTGACGATAGGATTATTCTCCCTTCGCCAGTTTTTCTTTCTCTTTTGTGTATGCCTCCTTGCCAGCTTCCACGGCCGTTGCTATTATAGATTTCTTTTCCTCCAGAATCTCTTTCCCTTTTCCCACAGCAGTCGTCACCTTGCCCTTTATTTGCTCCGCATAGCTTTCTGCCTTCTTTTTGACATCTTCTGCAAGCTCTTTAATCTTCTCCCTCGTCTCCTTTCCTGGCTTAGGGGCTAACAACAGCGCAATACCTGCACCCACTAAACCCCCGATAAAGAATGAAAGGATGATAGGGCCCGTACTGTAACCCCTTTCTTCCTGTTCCATTTTTGCCTCCTTTCTTTTGCCCAATGGCAAAAATTGGGTAAATCGCTTAAAATCACTTGCCTGAAAACAGATTCTTAAAAAAAACCCCAAGACCCGTCCTGATGCCTGCCTCAAGACCAGAGACCTCACCCACTGTCGATGAAGTGATATTTTCAACAAACCCACTGATTTGCTTCACATTTTCACTCACATGCTTCACACTCTCTCCAACCTCCCTCACAGAATCAGAAAATATCTTAATGTCTTCGGTTACATTAGTTACATTGTCGGTCAAAGTTCTAATGCTCTGAAGGGTATGTTGAAGTTCCATGATGGTTGGTTTTATAGACCTTTCAGTTGTCCCCACTAATTCCTTTAATCCCTTTATGGCGCCTCTTAATCCAATCATAACTATAATAAAAATAATGACCCCAACAACAAACGCAAGTGTAATAAGACCCAAAAAGAGATTACTCATTTTTCCTCCTTCATCCGCATTGTTCTTCGAATTGCCTCTAACATATTATACCAAATTTTCTCTCTTACTTGCAAAATTTCTTTTCATGTCTGATACCATCCAAAGGGACTCCTCAATTTAAAAAATTCCTTTACAACGATTAATTTAATGCCATAATTAACAAAATAAAGGGTCCGGAGTTAAATTCTGGCTTGTACTCTCAATCATCAAAGCACGCTTATCATCTTAAATCCTAATAGGGGGGAGGTATAAAGTATGAAACAAATCTTATTTTATTTAACCATCATGATCCTTTTGCTCTCCACACTTGCCTTTCCTGCCTTGGCTGCCAACAAACCGCCGCAAAAGGGGGAGGCGCTGCCGGTCATAAGCCTTCCTATCCCAAAAAATTCGGATGAAAGGAACTATTTGGGGCTTTCCGGAAGTGGTCTTTTCAAAATTCCACAGGTCAAAACAAAAGTGGTCATCGTTGAAATCTTTAGCATGTATTGCCCTTACTGTCAGAAAGATGCACCCGGAGTTAATGAGCTGTATCGCCTCATTGAAAATAATCCGGACATCAAAAACAAAATTAAATTAATCGGTATTGGTGCCGGAAATTCCTTTTACGAAGTAGAGGTATACAAAAAAACATATGCTGTCCCCTTTCCACTTTTCCCGGATAAGGATTTCACGATTCATAAGGCTTGCGGAGAGGTGAGGACACCCTACTTTATGGTTATCAAAATCAATGAGGATGGAACTCACCAAATCGTCCATAATCAGTTAGGAAATTATCCGGGGGCTGAACCATTTCTGGAACTCGTACTCAAAGCTTCCGGATTAAAGTAGAGAGCAGGAGGAAAAGCCATGCAAAAGAAAAGATTAGCCAATCTCATCTTAATCACTGTAGTTCTTTCTTTATTTGTTTCGATTCCAACGTCCTTTGCCATTTCCGATGCCTATAAGGGAAACATTTATCAGGTGGGAACGCTCAAGCCGATTGACAGCAAACTGAAAGTGAAGATCGGGGACCCCGCCCCCAATTTTATTCTTCCTCCTATTTCCGGGGAAAAGGTTTCTTTAAGCCAGTTTCGGGGGAAAAAGAATGTTGTCCTCTCCTTCGTTCCCGCGGCCTGGACACCTGTTTGTTCAGACCAATGGCCTGGTTACAATATTGCAAAAGATATTTTCAACCAATATGACGCCATCCTCCTTGGAATCACGGTAGATAACATCCCCACCCTTTTTGCATGGACCAACCAAATGGGTCAGTTATGGTTTCCAGTCCTTTCTGACTTCTGGCCCCATGGAGCCGTAGCCAAACGATATGGCGTGTTGCGTTCCAACGGGGTTTCGGAAAGGGCTTTATTTGTCATGGATAAGAAGGGGATCATTCGTTATATCGACGTTCATGATATCAACAAGAGACCTCCCCTTGAGGATCTTATGGGTGCCCTGGAGAAGTTAGGAAAATAATTAGGAGGTGAAGATGAGCACTCCAATACATTGCCCTGGTTTTGAGCGGTTTAAAGATCTAAAATCTTTTATCTGTCAATGCCCAAACTGTGGGAAGGAAGTTGAGATCTTTTCTGATGAATTTGATAAAAAACATATCTGCAAGGAGTGCCGTCAGGAGATTGATTTTACAAAATGTACCCTGACCGTTGGGGCATCAGACACTTCACCCCGATAAAATTCTGGGTTAATGGAATGTTGGAATGATGGAATAATGATTAGAAGTGAAAATAATTTTTTCTGAACCCAATATTCCAATGCTCCATCATTCCATTATTCCATGAACTATTCCCGTTTGACTTTTGGATCGCTTCAGATCTTGATGATCTCTCCCTCTATTTTCTCTCCGAGGTATAGGATGCCGAGGGTGGCTCGGTGAACAAAAGAGCGGGTGGGGGAGCCGGGGTTGAAGAAGTAAATATTTTTTACCTGATGATTCGCCGGCGTATGGGAATGACCATAAACAATTGCATTCACTTCATCGAATTCCCCTTGGATGCGTGACTCGATCCCAAATGGAGAACCTCCTCCATGGATCAGGCCAATCTTAAATCCCTTTAGTTCAATGACCCTCTTCTCTGGAAAGGCTTTTCGAATATCATAAGAATCCATATTGCCATAAACCGCGATCAATTCTTTTTGGCTTGAGAGATACTCTGCGATGCTCCAGTCCACAAAATCCCCTGCATGAAAAATCTTTTCCACATCCTTGAAATGGAATTCAATCACCTTCTTAAATTCAGGGTGAGGCTCCCTCAAGTGTGTATCTGAAATGACACCGATCTTCATTTAGCCAACTCCACAACCGAATAAAAGACCCCAATCGCCACTTTTTGCATAAAGTCGAAATTGAGCGTCTCCATTCTATCTGAAGGAAGGTGGTAATTCGGGTTTCTTAAAAAAGCGGTGTCTGTCATCATCAGCGCTGGCACCCCCTGATCCCAGAAAGTACTGTGATCACTCAGTCTCGCCTCTTCCATTCTCCTCCCATTTCCGGGCACGATAAGAAATTCCAAAGAAAGATGGGGAATATGGTTTTTGAAGGCCTGGCAAACTTTTTCCAATAATTCCTTCGACCTTTCGTTTCCAATGATGGCGATAAAATCCCCCACATTGGGATAATATTTTGGGTTGAGGTAAGGAGGATAATCTTGCCTCGGACCGGTAAACCCCACCATCTCTAATGAAATCATACCAAGAATTTTCTCTTCTCCTTTTCCCAGACTCTCGACATAATGGGTACTGCCGATATAATTGTATTCTTCGAGGGAGAAAGCGATCAATCTTACAGTCCCATCTAAAGGGATAGATTGAATATTTCTCGCCACCTCGAGAAGCACAGCGATTCCACTGGCATTGTCGTCCGCCCCCGGGGAGTCTGGAACGGTGTCGTAATGAGCCCCCAGGATGAACACTCTATCGGGAAAGGTTACCCCTTTCTTTTCTGCCACAATATTTTTATAAGATTTCCCTTCCCATTCAAAATAGTCCTCTTTGACGGCCCATCCAATCTTCAGAAATTCTCTCTCAATATATTGTGCTGCCTGCTCCAACTTAGGATAGCCATCATAGGGATTCCGATCAAAATGGATGTTTTCCACATGCCTTTTGAGATTTTCTATAGAAATCATGATTTTTTTACCAGAGGTTCTTTCATCTCCGATCAATAGAAGAGGAAAGGTTAAGAAAAATATAAAAAGGATAATTCGAAATCCCATCATCGAGTTAAATATAGTATCTTACGAGTTAAACGATTTTTGCAAGAAATTTTTATGATTTCTTTACGCCCTACACTCTTTGCCCAATACTTGACGGATTTCCTTTTTTCATCCCTTTTAGTTATAATGTAATAAATGCCAATTGGTAGGAAGAAGAAGGCTATTGTCCATATTGCAAAAAAAGACCTCCATCTTGATAAGGAATCCTATCGTCAGATTCTGAAAGGAGTGGCAGGGGTGGAAAGTTCAACGCAGTTGACCGAAGAAGGCTTTGAGAAGGTGATGAAACGATTCCAAGAAATGGGATTTAAGGGCCTTCTTCCTCACCCCTATCAGCCTGTACCAAAAGGTCGACTCATCCCTATGGATAGCCCCCAAGGACTGGAATCCATCACATCGAGCCAAAAGGATTTCATGGCTTACCTTTTGGAAAAATTAAATTGGGTGGAAGGACATTACCATGCCTTTTGTCAACGGATCATTAAGAGACCCGAGGCCTTGACGAAGCGGGATGGACAAAAAATCATTATCGGTTTGATGGCCATCATGAGAAAAAAGACATCCCCCATCCCATGCACCACGTAGGGTGCATGACTGTCCTGAACCTTACATGGTTCAGGGCTCCCCTCCCCCGCTGGTGGGGAGGGAAAAAGGGAGGGGGGAAGGAGAAGCTCATGAGACGATATTGGAAGATCGGTCTGGCGGCGGCCCTACTCATCTCATTGGTGCTGGTCGCCATTAGCAAAGAGACACCTCCCCCCTTCATTGAAATGGAGGTGAAAGGGGTGAGATTGGATGCCGTCGGACAGAGCCCGGTAGTCATCCTTGCCGACAAAGAGGGCAAGAAGGCACTTCCCATCTGGATCGGTCTCCTGGAGGCGAATGCAATCGATAGGGAATTAAAAAACATCGGCACCACGAGACCCATGACCCATGACCTCCTCCATTCGATTCTGACTCAGGTTCAAGTCAAGGTGAAGGAAGTAAAAATTATAGACCTGAAAAATCAAACCTATTATGCAACTCTTTCTCTAAAATTGAACAAGGGGGTGATCGAGGTTGACGCTCGACCCAGCGATGCGATTATCCTCGCACTCAAATCTAAAATTCCGATTCTTGTCGCAGCCAAGATTCTCGATGAACAGGGAATCGCCCTCACCCAGAAGAGCGCCTTTGGAGAACGATATGGAATTCGAATTCAGGAACTCACCCCTTCCCTGGCCTCCCACTTTAACTTCAAGAGCAAAAAGGGCGTATTGGTGGCGGAGGTCCTTCCAGACAGTGTCTCAGAAACCTCTGGAATCAAAGCCGGTGACATCATTACCAAAGTCAATTCAAAAGAAGTAGGAAGTGTCCAAGAGTTTGAAGAAATGTTTGATACGGCCAAGGTGGGCGATTCGCTTCGGATCTTACTTTTTAGAGACGAGAAATTTAAAGAAATCACTTTATTCCTGAAACCCTGATCTAAGTCGTACTCTGGTTTGCGGATCTTCTCACACCTCATCCAATCTATCGCTTTCGATTTTCACCCTTTCACTCCCATGATTACCCTTTGATCGCCTTATGGGTCTTTTCGTCACCAGACTATTTATAAAGCATGATTTGTCATATAAGATAATCGCAAAACCTTAGGCGGGACTTGAACCCTTGAGCCCTTGAATCTTTGAACCCTCAAGCCGTCCCGACTTGTCGGGATGGTAGTTTATTCGAAGAAGCGCATGAACATTTAGAAAGGAGGAAAAATATGTATCTTAAAAAAATCATCATCGTCTCCATCTTGTTTCTGGCATTATTACATATCCCTGGATTGGCTCAAGAAAGAAGGTTTAATGTAAAGGGCGAAATCAGTTTTCCGAAGAAAGGTGCTATCATTATTCAACTCTTAACAAAAGAGGAATTTGAAAGTAATAAAGACTCTCAATTCGCATCAATAATAGAAGTCGGTCCGGAGGATTTAAAGAAGGGAAAGACTTCTTTCTCATTTACGAATGTTCCTGAAGGAACGTATGGTATCAAATGTTTTCAAGACCTAAATGGTAATAAAACCTTGGATAGAGGCGCCTTCGGTCCAGAAGAACCATGGGGAATGTATCGGCCAAGCAGGCCAACTTTTAAGGCACCCAGGTTCGAAGAGATCGCTTTCAAAGTTGATCAGGACATTACCGATATCAAACTTGAACTTAAGTAGGTGTTTGTTCTTTTCTTCTTAATTGGTGCTGACTAATACAGACGCAATAAATGAAGTGTAACCATTTTACTTGAAAGGAGGCAAGACCATGCTTAACAAAAGAATATCCAGACGTTCATTTCTAACTCTTTCAACCATGACTGCAGCTTCACTTGCCCTTGACTGGAAAAAGATTGTAGCCTATGCCGCCAGCATGGGACCCAAAAGCAACTACCCAACAGTGATCATCGGCGCAGGATTGGGAGGATTGTGTTGCGGCGCGTATCTGTCCAGGTTCGGCATTCCAGTAACAGTGGTCGAACAACATGGTATCCCAGGAGGCTATGCCACTTCTTTTGATCGAGGGGTATTCACTTTCGAGGTGTCCCTGCATGGGACGTCCATTCACAACAATGCAACAGCACGAATACTGAAAGATTTGGGCCTCCTTGAAAAATTACAATTGATTTCACTGCCCGAAGCCTTTCATTTCAAGACCCCAACCCTTGAAATTTCAGTTCCTCAGCGAGACCCGGGAGCAGTGATTCAACTCTTGGCTAAACATTTCCCCTATGAAAAGGAGGGTATTCGTGGGTTTTTTCAGGAACTATTAGATATAGCAGAAGAAACGGACAAGCTTCACCAGAAGAAAGGGAAGTTTTTCAAGTATATCTTTCCCATTCAGTACCGGAAGATGTGGAAGGTAAGGAACAAGACTCTGGTCGATTTATTAAATCAATACGTCAAAGACCCTGCCCTGAAGGATGTTCTGGCTTTCAATTGGGGTTACTACGGTCTGCCTCCATCTAAGCTCTCCGGTTTTTACTATGCCACCGCCCTTGGGGATTACCTGAAAAATGGCTCTTACTACATCAAACCCCGTTCTCAGGAATTGAGTAATGCCTTGGCTAAATCCATTGAGACCTCAGGTGGAAAAATCCTTTACGGAAACTCGGTGGAAAAAATCCTGGTGAAGGACGGGGCTGTGCAGGGAGTAGCAATATCAGGAGGGAAAGTCCTGCCTGCTCGAGGTGTAGTAAGCAACGCAAGTGCCCTTGCCACCTTTAAGGAAATGCTTCCCCTGGATGTTGTGCCAGCAGATTACTTAAAGAAGCTGAATGAATACCGGCCAAGCATCTCGAGTTTCACCGTTTGGTTAGGGTTAAAACATGAATTGAGGGGTAGGATAAAGGGTTATAGCATTGGCATCTCTTCAGGAGAAGGGGCGGAGGCCAATTATCAATACTGCATGAAGGGTAATGTGGAGCGGGGGCCCTTCAGCGTCACCATTTACGACAACCTCTTTGAAGGTTATTCCAGGCCGGGTAAATCGACACTCATGCTTCTATTTCTCACAGGGCACAAACCATGGCGCAAATTCGAAGCCGATTACCGGGCAGGGCGTAAAAAGGACTACTATAAGGAAAAAGCAAGGTGGACAGATATCCTCATCCGCAGGGCTGAAAAAGAGTTAATCCCTGGGCTCTCCTCCATGATCGAAGTTAAAGAGTCGGCCACGCCTCTGACCAACTGGCGCTTCACGCGCAATCCTGAAGGGGCTATCTATGGATTTAAGCAGTCCATGGATAACGCATATATGAAACGGCTTGACAATCGAACCCCTATCAGAGGACTCTACCTGGCAAGCGCTTGGGGCAATCCTGGCGGTGGTTTTACTGGAGTATTGAGAAGTGGAGAGATAACCTTTGGAAAGATGATGGAAGATTGGGGGGCTGATTTGAAATGAGTAAACCCCGCACCCTTTCACTCCTATTGTTACCCTTTTATCGCCTTATGGATCTTTTCATCACCAAACTGTTTATAAAGCATGATTTGTCAAATAAGATGATCTCAAAACTGAAACCCTTAACAAGGAGGAACAATGAATATGGCCCTAATCGAAATGCAAAACATAAAAAAGGACTACTTCTTGGGTGAAACAGTAGTGCATGCCCTTCAAGGGATCGACTTACAAATAGACAAAGGAGAGTTTGTGGCCATATGGGGCCCCTCCGGCTCTGGCAAGACCACGCTCCTGAACCTTATTGGCGCTATTGATGAACCATCGACAGGGAACCTGGCGGTTGCTGGCAAGGAAGTTCGTTCTCTGTCAGATAACCAAAGAAGCGAACTTCGCAATGAAACGATCGGTTTTATATTTCAAGGTTTTAACCTGATCCCGGTTCTCTCCGCCCTGGAGAATGTGATGCTACCTCTTCAGATTAAAGGTGCATCTTTGGGAGAAGCTAAAGCCAAGGCCTTAAGCCGGCTGCAAGAAGTTGGCCTGAGTGAGTTTATCCGTCATCGCCCGGCCAAAATGTCGGGTGGGCAACAGCAAAGGGTAGCCATTGCCAGGGCTTTGGTGAATGATCCTTCGTTGGTGATTGCTGATGAACCAACTGCCAATCTGGATTCAGAAACCGCGCGTATGATCATTGGCCTCATGCGCGAGTTGAATGAAAAGGAGGCGACCACGTTTATCTTTTCCACCCACGATCAGCGGCTTTTGGACCGGGTTAAACGCCTGGTGCGGTTGGAGGATGGCCGGATCGTCGATGGAGGTATGAAGCCATGATGAAATGGACAAAATTAGCCATCCGCAATATTCTAAGAAATAAGCGTCGGTCCTTTGTTACTTTGCTGGCGATCGGTGTGGGGTTTGCAGCGATCAGCCTCTTTTACGGTTACGTCCATAATATGTACGACGGGTTAAGGTTTTCAGCTATCCGCGGAGAGGGTTTGGGTAATTTAACAATCAACAAGGCCGGCTGGCAGGAGAAAGGGAAACTTGAACCTGAGAAATATATGTTCTCGAAAGCGGAAACAGAAAAGACTATAAAACTCGTTACAGAAGAAAATGGGGTTGTCTTGGCGACGCCTCAGATTCAAGTTACCGGCATTGTGTCAAATGGAATTACCTCCACCATTTTCATAGCTCAGGGAGTCGTTCCCCGGGATGACAGGACCATTAAAGGAGCTTGGGCTGTTTTTAGACCCATTAAAGGAGAGGGATTAAATGAGAAAAAGCCCTATGGGGTGGAAGTTACGCAGGATTTAGCTAGGTATCTGAACCTCGCGTCTGGCAAAGACGGAGTTGTGATGACCACGACCCTCAGCGGACAGATGAACGCCATGGACATGCAAGTGATGGGTGTATACGACTCCGGCTCGGATGCCACGAATGATAAATACATGCGCTTCACTTTTGACTTCGCCCAGTCCCTTCTTGACACGAAAATGGCCGAAAGGATCGTGGTCTTGCTGGACAACTGGCAAAAAACCGAGGAGGTGCGTGCGCTCCTTCTAACCAAGCTAACCCATGCAGGCATTGCCTGTGAGATAAAGACCTGGAACGAACTATCCTTATTCTATTCAAAGGTTAGAGGGATGTTCGACATGATGTTTCTTTTCCTATTTTCCATCGTTTTGGTCATCGTGGTGATGAGCACGGTCAACACGATGGGGATGGCCGTTCTGGAAAGAACCAGGGAGATTGGAACCCTGAGAGCATTGGGTTTAAAGCGCAGAGGCGTATCGCTGCTCTTTGCCATGGAAGGCGGCCTGTTAGGCCTTTTTGGCAGTTTCATAGGGGTAGTCCTGCATATAAGCGTCTGGGCTATTATTCGGGCTCTCTCTCCGACCTACACACCTCCAGGTGTTTCAACGCCTGTGCCATTGGTTGTTGACCTTGTACCTCAAGCCCTATTTGTGCTGATACTCTGTCTGATTTTCCTTTCTTTATTTGCTGCCATCATCCCGGCGAGGCGTGCGGCCAAACAAAATGTTGTGGACGCCCTGGGGCACGTTTAAAAATGATAGTAGGAGGAAGATGATGAATCGCCAGCATAAAAAACGAGATTTGATTCTTTTAGTTTTTACACTTGTTTCTTGTCTGGGCTTTTTCCTCCCTTCGCTTCATGCCGCCATGGACCCCAAGGAGATCCTCAGAAAAGCGGATGAAGCCCGTGGTAACGCGGAAGGAGTGGAGTGGGAAATCGCAATTGATTCCATCGAAGGAGGCCGCCAACAACAAAGAACCATCCGAGTAACTGCTCGTGGTTTCAATTCATTGGCGGAATTTCTGGCCCCGCCCAATGTGAAAGGCCAAAAGTTGTTGATGCTGGACCGCAATATGTGGTTTGCGAAACCGGGTCTCTCCAAAGCGGTCCCTATCTCTCCCCGGCAAAAACTGGTGGGCGGCACTGCGAATGGCGACATAGCATCCACCAACTATGCGGGTGATTATAAAATCGTTCAAACTTCGGAAGATATGGTAAGCGGCGAGCCGTGCTATCTCTTTGATTTAAGCGCAGTAGATAACAGGGCTACTTATGATCGGATCAAATACTGGATATCGAAAGAGCGGCTGGTGGGGCTTAAGGCTGAATTCTACACTGTTTCAGGAAAGATGTTTAAGACCGCCACCTTTGGATATGAGAATAGCATCATGGTTGATGGCAAGCCGCGAGAATTCATCTCCAAAATGGGTATTACGAGCGCGGTAATGAAAGAGGACGTCACAACCATGAGCTACCGTAAGGCGTCGATTAAGAAGGTGCCGGATTCCGTTTTCAACCTAAACCTGCTGTTAAAATAGTACCTTTCAAAATGAAACCAAGCCTCTCCATGAAGAAGCGCCTTTTCACAATTGTTGTTCTATTGATGGCTTGTATAGGTTGCTTGCCAGAGACAGGAATGGCCGGTGAGGATAGTCATACAGCCCTTGCCGTGATCCAGAAGACATTGGCCGAGCACTTTTCGTGGGATTTGCGGATTTTGACCTATGGTATTATCCAGGAGCCTTCCAATTCAAGTCAAAATTCTGAAAACAACTTTCTGCAAATTCCGCATTACACGGCAGATCTGGAAATACGGCCGGATCTACGTCTAAACATAGACCCTTTAGAGCTAAGTGCTAAACCCAGAATGAGACTTGAGTATAGCATCTGGCGAGAAGGGTACCGCAAGGGAGAGTCAGAATGGGATGACGATTGGTACATCAATGAGTGGTTGGTAAGATGGAAGGTGCGTGAGAATCTATTTATATCCTACGGCCGCGAAAACCTGCAATGGGGACCTTCCTTTCTATTCTCTCCTTCCAATCCCTTTTTCCAGGATAATGGTCGTCGTAACCCCTACCTGGAAGTGCCGGGCATGGATTTCGGCCGGTTGGTCTGGATCCCGGGAAGTTCCTGGACGATATCTTTCATCGCCAATACAGATGAAGGACGTAACAAGACCGCATCCGGCTTTCCGATTGGCTTTCCTCAAGGTACACCATTTGAAAAGACTTTTGCCTTGAAGATAGATTATACAGGCCGGCAGAATTATGGTTCAATCATCTTCTCGCATAGGGAGGATTCTCTGAATTCATTGGGGTTTTTTGGAGGATGGACTATTTCCGATGCCATCCTGCTCTATGGCGAGGGAGTCATTACCCAAGGTAGTAAGGCATTATACCCCAAGAGGGATAGCTCCCCTTTTGGGGCTTCAATGCAAAAACTCCATCAAGACGATTCCACTATTAAACCGGTTCTCCTCATCGGAGGCTCCTACACTTTTGCAGCGAGTGGAACCTTGTCGATGGAATACGCCTATTATAGCCCAGGGTACAGTGATGCTGATCCAGATACCTACTACTCCTT
>Ga0210056_1000716_pt1 | contig 28239 bp, 26 predicted proteins | sample CryGeyCG2014_080_2_FD_183965 | JGI IMG/M metagenome (GOLD analysis project Ga0210056, IMG submission 183965) | Groundwater microbial communities from aquifer - Crystal Geyser CG07_land_8/20/14_0.80 (SPAdes) (version 2) | ecosystem: Environmental > Aquatic > Deep subsurface > Groundwater | place...
CTTCGTGTGACTTCACCGAAACGATCCCGGTGGAAGTCCTGGAACACTTCGATCTCATCGATCCCGGACTGCCCGGGCAGCCGGCGACTTTTCGCTGCCAGCAATGCCCCGGGATCATGTATCCGATGGGGTGGTTCGAGCAAGAGCCCCACCGAGCCTCAATCCCAAAGGTTTCAAAAGATGCACCACTCACCACTCACCACTCACCAGGTCGCCGAAGGCGTTAGTTCTGTCGTGCCCTCTGGCAGGAAGGTCTATTGCGCGCCCTCCTGGAACCTCGCGCTCAGCAACGTCCTGCCAAAAACGCTTTCCAGAATCCCTCTCTGACTTTCAGGCCCTATGATCTCGCATACATACACCCGCCGGACGCCAACGACGGTTGCCCGTTGACCCCAGAACTTCACCTTCCCAATGCTGGTGCGTAAACGGTACGTGAAATCGCTGAGCGCGGTTTGCTTGCCATCAATCTGCGTCATGGTCGTGGCCCCCTCTTGGAGGTCGCTTCCGAGTTGAGTAAGCCTCCTGCCCGCGTACTGGTGCATCCTCTCCGGCACAGGAACGCGCTTGCCTTGGAGATCGTTGCTCGAGAGACCTGGGATCCCCGGAACCTGGGGGATGTTCGGGTTCGACTGGGATGGAGAGTTCTCGACATTCAGGAGAGCACCCAAGGCTTCGTCCATTGCGACCTTCATCTGGATCTGTTTGCTGTAGACGAAGGACACCACCGATCCGACACCGGAGATCCCAGACTTCCGCACTGCCCAGTTGCTCGGATAATCAAGAGACATGCCGGACGAGGGGTCCGAAAAAGTGGACCATCGATCCACCTTCGTGAGTGTGAGGTCCCTCTTCTGAAAAACAAAGATCATCGTCACGATGGCAGCCAGGCTGACGACCCATACGGATCGATAGATGGTCTGCAGAACACGGCGCGAGGACGGTGGCGCTCCCGTTCGGGACGCGTCGCTGGAAGAATCCTTCTGTGGCATGACACACTTCTCCAGAAAATGCGGATAGAGCCTGCCCCGACACCATCGGGGGAGTGCGGAATGAATCGCATCCTTGCACCCCGGATTCTCATCTCGCGTGGTTCCGATGACAAAGCTGGAGCTTTATCCTACGGCGACAAAGTCGATGTATCCGCCTTTCCGTAATTCCAGGATGCACCCGTGCGCACGCCAGTGCCTCATTACACACGACCTTCGGCACGGAACGCTCTTCCAGTTGCAGGCGGCGGCGGTCAATCCAGTCGCGGAGGTTGTGCTGGTGGTAGAGGTGAATCAGGCTTTTCTGCAGCGCCTCCCCAGCGACAACGTTGCGCCGCAAGAGGTTTAGTTCACGACCGACTGCCTGCGTAGTCGGTCCGCGAAATGCCCTCTCCAACAGGTTGATCTGCGCCTTCAACTCCTCGTCATCTGTGTTTCCGAAGTGGACGCGCAGTTCCCGTAGCACGTATCGCTGCCCCTGATTCAACGTGAGAGTATGATCTCGTTCCGCTTGTCGGCGCTTCACTTCCGCCGCGAAGTGGCATTTCACTTTCATCACCGCCGCATTATATACTCGTTACGGATGAAAATCCATCTTTCCCCCTCACCCTCGAACCCTTTGGGTTCGAGGGTGAGGGGGTGTTTTCACCCGTAACGAGTATAGATGTCGTAAGGTCTCACCGGCGCGACTGCCCACGACTGCTTCAATTCCTGCATCAGCGATTCATCGAAGTCTTCGGACTCTTCCCACAGGTCATCGAACCATCGCCCCAACTCCGCGTGGTTATCGTTGCCCTGCACCACTACGTTGAGTTCCGTGTTGTGCGTCACTCCCGATAGCGTGAGGTTCGACGAGCCGACCACCGCGATGCCCTTCTCATACCGCCCGTCCGCGTTGTAGTCGAAGATATACGCCTTGGCGTGCATTCGCCCTTTGGTGTAGACCCGCACCTTCAGCCGCCGCTCCTCGATCATCCGCACAAGGATGTTGACCAACGCCTCGCCCTCGTCCGTCTGATCCATCAACTGCACACCCGACCGGATCCTCTCCGTCGTCTCCTCCGCCATCCGTTGCGCCGCGGCGTCTTTCGGATACCTGTGTCCTTCCGCCACTTCCGCCACCAGTTCCAACCGCCGGTATCCCTCCGCCAGTTGCTCCAGCGTCTCCCGGTTCGTCGTGTTGCCGATCAGCAACCGCAATTCCTTCACACCGACTAACTTCCCGGCGATGGACTCCAACCCCAACAGGAAGAAATATCCTACCGCAAACCGCGCCGCCTCGGTGGAGGCGAGAATCTGGTTGATGTGGTCTACGAGTTTCTCGTGGCGGTTGTCGATGATGTCATGGGTGGGCATGGTTTTTGGCTTTCTCCTATCAGAACGCAGCTTGGCGCTGCGTTTCTATGTCCACGCAGTCGGCCGAGTGAGAACAAATCCATCGGCTTTGGGGACTTGCTCAGGGAACTGGCTGGAAAGCAACCGGTCTTCCCCGATCACGATGTACGCAGAGGCAACGGACTTGAGGGCATTGTGTTCACGCCCGGGGGGGAATGCGACTTCAACCCGTTTGTCAGGGAACAACGACTTCACCTTCTCGATAGCGGGAACCAAGTCTGCATCGCCAGTAACGATCAATGCAGTGTTCATGAGGTTGGTGCATACATCTCCGAGCAACTCGACGGCCATCCTTACGTCGGTCATCTTCTCGGTGTAGGTCACGTACGGCCGTCGGCAGATCCTGCATTCGACAAGTGATCTCTGATACCTCCCGTACAGGATCTCGACCTGGATCGTGCTTCCCACGGCTTCGAGATAGTCGGACTGGCGCTTTCTCTTCTCAGGAGGTTTCCTCATCCTTGCCGTGAAATACTTGATCGTCACAAGCCTCTGATCAGGTCTCAGCAACCGCGGTGACAGCGAGGCGAGGTCGAGCCAGAGGTACTTGCTGCCAAGTGTCTCCCTGATCCCGTAGTAGAGGTTGAAGCCGTCTATGTAAACGACGACGCGTTCTTCCCTGTCCCGCATGCTCATTCCTCTCTCATCCCAAAAAAACAGTGAATCCGCGAAAAAAGCCTTTGACAACCTGTGCAGTGGTCGGTAAAATACAACCAGTCTGAACACTGCTGGAGATAGCATCTTCAGTTGGAGCACTCCACCTCAATCGAGGTGGAGTGCTCGTTTTTTCCGGGTCCGCGGACACGGACCTCCTCAAACCACCACAACCCCGCCATCCGTCCATCAATCTCCCGCTCCACCGATGCACTCTCCTCCGTCAGCGCGGTCACACGACCCGCATGGCGGCTTCGTCGCGGGCGGCGTGGCGAATGTGCTCTACTCCTGAGCCATGGTTATAGCGACGGGTGGAATCGAGTCGTGGAACCGACGGAGGCGACACGACCCCGCATACTGGTTTCGCCATGTTCCCGCAGGAAGCGCCGCAACAGGGCAAGAAGCGTCTTTGTTGAAGGTTGGTTCGCCCGGAGGAGGATCACGCCCTCACTGCTGAGTCGGGAGAGTTGCTGCAAGGCGTTGAAGTCGAAGTCCTGAGTGACCACCACCCTCCCCTCCTTTGGAGCGATCCCAAAGACGATCGGGTCAGGCTGCCCGGCGAGATTCAGCGCGTGGACACTCACGGCGTCATAGCCCTCGTTCCGCAGTTCCGTTGCGATGAGTGGGGAGAGCTGTTCATCGAGTAAGCGTCGCAGGGTCATGCAGCCTTCGCCTGTTGACGCGGTGTGATCGGTCGCCCGCGCCGTCCTTCGTGGTAGTCCCGCACCGCGGCGATAGCCTCTTTCGTCAACGAAGGCAGATCGTCACAAATCTCCTCAGGGGTGTAACCCGCGCGCAGATAGCGGGCCACGGTCTTGACCGGGATGCGAGTTCCCTTTACCACCGGCGCCCCGCCCTGAATATCCGGCTGGACATCAATCCACCGGTCAATCTCCGTTTGTTGCTCCTGTAGCTCTGTGACACGTCCGTGCAGTTCTATTGCGAGTTTCCCAGTGCACACTTCGAGAATGAACTGTCCCCTTCGTCTCAAGTTCTCTATCTCTTTGGCTGCGTGGGCGACATAGAACTGCCCATCTACGGCCAGCAGGCGGAGTTGCACCAATGGGTGTGTCAGGTCAGGATACCGCTCGCGAAGATATTCCAGCGCCTGGCGGGTAGTCTGCACGGAAACGCCGCCGGCTTTCAGTTGTCCTGCCGTCTTCAGTTGCACGAGATCGGTGAAAGAATAGCGCCGCGCCGAACCCGTCCCGCGCGCAGGGCCCACGCTCGGTTTGATGAAATCCGTGCGATCCCAGTAGTCCACCTGTCGCGGGGTCAGACCCAACAGAGCGCAGACCTGCACCGTTGAGTAACCTTCTACTGCGGCCATTCGATTTGCCTCTATCTCATAATAACAACTCGAGCGTGGTTATTATACGACTTCCAGTGAAGCAAGCCAAGAGGAATACCGGATAAACCCTCGAATTGGCTGTTCTTCCGGCGGCCCCAATCCATACAACCCCGCCACTCGCTCGTCGCGGACTCCGTGAGTCCGCAATCTCCTGCCCGAACGTAGCATGGACATCCTGTCCGTGAACGGTCATTGGCGGGACGCCAATGCCACGCGCACCCCTGCCCCGTTGCGTGCGGCGGGTGAATTACTCCGGCGTCAGCTTCCACGGTTGCTCCAGTCCCGACACCTCGGGACGGCTGCTGGAATTCATGGGCAGGATGCCCATGCCACGAAGGAACTGCTCCACCCGCTGCCAGGGGGAGAATGAACAACCTCCCAGAAAAAGTTGGGGTTGCTGTTGACTTGCACGGTTCGACCTGTTACATTGACATCGGAATCTGAACCCCGGCTCGACTGGACAGTAGGATTCCTCCGGAAAAGCCAGTCGCCTGTGGATGAAAGCCGGCTCCATGCCGTGCGCTCGAAATCCGAGCCTAGTCTACAGGGGGCTGGCTTTTTCAACTTCAAACGGGTTACCCCGGTGATACCAGTTCCTGGGATAGTTCCCGCTGTCGTAACGATCTACCAGCAAGCTGACTTTGTCCTCCACAAACCGGTAGTATCGCATCTCCCGTCTCACAAACGCACGGTAAACCGCCCAGTTCATGTAGTCAATCGCTTGCAGGCAGGGCTCGCCAACGGCCGTCTGTGGCTGAACCCGAATCTGCGTTTCCACAGTAGTGTTCCAGTTCGCCTCGAATCTTGCAACTCCCCTGCGAATGGCGTCCTCCAGACACGACTGCCGCAACCGTGTTCCCCGTTGGGATAAATAGATGCCGTTATGCGTATAGCGGTGCAACACATTCTCAAAAAGCAGGCTCACAAGATAGTCATAGAAATCGCTCTCGTTGGCGTGGAACGAATTGCGGAACACGCGCTCGATCTTACGCGCGACCACGAACTGTGCTTTGAAGTCCAATCGGGCAAGTGTCTGGTAGACAAGGTAACGTACTTCGGGAGCGTCGTCTTTCGCGTGAAACGCACGGTTGGTCTTCTCGATAGATGAGATGGACTGGAGATATCGGTCAGCTCGAATCTGCCCGTGCAGTTCCGCCAACGCCTGCCGAATCGCCCCCGGATCGGAAGTCTCGATGAACCCCAAGGTCAGGATCGGCGAGCCCCCCTCCTGCCCAACAATGAGGTTGCCGTGTCGGTCGTAGAAAACCGGGTCGCCGGTCTCGTCGACGAAATACCAGTGATCGCCTTGCCTCGGTTTCTTCACATGTCGCTCCTTGGTCAACGAATCTCTGCCACGCGTTCGTCAATCTCCATCTCAACCGTCGCAATCTCCTCCGTCAGCGCGGCGGTTTCGTCGCGGATGGTGGTGAAGAGGCGGGGGTCGGGGGTGCCGTGCTTGTGGGCGCGCTTGGTGAATTCCTCCGGCGTCAGCGCCCACGGTTGCTCCAACGGGTTGCGGCTGCTGGATTCGGCGGGGCGGTGCCGAGAATGGCGGTCTCAGCATCCAATGGCGGCAAGCGGAGGGACATCAGCCACAGGGGGTTATTCCTCTGCATGAATGTATTCAATCGCCTGGACGTCTCGTGTGTTGAGGTAGACCCCCAGACCCGCGACAAAGTACTTGACCTGCAGGTTCTCATCCACGCATCGTGCGTCCCGAAGAAGGAAGTCCTGATCCTCGGAGTCGGGATCGAAGGCATAGTCGGAAACCCAACCCATGGAGCAGATTCCTCCTTCCTTAAGGCGAACCAAGGTCCAATAGCCTTCCTTTTGCAGGTTGACTTTCGCCCAGATGGAAAGAGGGTCAGGCATCCACAAGTTGAATCTCTGCCGAAGCCAGTGGAGTCCCGACAGAAGGCCGCCGTAGAGGAAACCACTGACAATGAGGAGAGCGGCCGATTTCCAGCCGAGAGTTTCGGGAGGACGAGCGAAGAAGTTGAGGCGGTGAATGTTGAAGAGCCAACTCAGAAAACCAAAAGCGACAAGGATAATCAGCGTATGGATCAGGCTCCACAGGACGACTACGGTGTCAGAAACTCTCTTTACCGGATACGCACCGCGGTACAATTGGTACCCGATGAAACCAGGAATCACGTATGCGAGCACCCGGAAGACCTGCGTGAAGTCCATTGGCTATCACTTCTTTCCGGTGCCCGAACCCGTCGCCGGTTGGACTGGGTGTTGTGAAGCGCTCCCTGTTGTCGGCGACTGTGTGGGGCGTGTCGAGGGCGGGTCGCCCTGCGGCTTGACTCCCTGATGCGTAAAGGACTTCTGGAAATCTTCTCGCGCCGGGCCAAGGCTGCCTGATGTTTTCTCAGCCATGTTCTGCTTCCCTCCTTTGAGATTTTATTGGGTACTTCAATCTGCCGCTATTGTAACAACACTCGGCCCGCAAGGTCAACCCAGCGACAGACGCGGAGTTATCCCCTACAACCCCGCCACCCGCTCATCAATCTCCCTCTCCACCTTCGTAATCTCCTCCGTCAGCGCGGCGGTTTCGTCGCGGACGGTGATGAAGAGACGGAGGTCGGGGGTGCCGTGCTTGTGGGCGCGTTTGGTGAATTCGTCCGGCGTCAGCTTCCACGGTCGCACCAGTAGGTTGCGGATGCTGGATTCGACGGGAGATGTGCCGAGGTCGCGATGAACTGCTCCACCCTCCGCATTAGGTGTCAAAGAGCGATGGTGTAGCCGAAGGCCTTGGTGTGCGGGCTTTGACAGTGCCTTCCTTCGGCGGCCAGAACACCCCGAGCACAATCCATGTTCTGTATTTTAGGACGGTGCCCACAAAGAAGTGAGTGTCCTTGTCCGCTCTGCACAGCTCTCCAAGAAACTTCTTGCGGACGCTTTCCGCGGCTTTCTCCGCGTTACCCAAACGCTTCAGTTGGTTCCAGTAGAGCTGCCCAACCTCCCAATCCTCAATCATCATCGTGTGTCCTTTGCACCGTTCATCTTCACATGTGAAGCAATACCTGAACTTAAAAGGCACTTTCTCCAGAGGTTTGCGATCTGGCCCGAACAGGCGAAGCTGTTCGATATCGGCTTTCCACTTAAGCTTCCATTCTTCGGAATCCGGCTCAATGATGAGGTCGGTTACCTCTCGGGGTTTCACGAGCCCGAGGCTGGTGCCGTCCCTCTCCTGTAACTCTCGGAGCGTCTCCATCGAGGCAGGTAGCTGCTTGAGGACGATGGCTTTGCGGGCTGCCCAGCAATTGGCCGTGTCCAGTGGTTTCCCCAACACTTGAATAGTCTCGACTCTGGGACGGTAGCTTTCCTTCCGAGGGTCTTTGTCGTGCTTCTCGACTTCCACTTCGATCCATTGGTACTTGCTGTACCAACGCCAATAGGGTTGATATCGGTAGTCAACCGGATAGAGCCGAATGAAGCTGCCATCCTCCAACATCCCCGCGGTGCAGACAAGCTCGAGGTACTTCTCCGACGGCAACGGGTAGGTCTTCACCGTGATGAGGACTCTCTGCCTTTCAGCCACCGCGCGCCTCCAGGTGATGAATCGACAGCCCGGACAGTTCTGCAACGCGGGAGGCCAGACGCCCCCGGTGACAGCACGTCACATCCGCCTCGAAGCATACAAGGACAGTCGCTTTCTCTTTCGTCAGATTCGCGACATGGGCGCTTGCACTTGCCTGCAGCGGAAGCATCGCTTTCTCGTACCGATCCAGCAGTTCCTGATACGACGCGTAATCAGACAGCGATTGTCGCTCACTGGAAGGGATGCCCAACTGGGGAAGGTGCACGTATTCAACGCCGATCTTCTCACACAAACCGGAGAGTGTCTTTTTCGCGAAGCCATATCTTCGCGACATGGGATTGTTCCTCACGTCCAGCAGTCGGGCAATGCCGTCTCGGATGAGAGCATGGAGAAACCTGTCTACGCTTACGCCTTCATAACCCATCGTGTATACGGCAGCCTGCGCGAACTCGCGAGGTTGCGGCGGTCCGTTGCGTTCACTCAGCACCGTGTATTCCGGGTATCGAGCATACACGTCGTCCACCAACACGCTGTCGCTCTGGGCTGAGTAGCGGCGAACGAGGTTGGACACATCCATGCGGATGCCTGCCGGTAGCCGGCAATACGCCTGCACCGCCTCCCCGCGCTTCGCCTCGGAAAGCGTAGGTTTCTCTCCCATGACAAACCCCGACTCGACGAGCCCCCGCAAGTCCCGGTCGGCAGCAAACGAGTACGGCCCATACTTGTAGGGGAGGAAATCGTAGAATGCTCCATGTTGGTGAACGCGGCTCTCCTGCCTCAGCAGGAAAAGCAGCTTCATCAAACGGATGCGGCTCATCGGCTGGCTGGAGTCGGACAATAAACCCAAGATAACTGTACTGGAAAATGCACCCACGCAGAATCTCCTCAGGAAGCTACTGATTTCAGTTGCCGGGCAATTGTAACACATGCGCTTGCATCAACCAAATCGCGTTAGATGAACTTCCCTTACATCAATCAACGCCTTGTCTCTCCGGGATGTCCACCCCATGCAACCCCGCAACCCTCTCATCAATCTCCCTCTCCACCTTCGTAATCGCCTCCGTCAGCGCGGCGGTTTCGTCGCGGACGGTGGTGAAGAGACGGAGGTCGGGGGTGCCGTGCTTGTGGGCGCGCTTGGTGAATTCGTCGGGCATCAGCTTCCACGGTTGCTGGAATTCATGGGCAGGATGCCCATGCCACAGAGGAACTGCTCCGCTTGCTGACTCCAGACAATTCGGACTCTGCGAGTCCGCACTCTCCCGTCACACCGCGTGTCCCGCTCCATTCAGGCTCTCAAGGATTCGCTCGCGCTGGGTCCAGTAGAGCGGGGCAATGTCGTAGGCCCGCATCGCCTGAAGATGATCCTCGTTCGGTGGATGCAATTCGTCATTCAGGATGGCGAACGCTCCGAGGGGATCGGGGCGAGAAGCCATCACGTCACCCACCGCAAACGCCAGCGACGTGGAGAGATCTTTCGTGAGGTGGTTGACGGCCTGCATGACGCGTTCCGGTTTGGTGCGAGTCTTGGGCAGACCGAAATCGAACTTGTGGTCATATCCGCTCTTGCCGCTCAGTTTGAAATCCGCGAGGTACGCAATCCCATTGTCATTGAGAAAAGCCGCCACGTCTTCTTTGAACAACTGCAGGACGTGCGGCTCTGCCATGACGAACATGTCGTTCACAGCCAGAATCGTCTGAATCAGACGGTGTTTCTTCTGAGGGAAGTCCTGGGGCGACGCCGCAACGCACAGTTCGCCCTGTTCCAAACGAACGCCAAACCCATTGAGCGTGGTTTCGAGGAGTCCTCTTCGTTTGTCCGTAGAGAATTCCATTCCCGACGCCCGCAGGTCGGACAGTGTATAGCCGTCATCGGTTAGCCACATCTGGTTATTGCGTCGCTCGACAAAAAGCTCTATGGCATCATTGTGGCGGTCCAGGAACGGTGTGGAAATGATGCATCCCCCATCGAAGTCTCTCGCCTGAAACCCTTCTTTCAGCCAGTGCAGGTATTCATCAATCAAACCTCGGCATTGCGTTTCAGCCATTTCGTTCGCCTCTCTCACAGGGTCAACTGAACAACCGGTCTTTCGACAACCTGACAGAAGTCGAGAAACTCGGCAAAGGTCTCCGTCAGCTCCAAAGGCTGCGTGAACGAGAACCCGGGAACCTCGTGTAACTCATAGGCAATCTTATCCTCAAAGCCTTCCCGATAGATGTGGAGATGTGTGCCTGTAATCCAACGTCCGCCTTTGTCATCCCCGTGGGGCGGATTCTGGTGGCGGGGACCGTCAATCTCCAGCCTTGCCAATACGATACACTGCCTCGCGCGTGTCTGGTAGCGCAGATAAGCTCTCTGCCTCCGACTCCTGCGAATGTCGAGGAAGAACTTCTCGCGCCTGTCCAAAGACAGAAGCTCGCGGACATAGTCCATCCCAAGGTCTTTGCTCAATTCAATCGGCGCATCCTCGACAAAACGCTTGCTCAACTGAATCAAGTCATCGGCTTCCTGTTGAGTTAGTATCGTTGGGCGTCACTATCCATTTCGGTGTCCACATTATAACCCATACAACCCCGCGACCCGCCCATCAATCTCCCGCGCGACCTTCGCAATCTCGTCCGTCAGCGCGGCGGTTTCGTCGCGGGCGGTGGTGAAGAGGCGGGGGTCCGGGGTGCCGTGCTTGTGGGCGCGCTTGGTGAACTCCTCCGGCGTCAGCGTCCACGGTTGCTCCAGCGGGTTGCGGCTGCTGGATTCGGCGGGGGAGGCGCCGAGGTCGCGGAGGAATTGCTCCACCCGCTGCCGCCGCTGGGTGTGCAACCGCTGCGCCACCTGCGCCAGCTTCGCCACCGACTCCCGGTCGGCAGTTGACGCGTCGGGGATGGGGAGGGTCTCCATGTAGATGGGTTTGAGCCTCAGACGACCTGCGTTGTCCTCGTCACCAAGAACAGAGCAAGAGTATTTGAGGTATTCGAACACACAAACCGAGTTCGGAACGCCCAGAAGATACCAGTCCTCAATGGCGATGAAGTGAGTAGTGTCAGCACCGAACAAGTCCCTGAAATCCATCGCAAAACGCGGTTCCTTCGCGATCTCTGGATACATGATCTTTGGAGTGCCGAATAGCTCGTAATACGCAATCGGGTCTCTTATCTCGTGCCATTCATAGGGGCCTGGCCTGCGCCCGCGTCTATCCTGGGGAGACTTCCTCGGGGTGAGGTCCACCCGAAAAGCTGATAGGTGCCGCTGAATTGCAGGATACATCTGAATATCGGTGCCCCACCGCGTGAAGACGAGGAAAGCTTCCCGGTAGTGAAGTTCACATCGGCGGATGTCGTCGCCGATGATGAAAGGCTTAATGATTTCTACACTGCTGCGGTCTTCCTCGACCAACCGGTTCCGAGTAATACTGTCAACCACGAATGCCTTGTTGAGACCGGTCACAATGCCACAGTATGCCTTGTCTCTTGCTATCTCCCCAAGCCGCGGTCCACTCGCTTCCATTTTAGCCCTCCGGTCAGCGGCGGCGGGAACGGCAAGCCGCGCTTTGCCGGTTCCGAACTGCGAGCCGGGGAGTGTCTGAGCGATGCGGGTCACGTGTTCGCGGATGCCTTCGTTGTAGCACCCCTCCAGGTCTTTGACGACCGCCCACGCGGTCGCTGTGTCGCCACGCTGTTCCTTTTGCCAGAGGAAGACCGCCAGGAATGTAGCGGCGCCGAAGACGGGCAACTCGCCGAAGTCCACCACGAGATGAAACGCCTGGCTGTCCAGCAGGTGTTGCCGCAGCTTCTCGCCATACCCCGCTCGCAGCCACTTGTTGGAGGAGATGAAACAGGCGACGCCGTTCTGCCGCAGCAGTTGGTGGGCGCGGGCATAGAAGTAGACGTACAGGTCACACGTGCCGGTGTAGACTTCGGGGAAGACGGGCTTGAGAGAGTTCTCCTTGTAGTCCCGTCCGAGCAGTTCCTGGCGGACGTAGGGCGGGTTGGCAAGGACGATGTCGAAACCACCACGTTCGTAGTCAGGCACGCAGTGAAGCGGAGTGCCGTTGGTAGACGCCACTCCGCTGACGCTACGTGGCTTACTACGAACATCATCAACAAACACCTCCGCGAACGCGACGCGCCAGTCGAGGGAACCGTCGGGTGCGGATGGGTTGCCGCTGTCGGTAAGGGCGGAGGCGAGTTCGGCTTCGTGTTCCCTGATCTGGTTGCCCAAGTCCTTCTTGTCGGTTCCCGTCGAGCGCATGAAGCGGGCTTTGAGGTGGGAGAGCTCCTCGGCCAGTTGCAGCGCACGGTGGCGGAACATGCCGCCCGCGATGGAGTCCTGCGGATTGGGAGCGGTCAGCGAGTCGCCGCACTCGATCTTATAGGACAGGTTGGGCAGGCTCACATCCACGTCGGGATCGTCCAATGGATCACGGGGGTCGTCAACGACGAGGCTCAGCCACAGCCGCAGCATGGCGATGTTGACGGCGAACCGGTCTTTGTCCACGCCGTAGAGGTTGTTCTGGATGATGTCCAACTTCCGCTCGTAGAGGGTGCGGTAGTCCTTCACCTTCGCCGCAAACAGCGCCTCTCGCAAGCGGAGAAGCTCCTGCATCATGCCGAGAAGATACGCGCCGCTGCCACACGCCGGGTCGCAGACCTTGACCGATTTCAACGCGTCGAGGACGGTCTCGGGGTTGGGGAGGTCGGAGGGATCGCCGTCGTCAACGAAGTGGGAGGCGACGTCCGCAGGCACGCAGGATGCGTGCGATACGTGGTGCTTCAGGGCTTCGCGGCACATGAAAGAGACGACGGGGTGCGGGGTGTAGTAGGAGCCGGTCTCGTGGCGACCGGTGACCAGTTCCTCGAACACTTTGCCCAGCATCTCCGGGTCAATGGCGACTTCGACATCCAGCGGTGTGGATTCGGTGACGGTGAAGTTGTAGCGGTCGAACAACTCGAAGATGGTCGAGAAGGCGTCATTGGGAATCTTCACCTTGCCGGGGAAGTCGTATTCACTTTGTTGCTCGAAGAGTCCACCGTTGATGAACGGAACCATGCCGAGCTTGTCCTGCAACCCGGCCATCGCCTCGCCGGTCAGCCGTTGATCCATCGGCGTGTTCATCGCCCAGAAGAAGAAGTGATAGAGGTAGTCGTCGTAGAAGTTGTGGCGAGTAGCGGCGCGGGAACCGGGTTTGCTCGCATGGGCACGAGCAACTTCCAGAAGTCGGGGAAGGTAGCGATGGTCGCGGTTGAGCCAGCCCCGCTTTTGCAGGAACCAACAGAACAGCAAACGGTTCAGCAGCGCCTGGGTGAACATCCGGCGCTCCTCGCCCTCTGGCACGCCGACGATCGCTGCTTCCACCTGTTTCGAAGACCAGGCGGTATTCGCGGAAGAACTGCTTCGTGACCGCTTCGACATCAAACGCCTCGTCATGCCGTTGCTGGATTGCCAGCGCGGTGGCATTGGGCGTCTCGCCCAGGTCGAGTAGCGCGACCCGTTCCGACGCGGTGCGGAGGCGTTCCTCGGGGCCGATGGTGATGCGGCGGAAGAGGCGGCGCTTGTCTGCCTTCTCATCGTATTTCACATTGACGAAGTGCCAGCGATCCTGAGCGGCATTCGAGAAGACGAAGAGGGAGTAGAGGTGATCCTGCAGCAGGCGGGAGACGATCTGTCGCTCGTCGCCGAGGGACAACCGGTCGGACTTGAGACGGCGAGTAGACGACGTGGAACCCATCGTCGTCTCCACCAGAGGCGAACAGCACCGGATCTTCCGCGAGCGGCTGCGCGGCGTTGTCCGTCCACCCGCGCGTGGACAACGGCTGGTTCACGCGGTCGTAGTTGAGCCGCGACCAGAACAACTCCTTCATCGGCTCCGCGCCGCGGAAGTTGTTGAGAAGGTCGAGGACGTGTTGCTGCAGCGACATGCGAGGCTCCCATCAGTCAGGATCACGACAACCCTTACGGGATGATGTGCGACGGCGCGGGAGATTTTAGCATTTGACGCGGCACAAAGCAAAAGCGCACGCGTTCCGAGCGACGGGGGTCAGGGATTTGCTTCTTTGGGCCGTTCCTGCCGCTGCTCCAGTTGCGCCTTCTTCTCCTCCGTAATCCGGTTGGCGTCTGCCTGAGAGTCCACAACATGCGGGGTGAGGAAGACCATGAGTTCGCTGCGCGAGGTGGTCTTCTCATCGTCTCGGAAGAGGTTGCCGATCAGCGGAATGTCGCCCAGGATGGGAACCTTGCGTGTGGTCTTGGTGGTTGTGTCCTTCATGATCCCGCCGATGATGATGGTCTGGCCATCTTCCACGGTGACCGATGTCTTGGCCTCTCTCTTGGAGATGATCGGCAGTTGGAAGTCGCCCTGTGGGGTGGTGCCGGCAAGATCATCGATCTTCTGATTGATCTCCATCGTGATGAACTTGCTGGTGGTGATGTGCGGGGTGACGGTAAGTTTCAATGTAATCGGCGTCAGCTCGAACTGCGGAATGGCCTCGCCGGTGCTCGGAACTGAGAAGCCTTTCACGATGGGGAACAGTTGACCAATCTCGATGGAAGCCTCAACGTTGTCCAGAGTGGTGATATGCGGCGTGGAGACGACTTTGATGCGCCTCTTCTCAATCAGGCTCTGCAGCAGGGACGTGACACTCGATCCTACGATGCTGTATTGCAGGCCGGTCGTTCGTGCGGCCAAGCCGAAGTCCGTGGAAACCGTATCCCCCAAATCACTTCCGGTGGCGATGGACCACTCGATGCCCATCTGAGTTTTGTCGTCGAGGGTAACATCCACAATGAGGACTTCGATGAACACTTGAGATTGTTGCGTGTCAAGCGACTCGATCATCTTGGTGACGGTGTCGAAAACCTGTGGCGGCCCGGTGACGATAATCGAGTTGCTCTTCGGTTCGGCCACGACCGTCACTTCTCGCAGGGTGGCCAGCGGCCCTTCCCGCGCGGTCTGCATACGGAAAAGGAACGACCAGAACCCGCCCTGCGTCGAGCCGCCCTGGAACAGTCCGGTCAGGGTGTTGGCGATGTCGGACGCCTTGGCGTGGACGAGACGGTAGACACGGGTCACCTCACTGATGGAGCGTGCGCGGTCGAGGTGATCGATCAGCAAGCCAATGGACTCAAGGTTCTCCTGCCGCGCCGTCACGATGAGAGAGTTCGTGCGAACGTCTGGGATAATCCAGTTCTCCTTCAGCCCGGCGAGTCCAGGCTTACCGGTGGGGGTTTCCGCTCCACTGGTTCGCCTGCTCCAGGGCATGCGCACGGTCGTCTGAATCTGCGCGGTCCCCTGGGGTTGCTCGAAGATTTGGTTCAGTTCCGCGGCGAGGGACGTTGCGTCGGCATTCTCCAGGGGGAACACCTTCACTTTGACATCGGGCGAAACGTTCATGTCCAGCTTCGTTATGAGACCTTTAATCAGATCGATCCTCTCTTTGGTGGCCGAGACGATGATGGCGTTGGTTCTCGCGTCCGCCGAGATCTTCACCTCGCCTCGCATCTCGACAAAGCCCTTGCCGGTTTCCACCTTCTGACCTGGTTGCGGCTGCGGTTGTTGTTGTCGGCCCTGAGCCTTTTTCGCTGCGTCCTCCTCCAGCATCTCTTTGAGGGTCTCCGCGATGCTGGGGGCGTTGCCGTACTGGAGGTAGATGACGTCCATCGTGAGGACATCGCGCACGTCCTTATCCAGTTCCCGAACAACCTCCAGAATTCTGCGCACGTTGGTCTGGGTATCCGTAACAACCAGAGTGTTACTGGCAGCATTGGCCATGAGCGCCGCGTCCTCCTTGGACAGCATGGGAGCAAGGTCTTCCTTCAGCTTGGTCGCGTCAGCGTTGCGCATCGGGATGATCTGGGTCACGACCGCGTCGCCGGTCTCCGCTCCCGGCTCCTGGCCGATGGCCACCTTCGACCCATAGGTGATCGCGTCCTTCAACGGAACGACTTGAATGACGCGGTCCTGCAACCCACCGATCATGGTGTACCCGCGCACTCGCAGGATACTGTTGATGATGTCGAAAGCCTCCGGAACCGGGATATCCGAGGTGGAAGTGATGGTAACAGTGCCCTCGAGCTGAGGAGCGATGGCGATGGTAACCCCCGCCGCGTCCCCCAACAGCTTGAGCACGGCCACGATGTCGGCCTTCTCGAAATTCATGGCAATGGTTCTGGCCGGACCGATGGCAGACCGCGCCTCCTCTTGTGTGGCAGGGGGGGAAGACGGCGGACGGTGTCGACGTCCCCGGGAGGGGGATGCATCCGTCCCTCTCCCTCCCTCCTGTGCCCAGCAGCGCGGCGCACTGACAGTCCCGATGGCGAGATGCTGTGCGGCGGCTAAACAGATAACGATGAGCCATCCGTTTCCTCGGTTCATCGGTTGCGCCCTCCTTGCGAATTACGCATCTCGAACCGGCGCGTCCGGAAGGACGCACCCGGTGAGGATGATGTATCAATGGTAACCTCGGGTTGAGGTGTTGGTTTCTGATCCGACGGCGCTCCGTCCGGCGATGGCGTTACGTCCGGCTTCTTTTCTTCCAGGTTGCTTGGCGAGCCTGCCTTCTTGTTCTGCCCCAGCTCCAACGAGACATTGCCCTGGGGACCTCGCAGTGTGACGTTCTCTCCGACGATCGAGACGAGCGTGTACCCAAAGGCCGCGTCCCCGATGCCGACGGTGGCAGACTCCTTGTCTGCGAGGTGCTCCAGCAGAACATAGGGCTTTCCATCCATCCGCACGATTCCCGTGGCGGCGATGGGGGACGCATTCAGAGTTCGCAGCGAGGGAGGTCCCATCCCCATGGGTATCCTGTGTCCCGGATTCGGCAGCCGCGGAACTCCTGGCATGGGAGGGGTGATGGCGGCGGGGGCCGGCGGCAGGAGTTTCCCGGATGGATTCGCGGCGTCCTTCTCGGAAAAAGGGGGATTGAAAATGTTGCGGGTACCGATCACCCGGTATGCGTCATAGTGTCGTTGCGTGTCGGTTTCCACCGGAGGTGACACAGTGTCTCCCGACGTGGATGCCTGAGTTCCCAACGACGTCCCCTGCGCAGGGGATAGTTGTCTCCGCACAAGTATGGTCGACACGACCGCGATCACGACAGCAAAAACCACGATAATCACGGCGGCCTGCTTCTTTCCGATTTCCACTGTTCCTGCTCCCAAGGCGGCAAAGCCGCAATCTCAAATAGCAAATCTCATATCTCACAGAATCCGGTACGCACAGTATCCCACAACATCAACACCAGTAGGGTGATGCTTCAGTGAGAGACTCTACTTCTGACCGAAGGTGGCAACAACCATTTCCAGGCCGATTTCCCGGCCCTTCCCTTCACGATGGAGGGACAATTCGCGCACCTCCACGGCTCCATCCAGCGCGTTGATGAGAACAAGGAGATCAACGACTCGCTGAATATCTCCCCTGACATTGACTCGCACCGGATGGGTGCGATGGGTTTCCTCTTTGACAACGGAGGCTGGTTGCAGTGACTCCAGCTTCATTCCGGCTTGTTTGCACAGGGATGCCATTCTGTCTGTGAGAAACGCCGTATGCTGCGCGTCCGTCATGCGCCACCGAGAGGCGGTCTCCTGCGCCCCAAGCGACTGAGGCGCGCCGCGCTGTTGGTCGACTTTCCGCTGAAGCCGACTCACTTCCCTCTGCCGGCGAGCCGTCTTGCGCGACACCTCGTTCCATTCCGACCACATGGGGTTCACCACGGACATGTAGACCACCGCCATGATGACACTGACGAGGCACGTTATAATCAGCGTTTTTTGTCTTTTCACCATCGTTGCGATCCGCTAACTACTTCAGCGAGCCATGCACCTGAAACTCAAAGACGTCGCGGTTGCCGAACCGGGCGCTCTGGGTGTACACCAACTCCACCTCCGAGAAAATGTTGGAGCCTTCCAGCGCCTCGACCGCCTGACCAATGAGGTCACTTGTCTCCGCTGATCCCTTCAGAACTATCTGCGTACGGGGGTCCTTGCTCCCGGATTTCTGTTTCCCCGACAGTTCCGTCAACCACATTCCTGCGGGAAGCCGAATGCTGAGCGTCCGCAGAAGCTCCAAGTAGATAAAACTGCTGCGCCGGGCGTCGTTTGCGGCGGACTCGGCAGTCCGCCGCAAACCTGGGAGGGCCGAACTCGGAGTTTGCGTTGAGGGGGTTTTCGTGTCACTAACGGGGTCTGTTGCAGCGACCTGATCCCTCAGCACGCGCATGTGAGCGTCGAGCTTCCGCAGTCCATCCCGTTTCTCTTCTATCGCGTTGCGGCCATACATGAAACACGTTCCAGCAGCCAGCGCGGTGAGTGCAAGCCCCACGATGGTTCGGCTTGAGCTGCGGCGACGGAGCTTCCTGCGCGCATCGCGCTGTTTCAGGAGGTTGATCGGGAATCGTCCGGACGGGTCCTGCGTCGCCGCGGCGGCCGCCCCGAAGAATGAACCGGTGGCCCGCACTTCCGGATCCGCGCACGTGAAGATGGAGCGCGTATCCAGTGCGCGCAGATGGATGCCGCCTTCTCCATGCAGCGTTTCGGACAGTTCCTCCGCCCGGTCTCCGACCAGGACACAACGATCGATGCGCCTTCCCTCGTTCCGGGAAGCATAGCCGCCAAGGGACCTCCGAACCTCCTTCCGCAGGAGGTCGCCGCTCAAACCATTCAGCGTGCGCTTCACAAAACTTCTGCATCCGTCTGTCATTGTCACTTCTGTCTGGGTGGACCTCGCATCCACCACGGCGATGGCTTCATCTCCGTCGCTACCGTTCAGAACGGACTCCGCCTCGGCAAGGCAGGTCAGCGTGCAGGTTGCCGATTTCGCAAGGTGCGCCCGTGAGCAAACCTCGTCTCGGAGCTGCTGCACCTGCCTGATGATGCCGGAAGGGACCGAGACCGTGAGGAGACGCGCCATCCCTTCCTCGATGGTGGAAAATCTACAGTAATCGCTCTGGATGTCGGCGGCGGCAAACGGGACGTGTCGCTCGATCTCGAAGGAGACCAACTGCTCCAGTGTCGCGTCGTTGGAGAACGGCAGCTCCACGACCCGGACAAGGGCCGCAGGGAGTGCCAGGGAGAATCGAAGAACGCCAGGGCGGGAGTGGCGCGACAGAAAGTAGCTGATTTCTTCGGCCCGTTCGAGATAGGTAGCGCCCTCGAGGTCATAGCAACGCGTTGCGAGCACTTCGTCTCCCGCCGAGGTGTGCTGAACCACGGCGACACGAATCTGGTCGCTGGTCATCTCAATTCCTGCTGCAGTAGGACGCTTAGCCATCATAGGTGGTCCGCGAATGTCATTGTCTGTGGCGATAGTAGCGAATGATCTGTGGGCGCGAGGACCCCTGAGCCGCGTCTCCTTCGGATGACTGTCTGCGAAGATTGGAGCGGACCATTGTCACAACACACTCCACCGTTTCCCGGGTCGCGGACTCTTCCCTTAGCCCGGAAGAAGTGATCCTGAACGCCGTCGAACCGACGGTGATCAGGTCAGCTATCTGCCGATAGACTTCCGGCGTGATCGAATCAAGCTCAAGGACCTCGCCAACGTCGTCAAAGGGGCCGTCTTCCCCCTCCCGGTAAGCGGTGAAGTTGCGGGAGATCGCGGCATCCATCCCCGGCAGGCTTGCGAGCACGGCTTCATCAGCGGTGTTTATATTAACACGACCTGGAACTAATTGCTCGTCGGAGGTGGTCACCCGATCCGCTATCTTCCTGACCTTTTCTCGTGACAGACCTGGCACACTCAGCAGGTTACCCACGGTCCCGAACCGTTTCCGGTTCTCTCCCCCGCCCGTGGAGCCGGCACTCGAGGGGCTTGTCTCTTCCTCCGCGCCGCCCGGAATCTGTCTGGGTGTCGGCGCCCCCGGTACAGCGGTCCCCGACTCGTCCCCGCGTCTTTGGGATGATTCCGCGCGATACGACGCGATCGCGGTAATCTCCTGCTGGTTTAGCACATCTCCCAGGCGCTCCTCCAAGTCCGACTCGCTCGCGTCATTCAGATTGAGGCGGGCCTGTCCGCCGCGGTCGACGTTCTCATCAACAGAGTAGACAGTCAGCAGATTCGCAAGTGGCGGCTTGCCCAGGATGGACTGATAGTACCGCTCGCTCGTCATTCCCCTGACGAGTAGTATTTCATCCACCGTGCGAAAGAAGTTGTTGCGTGCGAGGTATGGGTCGGGCAGCCCGAGGTAATACAGATTCTCCGCGCCGCCGGACGCCGGGGTGTCATCCTGGTCTCTCCAGTCGATGATGGCGGCTGCTAGGTCGGGGTCTTCTGTCAATTTGGCGAGTGTCTCCTCCGTTGTGTAATTGAGGTTGAGTTTACCAGATTCGTCTTCGATGTTGACCTTGAACTCTCCCCCCCTCAGAACAATCCCTTTGTCCTCACTGCTCAGGTGAGTCGGGATCGTGAAGGGGCTTACCACTGCAAGGTCGGTGTCCTGCAACTCCCTGAATGCCACAACCACCCCCGCCCGGGCCGACTCCAGGTACCGCGCCGATTCCGAAAGGTGCGACACCAGCCGCGCCTCCGTTTGCACCGTCGCGGCGAGTCCCCAGGTCAATATCACCAAGATGGCCAATACCCAGAGGACGACGACAAGAACCACCCCGCGCTGCGGAAAAGAACGCGCGGACCTGGCGCTCGCGCCGTAACGCGGGCGAAGTCCCTGCTCTGTAGTCATGGTTTGCCGGTGACTCATCTGGGTGTTTTCGCCAACTCTCCAATACTCATTCTGCGGATTGTGCGCGGCTCTCCTCCTGCCCGCTCGCAGGCGTTTGCATCTCCTCGGCGACGGACTGCATGGGCGTCCGGCACAGCGGCAGGTCTACGGCGGAGGTGAAGAAGACGAGGTCGTCGTTCTCCTCACTCTTTGCATCGCCCCTGGGGCGCAGCAACCCAATCGTCACCTCAACGGCGGATGGCAGTTCTGTCTCACGGTTCCATTCATCGAGCCACTCGTCCGAAGCGCTGTCCCGGAATCGTAGGTTCAGGCTGCGCACCTCGCCGATAGTCTGCACCGGTTCTGCTTCGTACGAGTCGCTCCTCAGTCCCGGGTAGAGGTCGACAAACTTGACAAGCCCCGTTGTGTCGTCGCCCACTGAAGATGGGGGTGAAGAACTCGCGCTGAGGTTCAATATGTACCGGACAGTCACCAGGTCAGCTACCGGCTGAGATGGCGGTGACTGAAGACTGCGCGGTCCCGTGAGCGTTACGAACTCAATGGCGTCAGTCGGTAAGCGGCTCGCCTGGTCCTCTCCGTCGATGAAGGTGAACCATATCCGCGAGGTCTCGGTGTTTGCGTTGGGGTTGGCCATGGGGTAGCAGTTGTTCAGCTCCCGCGCCATGTCCTGGATGATGGCTCGAGCGATCTGGTTCAAGTCAGAGGATTGTTGCGATTCGGCGACCGATCTTTGAGCCACGCGAAATGCTCCGTAGACTCCCGACAGCAGCAGTACTGCCACCAGGGAAGCCGCGAGGGCCTCGATCAGTGTGAACCCCCGACTTCGATGTTCTGTGATTTGATTCATGGCAGAATATGACAGCCCATGTCGTCGACCGGCGGTAACCTATACTCGTTACGGGTGAAAACACCCCCTCACCCTCGAACCCAAAGGGTTCGAGGGTGAGGGGGAAAGGTGGATTTTCATCCGTAACGAGTATACCTCGGATTGTCAGGCCGACGAGAAATCCAAGTGGCAAAGTGGTCGCCGGTCTCCCACATTTTATTGAAGAGGCGATCTCGCAGGCCCCGCTTGACGTGTTGAGACGCCTGATCGTCGGCGATGTTCTCCAGTTCGGCAGGGTCTCTGTCGAGGTCGTAAAGCTCTTCTCGGTCTGTTCCGTTCCACACATACTTGTGTCGCCGGTCTCTGAGCATTCGCTGACTCGTGAGAGACCACTGCATACCGTGGAATTCGCACACCACTTCCTGTGGCCAGTCTGAGGGTTGCTGTCCGCGCAGCAACGGGAGCAGTGACCGGCCGTCACATCTCTCGAAGCACCCAGCGTTAGCGACCTCCATCCACGTGGGAGCGAGGTCGATGCTGTTGACGAACTCAGCGCAATTCGAGCCTGCCTCCACAACACCGGGCCACCGAACAAGCAGCGGGATGTGATATAGCTCCTCATACATGGTGTAGCCCTTGTCGAACATCCCTCGGTCGCCGCACGTATCACCGTGATCGGTCGTGTAGCAGACAAGGGTGTTTTCGGCCAGTCCCAGTTTGTCGAGCCGCGTCAGGACGCGACCGATCTGGGCGTCGATCATCGAGATGAAGCCATAGCAGGCCGCCACTACCGGCTGCCACCACGACCACGGCAATCCCTCGGTGCCCCAGTATTCCCGCATCCGCCTGTGCTGAAACGGCTTGCCGTCGAGCGTGTCGCGAAATGCAGGCCACTCAGGAATCTCTGCGGGGTGATACATGGAAGAGAAAGGTTCATGCGTTCTGAATGGGAGGTGCGGCCCGTAGAAGTTCGCCGTGATGAAGAACGGATGGTCGTCATCTCTCGCAAACTCATTCAGCAGGTCGATAGCCGTCTCCGCAATGAAGGCGGAGGGACTCAACTCTGGTGGCCCGGGTTCATGAGAACAAAAGGGAAATTCACGTCCGTTTGGCAGACGCCGCGCCACGGCATTCCGGGTTTCCCACCCTGAAGTGTCAAGTCGCGAGATGAGATCTTGGCGATAGCGGTCCTGGGCGCCATCGCCATCCCATGTCCCGATCCGATGGTATCCATGATCCAACGGGCTGTGTGGGCCGAGGTGCCACTTGCCGGTATGGGCGGTCTGGTATCCTGCGCGCGACAACCGTCCCGGCAGCGTCTCCAAGGGATTTGGGAGCGATTCCCATTGAGTGACACCATGAATGTCATGGATGTTGGTGAAGACCCCGTGATTGTGGGGATAAAGCCCGGTCAACAGAGATGCCCTTGCGGGACTGCACAAGCCGATGCAGCTGTAGGCTCGGTCGAAGCGCATCCCCTCGCGCGTAAGCGAATCCAGCGCGGGCGTTTGTATGATGGCATTGTCGTTGGCGCCCAGGCAATCGAAACGATGCTGGTCGGTCACGACCAGCAGGATATTCGGGCGCGTACGGGTTCCGGGCATGTGGGTTTCTCCTGGCAGTAACTCACGGGCTGCTGTCATCGCGCGCGGACTGCACCTTCAGCACGACCTCCAAAGCTCGCGCGGACTTGGGAAATCTCTTCAACTCGGTGGACACCAGGTGTGGGAAATGCCTCCTACATTTGGTGTCCACCGAAATTTGCCAAACTAAGTAGGTCGTCAAAAATACTGTCCCTGCTGAAACGAAGCCGGACATACCCGATTGATTCGGTAATCCCCCCGAACTTGTTTCGGGGGACGGTTAGGACCACGCTAACGGCGGGAGGCGACAGACAGAATCCCCCCGAACTTGTTTCGGGGGAAGGTTAGGACCACGCTAACCGGCGGGAGGCGACAGACAGAATCCCCCCACTACCTTTTCGGGAACTATGGGACAGTATTTTTGACCACCTACTTACAGAAAGTAAGAGTTGCACGGAGGGATCCTTCGGGCGACCTGTCGGCGCTGCGCGAGACAAGAATCCGGCCTGCAACGACGCGATCCATTGCGCACTCCCCCGATGATGTCGGGGCAGGCTCCATCCGCATTTTCAAGGAAATCGCCCATGACCGCTCGGTCACCACGGAAGAAAAAAACGGAAGAGAGTTCTTTTCAACCCGCGAAGCCGCCAAGGCCGCAAAGAGCCTTTGCGTTCTTTGCGGTTTATTTTCGGAGGAGCTTCAGTCAGGATGCGGACAGAGAAACGAACTCTGCGTACCCCTCTTCCCACTGCTCCGACGGCTGTGGTTCGTAGGTTTCCACCTCAAACGAGTTACGGACGACGTCGCGCAGTTGCGTCACCGAAGCGATATCGCCCTTTGCCATCGCCTGCACGAGGATGTTGCCTGTTGCCGTAGCTTCAACGGGGCCGGTGACAACGGGGCGGTTGGTGGCGTCGGCCGTCCACTGGCTGAGCAGCTTGTTTTGAGAACCTCCACCCACGATATGGATGGTCTCAATCTTACTTCCCCGAATTTCCTCAAGGCACTCCACTACCCATCGGTACTTGAGGGCGAGGCTTTCCAGCGCGCAGCGCACCACCGCGCCCTTGTCTCCCGGTGGTGGTTGTCCGGTCTTTTCGCAATACTGCCGAATGCGGGCGGGCACGTCACCGGGTGCAAGAAAAAGCAGATCGTCGGGATCGACAATCGACCTCAACGCCGGCGCTGCCGCGGCCATCTGAGTGATCTGCTCATAGCCAAGTGCTTCGCCTTCTTTCTCCCATGTTCGGCGCGATTCCTGCACCAGCCAAAGCCCCATGATGTTCTTGAGGAATCGGAACGTGCCACCAACGCCACCTTCGTTGGTGAAATTCAACGCCAGAGTCCGGTCAGAGATGAGGGGTTTGCTGACCTCGATCCCCATCAGGCTCCAAGTGCCGGAACTGAGGTAGCACCAGTTGTCCCCTTTCGCCGGAACCGCGGCGACGGCGGAGCCGGTGTCGTGAGAGGCGGGGGCAATCACGGGCGCGCCTCCGGCGCCAACCTCCTCGGCAACGGAGGGGAGCAAAACCCCAAGCGCCGTTCCCGGAGGAATGATGTCTCCGAGGATGTGTGTCGGCAGGCCGAGGGATGCAAGCATCGAGGTCGCCCACCCGCCGGGGATACCGCCCTCCGGGTTGAGAGTGGGATTGAAGAATTGAGTGGTGGTAGCCTCGGTGAATTCGTTTGCCTTAACGCCGGTCAGGAGGTAGTGGAACAAATCCGGCATGAGCAGCAGTCGCTCCGCAACGCCGAGCAAGGGCGAATTCTCCTGTTGCATCGCGTAGAGCTGGAACAGCGTGTTGAGCTGCATGAACTGGATGCCGGTCTGCCGGAAGATCTCCTCGCGGGATACCTGCTTGAATGCCTCCTCCATCATGCCATCGGTGCGGGGGTCGCGGTAGTGAGATGGGTTTCCCAGCAGCACGTCGTCGCGTCCGAGCAGCCCGAAGTCGACACCCCAGGTGTCCACGCCAATGCCGCTCACGTCGCCGCCGTGGTCCTTGACACACTTGGCGATGGCGTTTTTCACTTCGCTCCACAAACGGGGGAAGTCCCAATACAGGCGATCGATGAACTGCACCGGTCCGTTGGGAAATCGATGCCCTTCCTCGAGTCTCAGCCTCTTCCCATCGAAGAATCCAACAACCCCGCGTCCGCTTTCCGCTCCGAGATCGATGGCCAGATATTTCCGCTCCATTGCCGTCATACGCCTCCAACTGAAATCCGCATATCGTGCTCGCCCGATTATAGGCCAGACCGCGGCGCCGTACAACGCGCGCTGCACGGGGGCGAATACAACAAGCAACTCGGACTCACGTTGTGGTCGCTTTTTATTGCTTCCTCGCCGCAACGCGCAGCGTCTCGATCTGCGCTTCCGTGCCGAGAACAATCAGCGTCGCTCCTGCCTCGATAGGCGCAGTTGGGTCGGGGTTGGCGAGTATTCTTCCATTGGAAGCCTTGATCCCCACGACGGCTGGCCGAGTGGGACTCAATTCTTCCAACTCATTCAGCGGCCGGCCCGAAAGAGGCGACCCAAGCTCGACCGCGATCTCGTCCATCGCAAACTCGAGTTCCTGAGAGTGCATTACTACGTCGAGAAAATCGGCGACGCTTGGCTGTAGAAGAGCGGCCGCCATCCGGCGTCCGCCGATGATGTACGGCGACAAAACGCGGTTGGCGCCGGCGCGGCGAAGTTTCTCCTCATTCTCCCGATAGACGGAACGTGCCACTATCAAAAGGGATGGGTTCAGCCCTCGCGCTGTGAGAGTGACAAAGGTGTTGTCGGCGTCGGTAGGCCCTACCGTCACGAGTCCCCGGGCGGCCCTGATCCTGGCCTGCAGGAGCGTCTCGTCTCGCGCTGCATCGCCGTTGATGTAGGGATAACCCAGCTCGTTTAAGAGCGGAAGCTGTTCCGGGTTGATCTCAATAACGACAAACGGCAGATCACGGCGCTTGAGTTCCTCCGTGATTTCCTGCCCCATGCGCCCGTGACCGCAAACGATGTAGTGGTTCTTCATTTTCTCGATAATCCTGTTCATCCTGCGCCTCCAGAATCCTCGTGAGAGTTGCTCGGTAACTGCTGCCTCCGTGAGGCTTTCCAGAGCCCATGCAAGCGCAACAACCCCGAAAACAATCAACGCCATCGTGAAGACCTTTCCCGAAGGGGAAAGCTCTTTGAGTTCCCGATAGCCCACGGTTGCCAGGGTGATGATGGTCATGTAGACGGCATTGAGCATCGACATGTGCTCGATGCAGACATACCCCAGGGTCCCTGTCATCACCAGCAGGACAATCAAAATCACTACGAGGCGCAGACGCGCCAATGGGTCGAAGGTCCTCACATCAACACCCGTTCCCGCGGCTTCTTTCGCATTGAGTCAACTCCCGGAAGCTCATCGAAAAGTGAATTGTCGTGTCCTTGCATATCCATCGGGATACCGTGAGGCAGACAATCTTGTCTGCCTCACACCGGCGTTGGATGGTACGTTGAGTACCGGAATCCGGGTGACAGCGCCAGTCCTCCTCCGGGCACGGCAACCGAGCTGCACGCGCACACGTACGATCGGGGGTCCTGCCCGAGTTCGTCCTTCAGTTCGTCCCACATGTCGCGCGTCTCGGTGCTGACGTACAGCGGCACGTTTCTATCCCAACGGCGCACTTCCTTGATGAGAAACCGGTAAATCTCCGCGCGCGTGTCATGCGGAAACGGGCCGGTGCGGACGCCTTTCATCTCTTCCGCTGCGTCGCGCGCCGCCTGCACGCATTCCGGGTCGAGAAGATCGGCGTTCAGCGTTGTTGTCATCGATTCAAAGGTGTTCCAGATGTAGAGGCAAAAACCGATAGATTCCGGCTTCGTCCGCTGCATCGCCTCCTCGATGATCCACGCGTATTCCTCCCGCCAGTTCCGCACCGGGATGACCGGTTTGAATTTGTACCGGACGGGGATGCCCATGTCCTGCACTTTCTGCGCCGCGTCGATACGGTCAATTGCCCTGCCTGTCCCCGGCTCCAGATCACGCGCCACCGCCTCACAGGTTGTGCTCCACACGCCCACCAGGCGGTCGCGGTGCGGGAGGTCGGCAAACCATTCGACATTGGAGCTGACAGTGTGGAAGTGCCCGTAGCGATCGTCGTGTTCGGAGAGTTTCCGTGAGAACACGTCGAAGAGTCCGTACTCCGGCTCCAGGGTGATAAGATCCGCGCCGTTCAGGATCATGCGAAAGACTTTGTTCCACGGGTTGGACTCGATGACGGGCCCAACAACTCTTTCCATGTACCCCTCGAGGTTCAGGGCGATGGCGATGTACTTCCCGGCCCTGCCGGTGCCGCAGTACTGGCACCCGTGAGAGCAGCCAACGACCGTCCCGAAGTTGTAGGTCGGCCAGCAGACGCAGTTCTCAATCTGGTCCCGCTGATGAGGGTGCTGGTCGATCGCCGTTGTCATGTGTCCCTCAATGGCTTGGAGGGTGTTCAACGACACACCTTCCGGACATCGGGCGAGGAGTGGCTTGAGATCAGGCCGCTTGTAGCTCAGGTCCATGGTGGTGAAGACAAGCGGCCGCGTGTACGCGAGCGTCTGACCGGGAGAAACCATCGCAGGTGGCCAGAGCCTTTCCAGCTCGAGAGCCACGTCTGGCAGATTCTCTTTTGTAATCCAGACGACATCGTCCGCGCTGTTTCCGATCGCAGCCAGCATCCGCTGCATCCGGGTCATGCAGGCGTCATCCTTGCGTATGCGTTCGTGGGCATAGACTCTGACGGGAGTAAGTGGGTACATGATTTCTCCTCACAATCCTGCACGCGCCATATTGCTCCACAAGGATCGGGACCTGCCTTTGGCAGGTATTGCGCGCCGGAGATGATTATCGCGAAAAAAGCGTGCACTGGCAAGACTCGTCCAACGCGGAAACGGCAGCCGGTGCAGACCGACTGCCGCTAAATTTCAGTCCAGTAGTCTCAAGTCCTCAATCGCCACTTGCGATGACTGTCCAAAGCTTCTTCCGGATGCATGGGATGGAGTTGGCATTCATTCATTCAGAGAAGCTCCGCGCACGTGCCTGTCACAGAAGGCAATGTTACCTCCTCCATTCGTATACTCGTTACGGGTGAAAGCACCCCCTCACCCTCGAACCCTTTGGGTTCGCGCCCTCTCCCCATCGGGCTGACTCTCAGACACACTTGACACCGTGAGCTACATCCGGTAAACTAGTCCTAAAATAAGCGCGTTTGGC
>Ga0210056_1000723_pt1 | contig 28182 bp, 23 predicted proteins | sample CryGeyCG2014_080_2_FD_183965 | JGI IMG/M metagenome (GOLD analysis project Ga0210056, IMG submission 183965) | Groundwater microbial communities from aquifer - Crystal Geyser CG07_land_8/20/14_0.80 (SPAdes) (version 2) | ecosystem: Environmental > Aquatic > Deep subsurface > Groundwater | place...
AAGAAATGGTCTTCTACCAGAACCTGGAGTTTGAGTAATTATACAAAATTTTTTAAAAAAGTGTAGGTTGTACATGTTAATAACTTTACATCTTGTCACTTAGTATATCATATAGGTAAAATAAAATTATGGAAAAAGATATATCATTTATTTTGAACGGCGAAAAAGTTTCGGTGTCCTGCAATCCGCTCAAAACCCTGCTTAAAACATTGCGAGAGGACATCAATCATACTGAAGTAAAAGCGGGCTGTGAGCAAGGAGAATGCGGCAGTTGCACCGTGATTGTTGACGGCAAAATTGTAAATTCCTGCATTTTTCCTGTCGGTCAGGCGGAGGGGAAAAATATCGTTACGATTGCCGGTTTATGTAAAGAACCCACCCTGAAGGGTGGGCTACATCCTCTCCAAAAGATTTTTATTGAAGAAGGCGCCGTTCAGTGTGGGTTCTGCACTCCCGGAATGATACTTGCCGCTAAAGTTTTGCTTGATAAAACTTTTCCTAATATGCCTACCGACGATGAAATTCGGGCGGCGATTTCCGGCAATCTGTGCCGCTGCACCGGTTATTCAAAAATATTCAGTGCAGTAAAAAAAACAGCAAAATATCTTAAGGAGAAAAAGTGACATATCCGCAATATATTCAACCGAGGTCAGTCGGTGATATTTGGAAAGAACTTCCGCAGGATAAAAAAATTTATTTTCTTGCCGGCGGGACCGATTTATTTAATTATTTAAGAGACGGGCTGATAGACGCCGAGAATAGTTGTTTTGTTGATGTCAGTTTGCTGAAAGACGTCGAAGCGGACGGTATAGTTGAAGAGACGGAAAATATAAAAGTCAGTGCATTTACGACTTTCAGCGCTATTTCAGAAAACGGATTGTTAAAAAAGTTTTGTCCCGATTTGGTCGCTGCGGCAAAAGTGCTGGGGACTCCGCAGATAGCAAACAGGGCGACTATCGGCGGTAATATCGCAAACGCTTCGCCCGCCGGCGATGCTCTCCCGCCTCTTGCGGCGCATTTTGCAAAAGTGGAAATCACTAATTCAAAAGGCAGTCGAGTGGTTAATATAGCAGATGTGATTGCAGGTCCCAAAAAAACAACACTTGCCAACGGTGAACTCATCACAGCCGTTATTATTCCGAAAATCAATCCGAAAAACGGTTTTACCGTTGCCGGAACTTTTAAGAAAATCGGCGGAAGAAAATCCCACATAATCGCCAAAGCGTCAGTTGCGGTTTTTGCCGTCGTTAAAAAAAGATCAGTAGTAGCACCCTTAAGGGTGCTCTATATCAGCGTTGCGCTCGGTGCCGTAGGACCTAAGGTAATTGAAGTAAAGGGCATATCAAAAATTTTACAAGGCAAAGATCTCTCGCCGGACTTAGTTGAAAAATGCAAAGATGAAATCCGCAAAATCGCCTCCCCGATAGACGATTTCCGCTCTACCGCCGAGTACAGATTAGAGGTTATCTGTCCTTTGTTTGAACAGGCATTAAACGAAATTGTAATGTAATGAAAAAAGATTAACCACAGAGGTTACCGAGAGCACAGAGTGAAAATAGGCGACAAAAGTAATTCTCCGTGAACTCTGTGTTCTCTGTGGCAAAGAAGATATAAAAAAGCAACCGCAGATGGACACAGAGAAAAATCAAAATTATTTTTCTGTAACGGGAATCATACTTGCCGCCGGCTCCGGCGTCCGTCTCGGCGGTAAAATAAAATCGCTCCTTAAAATTGGCGACAAAACGTTCATAGAAATTATTATTTCAAACCTTAAAAAAGCCGGTGTTAAAAATATCATTATCATACTCGGATACAAAGCCGACATCGTAAAAAAATATCTTAAAGAAAAAAAAATAATAAAAGGACATAAGTCCATAAATATTTTTGTCAATCGCAATTACAATTCGCAGCAACTGACATCTTTGAGGTTAGCGATAAAAAATCTGCCCTCACATTGCGACGGCATAATTTTCACTCCTGTTGACCACCCGCTTGTTAAATTAACGACATATAAAAAACTTTTGTCCGTTTCCCAAAAAAACAAAAACAAAATTTGTCTTCCAAGTTATAATTACCGCAAAGGTCACCCTGCGTTCTTTCCAAAGGAGATATTTGAAAAAATTTTAACTGAAAAGCTCTTCGGCGGCGCCCGCGACCTAATTAAAAACTATCCCGAAAAAGTGAAATATGTCGTCGTCAATGACCCCGGCACACTGAATGATTTTGACAGCATGAATGATTTCCAAAAATACGGATTAAAAAACCGTAAATTGTAATTCCTGCAAAAAAGATGTAAAATAACGTTGTGGGTTTTTGCAATAAATGTTGGGTGGCCTGCGACGGTGAGCACACAACATTATTTTTAAAATCTGTAGGAGTGAAAATGAAAAAATTTAAATTGGCTAAAAGATTGATATTTTTGTTATATTTTTTGGTTTCTTGCTGCGTTATCTTTGCTTTGCAAAAGGATTCCCCAACCGACCATAAAAATTTCAGCAGTGAAATGCTGGAACTTTTAATGAAAGAGGATTTTGCAAAACTTGATGCCGTATCGCATAAATTGCGCACTACAAAAGAAAAATTTCCTGGTGGCGATTGGAAATTAACAGCGTTTTATATAGGCATCGGCGAACCCTTGAATAATCAAAAAGACGGTGATGAAGTGTGGGAATTACAGATAAATAAACTGAAAAATTGGATAGACGCAGTTAAAGATGGCGGTACCCCCAATTTCGGCGCGAATTTGAGGTATTGATAAATATAAATTTGGAAATCTCCATATTTCAACAGAAGTATTGCATGAAAAACTTGAAGTGATTTTGCCACAATCTTTTCTCAAATTTTGAATTATATGTTAAAAAAAAGAATCATCAGAGTTGCTATTATTAATTTAGTTGTAGTTGTGTCCGAATTCATTATTATTTTTTCAGTATATTCTTTGATTTTTACATATTCCGCCGTAATTTTTGCCGTTCTGGGAGATTATCTAAAAGATTCCCGAAGTATTTGGGCTTTGGGAGTTGCCATTATTTTTGGTTTTTTAATAATCCGCCATTTTCTGCCGGCACCTATTTTAGATACTTTTAATACTTGGGCAGGTTATAAAAAAACAGTTAGTAAAGAAAAGTATTTGAAATTTTTCAGTAAATATCAATATGAAAAAATAGAACCAGATTTTAAGCCGCTTGTAAAAAACTTTTTGCCGGTCTTTATAGGACTTGTTTTATTGTGTATTTTTTCGTCGCTTGCGGTAAATTTTATAACTGGCAGAATAATATTCCGCAAAACAGAGGTAATGAAACGGAACGGCTATCCGACGGGTTTCTCGGATTTTTACAGGAATATACCGGAAGAACAAAATGCCGCAAAACCAATAGACAATGTTTCCATGTTAGCAAGTATAAAATTAAAAACTTTTTTTGAAGATAACCTAAACTATGAAAGAAAATTAGACGCTTTGCTGATAGATGAAAAATGGGATGCCGCTAAAAAGAAACAGGCAGAAATTATTCTTTCAACCTGTTCGTATATTTTTAATGAAGCGGAATCTATTTTAGAAAAGTATAAATATTACCAATATGCAGATTACAAAAAAATGGAAATGTATCCTTTTGAAACAAAACACGCCCGGCTAGTTTTTCCGCTTCAGCAGATTTTTCTTTTAAGGGCGAAGTTTCACTTAAAAAAGGGAAATAACAATTTGTTCTGGAAAGACATTAAAAACAATCTAAAACTTTATTCCCTCGTCCAACAAGAAAAAGATCTATTTGCGAAAATGGCTTCGTTGGGTATAATCTCAAAAACCGTTGAATTTATAGAAGATTCAATGAGCAAAAAATCGGATTTGACCTGTCCGAAAAATATTATGGACGAATTGTTGGAAATAAGAAAAGAAAATTCTGCGTTTGAAGGATTAAAATTTGCTATGGTTTGCGAGATAGAAGAAATAAAATATTTTGCCGCATGCGGCGGAATGAAAAAAGCACGATTTGTAAAAATATTTTTTGTTCCTACAGGAATCCAAAACCTTAATTTGGTTGCATGTATGAATTATGAAACAAAACTTTTATCTTTGCACTCGCTGTCTCCTCAAACAATTAAAAAAGAAGGGCAGATTTTGGATGATAAATTAAAAAAATTGCCATTTTATCCTTTTATACTGTGGTCTATAATACCTACTCGCATGGATAGTTTTTATTTAATGGAAGCGGGAATAGATACGAAGATGCAAATTCTGGCCGTCGCGACGGCAATAAGAAAATACAAAATGCAGAATAAAAAATATCCGCAAAAACTTTCAGAACTTGTGCCGAAGTTTCTAACATCCGATTTAGTTATTGACCAATTTTCAGAAAAAGAACTCGTGTATAAATTGACAAAAAACGGATTTTTGCTTTACAGTGTCGGAAGAAATTTCGAGGACGACAACAGGTCTTTTACTTTCAAATATTATAAACCCAATAACGATATTGGTGTTGAGATGAACTAAAAATATAAATAGGTCGGTTCTAGTATTGGCGGCGAAAATATTGTTTTTTCATCTTTCAGCGAATTTTGTGGGTATATTCTAACAGCAAAAATGTAACGATTTTTTCTACAGTAGCGGAAATTTATATTTATGGCTTCTTCCAAAAGCGACAGATGTCTTAAATTTGGCATCTTTGTTAAATTTGTCAAGCGTTTTTTTATTTTTTGGATTTTTTTCTTTGATGTGTTGACTTTCCGGTAATTTTTAATATAATCCTTTCAGTTATGAAAAAAAATCTTGTTCAAAAAATTATTGAAAAACATTTGCTGGAAGGTAACATAATTTCCGGCGAAGAAATCGGTATTAAAATTGACCAGACACTGACTCAAGATGCGACGGGAACGATTGCGTATTTAGAGTTTGAAGCGATGGGCGTTAAAAAAATAAAAACGAAACTTTCCGTTTCATACATTGATCACAACACACTTCAAACAGGTTTTGAGAATGCCGATGACCATTTGTATTTGCAATCAATTGCAGAAAAATACGGACTTTATTTTTCGCCTAACGGCAACGGGGTTTGCCATCAGGTGCATTTGGAAAGGTTTTCAAAACCCGGCGAAACGCTTATCGGTTCTGACTCCCACACGCCGACTGCCGGTGCGATAGGAATGCTCGCAATTGGTGTCGGTGGCTTGGATGTCGCATATGCACTTGCAACCGGAAGATTTTATTTAAATATGCCGAAAGTTGTGAATATAAAACTTTCAGAAAAATTAAACGGATGGTCATCGGCAAAAGATATTATTTTAGAACTTTTAAGACGGTTAACCGTTAAAGGCGGCGTAGGAAAAATTTTTGAATATTCAGGCGAAGGCGTAAAAACAGTTTCCGTTTACGAGCGAGCAACGATTACGAATATGGGCGCTGAACTGGGTTTAACAACATCAATTTTTCCGTCGGATGAACAAACAAAAAAGTTCCTGAAATTACAAAATAGAGAAAATGATTTTAAGGAAATTTCTGCAGACGAACATTCCGAATACGATGAAATTATTGAAATTGATTTATCAAAAATCGTTCCGCTTGTGGCGTGCCCAAATTCGCCTGATAATGTCAGAAATGTAAAAGACATAGAAGGCACAAAACTTGACCAGGTAATTATCGGTTCTTGCACTAATTCATCGCTGACGGATTTGCTTCTTGTCGCAAAAATTCTTAAAGGTAAAAAAGTAAAAGTTTCTACGATAATTTCTCCCGGTTCAAAACAGATTTTTATCAATTTGCTCAAGTTGGGGGCATTATCGGATTTGGTTGAAAGCGGCGTAAGGGTGCTTGAGCCCGCTTGCGGACCCTGTATAGGAATGGGTTGTGCACCTGTTTCCGGCGGTGTATCTTTAAGAACATTCAATAGAAATTTCAAGGGAAGAAGCGGGACGGATGATGCGGAGATTTATATTTCCGGACCTGTTGTGGCGGCGTTTTCCGCACTAACCGGAAAAATTACAGAACCGTCGGGAAAAATACCGAGAATGGAAGTCCCAAAAAAAATTAAAATAATGGATGATTTAATAATCGCTCCTCGCAAAACTGATACAAATGTAGTGATTTTCAGAGGGAAAAATATAGTGCCGATTAAGAAATTTAACAAAGTGTCAGAGTTAGAAAATGTGATAGTAGGAGAAGTCGTGCTGAAGTTAAAGGACAATATAACAACTGACGATATAATCCCGGCCGGTGCAAAAATTCTTCCGCTCCGCTCAAATATCCCTGCGATTTCAGAATATGTTTTTTCAAAAATTGATTCGGGTTTCGTCGCAAGGGTGCATGCGGTAGCCAAAAAAAGCAGTGGGATTATTGTTGCCGGTGAAAATTATGGGCAGGGTTCTTCCAGAGAACATGCGGCTTTGTGCCCGAAATATCTTGGCATAAAAGTAATCATCGCGAAATCATATGCAAGAATTCACAAATCAAATCTTGTCAATTTCGGGATTATGCCTTTGATTTTCAAAGACCCAACGGATTATGAAAAAATTGACATTTCAGATAAACTTGAAATAGAAAATGTCCAAAGTTTGCCGTCCCAGAAAACTCTGACGGTAAAAAATATTGCTAAAAACTTTTCTTTTAATGTTACTTGCGATTTAACGGAAAGACAATTGAAATTGCTTCTCTCAGGCGGTTTGCTTAACTGCCTCTGATTTTCTCTGTGGCAAAATGACTTTTTCAACAGTGTCATTATGCCAAATAATTAAGATTCTGTCAATGCCTCTTACTTCATCCAAATCCAAAAAAAATTAAAAAAATTAAAAAGGGCTTGGCAAGATTTTATTTTTTTGTTATAATTACTAATATGATAAGATATTAGTAATTTGGAGGACAAAATGGATAAAATTACTCAATTAAAAAGACAGCGTAGAAAAATAATCAAACAGATGCCGCCTTTTGAAAGAATACTACGAACTACTATAAGCAAGTATTATTTAACTTGTGGGTATAAAAAGTGTCGCTGCCACAAAGGAGAAAAACATGGTCCATTTATTTACCTTTCTCTAACAGAGAAAGGTAAAACAAAGATGTATTTCACTCCGGAAGAGATAGTAAAACAGGTTAAAGAAGGTGTTGTCAACTATCACAAACTATGGGAAAATATATACAGGTTATGTCAGATAAACAGAGAAATATTATGGCTAAAGAAAAAATGGGAATAAAATATGTTTGATTGTGCATTTAAGAATAATTGTCCATATTTGAATAATCGTTCTGCCGGTGAAGTTCTTGCTGAGAAGTTGGGAGTGTATTGGAAACAGCAAAACTTAACGGGATAAATCCTATTGATGTTTTCCATTCTCTATCAAATCCAGCCCGCATTCAGCGGGACTTACAAGAAAAAACAAGAGCACCATGATGGGTGCTTCTTGTTCCATATACCCTGTTTTCAATGGAAAACAGGAATTTCTTTCATTCTGACTGAACTGTTACCCTAGATTATAGATTTTCTTCCGATGGCTGAACTATTACGGTGTGATTTCTATCGTCGGAACGGTGTCTGTCTTAAATCTCTGTTGCAAGTTAATCTGTTTCTTTAATGTTTGTAATTCTTTCTCATTCTGCTTTGCGATTTTTTCGTTTTTTATATCAATAAATTTAGAAATCGCCATCAGGAAAAACCAAAGATAAATTGCCAGAACAATTCCTATTGTTGCCAGCCAGTAAGACCGCTCCGCTGAAATGCCGAAAAGTTTCACAGAAGTGATTATACAACAAAACTTGATTTTTAACAAGCGATTTAATATAATAAAAAATTAGGACTAACAACGAGTATTCAACTACTTTCGTAGTTGCGTAGTTGCAAAAGTAGTTGAATAGGTTTCATTTTACCGCCGGAAAACAGTATTTATGAATAAGAGAAAATCAATTTATTTGATGATTTTGGTGTTTGTTTCTATCGGAATTTATTTCAATTCGCTTTTTAACAAATTTGCGTTTGATGATGTCCACATCGTTGAAAATAATCCGCTGATGAAAAATCCGCTCTCGTCTGCGGGGTTGCTTTTCAGAAGTGAATACGGGGCTCAGACGGACTTTGCCGGAGTAAAAATTTACAGACCTCTGGTTATGGTTTCGTATCTTTTGACAAATATCTTTTTCGGGAACAATCCGTTTTGGCACCATTTGGGCAATGTAATTTTAGAGACGATAAATGTTCTGCTCGTTTTTTTTCTTTGTAAGCAGTTGCTTACATTTTTTTACAAACCTGTCCTGACAAATAGGTCAGGAAAAGAAGGTTTTGAAACAGAGGCATTTTTATGCGGATTGTTTTTTGCGGTTCATCCTGTTCACGCGGAGGTTGTAGCCGGCATTGTCGGAAGGTCGGAAATTTTAGCAGGACTTTTCTGTTTTGTTTCGTTTTTTCTTTATATTAAACACACGGAACGAACACGGAACAAAAACACGGAACAGACACAGAACAAAACCTTAATTTCCCAATCTCTTAATCTCTTTATCTCCGTTGTTTGTTTCTTTCTCGCCCTTCTGTCGAAAGAAAATGCCGCTGCACTTATGGGCTTCATCTTTTTATATGAACTTCTTTTTAATAAAAAATTGTCAAAATCAATGATCGGTTTTTTCGGAGTTTTTATATTTTATTTATTAGTAAAATATTTTGCTATCGGCGGAATTTTTACGGGAAGCGAGAGATATTTCAAAGAGGGACTGCCCGTGAGGGTTTTTACGATGAGCAAAGCGCTCCTATTTTACATAAAACTTATGTTTATTCCGTATCCGTTGAATCCCGATTGGGGTTTAAGCGATGTCATATCCGTTTCACAAACATTTTTCGAGCCGTTTGTTATTTTAAGTTTTATAACCCTTGCCGCAGTGTTTTTTGCCGCATATAAAACGATAAAAATAAATCCGGTTTTTGCATTTTCAATTTTATGGTTTTTCGCCTTTCTTTTTCCGGTGTCCAACATCATTCCCATAGGCGATTTTATTGCCGAGAGATTTTTGTATATTTCTTCGTTCGGTTTTTGTCTGTTTGTCGGCGATTTGATTCATCGCAATAAAAAATTGATAAAAACTGCGCCGTTTATTTTGGTAATTTTTTCTTTTATCACGGTGAAACAAAATACCGTCTGGAAAAACAACATTTCGCTATGGACGTACACTACTCAAAAATTTCCGAATAATTGGCGGGCGTTTTGGGAATTGGGCAAATGTTACAGGACTGAAAAAAATGCCGACGATACGATAAAGAATTTCAAAAAATCAATAGCATTAAGAGAGACAGATTTGGTTTTGTATGATTTAGCGGTTGAGTTGAGAAAAAAAGGCGATTATCTGGCTGCGATTGAGTCGCTGAACAAATTTATCGGCATTGACGGGAAAAGTGCAAAGGCGTATCTTGAAAGAGCGAAGTGCTACGGGCATATAGGCAATTATAAAAATGCTGTCTCGGATTTTCAGGCCGCTGCACAACTCACGCCGAAAAACGACAATATTTTTTACGAAATCGGCAGGTTTTATATTTTAAGAGGCGATTTAACATCAGCAAAAAATAATTTTGCCAAAGCGGTGGAACTTAACGGCAAAAACGCGAATGCTTTTGTGGGTCTCGGCGTCTGTTTTTATCAAGCGAAAAATTTCAGGATTGCAAAAAACTATTTTTTCGCCGCCCTGAAAATTGCTCCCCAAAATACTGAAGCAATGTATAATCTTATAGTCGTAAATATCTCGCTCGGGAATAAAGTAGAGGCAAAATCACTTTTAGAAAAATACAGAAATCTTAATCCTGATAACCCCAAAATCAGTCAGCTTGAGGCGGGTATTTTATAGTATTGGAATTTCAATAATTTTTGGAACCACAAGATTGACACAAGATTTTCACAAGATTCAATCTGTGGTAATCTGTGGAATCTGTGGTTAGATATTTTATGAGAAAACTTAAAATAGGGCTGGCATTAGGCGGCGGCGGTGCAAGGGGAATAGCCCATATTGGCGTGCTTAAAGTTCTTAAAAAAAACGGCGTCATGCCGGATTTCATTGCGGGGACATCTATGGGCGCGATTATCGGCGCTATGTATTGCTGCGGGTTTTCAACGGATGAAATGGAAGAAAAAGTTGTCAGGTTTATTTCAACAGATACTTACAAAGAACTGAAATTTGACAAAATGATATCTCCTGAATCAAAAAATATTTTTACCGAGCTATTCGGCAAAATAAAGGAGAAAGCGCTTTTTTATCTTTCAGGAGTTAAAGAAGCGTTTCTGGAAAAAAAATCAATTGATAAAATGATAGAGTTTTTTCTGCCGGACATTGATTTTCGCGATTTGAAAATTCCGTTTGCCTGTGTGGCGGTGGATATTTCAGAGGGAAAAGAGGTTGTATTTCAAAAAGGTCCTATTTGGGAAGCGGTATCCTCCAGCATTTCAATTCCCGGAATTATGCCGCCTGTAAAATATGAAGGCGGCGTTTTGGTTGACGGCGGTGCGGTTCAACTTGTTCCCGTTAAAGTTCTGAAAGATTTCGGCTGTGATTTCTCAATAGGCGTTGATGTCAGCGCCGGGCTTTCTGCCGTTTCGGGTGACGAACTGAAAAGTGCTTTTGATATTGCCCATCGCACAAGTGAAATAGTTATTTCGGTATTAAGACAGATTCAGATTAAAGACGTTGATTTTTTAATCAAGCCGGAGGTTCAGAATATAAAATGGTTTGAAATAAAAAAATTCCGCGAGTGCATTTTAGCCGGCGAAAACGAAGCGATAAAAAAAATCCCTCAACTTAAAAATAAAATAACGGCAAAAAAAATAAAAACATTTTTCAGCCGTGTGTTTGCTATTGACAAAGCGAAAAAAATAAGTTAAAATAAAAAATTATGAAACCGACTTTTAATCCTAATGTAAGAAGAAAGAAAAAACACAAAGGTTTTCGCGCTAAGATGAAGACATCGGGCGGAAGAAATGTTTTAAGCCGCCGCAGAAATAAGGGCAGAAAAAATCTGATACCGTAATGGGTTTATCGCGGCTAAACCGTCTGACAAAATCCGATAATTTCGCAAAAATAAAAAAATCCAAACGCTGCCGGAAATTTTTATCCGGCGGGCTTGTTTTCTATGTTTGTCTGAACGGAAAAAATGTTTCTCGCATGGCCGTCGTATGTTCTTCAAAATTAGGAGATGCATGCAATCGCAACCGCCTGAAGCGTCTTATTCACGAGATTTTCCGTCTCAACCATACACGCTTTCTGCAAAACGCGGACATTATTGTGATTCCTCAAAAAGAGGTTATGTCGTCGGCAGATTACCGGTACATTGAAAAATATTTTTTGTCAATACTGAAACAAGCGAGGATTCTAAAAGAATAGAAAATTATAGAATTAGCCACAAAGACACAGAGTTCACAGAGAAAAGACAGGATTAAGAAGTAAGAAGTTCTCGGTGTTCTCTGTGATTCTGTGGCAAAATTTATGGTTACGAAGTTTTCTTGAAGCACAGGAAAGTATAAACACCTTGCCACAGATGGACACAGAAAAAACACAGAAAGATTCTGTGAAATTCTGTGAAATTCTGTGGCTACGAAGTTTTCTTGAAGATTGGAATGAAATCGCTGTCGATTTTTCTTATCAAAATATACCAGTTTTTTGCCGGACCGTTTCCGAAACAGTGCAGATTTTATCCGAGTTGTTCCGTCTATGCTGTTGAATCACTGGAAAAATTCGGATTTTTTAAGGGCTGGTTTTTAGCGATAAGACGGCTTTTAAAGTGCGGTCCGTGGCACCCCGGCGGTTTTGACCCTGTGCCATAGTTTTTTAAGTGGAACATTTGTTCCATTTTACTCTCGGAAAATAATTTGTTATGGAAAAAAGAACTTTTTTGGCAATTGTCTTATCATTAATAATTCTTTTCGGCTGGAACTTGATTTTCAAGCCCAAACCCCGACTTCCGGTAACGGCGGCTCCTGTTACAACGGATACCAATAAAGTAACGCCGGCAATATCTCCCGGTCAAAAAGATACCGCGACTTCCAGCCATTCCATCCCGTCCCAAAAGTCTGCCGCAAAATTTCAAATAGAAACTGACAAGGTGATTTATGTTTTAAGCACGGACGAAGCGTCAATATCAAATTGTTTTCTCAAAGAGGAGCGTCTGAAAGAAAAAACTACGGTTGAACTTGTATTAAATGGTAAGTTGTTCAACGATAGAGATACCGGCATCTGGTCAAATGCCCCTGTGAAAAATCAGCCGAACCAGGCAACTTTTGTCCGTTCCAACGGTGATTTTAACATAGAAAAAACTTTTTATTTCAGCAACGGTTCATATCTTGTTGATGTAAAATATACCGTCTCAAATAAATCCAAATTTCCCAAAAGTTTTGATGGTTTAACGCTGTCAATCGGCCCGGGTCTTGGCACCGATGTAAAAGAGTTAAAGGAAAATGCGAGATTATTGCGAGCAATTTCTTATTCGCAAAAAAAGGTTGAAAAATTAAAACCCGGCGACTATCAATTCCCGTCAAAGTGGGCAGGTATTGACAACAGATATTTTCTTTCCGTTTTTTTGAGGACGAATGATGACTTCAAAAATATAAAAGTTGAGAAAGCGGAAAAGTTGCCGTTAATGGAAATTTTCACCGGCAAAACTGACTTTTTGCCGTCGGAGAAAAAGAGTTTTTCAACAATTTCTTACATTGGTCCGAAGGGTTATACGCATCTCAAGGGAATAAAGGTTGACGGATTAAAACCGCAACTTGAAAAGGCGGTTGATTTCGGATTTTTCGGCGACCTCGGAGAGTTAGCACTTTCAGCATTGAATTATATCTACAGGTTCACTCACAATTACGGTTGGGCGATTTTTATCATCTCGGTGATTCTTAATGTTATATTTTTTCCGCTTTCAAAAAAACAGTTCACTTCCGCTAACAAAATGAAATTAATCGCCGCCGATGTAAAAGCACTCCAAATAAAATACAAAAGCGACCCGAAAAAAATGAACTCCGAAACTTGGGCACTTTACAAGGCGAAGGGGGTAAATCCGTTCAGCGGTTGCCTCCCGATGCTTGTCCAGTTGCCTATTTTCTGGGCGCTTTTTACAATGTTGAGAAACGCTTACGAACTGCGTGGCGCACCTTTTATGTTCTGGATAACGGATTTATCGGCGAAAGACCCTTATTATATTTTACCTATTTTGATGGGCGGCGGAATGTTTTTGCAGCAGTGGATGTCAACAAATACCGCCGACCCGACGCAGAAGCAGATGATGATAATGATGCCCATAATTTTTACCGTGATGTTTCTCGGATTTCCGTCGGGGCTGGTTATCTACTGGCTCACAAACAGCATTGTAACGGTTTTGGAGCAGTGGCTTATTTTTTCTAAAGGGACTATTCAGGTAAAAAAGTAAAAAATGAAAATTATAACCACGAAACTAAAAGAATCTGACAGGATTTACAGGATAAAAATCAGAAGTTAAAATCCTGTTAATCTTGTCAAGATAGTTTTCAGTTTTTTTCGTGTCTTTGTGGTTGCAATTTGGAGGTCTATTTGTTATGAAAAATGAAATTGAGGTAACCGGCAAGACGGTAGATGATGCGATAGGGAAAGGACTTGAAAAACTTGGAATTGATAAAAAGGATGCCGAGATAAAAATTCTTGACGAGGGAAAATCAGGACTTTTCGGATTGATGGGTTTTTCCCCGGCGAGAATAAAAATTTCGGTTAAGAATGGGGCATCCGCATCGGCAAAAAACAATGAAAAAACAGACGAAATTAGCTCTGTCCCACAAGAACTCCACGCGGACACTCCTGCCGTTGATTATGCCGCTGTATCAAAAAATGCCGTAAAAATTACCGAAAAAATACTGGAATTATCCGGTTTTGTAGCCGAAGTGTCCACAGAGGCATCGCCTCGCAGCATTGTCTTAAATATCTCATCTGATGACAGCGCTATTTTGATAGGCCGGCAGGGACAGACAATAGCAGCGTTGGAATACATACTGAAACTGATATTAAGCAAACAGGAAAGCCGCGGGGTAAAAGTAACGCTTGATATAGACGGCTATCTTGAAAGAAAGAACGAAAAAATTGTCAATAAAGCAAGAGAAATTGAAGAGCGGGTAAAAATGAAAAATGAGCCGGTTGAAATAAAATTGCCGGCGAGTGAAAGAAAAATAATACATCTTACTCTCAAGGACAGTGAATTTGTTGAAACGGTGTCCGAGGGCGAAGGCGAAGATAGAAAACTTATTGTAAGACCGAAGTCCCGCTTCTAATTAGTTTTTGTTGAAAAACCCACAAAAACTATGATTACACAGATAAGAATCAAGATTACACAGACCTGCCTGACGGCAGGCAGGTTAAACACCGACGAAACATCTGTGTAATCGTCTTCGGAAATCTGTGTAATCAGTGGCTGTTGAGGATTTTTAGCGAAGCGTCAACAGACACTATATGAGGTGCGGGGTGAAAATAAATTCCGGTGATACAATTGTTGCCATATCCACACTTTCCGGCTTTGCCGGCATAGGAATTGTTCGTCTCAGCGGTCCTGCGGCATTGTGCATCGCTTCCAAAATCTTCCATCCGAAATCAAAAAAAAAAATCAAAGAACTTTCCGCCAATACTGTCCATCTCGGAAAAATAACTGATGGTAAAAAATTTGTTGATGAAGTGCTTTTGACGGTTATGAAAGCCCCGAAATCATATACCCGCGAGGATATAGTGGAAATTTCCTGCCACGGCGGCCCCGTTCCGCTAAAAAAAACCCTTGAGTTGTGCGTCAAATACGGCGCCCGTCTTGCTGACCCCGGCGAATTTACAAAACGCGCGTATCTCAACGGGCGGATAGATTTATCCCAGGCGGAGGCTGTCTGCGATATTATAAAAGCAAAAACGGAAGCGGCACTCTCCTGTGCGGTTAGTCAGTTGAGCGGGGTTTTATCGGAAGAAATAAACAGGCAAAAAAGCGAACTTGTGGACATATTGGCTACAATAGAAGCGGCAATTGACTATTCGGAAGACGAGATACCGGTTATAGACGGCGAGGAAGTTCTCGGAAAGATTGAAAAAATTGGGACTGCGCTGGAGAAAATGCTTCTGACATTTCAGACCGGTAAAATTTTCAGAGACGGGGTAAGAACCGCTATTATAGGCAAGCCGAATGTGGGTAAATCATCACTTTTGAATGTTTTAATCGGTCAAAACAGGGCGATTGTAACGGAAATTCCCGGCACGACAAGGGACATCATAGAGGAGACGATTGACATTTCGGGTATTCCTCTGATTTTGACGGACACCGCCGGCATAAGAAAACACAGCAAAGATATAGTTGAAAAAATAGGAATTGAGAGAGCGCAGGAGACGCTGGAAACCGCCGATTTGGTCCTGTTCGTGTTAGATTCGTCTTCAAAATTAAGTCCTGAAGATTTTCAGATTGCCGAACTGCTCGTTTCAAAAAAAGTTATTTTGGTTTTGAATAAATCCGATAAGCCCTCTAACATCGGCGATGTGTCAGAATTGGAAATTTCTGCTCCGGTTGTTAAAATCTCCGCATCAAAAAACGAGGGTTTAGAAGACCTAAAAAAGATTATTTATAATTTATTTATAACAAGCGATATAACCACCGGTGATTTTATACTTACAAATGTGCGGCATAAAATTTTGATAGAGCATTCGTTGGACTCGCTTGAAAAAGCGGTTGCGTCGATTAAAAACGGTTTATCGGAGGAGTTTACGGCGGCGGATTTGCGGAGCGCTCTGAATTATTTGGGCGAAATTACCGGCGAGGTCCCGACGGAAGAAATACTTGACAGGATTTTTTCAAATTTCTGCGTCGGGAAATAAATAGCGCTCGCAAGCAAATATTCCCACGGGGACTTCCTGCGGTCGCTTTGGTCGCTCCTTTGTAGTCGCTTAAAGAATTTGCCCCTAAAGGGACTCCCTACGGTCGCTCCTGCAGGGTATAGGTCGCAAATTCAAAACCTGCAGACGCTTTGCTAATTTCTTGCTTCGCTTTGCAATTAAAAGGAGGGAAAAATGCTCAACATTGCGTATCTGATTGTCGGTTTGGCGGCGGGAATTATGGGCGGGTTGTTCGGTCTCGGTGGCGGCACAATTTTAATCCCGGCACTTGTTTATTTATTCAAGATGACTCAGCATCAGGCACAAGGCACATCTCTTGCTGCGATGATTCCGCCGATAGGACTTCTTGCTGCCATAAAATATTACCAAGCGGGACATATAAACATAAAAGTCGCCGCGTTCGTAGCTCTCGGTTTTTTTATCGGCGGTTATTTCGGCGGGACCTTCGCCCAGTCGGTCAGCGACCCTCTGCTTAAAAAAATCTTCGGGGTTTTTATTGTAATAGTCGGATTAAATATGTTTTTTGGAAAATAAAATGCAAAAAATTTTCAAGGCACGGTTCCTGATTTTACTTTTAAGTTTTTCTGCGTGTTCTTTGTATCGCCCGAAACAAAAAGTTTGCAAAATAATTTATGCGCAGGATTCCCCCGTATCGTTACAATCCATCGCAGTTTTTCCGGTTGCAATAGGATTTCCCACCGCTAATGCCACCGAATTTGTTCCGCTTGTCAAATCACCGCTTATTATAGAAAATAAATCAGAGGATTGGCTCGGCCGCCGAGAGGAAAAAATGCTCATTGACTTTGAGACCGCCGAAAAAATAAGCAATATCACATCCGAGCATTTTTATAACATTTTGCTCAAAAAGAAAAAGTATCGCCGCATTGTTCATTCTGACACCGTAAGAAATGTAATGTGGGATAAAAAAAACTGGGGCATCGGTAATTTTAAGAGAGTAGATGATTTGAACAATCCCGAAACCCTTGAAAAATTATATGAAATTTCCAACGAATTAAAAGTTGACGGTTTGCTTATCAGCGTTATAAAAAAATGCGAAACGATTATTATTAATAAAAATGTAAAATCAACCGGAAGGGAGAGTTTCGGCGAGTATCAGAAAAGTATGAGTTATTCTTATAAATTTGAACTTGAATCGGGACTTTTCGCCGCATCCGAGAAAAAAATCGTCTGGCTTGGCGAGTCAAAAGAAACAAAATCAAACACTACGCCGGAGTTAGAGCAGAATGTAATTGTTGCATTCGCCACAAACGGACTTGAAAAATTTTTCAGAAAATATCTGACGGAAAAAATTTTGAGAGAGGAGCCGGAATATCAATGCGTGTTAAAAATAGCAAATACCTTGCCGTTTTGAAATCTGTGTTAATCTGTGTCAATCTGTGGTTTCATATTTTGACTTTTTGTTTTTTGTTGAGTGATTTTGTATATTCCGAGTCATTATCCGGAAAAATTATTATTGTTGACCCGGGGCATGCCGCAAAAAATTTTAGCGGGAAAATTGTAAATTACGGATGTAAAAGCGCCTCCGGTGTAAAAGAAATGGATGTCGTGGTTGATATTTCCGAAATTTTGGGCGGGCTCTTTTTGCAAGAAGGCTCGACGGTATATTTTACCCGTGACAGACAAAATTATTGGCGTTCTGCAGAAAGCCAGGATGCCGATAACCAATCCCGCGCCGAGTTCGCCAACTCAAAAAACGCCGACCTGTTTTTGCGTGTCCATTGCAATTGGTCTCCGAGCAAAAAAAAGCGGGGCGTTTCAGTTCTGTGGTATAAAGATGACTCAAAAAAATTTGCCGAAACGGTCTATGAAGAAATAAAAAAATCCGGAGTTATCGTTGACGGCATTCATAAGCAGCACCTCGTCGGTTTTGAGTTTGCCAAAGTGCCGTCAATTTTGATAGAATACGGCTATCTTTCCAACAAATCCGATGAAAAACTCCTGAAAGACAAAAAGTATTTACAAAAAATTTCAGAGGTCATCGTAGACGGTCTGAAAAAACATTTTGCGGAGGAAAAATGATTCCAAAATATCAAAAAATAATATATTCACATATCCGAAAAAGTTTGACGGAATTGTAGTCGCAGACCTTGGTCTGAGGGAGGAAGAAAATGCAAAAAAATGAAAATAATTTTATGTATTCCAAAAAATTAATAATTTTAATTTGGACGGTTTTAATTTTTTCAAACTTTAATTGCGGAGTACCCAGGCAAGAAAAAGAGATTAAATTCTCATATGGTAAAAACAAGAACTGGAGTACGACAATAGAATCAGGGTCTTCATTATTCAGACAGCGGAAATTCAAAGATGGAATAGCAGAATTCAATAGGGCGTTGAAATCTGCTGAAACACCGGATGAATATGCGTGTACTTTTCTATGGATTGCAAATTGTTATTTGAAATTAGGAGATTTATCTACCGCAATAGAGTTCACAAAGAAAGCAGAGAAAAACAAACCGGACGACATATGGCTTTTATTCGGGACAAGCGGTTTATTTTTTCAATGCAGCGAATATGAGTCGGCAAAAAATAGTTTTGAAAAAATTGTGCTGATTGACAAAAAAGGGGATTATGGCAAAGGTGCGAAAAAATGGATAAAATATATCAAGGGCATCAAACCGCTGCCCCAACTTCCCGATAAAACCATAATTAAAGACAGAATAAATACCGGGAAAATATTATTGGTCCCGGTCGGTGAAGTTCAAGATTTTGTTCTTGATTATATATCTGAATATATAGAATCAATCTTCGGATATGCAGTTAATAAAAGTAAGAGTATTAAAATGCCTCCGGATGCTTACGATTCCGTTAAAAAGCAATACTCACCTATGAGGATTATGTGGGAACTTGAAACTTTGTCTTCTACGGATATAGTTCATATAATAGGTATCACCGAAGCGGATTTGAAATGGGAGGGTGGGAAAGGAAACTTTTCATGGAGTTGGGGTTGTTATGGCGGTGGCCCGCAGATTATTTCATTAAATAGAATAGGATTATATGGCGATGTCGAAATGAGTCGGTTTTTATACCGTTCCCTTGTAATTACCGTCAAAAGAATAGGGAATAGTTTTGGTATCCCGAATAGCAAGGACAAAAAATCGTTTATGAAACAAGGTTGGTATATTGATGACTTGGATGAAAGAAAACTTGAATTAAGCCCTGTCGAAAATTTTTATTTGAATCTTTATCAGGAATATGAAAGGTTATTGGTGCAGGGAGATTATATAAACTCAATTCAAATTTTACAGGAAAAAATCCGGCAAAATCCGAACGATGCCGTTTCGCATACATTATTAGGGGTTTGTTTATTTTATAGAGAATTTCAAACTAAAAAATTTGAGCAGGCATCATATGAATTTGAAAAAGCAATGAGTATTTGCAAAAACAACCCTGTTGCATTGGGGTGGCTTGGGGCTATTGATGAAATGAGTGGAAAAGGAAGTTTATCCAGTGCGAAATGTAAATCTGCTGTAAAAGAAAATTTTTCATTACCATTTGTACATGCTTATTTTTCAAAAATACTTTTCCAACGCGGTAAACCTAAAGAAGCAATTTTCGAGTATGAACAGGCCATACGGCTCGGCGCATGGATACCTGATTTTGAAAAAATCCCGCCAAAAATTAAAGAAAAAATTCTCAAAGAAGTAGACGCTCACATCGACGAAATTATAAAATCGTTTGACAATCGGCCGTATTTTTATTCACGATTAGCAGTCGCTAAATATCTTTTTAAGCAGAAAAGATATGAAGAATCGATAAAACTTTTGAATGAAGCGCTGAATAATGCACCGCCCAAAGGGTTTTTCGGGGATTGGAGAATTAGCTGGATATATAAAGAACTCGGGAATATTCACGAGGAGATTAAAAATTATGAGGTTGCAATAGCAATGTATAAAAATGCAATTGCGACGGCGAAAAGAAAAGAAGAAAAAGCATATGCTTATAACGAAATTGCGTGGATATACGCAGATGGACTCAATAAAAATTTTGCTGAAGCGTTGATATATGCAAAAAAAGCAGTGGACTTAAAAAGCAAAGATGCTAGTTATTTAGACACACTGGCATGGTTATATTTCAAACTTGGAGATTATGAGAAATCTTTAAGATATATTGATAAATCGTTAAAAACCGGTTCTACTTTTGAGTTAGATTTACGTCAACAGCACAAGAAAGAAATCCTTGATAAACTTAGAAAACGCTAATTATGTTCACTTATCCGGAAAAATTCGATGTGATTGAGATAAGATAAAAATCTTTAAACTTTGATAAAGTCACTTGACAAATTAACTATTATTGTATAAGATATTACTTATGAGGTAATTTACATTACACAAAAGGTTGAAAAAAATGAAAACGCTCGGGAAAATCAGCGCCAACCTTATAACCGAACTTTATAACGAAAACAAACCGGTTTTTACAATTGACGATATTATCCGTATAAATAAAACATCCCGCGCAAATGCGGCGAAGTTGGGTTTTGATTTAATTAGAAGAAAGGTAATCCATCGGCTTAAAAAGGGCAAGTACATTATTATTCCGCAGGAACTTGGTTCGGCAGATACATTTACGGGCAATTTGTATCTGATGGCAAAGGAAATTGTAAATACACAGAATTACTATATTGCTTTTTATAGTGCTATGAAATACTGGGGAATGACGACCCATCCGGTTATTAAAATGTTTATTGTCACATCAAAAAGACAGTTCCCACCGAAAGCAATCGCAGACAAAGTTTCGTTTGTATTTGTGAACAAAAAAAATATCTGGGGTATAAAAAGCGAATGGATAACAAAAACGGTAACGGTCAACATTTCCGATATTGAAAAAACGATAGTTGACGCACTTTCCCATCCCGAATATTGCGGCGGAATTACGGAGGTCGCCAAGGGTATCTGGTTGGTTAAAGATAAAATAAACTTCAAACGGCTCATTAAATATACTATGAAATATAACAAAAAAACGGTTGCTAAAAGATTGGGTTATATTTTTGAAATACTCGGCATCGATGCCGGTGACACATTTACAAAACTGAAAACTTATATTTCAAACAGATACGATTTATTAGATCCGACATCTACAAAAAAAAGTATTGATAAAAATAATTGGCGTTTGATTGATAATATCGGAAGCAAACAGATATTAAAAATAATATCTGCATAAAATTATGATTGACTACAATTATGTAAGAAAATTGAGCGAAAAAATCGGTGTTCCGGAAGAAACCATTGAAAAGGACTTTTGCATAGAATTATTGCTCAGCTGATTTTGTAATAATGCCATCTTGACAAAAAATTTGGTATTTCGTGGAGGGACAGCATTAAAAAAAATGTACTTTCCGGAGTTCCGTTATTCGGAGGATTTGGATTTTATACTAAAATCCGACGGTAGTTTAAGTATTTATGAAAAAACCATTGAACATATTTTAAGTGAAGCAGTAAAGCATTTGCCGGTAGTTCTTAAAATAAAAAGTATTTTTTATCCTCAACGAGGGCATCTGCAAATATTTGTCCTGTATGATATTATTCCGGAAATTCGTTCAAGTAAAGAACTGAAAATAGATATAATTGAGGACAGTATTGTATTGCCCTCAAAAAATAGAAAAATCAATTTTTCATTTGAATATTTTAAAAAGTCAAATTGTTTTCTGAATACATATAATTTGGAATCAATAATTTCCGAGAAAATCGGTAGAATTTTAGATGTGGTAGATGAACCGCGCGATTTGTGGGATTTACTGTATCTGCTGAAATCAAAAATAAAAATCAAGGATGCCAAAAAATCATTCAGGAAAAAATATGGGACAGAAATAAATGTACCAAGTTTGCGTAATGCCATAAAAAATAAAAATTACAAAAAAATGTGGGATATAAGATTGAAAAACCAATTGCCGAATCTCACCGAGTATGAAACAGTTGTGAAAGAACTTGGAATTTTAATAAAATCCTACTTTAGCAATATGTAAAAAATAATATGTTCACTTATCCTGAAAAATTTGATGTGATTGTGGTCGGTGCGGGGCATGCAGGTTGCGAGGCATCTCTCGCTTCTGCACGAATGGGGATGAAAACTTTACTTCTTACCATTAATGCCGATACCGTTGCGCAGATGTCCTGCAATACTTCTATCGGCGGTATTGCCAAAGGACAAATCGTTAGAGAGATTGACGCCCTCGGCGGTGAAATGGGAAAAATCGCCGATAAAACCGGTTTGCAATTTCGCATACTTAATAAATCAAAAGGTCCCGCGGTGCAGTCGCCGAGAGCACAGTGCGACAAAAAACTTTACCAGTTCACAATGAAGCACACGATTGAAAAACAGAAAAATCTACGGTTCATTCAGGCGGAAGCGATAGAAATTTTAACTGCCGGGAAAAAAGCAGTCGGAGTTATCGCAAAACCGTCAATAAAATTTTCAGGCAAAACCGTTATTGTAACAACCGGCACATTTTTGAAAGGGCTTATTCATATCGGCGAAATGATTTTTCATTCCGGAAGAAGCGGCGAATTTGCGGCGATGCATCTTTCCGATTCACTTAGAAAATTGGGTTTTGAATTGGGCCGACTTAAAACAGGCACGCCGCCGAGAGTAAATGGCAGAAGTATTGATTATTCAAAATGTACCGCGCAACCCGGTGATGAACCGCCCGTACCATTTTCGTATTTTACTGAAAAAATTACACAATCACAATTACCGTGTTGGCTTACATATACAAATCCAAAAACGCATAAAATTATTTCAGACAATTTTCATCGTGCACCGCTTTTTTCAGGCCAGATTAAAGGAATAGGTCCCAGATATTGCCCGTCCATTGAGGATAAAATAAAAAAATTCCCAGAGAAGGAGCGCCACCAGATTTTTCTTGAGCCGGAAGGATATGATACGGAAGAGGTCTATTGTAACGGGCTCGCGACCTCGCTTCCATATGATGTCCAGTTAGAAATGTTGAAAACGATTCCCGGATTGGAAAATTGCGAGATGATTAGACCCGGCTATGCGATTGAATATGATTTTTGTCCTCCGATTCAAATGAAGCCGACTCTTGAAACAAAAATTATTGAAAATTTATTTTTTGCAGGACAGATTAATGGAACTTCCGGTTATGAAGAAGCGGCGGGTCAGGGAATAATTGCGGGAATAAATGCGGTCGCAAAAATAAAAGGTATTGAGCCGCTGATTTTGAGACGGGACGAAGCATATATCGGTGTCTTGATTGATGATTTGGTAACAAAAGGCATTCTTGACCCTTACAGAATGTTCACATCCCGTGCCGAATATCGTTTGCTTTTGCGTGCAGATAATGCCGATTTGCGGCTGATGGATTACGGTTATAAATGCGGTTTGATTGACGGCGAAATTTACAAAAATTTTCAGAAGTATAGAGCATTTGTTCTACAATCCGACGATAAAATTTATAGAGCAAATGCTCTACAAGAAGTAAGAGATGGCGAAATTTATCCTTGGACAAAAGAGAAAATTGAATATGAAATTGAAATTGAAAAAAAATATGCCGGCTACATAAAAAGACAGATTGCGGATGTTGAAAAATTCAAAAAAATTGAAAATAAAAAAATTCCTGAAAAAACCGACTATGACAAAGTTCCCGGACTACTTACGGAAAGCAGGCAAAAATTAAATCAGGTGCGTCCGGTTTCCGTCGGTCAGGCATCAAGAATTTCAGGGGTTACTCAGGCAGATTTAAGTATAATTATGATATGGCTGGAAAAGAAAAAACATGAACAATTTAGATGACAATATTGCGTCATTGGATGTTCTTGACGCCGAACTTGTTTTAGAAATTGCTTCAAAAGATATTTTAGGATTTAAAAAGCCGGTAAAATTTTTCAATGCCCATTTTGAGTATAAAAATATTTTCGGAAAAAAAAGAAAGGTGTATTACAATTTGATAGAAAAAATTTACTATGCTAAAAATAAAATAAAAATAAAACTTTACGGCAAAATGTTCGCTATAACATTGCGTAATGTTGTTAATATTGAGAATAATTTTGTAAAATTGAAAAAACTTACCGGTTTTTGAATATGTTTTTTTTGATTTTTAATTCTACATTTATAATTTATCTTTACACGATGTATCCGACCATATCGCCTTATCGCGATAGCGGCGATATGATTGTCTCCGCATTTACTTATGGCATCGCCCACCCGCCGGGTTATCCGCTTTATGTTTTATTGGGGAAAATTTTTACTATTTTAATTCCGTTCGGAAACATCGCATATAGAGTAAATTTGATGTCCGCATTTTTCGGCGCCGCTGCCTGCGGAGTTTTATATCTGTTGCTCAAAAAAATCGGCGGACAAATTTTTAGCGATAAAAAACCAGTTTTGATTTTCAGTTCGTTGTTTGCAGTGTTTTTGTTTTCTTTAAGTTCATCAATGCATTCTTTGAGTGTTGTATCTGAAATGTATTCCATAAATGCCTTTTTCACAGTTTTGATAATTTATTTGTTACTTCGTTCCCGACCTGAAGGTCGGGCTACAATATTGAGTGATGTTTCGGGTTTGGACAGGCGGGTTGAAACCCGCCTAAACCCTCACATCATTTTTACTCGGTACTCTCTACTCGCTGTTTTTTTATTCGGTTTGGGTCTCGGCAATCATCACACACTTGTGCTGTTAATCCCAGGAATTGTGTATCTGATAATCCGAAGTCCGAAGCCTGCCCTCGCAGAACTTAAGCGGGGGTCCGAAGTCCGAAGTCAAACTACAAGACATTGGACATTTTTCTTTTTAATAGGTCTTTCCGTCTATCTTTTTTTACCTATTCGGTCCGCACAAAATCCTACTGCAAATTGGGGCGGCCCTGCGGCTTCAGTCAGAAATTTTGTCAGAGTTCTAACTCGTGCCGATTACGGGGGGGTTCGTCTTCATCCCGAAAAAAGTCCGACGGAACAGAATTTTTCAACAGTGATAGAAAATTTCGTTGATTTTTTAAGCATATCTATTAGATATAAAAATGGCTGGGCTATTGTAATAATTTTACTTCTCACGCTTGGTATTTATTTTTCGTTCAGAAAAAAACTTTTTTGGACTTTATTTTTGTTCTGGTTTTTTTCAGGTCCGGTATTTTTTATAATTTCAAATTTACCGTTAACCGATAGAACCTCGCTTCCGATTTTGGAGCCGTATCTGATAATGCCTTTAATAATTTTTACCATCTGGTTTGGTATCGGACTTTTTTATGTATTTTCTTATTTACCTAAATTAGAAAATATAAAAACTGTATGTTTTTTGACAGCGATTGGAGTACTGTTTTTGATAACCGTTGTAAATCTACCGCAGTTGTCAAAAAGATATGAATTCATCGGATATGATTATTCAAAGGACCTGCTGAAGACACTGCCGAAAAATTCGGTATTGTTTAATCCTGACGATACAACAACTTTTACCCTTAAATATCAGCAGGATTGTATCCGGAGAAGAAGGGATGTTAAACTCGCCGTTTTTTACAAAACATTGTGGGGTTACGGGCAACTTAAAAAGAAATATCCTGAAATTTTGCCGAACTATGAAATAAAATCCGGGATGGAACTTGAGTCCACGCTTTTATCGTATAATTTCAGCCGATTTCCTTTTTATTCCGATAATATAAGCAAAATCCCGCCGAATTATAAAATTACTCCAAAAGGACTTCTTTACGGCAACTCCGATATTTCATTGTCGGAAAAAATGTTTGATTTTTATGTTTTGCCGCCCCGTACTTTTGGGAAAAACAGATTTTTCACCAACCAGATAATAAATTACTACTCTGCGGGCTATAACAATTTAGGTCTTGTATTTAACGAAAAAAAATTATACAATAAAAGTGTTCCGCTCTTTGAAAAGGCAATTTCTGTTGACCCGTCGCTTTCTCAGGCGTATAATAATTTGGGTGTAGTGTATTGGGAAAAAATGGATTATGAAAAAGCGTCTGAATATTTTTCCCAATCGCTTAAAAATGCTCCGAATGACGAAGGCGTAAAAAGAAATCTTTTGATGGCACAGGAAAAATTAAAAAAATGAAACCCGATACACTTAAAGTTTTTTTAGATGGATTAAAACTTCTCAACATAAAACTTGATGAAAAGCAGATAGAAAAATTTTCAGTTTATCTTGATGAACTGAAAAAATGGAATCAAAAATTTAATCTGATAGGTCCAGCAACGGATGAAGAAATCATTAAAAGACATTTTTTGGACTCTTTGAGTGTCGTGCCTTTACTTCCAACTTCCAACCTCCAACTTCCAGCCATTTTGGATATTGGCAGCGGTGCAGGTTTCCCGGGCATTCCTATAAAAATAGCATTGCCGGATATTTCATTAACGCTCTTGGACTCGTCAAAAAAGAAAATGGAATTTTTAAGGCATCTGTGCAAAAAATTAGACATAAAAGCGGAAGCAATCTGTGGCAGGGCGGAAATTGTAGCCAAAATGTCCACACATCAGGGTAAGTATGATTTTGCCGTCGCAAGAGCCGTAGCCAAATTGTCAACAGCAGAAAAACTTTGCCTCCCTTTTCTCAAAAATGGCGGAATTTTAATTTTACAGACAGGAAATAGAACGGATATCAATCTGAAAAACGGAGAAATTATGGAAAAATTTAGATTGCCGGAGAAAATTCTGCCCGGCAGAGTGGTCTTATCAATCAGAAAAACCCAGCCCTTCTTAAAAAAATCTCCATTAGGAACGGCGGGATTTACGCTTATTGAACTTATGGTAGTTGTCGCCCTCATCGGCATTCTTGCAGCAATAGCAATTCCCAAATTTGCGGAAATGATTAGGAGAACAAAACAAGGAAAAACAAAGGGTGAATTGGGCAATTTAAGAAGCGCAATAACACTTTATTACAGTGATTCGGAAGGGATGCAGTATCCTCAAAATGCCGCCGCTATTTCTAATGAAACCGGCCCTATGCAAACGAAATACCTGTCAACAATGCCGGCAGTAAAACTCGGGTTAAACAATTATCAAGAAACAACAGATATAGATGATTTTAATGATGGGGATGCTTTAACCGATTTAGGAAATTGGGGTTACATAGCAAGCCGTGGTCGTGTATTTGTGAACTGTGCACAGTCGGATGCAAAAGGCGAACTGATAAGCAGTTGGTGAAAAAAATGCGTCCGTAGCTCAATTGGATAGAGCGACTGGCTTCGAACCAGTAGGTTGGGAGTTCAACTCTCCCCGGATGCTTTTTAATTTTCAGAAAAATAAAAAAGGACGGCAAAGTTTCAAACCGTCCTTTTTATTTTGTTCAAAATTTATGCTGCACCGGTTATTATGTATGTTTTTCCGGTTGCTATGTCGGTGTAAGTACCCGTGCCGTCGGCACTTATCTTAATAGTTGCGACCGTTGTCCCGTCAGTTGACTTAACAACGCCGCTTACACTTCCGTCTGAATGGAATGTCAAAGTTCCCGTCTCACCGGTTGAAGATGTAAATGTCTGTGTGCCCGAAACGGGTCCGTTTGCTCCAACATACATATCAACAATAACAGACAGGACTTGCCCCATGTGAAGTGTAATCGTTCCGCTTCCGGTCATATGGGCGGGATTGGCATCCGTCGCTTTTTGAGTCATCGTCGTATTCAGTGTCAGATTGATTGTTCCGCGGGGAATGTTTCCGGTGACGGTATTTGTCATTGAATCCGGGAAATTTGACTGAATAAATGTTAAAAGTCCCGAAGAAAGATTTTGCAAATCAGCAAGCGATGAAATCGGGTGCCAAGCAATCGGAGTATTATCACTTAATTTACAAAACATTGCAGGAATATATCTCGGAAATGTTGTTGTTAATCCTATAGATGAAGCAAGAATTTTGTCCGTTTCCGATAACGATTGGGACGCATACAGATACAAATTGCTCAAAGAAGTCCCGAAGGGTCCTTCAAGATTGAAATAAACGACATCGGTTCCTTTCTTGAATTGGATTTTTATCGTCATTCCCATCGGGTCGATAATTGTGTATTTTCCCTCTGCGTCCGCCTCGCCAAGTTCCTGCATTTTAGTTCCGACTTTTGCCGGTGCTCCATATGAAGTAGTTCCGGCTCCTGCTCCCGTACCTGCCGCCTTAAACAACGCAACTACTGCGGAAGCCATCGGACTGCTTTCATATGAGTCCACACTCGTTCCGGTTAAGAGCGATGTTTTCTTTTCGTTCTTCCCGCATCCTGAAGAAAAAATTACTCCGATTAAAATTGAAATTAAAAATAAACTAAACTTTTTCATCTAACCCACCTCCTTAAATTTCAAGGTTCTGTAATTCAGCCACAGAATTTCACAGAACTTCACTGAAAGTTAAAGAATTAATCTCTTTAATTCACTCTTTGTATAAAAATTCTGTGTTTTT
>Ga0210056_1000725_pt1 | contig 28174 bp, 23 predicted proteins | sample CryGeyCG2014_080_2_FD_183965 | JGI IMG/M metagenome (GOLD analysis project Ga0210056, IMG submission 183965) | Groundwater microbial communities from aquifer - Crystal Geyser CG07_land_8/20/14_0.80 (SPAdes) (version 2) | ecosystem: Environmental > Aquatic > Deep subsurface > Groundwater | place...
ACTCGCGGTTCCCGCGGGAGGCAACTCCCTCCTCGACTTGTCCTTGCCGGCCTTCCGCACAACGCGCTCACCCAGCCGCAGCATGCGACGCAAGCCCAAGATAGCTGGAGTCGCATGCGGCGGCGGCTACCTCCGCCGCTACATAGTAACTGAAAGGACGGCTGAACACCGATGGATCAGCCGTCCCTTCGGGACTGGGCACGGAGGCGGGTTCCGTTGCGGTCCCAGGAGTGAACTCCTTCGCTATTCTCGGTCAGTCCCTTCGGGATGCAGGGCGGGCGGCGACGGGCGACGGAATATGCAACGCCTCGTTGGGGGCGCCGATGGCTGGCGACGGCGTTATCGACGTTCCGCTGTTCCTGCACGGCGCGGCTGAGGTGGCCGGGGTGCAGGTGGAGGTGCGGTTCGATTCGGCGCAGGTTGAGGTGACGGGGGTGCGCACGGGGGCGCTTTTCACCGGCGATTGGGAAGTGCAGTCGAACCTGCGGGCGCCGAGACGGTTGGTGGTGTTGGCGCATTGCGGACTGAATGGGACTCCAGTTCGTGGCGGTGACGCGGGGGTGCGGGCGTGGGTTCAGGTGCGGACGGTGGAACGGGCGCGGGCGCCGGTGTCGCGGGCGTTGGCGGGAAATGCGAAGGCGGTGACAGGAGGGGGAGGCGATTGCGTTGGGGGCGCAGGAGAGCGCGGGGTTGACGGCGGCCACGACGCGGTTGTGTGGTGGGTGGCATTTGTTGGCGCCGCCGTTGGCGTCGGTGACGGGGGAGTTGGCGGACCTGTTTGGACCGCTCGGTTACCCTCGCGGTTCGGATTCCGCCCGAGGGCTCGTGACCTATGGCTAAACGGGGACGCAGTATGTGCTCAACCCGGCGGCGGAGTTGGGGCGCACGTACTGGGCGTTTGTTGCGCAATCGACGGGCCTGACGGCCGTCGGCCGGCTGCCCGGGTCGGAGGCGGCTGGCGGCATCCGGCTGCGACAGGGCTGGAACTTGGTCGGCTTGCCGCGTCCCGGTGCGGCGGTCCAATGGTTCGACTGCCAGGTGTTGGCCGGCGCGCGGCCGGCGGCGTCGTTGCTCGACACCGACAGCCTCGTCGCCCCATGCCTGTGGCGCTGGCGGCCCGAGTCGACGGAGTACGTCGCCGAATGGACCGACGCCGGCACGCTCACTTCGTGGGACGGGCGGTGGGTGTTGGCGTTGGAGGACTGCACGGTGGTGGTGCCGGCTGCGGCGGGCAGTGGTGGAGACCTCCCGTCGGGAGTAGGGCGCGGTCGGACACCTGCGCCCTGCGAAGCCCGATCCGAGCCGCGAACGTCAGAGAGCGGAGCTGAGGTGGGAGCCGGTCGCTCTGTTACCGTCGCGGCTCAGTCGTGGTCGGTCCCTTTGATCCTCCAATCCGGTCGCTCTCGTTCCACCGCCACCGCCCTCGTCTCCGCCGGCGCCACCGACAGCTTCGACGGGTTCCGGGCAGAGGCTCCGTTTCCACCTCCGTCGCCGGGCGGGGTGTCGCTGCACTTCGTGCATCCTGAGTGGCGGTCGCGGACGGCGGGGGCGACGGAGTGGTGCGCCACCGACATGCGCGGACTGCCGGGTGTTCCGCCGATGGGGTGGAACCTGGAAGCCACGTCCGAGACCGAGACGACGGCGACTCTGTCGTGGGCGGATCTGTCTGCGGCGCCCACGGACATGTCGCTGACGCTGGTGGACCTCGATACCGGACAGCGGCGCTACATGCGCACGACACGGGCGTACGAGGTCTCCTTGAGGCCTGGCAAACCGCGGCGGTTCCAGTTGGTGGCCGAGCGTGGCGCCGGCGCGCCGTTGCGGATCAGCGGCGTGGCCGTTCAGCCGGGGCGAGCCGGCGGCGTCGCCGTACGGTATGCGCTCAGCAAGCCGGCGCTGGTCCGGGTGCGCGTGCTGTCGTCTGCAGGCCGCGTGGTCGCGGTGATGGCTGCGGAGTCGGCCGGGGCGGCTGGTGTGAACGGCCAGAACTGGGATGACCGAGCGGCTGCGGGCGGCGCGCTGCCACGGGGTCTGTATGTGATGGAGGTGACGGCGCGGACCGAGGAGGGGCAGTTTGCTCGGGCGCTGCGGACGTTCAGCAGGCGTTGGAGTTGGCGGGTCCAAGTGCTGGCGCACGCGGCTGCGGTGGGGGTGCCGGATGGGGCTGAACCCGGCAACGCAGGAATCGGCTGCCTCAGCGGCTGCGGTCTTGCCCGTTCACGGCTCCAGTTCGACGTCCAGAACCACCATCCCCTTGCCGGGCACGCGGAGGTTGCAGATTCGGGTGTCGCTCAGGGGCGGGAGCGTCCCTGGGAATGCCGTCGCGACGCGAACGCTCTTGAGCGTGCGTTGTACGTCCAGCTCGGTGATGGCGTAGTAGTGGCTGTCGTTGCCAACCAGCAGCCGGAGGCTTGTGGGGCCCATGTCCAGGGCGCGCACGGTGATCACGTCGGCTCGGTAGCTAATCTTGACCTGGCCGCTGACCTGAGCGAGGAGGCCGGCGCAGGCCTTCAGGAAGCTGTCGGACACTTTGCGGAAGTAGAGTTCGCGGAAGTAGTAGGGAGGCTCCGGCAGGTCTGTCAGATCAGGGGGGATATCCTCCGTCTCGTCCTCGATGGCGAACTCGTAGGGCGAGGTCTCTCCGTAGACTGCACAGGAGAGGTTGCCCGGTTCGTGGCAGTCGGCGAACCGCAGTGCCGGCTCGGGCAGGTGCTCCGGCAGGTCGCCCACCAGGACGACGGAACCGTGCTCATAGGCAAGCACGGACTCCAGCTCCTGCCGCGGGAAGAGGTGTGGGTTGAGTACCACCAGCGGGCCCTTTGCCGCGGCCACGTCTGCCACACCCACCACGCTGTGGACGGGTGCTCCTCGCGCCATCAGTTCGTACAGCAGCTTGTGCGTGCTGAAGCGCCGGGTGGTCAGGTAGTCGTCGAGCTGGTTGGCGAGCGCCGCGTCCGACCACACCAGTGTGGCGCCGACGATCCCACGCGGTACTGCTCCGTAGCCCAGGCCCCACCAGCGCTGCAGCCACTGCCACTCGTGGGCGCGGATGCCGTCGGCAAGGCACACCAACGGCCCGGTGACGCACCGGCGCAGCGTGCCATCTCCTTTCCGGTGAAACAGGCTGGTCTCGCAGTAGATCTCCCTTTCCAGCAGCGTCGGCCCGTGCAGCAGCACGTCCCACTGTTCGTTGACATCATGCGCGTTGTTGAGGCACCACAGCTTGCGGTCGGGCAAGGCGGCCGCAATGAGGAGCAGCATCGCTTGGAAGTCGTGGTGCGGGTCTGCCTCCTGGCCGCTCTCACCGCCCAGGATGACCCCTGGAGCGACTGTCTCGACGATGAACCCATCGGCGCCTGCCGCGGCGATCCGTTGGTAGTCCACGCCATGGCGGTACAGCGCCTGGAAGGGGTCGCGGGTCAACGCGTTGTTCAGGACAACCCGCTTGCCCTCGCCGTGAGCCGCTTGGATGACCTTTTCGCAGAACTGCACCATGCGGTCGGCGTGGAAGCGGATCCACTCGCCCCGGACGCTACGCCAGATCCAGGCGGCGCGCCGTGTCACGACGGCCGCCTCATCGCCTTGCTCGGGACCGATCTCGTCTGGCAAGGCGGCACCGGTGTGGGCAGTGAACTGACCGGCCATGTCGGCGGAGTAGTCGGCCTTGTCCAGGGAATAGCGAGGATGGCAGTAGCCGTCCGCTTGGTGGTACCCGTCGAAGCCGTAGTCGCCTAGCACGGCGGCCAACTGCCGCACGAAGAAGTCCTCGTAGAGCGTCCCGTCGGAGAGATGCTTGAAAGGGGAGATCGACCGGCTGCGAGTGCCGTCGTGGAGGAGGTTGAGGATCTCTGAATGACCGCCGATCCACGGGTCGCTGGCGAAGATGTCGAAGATCGAGAAGAAGACCGCGACGCCGTGGCCCTGCAGCTCCCGGACGAGACCCAGGAGCTGGGAGCGCGTCCAGTTCTGCCGAGAGCGTTCGTAGCTGGTGGGGTGTCCCCCATAGGAGCCGCAGTCGAACGGCAGCGGGCGATCGTCGCCGCCGCCGTCGTGGGTGTGGACGAAGTCGGGGTTGAAGACAAACAGCGAGACGGCGTCGGGCGTGAAGCCGGCGTTGCGCAGGTACGCACCGACGCCGAAGTCCGGCAATTCGTTGTCGAACCCGATCAATTCAACCCACAGGAACGTGTTGTAGGGCTGGCTGTGCTCGTGCGTGTGCGTTCAACTCCCGTGTTGTGGGGCGGCTCGCCGCTTTGTATCTGCGCAAGCTGTGCGTGTCAAGTTCGGCGGTTGCGGGGTGGTTCCTCTGCGGGCAGCCGTGTGCTATAATGCCGCACGCGTTCTGGCGTGGAACATGCAGGCAGGATGCCTGCGATACGCATTTCTCGAAGGAGCCTCCCTATCGCGTCCGGTCTCACAGTCCAGCAGGAAGCCGAAGTCTCCGGTGTGGGGCTGCACTCGGGTGAGGAAGTCATCGTGCGACTGGTGCCTCGGCCGGAGGAACCGGGGATCGTCTTCCGGCGACTCGACCTGTCCGGCTCGCCGGAGGTGTCGGTTGCGCCCGGGTGCGCCGAGCCCACCGGTTGGTGCACCACCCTTCGCGGTGGCGACACGGTGATTCGGACGCCCGAGCACCTATTGGCTACGTTGTCGGCGCTGGGACTCACCTCGGTGACGGTGGAGTTGACCGGCGCGGAACTCCCGATCCTCGATGGCAGCGCCTTGGCGTACGTCGATCTCGTTCACGAGGCGGGAACACAACCCGCTGTCGCGGGCCCACCCGAGTTAGTCGTGCGCGAGTGGCATTGGGTGGACAACGGCGAAGCACATGTCCTGGCGTGCCCCGCGCCGGAGTTCCGCGTGACCTACGGCGTCGACTACCGAAAACCGCTGGCCCCGAAGCAGGTGTACGAAGGCTGCCCCCGCGGTCAAGTCTTTGCGGAGCAAGTCGCGCCGGCCCGGACGTTTGCTCTGGCGGAGTGGATCGACGGGCTGAGGCAGCAAGGGATGGCTGCCGGTGGCTCCCTTGACAACGCGGTTGTCATCTGGGAGGACCGCCTCTCCGCGGAGCTTCGTTTCCCCGACGAGTTCGTCCGCCACAAAGTGCTGGACCTGCTGGGAGACTTGGCTGTATTGGGGCGACCCGTGCGAGCGCACCTATTTGCGCTAAAATCAAGTCACGCGCTCAACGCCAGGCTCGTGGACTCGCTTCGGCGCGAGAAGGACCAGAAGGACCAAGAAGACCGATAGGACCGATAGGACGCATGGGACCGACGGCACGGACTTGGCACCTGACACCCATTCCCCGAGGAGACCAATCATGGTGATGGACATCGAGCAGATCCGCAAGACGCTGCCACATCGCTACCCATTCCTGCTGGTGGATCGCATCCTGGAGTTGGAGAACGGCGTCCGCGCTCTGGGACTGAAGAACGTCACGGCGAACGAGGCGCACTTCCAGGGGCACTTCCCCGGCCACGCGGTCATGCCCGGGGTGCTGGTGGTGGAGTCCATGGCGCAGGTGGGGGGCATCCTGCTGCTTACCATTGCAGATGATCCCAGCCGTCAGCCCTACTTTGTGGGAATGGACAGAGTTCGGTTCCGGAGACTGGTGGTACCGGGCGACCAGCTCTTCACGGAGGCGACCTTCCTCAAGCGGAAGGGCGACCTCGGCAAGGTGGAACTGGTTGGTCGCGTGGACGGCGAGGTCGTGGCCGAAGGAACGTTCTCGTTTGTGCTCACCAGCGAGCCCATGGACCCCGTAGCCCAGCGAACGAGCGACTGATAGGGACGCTCCCAGGGGCTGAGCGGGGTCGCGGCGGCGCAGTTGAGAAGGTGAGAAATGCAGATCCATGAGACGGCGATCGTCCATCCCGACGCGCAGTTGGGGGTAGACGTGAGGATCGGCCCGTTCTGCGTGATCGACGAAGACACCGTGGTTGGCGACCGCTGCGATCTGAAGTCGCATGTTTGCCTGCGAGCCGGGACACGCCTCGGAGACGACTGCTCCGTCGAAGCGCATGCCGTCTTGGGTGGAGCGCCGCAGGACCTCAAATACTCGGGCGAACGCAGTTTCGCGATCCTCGGCAACCGCAACATCATCCGCGAGTACGCCACCGTCCACCGGGCGACCGGCGAGGGCGCGGCCACCTCGCTGGGCGATGACAACATGCTCATGGCCTATGCCCACGTCGGGCACAACTCCCGCCTGGGGAGCCGGATCATGATCTCGAGCTACGTCGGGATCAGTGGCCACGTGGTCATCGAGGATCGCGTAGTGGTGGGTGGGCTTACCGGCATTCACCAGTTCGTAACCATCGGCAAGATGGCCATGATCGGTGGCTACAGCTCCGTGATGCAGGATGTGCCGCCCTTCATGACGGCCGAGGGGGCTCCGGCCAAGCCTCGCGGGGTCAACGTGGTGGGGTTGCGCCGGGCAGACGTGGCTGCCGAGGGCCGCGAGGTCGTCAAACAGGCCTTCCGCCTGCTGTACCGAGCGGACCTCAACATCTCGCAAGCGCTGGAGCGCCTCGAAGCCGAGTTGGAGCGTACTGTCGAGATCGACTACCTGGTGAAGTTCCTGTACAAGATCCGCGAAGGGACGAAGGGCCGGCAGGAACAGCGGGCACATTGAGGCGAGGATCGGGGGCGCAGAGCTGCCCGTGATTGCCGGTTGTCGATTGAAGGAACGCTCGTCGCGACGGTGGCACGGTGACACTCCAGGACCGCAAGTCCGAAAGCCGGAATCCGGAATCCGAGATCTCCAGCCCTCCCCGGCTCATGATCGTCGCCGGCGAGGCCTCGGGGGACGCTGCCGGCGCGGCGTTGGCTCGCGAGCTTCAGGAGACACACGGCTTTCAGCTCTACGGGATCGGCGGCCCTCGCATGCGAGCCGCCGGGGTGTGGCTGCTGTTCGACAGCTCCACCTGGAGCTGTCTGGGTCTGAGTGAGAGTCTGCGGATGGTGCCGCGGATGCTGACTGTTTTCGACCGTCTGAAGGAGCTTCTGCGGGACGACCGGCCGGCGGCGCTCATTACCATTGACTTCGGCGCCTTCAACGTGCCCTTGGCCCGTGCCGCGACGACGTTGGACATCCCCGTGCTGTACTTCATGCCTCCCCGCTCGTGGGATCGCGATCCCCGGCGTCACCACTCTGTGGCGCAGGTGGCGACCAAGCTCGCCACGCCGTTCCCGTGGTCTGCGGAGCTACTGAGGCGGGATGGTGGCGACGCGGTGTTTGTAGGGCATCCGCTTGTCGATTTCTGCGCCCAGCGCCGGGGTCGGGACGCGGCGCGCGTGGCGCTGGGGCTGGAAGTCGCCCGACCCGTTGTCGGGCTGCTGCCCGGAAGTCGCCTGCAGGAGATGCGGTACGTGCTGCCCCTTTGCCTCGCCGGAGCGCGTCAGCTTAAGGCGCGTCGGCCCGACGTGCAACTCGTGCTGGGACCGGCGCCGAACCTGCCGCGCGCCGTGGTGGAACACCAACTCCGCCGGTTCGGCCTCGACGTACCGCTGGTTCAGGATATGGCGTATGATATTATGTCTGCCGCCGACGCGCTGATTGTGGCTTCCGGGACGGCGACCCTCGAGGCGACGTGCTTCGAAACACCGATGGTTGTCGTCTACGACGGGCCGGCGACCGGCCGGCTGGAGTTCAAGCTGACGCGAAGGAACGTGCGCCAGGTGTCGCTGCCGAATATCATCGCCGGCAGAACTGTCGTCCCGGAACTCCTGGGGAAGGCAGTGGCCACGCCGGAGCGGCTGACCGCTCATGTGCTCGAGCTCCTGACCGACACTCCTGCTCGCCGGCAGATGCTCAGTGGACTGCGGCAGGTCAAGGCTGCTCTCGGCCCCGGCGGAGCCATCCGGTGTACCGCCCAGCTTGTGAGCGAACTGGTTGGGCGCTCACCGCGCGCGGCTCCTGCGGGAGGCTCAACACCACGGAAGAGCTGAGCGTCAAGACGGGTATGCCCTGGCCGGCGCGGCACCGGACGGCACTGACCGTCGCCCTGCCGGGAGTGCTCGTGGCGGCTGCGTTCCTGCACCCGGCCCAGTTCCACTTGCTCTGGCCGGGCGCTGCAGTAGCCCTGCTGGGGCAGTCGCTGAGGCTGTGGGCTGCAGGGTGTCTGCACAAGGACTCCGAGATCACCACCCGCGGCCCCTTTGCCTTCACGCGCAACCCGCTGTACCTGGGGAGCTTTGTGATCGGTCTCGGACACTGCCTGATGTCTGGGCTTCTCTGGTCGGCTGTGCTGCTGCCGCTTTTCTGGGCGGTCTACCATCCCACGATTCGGCACGAAGAGGGATTCCTGCGCCGGAAGTTCGGCGAGGCGTACGACGCCTATTGCCACCAGACGCCACGCCTCTTCCCCCGCGTGCCGCCGAGAGAGTTGCTGCGAACGGGGTTCTCATGGTCGCAGCTTCGGAGGAATCGCGAGTACGAAGCACTGATCGCGAACGCGGTTGCCGCGCTGCTGTTCGCCTTGGCCGCGAGAGGCGGCTGAAGCCCCGTTGTTGGGGAGGCAAATCTCCAACAACGTTCCTCGCAGGAATCAACCATGTTCGCGCTTCGCTTGAACACCCCGGCGAGTGAAGAGGCGAGCCAAACCGAGCCGCGAAGGGGACAGAGCGGCAACGCTGCGGGGCCGCTCTGTCCCCTTCGCGGCTCGGCTTGACGGCGCACGTTCGAAGGAGCAGTATTGCCTACCCCCGCCAGCGAATCCGACACGACCCGCCAGGGCCGCGGGCTCCGCGCCCGACTCCAGCGGCTGGACACCAACGCGCTGATCCGCCTCAGCAGGTACTTCCGCCCTCACCTCAGGGCAGGGCTCGTTGCGGTTGTCACGATGATCGCCGCAAGCCTGTTGAGTTTGACCCTCTACTGGATGATCAAGTCGTTCTTCCAGCCGATCCTCCACGGGGGGACCGTTCGAGCACTGACCCGCGTGACGCTCATCGTCCTGGGGGTCGCGCTGGCTAGAAGCCTCGCCATGTGCGGGCAGATCTACTTCACCAACCTGGTGGGGCAGCGGCTGGTTGCGGACTTGCGGCAACAGGTCTACGCGCACCTCATGCGCCTGTCGGTGGGGTTCTTCGACAGCGCCAAGACCGGTGAACTGATGTCGCGGCTGACCAATGACATGGCGGCGCTTCAGGTGATGCTGGTCAACACCGTCATCGAGATGCTCAGCGCCCCGCTCATGATCGTGGGCGGCACCGTAGCGCTCTTCTGTCTCAGTTGGCGGCTGAGTCTGCTGGCGTGCCTCTGCCTGCCGCTCACCGTGTTCCTGATCCGGCGAGCCGGCATGCGGATGAACTGGGCGGCCGCTCAGTCGCTGATCAAGCTTGCCGACCTCTCCGAGGTGATGCAGGAACGCCTCTCTGCCATCCGAATCATCAACACCTTCGGGACGCAGGACGTGGAGATCGCCACGTTCCGCGACCGCAACACCGAGGCGTTCCGGGCGCGCATGCGCGAGGCTCGCGTGCAGACGGGGCTCCTGCCGTCCGTCGAGTTACTGGCCGCGCTCGGCCTCATCTTGGCGCTGTGGTTTGGCGGGCGGGAAGCCCTCGCCGGACGGGTTCCGGCGGAGTCCATCCTCACTTTTGCAGCCATGGTCCAGCAGGTCTACTCCAACGTCAGAAAACTGGGCAACGTGGTGCTTGTCCTGCAGCAAGTGTCCGCGGCCGCCAGTCGCCTCTTCACCCTCTTGGATGAGGTTCCGGCGATCCAGGACCTACCCGACGCCGAGCGACTCGAGCGGGTGGAGGGCGCCGTTCGCTTCGACCATGTTCACTTCAACTACACCGGTGGCGAGCCGGTGTTGCGTGACATCTCGTTCGACGTTCGGCCTGGCGAGGTCGTGGCGCTGGTCGGCTCCAGCGGCGCCGGGAAGACGACCGTGGCCAGCCTGGTGCCGCGGCTCTACGATGTCAGCGCCGGCTCGATTCTGGTGGACGGGCACGATGTGCGCCGGGTCGAGCTGCTGTCGCTGCGAAGCCAGATGGGCGTAGTGCCTCAGGAGACGACGCTGTTCAGCGGGACCATCGCGGATAACATTCTGTACGGTCGGCCGGAGGCCACACCGGAGGAAATGCAGGAAGCGGCGCGGAAGGCCAACGCCGCTGAGTTCATTGAGGGCATGCCGGAGAGCTACAATACCCTTGTCGGCGAGCGCGGCGTCAAGCTGTCCGGCGGGCAGCGGCAACGGATCGCCATCGCCCGAGCGCTTCTGCGCGACCCGCGGATCCTCATTCTCGACGAAGCCACGTCGTCGCTCGACGCCGAGTCGGAATCCCTGGTGCAGGAGGCGCTGGAGATCCTGATGGAGAACCGGACTACGCTGGTCATTGCGCACCGCCTGTCGACCATCCGGAAAGCGGACCGGATCTTGGTCCTCCAGCAGGGCCGGGTGGTGGAAGAGGGCGCGCACGACGAGTTGATGGCGCGCGAGGGGCATTACGCCAAGCTATACTCCATCCAGACAGGCCGCAAGTCGGCGGAAGAGCTGGCGCGGCCGCCGGCGGCAGCGCCCGCGTAGCCGACCTGACCACTGCCATGTCTGCTGAGAACCTACCCGAAAAGCGCCTGGCCGCGCCGCGGAAACTGCCGTTTCCGCCGGAGACGACCGCGCGGCCAGGCGCTTTTCGGGTAGGTTCTAAGACCCGGGAAGACCGAATCCTCGATTGGCAAGCCCTCGGTTCGTGGGCAGTCATCGCGGCGCTCAACCGGACGTTGCGGTTCCGGACGGAGGGCACCCAGCATCTGCACGACGCGCGAAGCAGCGGGTGCGGCGGAATCATCCTCGCCTGGCATGGCACCACCATCGTCCCGGTTGACTTCCTGCGAGGCCTGGATGTTCACGCCATGGCCAGTCTCAGCCGCGACGGCGAGTACGTGCACCGGCTGTTCACGCGGTTTGGCTGGAAGTCCATCCGAGGCTCCACCAACGAAGGCGGCAGTCGGGTGGTCCGCGAGGCAATGCGGAAGCTGCGTGCGGGCGCGCTGATCGGGATCACCCCCGACGGGCCGCGCGGCCCGGCGGGGACGATCTCGGCCGGCACCATCTACCTTGCATCGCGGACGCAGGCGCCGGTGCTGCCCATGGGCGTAGCAGCCCTGCGACGGCACCACCTGCGGACGTGGGACCGGTACGTCATTCCGTACCCGTTCACCGCCGCCGCCGTGGTATTCGGCCAGCCGGTGTTCCTGCCGAAAAAGCTGGAGCGCCAGCAGATGCCCGAGCTGAAGCAGCTCGTCCGCGAGTGCCTGGTCGCGGCCGGCCGGCGGGCTGAGCACCTTCTGTTGGAGGCTTCGTAGTTGACCCCTTACCTGCTGTACAACGTGTTGCTGTGCCTGGCGTCGCCGCTGCTACTGCTCTACTATCTGTACAAAGCAGTAGTGCTTGGCAAGGCGCGCCGCGGGCTCGTACAGCAACTCGGCTTCTACAACCGCGAGGAGCTTGCCGGGCGCCTGGTCGGCGAGCCCCGGATCTGGGTCCACGCTGTTTCGGTGGGTGAGGTCATGGCGGCCGCCGGCCTGGTCGAGGCGCTCCGCCAGGAGTTGCCCGAGGCGAGCCTCATCGTGTCCACCACGACCGACACCGGACAGGAGACGGCCGCCAAGCAACTCAAGTCGGCTAACGCTCTGGTGTATTTCCCTCTGGACTTCGCCTTTGCCGTGCGCGGCGCAATGAAGGCGCTGCGGCCCGACGTCTTCGTCATGATCGAGACCGAGCTGTGGCCCAATGTGCTTCACGCGATGCGACGGGCCGATGTCGGCGCGCTGCTTGCCAATGGGCGCGTCTCGGACCGCAACCTGAAATCGTGGCGCTACCTGACTCCGTTTATGCGCTGGCTGTACGACCACGTGGATGCGTTCGCCATGCGCGCGGAGTTCGATGCCAACCGGCTGCTGGAGCAGGGCGTTGCGCCGGGGCGAGTCTACGTCACCGGCGAGATGAAGATGGATCAGCCGCTCCAGAAACTGGCACCGGAGGAGCGGGCGGAACTCCGTGCCGACCTGCGCCTACCTGACGACGGGCGGCTGCTGCTGGTTGGCAGCACCCACCCGGGCGAAGAGAAGCTGGTGTTAGATGCCTACTGGCGCATCCGCATGAAGCACCCCGAGACGCGGCTGATGCTGGCGCCCCGCCACTTGGACCGGCTCGAGGAAGTGGAAGCGGCGATTCAGTCCCACGGGTTCCGGCCGCTGCGACGCACCGAACTGCAACGGCTGGCACCGGAAGAGGAGTCGGTGGCCGACCGGCCCGCCAGCGTCGAGGAGCCGGTGCTGCTGTTGGACACCATGGGTGAGTTGGCGCGGCTGTACGGCGCGTGCGATATCGCCTACATCGGCGGCAGCCTGGTGCCGCGTGGCGGGCACAACGTGTTGGAGCCGGCGATCCAGGGCTGTCCCGTGCTCTTCGGGCCCCACATGCAGAACTTCCGCAGCTTGGCTGAACTGCTCCAGAGCAAAGGGGTCGCTTGGGAGGTTGCCACCCCGGAGGACTTGGCCGAACGAGTGTGCCTGCTGTTGGGCGACCCAGCCGAACTGCTGGCTGTCGAAGAGAGGGCGGCTGCCACCATCGCCGAGAACCGCGGTGCGTCGCGCCGGAATGCGCGGCTGATCGCGAAGCTTGCGGGCGGGTGGCGGCCGTGACTTCTGCGGTGTCCTGCCTCGGCCGCCCCGGCGGACCGGAGAGAGCAGTCGCTGCGGTCCGTCGCGGTGACGTTGAGCCGCGCTCGCGGAGGTTCGAGGATACCGAGTTGGCGGCCTACCTGCTGAGGGTCGTTCGCGGGGAGGAGCGCGACGCGTTGGCGGCCGGCGTCCGGTTTGGGCTGTCGGCGCTCTCGCTCGGCTACACCGGCGCCACGGCTGCCCTGCAGGCTGCGTACCGCTGCGGTCTCCGGACCCGGGAACGCCTCCCGGTGCCGGTCATCAGCGTGGGCAACATCGCCCTTGGCGGCTCCGGCAAAACGCCGTTGACTCGGTGGATTGCGCAGCGGCTCACGGCTGCCGGCCTGCGCGTCGGTCTCTTGCTGCGCGGGCACGGCGGCACCCTCGTCCGCGAAGGGGGAATCGTCTCCGTCGGCTCAGGCGTGCTCCTAAGCGCCTCCGAGGCGGGCGACGAGGCGGTCATGCACGCGCGCGCGCTGCCCGCCGTTTCGGTGGCTGTTGGGCGCGACCGGGTGCGGATGGGGAGGCTGCTGATCGGACAGGCGGGCGCCGAGGTGTTGGTGCTCGATGACGGCTTTCAGTATTGGCGCCTTCAGCGCGACCTCGACGTGGCGTTGGTGCCGGCGGACGATCCATTCGGGAACGGCCGGGCGTTGCCGCGCGGTCTGCTTCGGGAGCCGCCCTCGCGGCTGCGTCGAGCGGACGCGCTCTTTGTGACCCACACAGAGCGCGTGTCGGCCGGAGAGGTTGGCTGCACGATCCAGCGGCTGGAGCGTATGGCCCCCGTTGGCACGCCGATCTTCACCTGCCAACTGCGCGCTACTTGTTTCGCGTCTCTGTCCACGGGCACCACTGTGCCGCTTGACGAACTGCGAGACCGGCGCGTCTACCTGTTTTCCGCCATCGCAGCCAACGAGCAGTTTGCCTGCACAGCGGCAAGCCTGGGGCTGACGGTCGTCGGCCACCGTCAGTTGCCGGACCACTTCGCCTACGACCGACAGGCGCTGCCGGGCGTGGACGACGACGCGCGGCGGCTGGACGCCGACGCCCTCGTTACGACCGAGAAGGACGCAGCCAAGCTGAAGCCTGACTGCGTGCGGACGCCGACCTACGTCCTGCGCATGGAACTGGACATTTGTGGGCAGAGCGCCTTCGAGGCCTGCCTGCTGTCCGCGGCAAGGAGCCTCGTGGTCTGAGCATCGAACCAACGACAACCGAACCTAACAGCGAGTGGAGCGACACTCACTTTGGAGCCGAAGCGGCCTTGGTGCGCTTTGCCCGAAGTGTCGTGCCGCGCCTTCCTTGGGCTACACTGTACGCGCTCGGCGACCTGGCCGGAGCGGCGCTCTACCATGCAGCCGGGGGGCGCCGACAAGTGGCGATGCACAATCTCGCGGTGGCCCTCGGTGACCGCTTCACCCCGTCTCAGCGGCAAGTACTGGCTCGGCGGTCGTGTCAGCATCTGCTCAAGACGTTACTCGAGTTCGTCCGCCTGCCGGAGTTGACCGCCGACGAGTTGAGAGCGCGGGTGCCGTTGGTCGGCGCCGAACATCTCTCTGCCGGGTTGGCTGCGGGGCGCGGGCTGATTCTGGTGACCCCACACCTGGGGAACTGGGAGTACATGGCCGCCCGCGTGGCGCTGGAGGGCTTCCCCTTGAGCGTCATCGGGCGCGACTCGGCCAATCCAGCCGTGGCGCGCGAGGTGACGACGCTGCGCAGAAGCGGCGGCGTCGAGGTGCTCTCCAAGGCCCGCTCGCTGCGCCAGGCACTGAACGCGCTGCAGGAGAACCGGATCCTCGGGATCCTGCCCGATCAGCACGCCGGCGTCAGCGGCATGCCTCTTGAGTTCTTCGGGCGACGCACGCCCATGCACCCGATCCCTGCCCTGCTGGCAAGGCGCACCGGCGCTTCCCTCCTCGCCGGTTGCGCCACCCGAAACGCGAAGAACGAGCTTTGCGCCGTCATCGGGCCGCCGCTGAGGGTGTCGCGCACCGCCGACCGCAAGACCGATGTGGCGGTAGGTATGCGGGAACTGGTCGACGCGATGGAACGCCAGATCCGGCGGCATCCGGACCAGTGGCTGTGGATGCACAAGCGCTTCCGCGACTCGGACGAATCCCTCGCGGCCCGCTGAGGGGGGCCCACTCGGACCCGCAATGCGCCTGAACCTCGAATGCGACAACGCCGCCTTCAGCCGCTCTCCGGTGGCACAGAGGCTGCGGGCCAGGATCTCCGAGCGCCCCAATGTTCTTCTTGTGCGGCTGACCTCCATCGGGGACTGCGTGCTGGCCTCCTCCGTCAGCCAGGCGCTCAAACGGGCGCTTCCCGAGGCGCGCCTGTCCTGGGTGGTTCAGGACAGGTGCCGGGCCGTCGTGGAGGGGAACCGCCACTTGGAGCGCGTGTTCGTTGCACCGCTCAGCCACTCGCCCTATTTGGGCTACCTGCGGACGCTCACCGCCTTGCGGCGGCACCGGTTCGACCTGGCCCTGGACCTGCACGGGATGCTCCGGGCCAGCCTGCTGGGGAAGCTGTCCGGGGCGACGGTGTGCGCGACGCTGTCCACCTCCCGCAGGGCCTCGCGCCTGTTGGCGGATGTCGTGGTGGATCCGGGGATAGCGCGGCAGCCGGAGCTGCACCTCGTGGAGCGCTATCAGCGGCTGCTGTGGGCGCTGGGCATCGAGGGGGCTGAGCCGGAGCTGGTGTTGCCGGTCAGCGACGAGGAGCGCGCGTGGGCCGCGCGGACGCTCGCGGAAGCCGGGCTCGGGAGCGACCGCCCGGCAGTGGCTCTGGTCCTCGGGACGTCAGACCCCAAGCGCGTCTGGCCGCTCGCTCACTTCGCCCGAGTGCTGGAATGGGTGTCGGCAGATCTGCGCACGCCGCCCCTCCTCATTGGCGGCCCGCTCGAACGCGCGGCTGCCGAGGAGCTTGTCCGGTTGACGCCGGCCAACGCCGTCAACCTCGTCGGTCGCACAACACTGCCCCAACTGGGCGCCCTGCTGTCGCGCTGCGCGGCTGCCGTCACGGGCAACACAGGTCCCATGCACCTAGCCGTGGCGGCCAAGTGCCCGGTGGTGGCCGTGATGAACCGCGACCGCTACTGGCACCTGCGCCCGTACGGAGCGGCGCACACCATCCTGCTCCCCGATCCTCGGGAAGCCGCTGGGCTGCCCGACGCGCAGGCGTTGGCAACGATCTCGCCGGACCGGGTCATCGCCTCGTTGCGGGAGGTTGTGTCGCCCCGCGGGGTTGCCTTCCCCGCGCCAGCAGCGCTTCCGCCGCCTCAACCACCGCCTCCACGGTGATCTCGTCCATGCATGGTCTTCCCTCTCCGCGTTTACATTTCTCGGCGGGCTGGCAGTGGCGGAACTTGCAGGGCGAGGCGAGCGTGACGGCTGTGTCCGCCTTCGGCCCGTTCCGCAACGGACTGGGACCCAACAGGCAGACTAGGGGCACCCCCAAAGCGAGAGAGTAGTGGATCAGCCCGGTGTCCGCGCCGATCGCCAGGTCGCACCGGCTAAGCAGTGCCGCAGCTTCCCCCAGCGTGGTCCGGCCGGCAAGAGAGCGCGGCCGGCACTGCATCCGCGCGATGAGCGCCTCGGCGCGCGAAACCTCGGCCTTGCTGCCGGGCACCAGACACGTGGCGCCCACCCGCTCGCTCAGCAGGTCGCCCACCTGGGCGAACCGGTCCGCGCTCCACTCGCGGGTGGGTTCGGCCGAAAAGGCGATGAGCGCGACGACGGGCTTGCGGCCCTCCAGCCCCAGTTCCTGCCACAGGGCGGCGGCGCGTTGGTGGTCGTCGGCTGCCAGGTGCAACTCCGGCACGTAGTCGTCAACGTCAAGCCCCAGGTCCGCGCATTGCTCGAGGTACTGCTGAGAGATGTACGTCTGGTTCATGTGTGTCGGCATCAGCCGGGTGTAGCACCGGCGGCTGCCGCCGCGGGCATCCTGCCTGCCAATGCGCACGGGCGCGGCCGTGAGGCGCGTGAGTAAGCCGCTCTTCAGCAGGCACTGCGCGTCGACAACTATGTCGAAGCGCTTGCGCAGCCGCCGGATCGCCGCCAGCCAGGCGCGAGGTTCGGGCGAGTCGATGGTGACAATCTCATCCACGTGGGGGTTGTGCGCGATGCCGGGAAGCGCCTTCCGCTCAATGACCCACGCCAGGTGGCAGTCGGGGTGCTGGCGACGGATTTGGCGGGCGATCGGAGTGGTCTGGATCACGTCCCCGGCTGCAGACAGGCGGACGATCAGGATCTTTGACAAGGAGGGTTCTCCGTAGTACGATATACCCGCGGGGACCTGACCTCCGGGTGACGAGCTTCGGGTTCGTGCGGGGCCTGCATGCGTGCGCGTGCGGTGGCTCCATTCTCACACAAATCCGGCAGTCGAACAACGTGCCCCCGCTACCCCATGTGCCAACAGCCGCTCCGTGTTCTGCAGGTCATCACTCAGTCCAGAGTGTCCGGCGCCGAGATTAACATGATCCGGCTGTGCCGGGGGCTGCTGGACCGCGGGCACGCAGTTCTGGTCGTGACCAGACCCGGATCGCTCATGCGCGAGTCCCTGGCTCGGCAAGGCGTCCCGTCTCGTGAGTTGTCGATTCACGGCAAGGCGAACTTGGTGGCGCCGAGGCGGCTGGCAGCAGTCATCCGCGAGTGGCAGCCCGACCTCGTGAACACCCACAACTCGACGGCAAGCCTGTGGGGCGGGCTGGCGGCACGGCTGGCGCGGACGCCGGTGGTGGCGCACGTGCAGGGCCTCCACTACAGTTGCACCCTCTGGTCGTGCTACGGGGCCGCGGACGGTCTGATCGCCTGCTCCGACGCGGTGCGGCGCTATACCGTCGGGGTCGGGTTTGCGCCGCACCGGGTGCGCCGCGTATACAACGCCGTCGACCCTGCCGAGTTCGTGCCGAAGCGCCCCCGCGAGGCCGTGCGGCAGGCACTGGGTCTGGCTCGCGACGAGTTGGCCGTGGGGGCCTTCGCCCACCTCTCGCGGAAGAAGGGCCACGCCGACTTGCTCGAGGCTGTGGCGAAGGTGCCGATTGACGTGCCATTCCGGCTCTTCTGCGTCGGCAACGGCCCGTGCCGGGACGCGCTGCAGCGGCAGGCGAGCGGGTTGGGGATCGCGGGCCGAGTCCACTTCCTTGACTACCGCCGTGACGTTGCAAACCTGATGTGCGCGATGGATGCCATGGCGCTGCCCTCTCACCGCGAGCCCTTTGGGATCGTCTATGTGGAGGCTATGCTGGCACGTCTCCCGGTGATTGCCTGCAACGCCGGAGGCGCGCCGGAGGTTGTCGAGGAGGGGGTGACGGGTTACCTCGTGCCGCCGCACGATCCGGACCGCTTGGCCGCAGCCCTGACCGCATTGCTCACGTCGCCCGCGCGGAGGCGGCGGATGGGCGAAGCCGGCAGGAACCGCGCAGTGGAGCGGTTCAGCCTGGACAGGATGGTGACAGAGACGGAGTCCATGTACAGAGAGGTCATCCGCAGTCGGCCGCTCCCGAGACGGACGCCGAGGAGCTGACCCGTGGCACTGAACCTGACCCGAGACCAATTGACCGCGGCAACGGTTCGCGTTGTGCACTCGGCGAAGGGGCTTCGGCCCGAAGTGCGCGTCATCCGGTGCAACGGCGGGCTGGCTGTGTTGAAGGACTACTTTGGGTGTCCTGGTCTGCAGCGCGAGGTCGTCGGCCGATGGCTGGCACGACGCGAGTACTGGGCCTACCGCCAGGTGGATGGTGTGGAGGGCGTTCCGAGACCACTGGGTATGCTCGACCCCTATGCGTTTGCTTGCGAGTACATCGAAGCCACCTGCGGCAGCCTGTTCGAACCCGGCGAACTGTCAGCGGAGTTCTTTGCCCGGTTCCGGGCGCTGGTCGAGACCATCCACCAGCACGGCATCGCCCACGGCGACCTCAAACGCCGCCGGAACATCCTGGTGGACGGCGAGCTGCGGCCCTACCTGATCGACTTCGCCTCCGCTGTCTCCCGGCGGCCCGGCTGGGACGTGTTCGGCAACGGGCTCTTCCGGCAACTGTGCCAGATCGACCTCAACGCCATCGCAAAACTGAAGCGCCGCCTCTCCCCGCAGTGGCTGACCGAGGACGAAGAACGGAACCTGCTGTTCCCCACCTTCTTGGAGCGCTGGGCCAAGCGGGTGTTGGGACGATGAAGCGGATTGCAGATTGCGGATTACGGATTGCGGATTTGGGGACTCGACCCGCGGCGGGGGGGGGCGCGCCTCGGCTGCTGATCGTCCGCCTCAGCTCTCTCGGCGATGTCGTCAACGCTCTGCCAGCAGCCCACGCCTTGCGCGGCACCTTCCCCCACGCCTTTCTCGCCTGGGTGGTCGATGGTCCCCTTGCGCCGCTGCTTCGCCGGTCAAACCTGCTGGATGAAGTCCTCCCACTGCCAGTTCCCAACGGCCAGACCGTCCGCTGGGATGACCTCCTCCGCGCTCCGGCGCTCTACACCGACTTCCGCCGGTTCGTCCGGTGTCTCCAGCGTCTCCGGTTCGACACCGCGCTGGAACTCCAGGGGCTCCTCCGGAGCGCCGCCACGGCCTACCTCAGCAAGGCGCCGGAACGGCTCGGCTTCGTCGACGAGCTTCGCGAGCTGAACCACGTCTTCGTCAATCGGCGAGTGCCCCCCGCCGGCCGGCATGCCGTCGACCGCTTCCGGTCCATGGCCGAAGCTGCTGGCGCGCACAAGGCGCCACCCTCCTGGGGCGCGCTTACCTGGCCCGAAGACGAGACCGCCGTCGCTCAACTGCTGGAGCCGCTTCCCCCTCGCTACCCGCTGATCGCCCTCAACCCCGGCGCCTCGGCAGCCTACAAACGCTGGCCGGCCGAACGGTACGCCCGCGCCGCGGACGAGATCCGTCGCCAGGGAGAGGCGGCATTCGTCGTCATTGGCTCGCCCCCCGAACGCGCCCTCGCCCAGACCATCTGTGACGCCACCTCCGCCCCGACCCTCAACCTTGCCGGCCGCACCACGCTCCCTCAACTGGCCGCTCTGCTCAAACGCTGCACCTGCGTCGTCACTGGCGACACAGGACCGATGCACTTGGCGGTAGCAGTCGGCACCACCGTCGTGGCCATCATGGGCCCCACCGACGCCTCCATCACCGGCCCCTACGGCGTCCGGGCCGTCGTGATCCAGGCCGAGGGAATGCGGCGGGCGGCATGGGGCCAGAGCAAGTTACGGGACCCGAAGCTGATGCTGGAGATAAGTCCGGCAATGGTGGCGGAGGCGAGCTGCCGGGCCTTGGCGCTGACTCCGGATGCGTGGGCTCTGAGAGCGGGGTCTCTGCATGCCGAGATTCCTCGCGGGGGCACCCCTATTCGACGAGCAGAGTCGCGTCGACCCGGTTCGCCTCCCCTTCGCCCAGTACCATCAGCGGGGCAGACGACAGCTTCACGCCAGGCGCTCCGTTGGCGGTGGCGACCTCGACGCGGTATTCGCCTTCCCAGACTCCGCTGAATGGGGCCGCTCCGTCGTCGCCGACGGACTGCGGGGCGGGACGAGGCGCCGGGTTCTCGGCAAGCACTCCTCGCCAGTCGCCGACGCCGGCCTCCTGCAGGCGCTTCAGTGCCTGGACGGCAAGCGGCTCCGCCGTAGGCGCCAGGCTGAGAACGGTCCCGCCCGCCAGCAGCTCCGGTTGACCGTCCCCTCGACGCATTGCCTTGACGGATACCTCGAAGGTGCGAATGGCGCGCAGCACCTGGCGCGCCGTTAGCAGCGACCGCAGGTGCACGACGGCGTCTCCGGTACCGTCACTCAAGGGGATACGGGCCTTGATGGGCGTGAGTCCGGGCAGGTGGACCGCCAAGTCGTACGTCCCCACCGGGAGATCCCGACAGACGAGGCAGTTCCCCTCGCGGGTAGCGGCGAATAGCCTGGGCTCTCCCCCTCCGCGGTCGCAGTGGGGCACCCGCCCCCGCACCGGTCTGAGTGTGCACACCAACCCCTCCACGGCGGGCGCTACGCGGAGCGTCCTCCGCAGGAATCCGTCCGGGGAGTCTGCGGGACGCACCACGTCCTTGATCAGCCGACCGTGCCAGAACTCCAGGTCGCCCTGCCGAACGACGACTTCCTCCCCTTTGCCGAGGGAGTCGTTGAGCGGAAGTCGCCCCGCCCACAGCTCCGCCTCTGTGCCATCCACGAGTACTTGAGCGCCTGATCCTGCCGGCACTGTGAAGGGGAGCGTGGCGAATCGCCCATTGGACTGGAAGGCGTGCCCGGCCGGGCCGGCAAGAGGCGGCAGCGCCAGTGGCTCATGCGGCATTCCTGTGGCCCTTGTCGTGAGCGCTCTCTCGGCGGTCGGCGCTGGCGGGGCGGCCTCGCTGGCGCCGGTGGTGCCCGGCGTCGGCACGAGGGCCGGCAAAGTCAACGGCACCGTCAGTCGCGGCAGGGCGTAGCGGTGGTCCGGGGTCTGGGCAGGGAGCTTGGCGAAGCCGTCGGCATCGGCGGGAAGGAGCGGCGGGCGAGTCGTGGCAGGAGTGGTGGTTTGCGGCCCACCCTCGGGCAAGAGCAGGGCAGCGCCCACCGTGAGTTGGTCGGGATTCGCCAGCCTGTTGCAGCGGACCAGCTCCGCCGTGGACACACCGAGCCGCCGGGAGATCAGCGTCAGGTTGTCGCCTCGCTGCACGGTGTACACGGGAGGCACTCCCCGGGAGGGGGCCGCAGGGGGGGCGAGACTGCGCCCTCGATCCGCAGGGATTGTGCACCAGCCCTCCTGGACTGTAGGTGGTGCCGCCGCCGGCAACTCAGTGGGGAAGGCAGCCCAAATGTCGGCCGGCTGCGACACCACCCGGCCGGCTGTTGCGGCTGACCGGGCGTGCGGCGGCGGCGTCTCGAGGCCGGCTGTCCGCGCGCGACCGGCGGGTCGGGCTGCGTCCGTAATGCAGGGCGGCAGGGAACGGGCCGGCGTCGGCCCAACTGCTGACCCCTGAGCGGGGATCGGCGTGACAACCGGAGGACCGCTCGGCAACGCTGGCGCGGGAGGACCCGGCTCGACTGTGGCCAGGACGACTCGGGCGTACTCTCCGGCGGAGTACTGCCTCACCGACTGGAACGTAAGTGTCTGCTGCTTCCCGAGGGCCAGGGCGCGCTTGCCGACGTGATCCACCAAGTACTCGATGAGGTTGTGGACCGTGACCTCCGTCTGACCTCCGCCCAGCCCCTTGCCGTGAAGCGCCTCGATCACGCACTCCCCGAAGAGGCTCTGCGCCTTCCCCGGCCCAATCCAGGACTGCTCGTCCCGCGCGCACGACGGGATCACGCAGCGGTAGCCGTGGCGTTGGCTGAGCGGCCGCTCGAGGTACGCCTCGCTCGCGCTGCCGGTGCTGCCGCCAGCGTCACAGGCGTTCAGGAGGAACACGACTTGTGCCTTGACGCCTTGGAGCGAGCCGGCAAGCTGGTCGAAGGTGAGGAACGTGCTCGGAGTGTCGGGCTGGTAGCCAGGCAGCAGGAAGCGGAGCTGTTGGCCCGGTTCTGCCTCCGCGAGCAGTCCGTGAGTGGCGAGGTAGACAAGAACGAGATCGTCGGCACGCGTCGCCTTCTCTGCCACCTCTGACAGGGCAGCCAGCACGGGCGCACTGCCGTCGTCGAAGCCGACATGCACCTTCGCATTGAGGACCTCTGCCGGCCGAACGCCCGGCTCCCCAGACCGCGGCGCCAGGAAGACATGGACGCGCGTCTCTCCCGGGGGAGCTGTGTAGAGCGCCTGCGTAGCCAACGCCGCGGCGATCCCCAGGGCGTCGTTCACACAGGCGGGGAGATCGTCGAAACCAGCGGCCCGGGAGAAGTCATCTACGCCGATGAGCACCGCGAAGCCGCGGCCCGCCTCGCCCGCGTGCCCGGCTGGCGCACCTGCGGCGAGCAGCATTGCGGTCGCCAGCAGCGCGACAGGCGCTCCGGCGCAGAGCCTGCAAGCAGCTCGCAGCATCCGTGCGCGGAAGCTTCCCCGCCACACCCGCGCGCCCTCCTGTCGCGCTACTCGATTGCCGTGCCGTCCATCCATTGAATGGCGTGCCAACTCCATGACGAGCGCGGGAAGCCTCACCCACATGAAGCAGCCCGCTCCGAGTATACACTCAGTTGGCAGGATAGCCAATGCCCTCGCGCAACCCGGCGGCCGGCGCTCTGCCGATCAGGTACACTTGCCAGAGACGCCTCCCTTGCCTGGTGGAGTGACCCATGACCCAGCAGATCCGGCCAAGCGCCGCGAGGACCTTTGTCATCACGCCGGTCCTCAACGAAGAGGAGTCGCTCGGAAAGGTGCTGAGCGAGATCCCCGCCGAGCTGAGTGCCACGCTGATCGTCGCCGACAACGGCAGCACCGACGCTACGCCCCAAGTTGCGGCCGCCCACGGCGCCCATGTCGTGCACGAGCCACGGCGCGGCTACGGCGCAGCCTGCTGGCGCGGCATGGAGGAGGTGGCGAAGCTGGCGAAGCCGGCAGATGCGGTGGTCTTCCTCGATGGCGACTACAGCGACTACCCCGAGGAGATGACCGCCCTGGTTCGCCCGATCCTGGATGGAGACGCGGACCTGGTCATTGGTTCGCGGATGCTGGGCGAGCGGGAGAAAGGCGCGCTGCCGCCGCACTCCGCGTTCGGCAACCGGCTGGCCGGGAAGCTTCTGCTCTGGCTGTACGGTCAGCAAGCCACGGACCTGGGACCGTTCCGCGCCATCCGCTGGGACAAACTGCAGGCGCTCGACATGCAGGACCGCCGCTTCGGCTGGACCGTCGAGATGCAGGCGAAGGCAGCGCGGTTTGGCTACCGCGTCACTGAGGTGCCGGTACGCTACCGTAAGCGGATCGGGCAATCCAAGATCACCGGATCGCTGATTGGTTCCGCCCGCGCGGCCTACTGGATCCTCGGGACGCTGCTGAGGTATACCCGCGAAGGTTGGGAACACACCGAAGTGGAAGTTCGCGGAACTTCCCCGGCAGGCGTGCAGCAGACGTAGGACAGAGGGTATTCTCCCAGACGGAGCCGAAGTCGCACCGGGACTTCGGTGTGTTCCCAACCTTCGCGGGTATACCACACCGCCTGGACTTGGCTGCACAAGCTCCGTCGCGCCCTGGTTCGTCCCGGTCGGGACCGACTGGCGGGAGTGGTGGAGGTGGACGAGACCTACGTTGGCGGGGAACGAGCCGGGAAGCGAGGTCGCGGAGCCGCCGGGAAGGCACTGGTGGTCATGTCCGCGGAGGTCGCCGGTGCCGGCATCGGTCGCATTCGGTTGAGTCAGGGGGGCGCTGCGTCTGCCGCCAGTCTGACCGCTGCACTGGAGACGGCAGTGACCCCGGGAAGCACTGTACTCACCGACGGGTGGTCCGGCTACCAGCGCCTGTCCGACTGCGGCTACCAGCACCAGGTGATCCGCCCGGAAGCACACGTCGGCGAGCATCCGCTGCCGCGGGTGCACCGGGCGGCGTCGCTGTTGCAGCGCTGGTTGCTGGGGACTCATCAAGGCGCTGTTCGTGCTTCCCCTCTGCCGTACTACTTGGATGAGTTTGCGTTCCGTTTCAATCGGCGAACGTCTCGCGCACGCGGGAAGCTGTTCCTCCGCTTGGTCGAGCAAGCCGTGGCAGTGGATCCGGTGCCGAACTGCCAACTCGGCGCCGTCGCTCGCGACTGAAACGGTATATGTGGGGTGCGCTGGAGCCAAGTGCATACCCCCAAAGCGAAATACCTGTGGGCCAGCAATTCTGCGTGGATGCGGAAGACCTGGACGACATTCCCGAGCTCTGGCCGCAAATCCAGCGCTTCAACCTGCCACTGGTCCAATACACCGTCCGAGAGGTCGTCAGCGGGCTGCAGTATGTCGCCTACGCCCGCGAGCGCAGTCTCTGCTATGCCACGCTCTTCATCGCACGCCTCCGGGCACACCTGCAGGCGTGCGGGAGGCCCTTGGACGGCGCGTTCATTCAGACCGACAATGGGTCGAGTTCATCGGCTCCTGGAATGCCCGCGCCGACAGCGTCTTCACTCAAGCCGTCTGCCACGTGCCCGGACTCACCCACTGCGCCGTCCCGCCGGGCGCGAGGGGAATCCGGGGTGGACGTAGAACACGTATGACTTGCCGGACTGTACCCCGTCGCGGTTCCCGCACATGGATGACTGAGCAATGGAAAACCGATCCTGGCACGCACAGGCCGTGTGGACACTAATGGCAGCCCTGGTGGGTTGTCGCGGCGTGATGTCGGAGCCGCTTTACCGCTACTGGCCCCGCGTTCCGCGGCCGAGGACGCTGATCCGCGTTCCCTTCGTGGGCAACCACGAAGACGGGATGGTGTACGAGACGGCGGCGGGTCTGGCTGCCAAGGCTGTTCGCGACGGCAAGGGGGAGCTGCTCCTCTGCGAGGATACGGACAACTCGGGGTATCAGCGCTGGTATGCGCAGATGAAGGCAGTGGTGAAGCCGCGGGTCGAGGGACCGACCAACTTGTGGGCGGCGGTGTCGAAGCTGCACAAGCTGGGCATCGTGCGCGGATATGTCCTGTATCGGTACGACTCCGGGCCGCGGGGGTGGCACGCGTCAGGGGCGATTGACGAGTCTGCCAATGTGGCCACCTCGTTGGCGGCGGTGCTGGGGGGTATCGCCGTGTCGGAGCGATTGCAGCCTTCCGCGGAGAAGCTGGGGCTGCCGCTGCTGCTGGACGCGCGGGACCGGACAGAGGCGTGGTGCCTGAAGACCTACGAGGAGCGCTGTGCTCGGCGAGGGTCTCCTGACCCCGCCGCTCCCCGGACCGACAGGTCTCCAGAGCCCTTTGAGACCTTCCGGTCAAGCGTTTCGGGGCGGTCGGAGACCTGCCCCGAGCTAAGTCGAGCGGAAGCGTGGTGCCTTAAGACGTACGAGGATCGCTTCAGCCGCGAGGTGGTGATGACGGCTGACCCCAAGTCGCGGGTCGCGCGGTCGGAAGGGGTTGCCTTGGGCGCCTTCGTGGTGTCGCAGCCGGGGCCGGTCTATGAGGCGGCGCTGGCCCGCTGCAAGCCTGATTGCCCGGTGCTGGGATGGGGCTGCGGGGGCGAAGACACGCAAACGCTGCCGTCGAGCCAGTGGGGGCTGTTCCAGACGGCGACCAACTGGTGCCACAACCTGCCGCTGCTCTCCACCGAGGAGGTGGGGAAGACGATCCCGCAGAAGTCTGTCAGCCTCCCGGCGCGGTGTCGCGCCTCGCTGCGCGACCTGAAGTGGGAAGACAACTGCCACTACGTCGCCTTCCTGATGAGCGACGGCGACAACGTGCAGTGGCTGATGGGTAACTTCGCCGGCGGCACGGAGGGGCACTGGTACTACGAGAGCCCGGCGCGGGGCAAGTTCCCCTTCGGGTGGACGTTCCCCTACGCGAACCTCGCGCAGCTCTGCCCGTACACGCTGGTAGACCTGTTCGCGCGCGCCACGCCGAACGACGACTTCGTGCCCTACGGGAACGGCTACCTCTACCCGGACCACTTCGGCGCGAAGCGGCCGAAGACACCCGGCCAGCCCGATCCGTTGACGCTGCACGCGCGTCGCCTCGGCGAGTACATGCGGTTCGGCGGCCTGCACACCCTCGCCTACAACCTGCAGGACTGGGACGGTCCGCAGGCACTGACGGCGTATGACACGCTTGCCCGCGAGATCCCCACACTCGACGGTGTCTTCACGGTGCAGTACTACCCGTACTCCGGCGGCGAAGGGCGCATCCTGTGGGCGAAGGCGAACGGACGGTCCGTGCCCGTCATCTCCTGCCGCCTCTGCATCTGGGCGAACACCGGCCGCCCACGTGACTCGACCCCGGCCGGCGTGGCGAAGTGGCTCAACGGCATGCCCCGGGGCGGGGCGACCTGGAGCGACGACAACTTCTCCTTCGTCATGCCGCACGCTTGGTCCCGGTTCCGCGACACGAAGAGCGATCCTTCAACCACGGCCGAGGAGAAGGACGTGGACCAGGACAAGGACGCGCCGGACACCGCCCGGGGCCTGCTGCCGGTCCAATGGACGGTCGAGCGGCTGGACAAGGAAGTCAAAGTGGTGACGCCGGCGCAACTCGCCCTGTTGGTCAAGCTGCACCTGCGGACGCGGGAGACGCTGGCCGCCTACCTCGCGGACCTTCGGCCGCGCGTGCAGGCCACTGCCTCCAAACGCGCAAAGGACCTGCTGGCACAGGCGGGGAGATTGCTTCCGTCGCTGCATGACGGCGATAGCAGTGGCAAGCGGTGCTTCGAACTGCTACGGGAGGCAGACCGCCTCATCACGAGGTGAGGGATCGCCGCGCGTTTGGCGGAGGACTTCCCCGGTGCTACAATCGCGCCCGAGGTAGCACATGACACTCACTGATATCACGACGACGAAAGAGAGCCTCGCGCCGGTGTTCGAGCGAACACCGGCGGTGCAGGCGGCCTACCTCTTCGGGTCGCAGGCCGACGGCTCGGCCGGGGCGCAGAGCGATATCGACCTGGCGGTGGTCCTCGAAGAGGGGACCGAGGAGCAGTTCAGACTCCGCGAGTCGGTGGAGCTGGAGCTGGCATTGGGGGCGGCGCTCGGCACCCACAACCTCGACCTGGTAGTGCTGAACCGGGCGCCTCTGCCCTTGCGGCACCGAGCGTTGGCGACGGGCAAGGTGCTCTACAGCCGGGACGAGGTCAAGCGGACGGACTTCGTTGAGCAGGTCACGCGCGAGTATATTGATGTCGAGCCGTGGCTTCGGCGAGTGGAGCGTGAGCATCTGGCGACGCTGCAAGAGCGGTACTGCCCCTCCGTCCGCGAACATCCGGTGGAAGGGACGTGAGCGTTCTGGTCGATGCTCCGCGTGTAATGAAGCGACTCGACGTGATTCGCGAGAATGTGTCGGCATTGAGGGATATGCAGGGCCTCTCCGCCAAGGAACTCGGGGCCAGTCGACGCGACTTGGCTGCCGCGAAGCACTTCCTGCGGGAGTCGACCGAGGCGATGATCGATATCGCCAATCACCTCTGCGTCAAGTCCCTCCTCGGCACGCCCGCGTCGGCAGTGGACGCCGTCATCCTTCTGCGGGACGGCAACGTGTTTGCGCCTGCCCACGCCAGCACGTACGCGACGATGGTCAAGTACCGGAATCGCCTGGTGCACTTCTACGCGGACGTTACCCTCGAGGAGATCTGGCAACTCATTCAGAACGAGTTGCCGGACTTCGAGATGTTCGTAGGCGACGTGGCCCGTTACGTGGCTGAACTCGACAGTGCGGAGACAACTGCGTAGGCGAGGTTGCGAGGCTTGAGCCGGGCGGTCAGAAGGGCGGATGCCGGTGGGGGAGCGCGGTCGCCGAACTGCGCTGGTACAGGGCGCCCACGCTCAACCCGCTGTTCGTGACGCCTGTCTGCTCCCCGTAGCCCGTGGCGACGGACTTGCAGTCCATCGAGAGCCGTACGAATCGACACAAAGGGAAGTGCAACTAACCATGGCCGACAAAGTGAAGCTCGGGATCGTCGGGACCGGCGGAATCGCTGGCTCCCACCTCAAC